>Ga0105340_1000605_pt1 | contig 17185 bp, 9 predicted proteins | sample EasRivMeERMLT700_FD_89676 | JGI IMG/M metagenome (GOLD analysis project Ga0105340, IMG submission 89676) | Soil microbial communities from meander-bound floodplain in the East River, Colorado, USA - East River MetaG ERMLT700 | ecosystem: Environmental > Terrestrial > Soil > Floodplain | place...
GAATTTGGCGAAGCTGGGGGCGGATTTCCCGCTGTTCGGCGCCGGGTTGGTGGGGAAGGACGCTTTGGGGACGCAGATTCTCGAGCATTGCAAACAGCATCGGATCGACACGCGCTGTTTGCGCGCAACGCCCGACGCGACCACATCCTATACCGACGTGATGACCGAGCAGGAGAACGGGCGGCGCACGTTTTTCCATTATCGCGGCGCGAACGCATTGTGGACGGGAGAGGAAATCGATTTCACGAGGTGCAAGTCGCAGATTTTTCACCTGGGTTATCTGTTGCTGCTGGATGCGCTGGATGCCGCCGACGCGAGGCACGGAACCAAGGCGGCGCGGTTGCTGACCGCCGCGCAGGAAGCAGGGCTAAAGACAAGCGTGGACGTCGTGAGCGAGGACAGTGACCGCTTCCAGAAGATTGTTTCGCCGGCGTTAAAGCATGTCGATTACTGCATCCTGAACGAGATCGAGGCGGGGAAAACGGCGGGATTCAAAATCCGCACTCCGGATGGGCAACTCGACACCGTGGCCCTGCGCCACGCCGCGGGCGCGTTGCTGCAGCAGGGCGTGCGCGAGTTGGTGGTGATTCATTTTCCGGAAGGCGGATTTGCGCGCACGCGGAAAGGCGAAGATGTGTGGCAACCGTCGTTGCGATTGCCAGATAAGTTTATCGCGGGCACCGCGGGGGCCGGAGATGCGTTCTGCGCCGGCGTGCTGCTCGGGCTGCACGAAGGATGGGAGTTGCCGCGCTGTCTGCAAACCGGAGTATGTGTGGCCGCGGCGTCGCTATCGCACCCGACATGCACGGGCGGGATGAAGAGTTTGAGCGCGTGCCTGTCACTGGGGAAGAAGTACGGGTATCGCGACGCGCTCGAGCCGGCTGACTAAAAAACAAAGCCCGCCTGTGGGCGGGCTAGCTTGTTGAATTTCTAAAGGCGTCGCTAACTTATGCGCGCTCCATGTACTTCCCCGTGCGGGTGTCGACTTTGATCTTTTCGCCGGTCTTGATAAAGAGCGGGGCCTGGACGGTGATGCCGGTTTCGAGCGTGATCGACTTCTGGACGTTGTTCGCGGAATCGCCGCGGCCCTCGGGCGCGTCCGGCGCAGCTCACCTCCCGCAATCTGCTATCGCTCCTCGGCTCGATAGAATCGGAACGGAAAATTCGTTGCCGCTACGTCAAGAAACTGCAAAGGCCCGGCGACAGGAGGATTTGTGAAAAGGGGAGACCAATTGAGAAGATTTGTTGACACGTGGATAACCACCTCGTTGGTCACAGGTATCCCGCCAAGTGTCAGCAGGAAACCGTTGGATCGCATTTGGAGATTTGTCGAATTCAGATCGAAGGCATACGGGACAAAACTCACTTGATCCACCCATCCCGCGTCTTGTCCAGCGGCCGCAAATGAATCCTTGGAATAGGTCCACTGCAGAGCATGAGTTCCACCACCGATGAACAGTGTTCGTCGCTGCCATCCGACTTCTCCTGAAATGCTTGCTATTCTGGCACCATTTACAGCGAAAGTCAGCGGGTTAAGCACGCCGAACGAAGAAACCCGCCACCAGAAGCTTAGCGTGCCCGGCCCCGTTACGGTAGTTTGTAGAGTTGACGCCTGGAACACGCCAATCGGTCCGCTCCGGGCCGCATCCATGCCATCATGTGTTGTGTTCGTTTGAGGAAACCAAGGCGCATTTCCTCCAATGAACCAATCTAGATTCAGCGCGTCCAGGGCTTCGGCAACCCCCCTTGGATCAACAATACCTAAGATTGCATTCAGGCTGTTGGAACTACCGTAGGAGTTGGTTACGACAACCCGATAGGTACCTGCGTTGCTGAATTGCACGTTCGTCAATGTTAGGGATGAACTGAAGGCACCGGCAACGTCATTACTGTTGAATTGCCAACGGTAGACCAGTGGCTCCGAGCCTCTGGCAGAGGCCCTGAAAGTGGCATTGCTACCGAGCATGACATATTGAGTCGGCGGCTGTACGGATGGTGCGAACGGCGGGGAAGGAACCACGGTCAGATTTGCGTTGGAACTGACGACAGCAGCATGCGCGTTGCTGACAACAACGCTGTAAACGCCTCCTGCGCTCGCCTGCGCGTTTGTCAGCAGCAGTGACGAATTGGTCGCTCCGGCGACGTTGGTTCCGTTGAATCGCCACTGATAGAGGAGTGGCGGCGTGCCAAATGCCGCGATGTTGAAAGTTACATCGACTCCTGCCGGAACAGTCCGATCCATGAGATTGGCGGATATTGTCGGTAGTGTCGCTCCAGGTTGGACATTCACCTCATCCAACCATCCGGCGTCCTGCCCCATGGCAGAAAAGGAGTTTTTTCGGTAGACCCACTGCAAGATGTTCGTCCCGTCGCCCAGGTAAATCGTCATTTGCTGCCAATCCACTTCGCCAGAAATTCGGGCTTGCTCCACAGCATTCACTAGCAGCGCAAGTGGATGAAACGCGCTACGGGAGGAAACCTTCCACCAGAACGTCAAAGTGCTTGGGCCAACCACAGCGGTCTGGAGGATGGATTGCTGGTTAGTGATGATCGGTCCACTGCGCGCAGCAGCGATCCCATCGTGGGTCACGGCGGATTGCCAAAACCACGTCGCCTGCCCTTCATTTGTCCAAACAAGTCCCGCCGCGTTTAACGCTTCGCTGGTGTCCATGACATTCAGTGAGGCGCTCGAACTGGTCACGGAGCCATAAAAGTTCGTCACGACGACACGGTAATTTCCTTCGCGGGCGTATTGGATGTTTGTCAGGACCAAAGACACATTTGTGGCATCGCCAATGTCAGCCCCGTCCAATTGCCACTGATAGCTCAGCGGCAGTGAGCCCGTGGCAACGACAGAGAGGACGGTATTGGTTCCGAGAGGCACCACCTGGTCGACGGGGGAAACGACGACGTTTGGTGGAAAAGCGAGTAATGCGTTGGAACTTGTGACTAATCCAAATGCGTTGGAAACCAGGACGCTATAAACGCCGGTGTGGGCCGATTCCAGGTTTGCTAGTGTCAACAAGGAGTTTGTCCCACTGTCGATGTTCCTTCCGTTGAACTGCCACTGATAGCTCAGCGGCAATGACCCGGTTGCTGCGACAGTGAATGTTGTCGCTGCTTCGTTCGTTCCAAGCGATAGGAATTGGTTGGTCGGTTGAACGGTGATGATCGGGGGCGAATCGATTACCGTGAGAACTGCGTTCGAAGTGGTCGTCTCCCCGAATGCATTTGAGATTTTGACGCGATAATCCCCTGCCGCGCTCGACGGAACGTTATTAAGGATAAACCAGGCATTGGTTGCGCCGGAAACATTCGTCCCGTTGCGCTGCCATTGATACCTCAACGGGGGACGACCGAACCCAAGCACAAAACCGAGGTGTGCAGTCATTCCGCTGTAGAGCGCTTGACTTGTCGGATGTCTGACTGCAGTCAGTGCCGGCCCCCCAACCTCCCTGAGGGCAAGTCCGTGAGATCGACCCGCCCCGATTCCAACGACATTGTTAAGGTCGCCCGGTATCGCAATCGCGCCATCGCCAATATATCCCCACCCGACGACTGTCCCATCCCTTTTGAGTGCCAAACTGCTCCTGATGTTGCACGCGACAGCTACGACGTTCGTCAAATCGGACGGAGGATCAGCCTGGCCGGACGAGTTATAGCCCCAGCCAACAACGGTTCCGTCGCTTCTCAAGGCAAGATTGTGCAGGCCGCCTGTGGCGATGGCTACCACATTGCTGAGATCAACAGGGACGTTTGTTTGCCCGTAATCATTTCTGCCCCAGGCCACTACCGCGCCGTCACTCTTCAGAGCCAAACTATGACCGCCCGAAACGATGCCGCCGCGGTCGCCGCCAGCGGCAATCGAGATCACGTTAGTCAAGCCGTGTGGCGTCGTGGCTTCGCCATAGAAAAGAAATCCCGGCCCCCAGCTGGTCACAGTCCCATCATTCAGGAGGGCCAAACCGTGATGCTCTCCTGTTGCGATGGATACAACCTGTCCCAATCCTTCCGGGACAGCAATCGCTCCCCAGCCAACGACAGTCCCGTCCCCTTTAAGTGCAAGACCTTGGCCACCGCCCCCGAAGCCGTTGTGGCTGCCGCATGCAGCTATTGCTACGACATCGGTCAGGCCCGGCGGCGGAGTGGTTTGGCCAAATCTGTCATCTCCCCATCCAACGACAGTGCCCTGGAGAGTAAGAGCTAAATTAAAGTCTCCGCCGCTTGCAATCGCGATTACATTGTTCAAGCCGGCTGGCGGGGTCGATTGCCCCGAAAGATTGCTTCCCCAGGGAACGACAACTCCAGGCGCGCCATTGGCCTGGTAGTGGCAGGCAACCAGCCAAGTCGTTGCCACGAGCAATGCGAGTTTCCCCCACTTTTGCCGGGCACACATTCCCAAGGCAAGTCTTTGGGCTCTCTCGCTTTGCTTCCGGGTGCTTATGCTCGCTCCATGTACTTGCCGGTGCGGGTGTCGACTTTGATCTTTTCGCCGGTCTTGATAAAGAGCGGGGCCTGGACGGTGATGCCCGTTTCGAGCGTGATCGACTTCTGGACGTTGTTCGCGGAATCGCCGCGGATGCCTTCGGGCGCGTCCGTAACGCTGAGAACGACGCTCGACGGCATTTCAATTGAGACGGCTTTGTCTTCGACGAAAGTCATCGTGACCTGCGCGTTTTCGATGAGGTAGTTCTTCGCGTCGCCAACGATTTCGGGCGCGATGTTCACGGTCTCGTACGTCTCGGGGTCGGAGAAAACGTAATCCTCGCCATCCTTGTAGCTGAATTCCATCTTGCGGGTTTGCATCGGCACGACCTCGATTTTTTCGGTCGAACTGAAGCGCACGTCGGAGGATTTGCCGGTGCGGATGCTGCGGATGCTGGCCTGGACGAAGGCGCGCAGGTTGCCGGGCGTGCGGTGCTGGCTGTCCAGGACTACTGCGATATCACCGTTGTAGTTAATCGCCATGCCGCGGCGAATGTCATTTGCTGTTGCCATACTTGTCGAAAATAAACCGCTGTGTCCGGGTCGTTCCGAAAACAGCGGAGCGTGGAATGTAATCAACCCCGGCGCGTTTGCAAGTAGGTTTTTCGGTAAAACTCGGGTTTTCACAACCCCGTAACGAAACGGCGCGAGGGTGGTCTTTACGGATGAACATGGCAAAAGAAAGCTGGCAGCGGACCTAACAGGCGACGTAAATACAACAGGCAATGGCATTTAAACGAAAGTCGGGATGGGGAAAATGGGTGACGCTGCTCGTGCTGGCGGGCGCGGTGGCTGCCGGGGTGGCCTGGTACAACCAACGCCCGAAGGAGGACGCTCCGGATTACAAAACGGCGGCGGTGACGCGCGGGGACATTACGCAGATCGTCACGGCAAACGGGCAGCTTAGCCCGGTGAAGAACGTCCAGGTGGGGAGCCAGATTTCCGGGATCATCAATGACATCAAGGTGGACTTCAACTCGCGCGTGAAGGAGGGCGAGGTGATCGCGCAGATGGACCCGTCGACGTATCAGCGAGCGGTGGAACAAGCGGACGCGGAGGTGGCGAACGCGAAGGCGGCGCTGCAGTTGGCGGAGGTGGAAGCCAGGCGCGCAGAGCAACTGAGCGCGGGGCAATTGATCCCCAAGTCGGACGCAGACCGGGCGCAGGCTGAACTCAACCAGGCGAAGGCAGTAGTGCGGATGCGCGAGGCGGGGTTGAGCCGCGCCAAGGTGGACCTGGAGCGAACGACCATTTACGCGCCGATCAGCGGGATCGTGATTTCACGAAACGTCGAACCCGGCCAAACGGTGGCGGCGAGTTTCAACACGCCGACGCTGTTCCTGATCGCAAACGATCTCGCGAAAATGCAGATCGAAGCGATGGTATCGGAGGCGGACGTGGGCGGGGTCGAGGAAGGGCAGAAGGTCAACTTCACCGTCGATGCGTTTACTGGACGGCAATTCCAGGGGACAGTGAAGCAAGTGCGGTTCAACCCTTCGACCAACCAAAACGAGGTGATGTACGTAACAGTGGTGGAGGTCGACAACGCCGATCTTAAATTGCGGCCAGGGATGACGGCGAACGCGTCGGTCGTGATCGGTGAGAAAAAAAGCGTGCTGAAAATCCCCAACTCGGCGCTCCGGTTTCGTCCGCCGGAGGAGGCGGTGGTAACGGGCGCGACGAACGCGCCGGCAGTGGTCCCGGGGGACACGAATCGAATGCTGCAACTGGCTGGGGGCGGGGGCGGCGCCGGTCCCGCAGGCGCGGGATCGCGTTCCGGGGCAAGCCGCGAAGAAATGCGGCGTCGGTTTGAGAGCATGAGCCCTGAGGAGCGGGAAGCGTTTCGCGCGCGCATGGGCGGGCGCGGCGGCGGCGAGCGCCGCCAGAATTCCGATGCCCCGGCGATTCGCACGGTCTACGTTCTTGCAAACACGAACGCGGCGGATAACGGCAAAGGACCGGTGCTCAAAGCGGTGACGGTGAAGACGGGCCTTGCGGACGCAACATTCACGGAAGTGATCGAAGGGTTGAGCGAAGGTGAGACGATCGTGAGCGGGCTGAACGTTCCTGCGACGCAAAATATCGCGATGGGCGGCCCCGGCGGCGGTCCGGGCCGGCCATCCAGTCCGTTCGGCGGTCCGTTTGGCGGCGGCGGACGTCCGCGCTGATTGCAGTTATGTCGGCGGTGATCAAACTGGAGAATTTTTCCAAGACGTACTACACGGGCGCGGTGGATGTGCACGCGGTGCGCGGAGTCTCGCTGGAAATTCAACCGGGCGAATTTGTGGCGGTGATGGGGGCGAGCGGTTCGGGGAAGTCGACGCTCATGAACGCGATTGGCTGCCTGGACCGGCCCACGAGCGGCAAATACTGGCTGGATGGAGTGGATGTAGGCACACTCGACCGCGATGATCTGGCCGACTTGCGCAACGAAAAGATCGGCTTCGTGTTCCAGGGTTTCAACCTGCTTTCGCGGACGTCCGCGCTGGAGAATGTCGAGCTGCCAATGTTGTACGCGCGTCCTGGAGTTCGGGGACGCGACCAACTTGACCGCGCGCTCAAAGCGCTGGAGACCGTGGGACTTTCGGACCGAGCCGATCATCATCCGAACCAACTCTCGGGCGGACAGCAGCAACGGGTGGCCATCGCCCGAGCGCTGGTCAACCAGCCCAAGCTTCTGCTGGCCGATGAGCCGACTGGAAATCTCGACAGCCGCACGAGCATCGAGATCATGGGCGTGTTTCAGGAACTTAACGCGCAGGGCATGACGGTGGTCATGGTCACGCACGAACTCGACATCGCGCATTACAGCTCGCGCATGGTCATCATGCGCGACGGGCGCGTGGTGACGGACGAGCGCGTGACAGACCGGCTTTTCGCGCCGAAGGAATTGAGCAGACTCGACCGGGAACAGCAGGCGGTGCAACTCGCATGATAGTATTGGCGACACTCAAGATTGCCGTGCGCGCACTCAAGCGGAACACGCTGCGCACGCTTTTGACCATGCTCGGCATTATCATCGGCGTCGGGGCGGTGATCGCTATGGTCAGCATCGGCAACGGCGCCAAAGCGCGGATCGAGTCGCAGATCGCTGCGATGGGCCAGAACGTGATCCTGGTGATGTCCGGCAACATAAGCCGCGGTGGATTTCGATTTGGATTCGGTAACCCGGGCACGCTGAAGGTGGAGGATTACGAAGCCTTGCGGCGCGAGGTCGAGGGGGTTGCGGCGATCAGCCCCGAGATCCGCGTCAGCGCCCAGGTGGCGGCCGGAAACCAGAATCACTTTCCCACAGTCGTGGGTGTCGGTTCGGATTACGTTGACATCCGTTCGTGGCGCTTCGCCAGTGGCGCGAACTTCACGGAGGCAGACGTGCGCAACGCGAACAAGGTTGCGCTCATCGGGCAAACGGCGTCTGAAACTTTGTTTGGCGCGGGCACCGATCCGGTGGGCCAGGTCATCCGCATCAAGAACGCGCCCTTCACCATAGTAGGGTTTTTGAAGTCCAAGGGCATGGGAATGGGGTTGAGCAGCCAGGACCAGGACGACGTGGTCTTTGTGCCGTACAACAGCGCGATGAAGCGACTCACGGGGGACACGACTTTCCGGTCCTTTTCCATCCAGGCCGCGACGCCGGATCTCATGCCATCGGTGCAGAGCGAAGTGATTGAACTGCTTCGGCAGAAGCATCGCATCGGGCCTGGCCGCGAGGATGATTTCATCGTGCGAACGCAGCGGGAAATCAGCGAGACCGCCACCGAAACGTCGCGCACGATGACGATGCTGCTCGGGTGCATCGCGGGGGTGTCACTACTCGTTGGTGGGATTGGGATCATGAACATCATGCTGGTGAGCGTGACGGAGCGCACGCGGGAGATTGGCGTGCGCATGGCGGTGGGCGCGCGCGGGAAAGACATCCTGATGCAGTTTTTGATTGAGGCGGTCACGTTGAGTATCGTGGGTGGGCTGATTGGGATTCTGCTCGGAGTTGGAAGCTCGCGTTTGCTTTCGGCAAAGATGGGATGGGAAACATTGACCTCGCCCGAGTCGATCGTGACTGCGTTCGTATTCAGCGCTGCGATTGGAATTTTCTTTGGTTTTTATCCGGCGCGGAAAGCGGCAAAGCTGGACCCAATCGACGCCCTGAGGTATGAGTAGCGACTGAATGGAATCCGTTCTTGAAGCGCGAGCCCCGGCCGAGCAGGAATGGACAAATCGTTGTAACCCCCTAGGTTTGACCCGGTCTACAACTTTGAGAAATGTGGCAAATGAGCCGGGTCTGGATGTGCCAGCCTGTGTCGCGCGGGTTCGTCAGGGGGACGAGGGGGCCGCACGGGAACTACTGACGCACCTGCAACCGTTGGTTTTGAAATTGGTCCGGGCGCATTTGCCACGGCGGACGAGTGAAGAAGACATGGTGCAAGCGGTCTTTGTAAAAGTGTTTACGCGGCTGAGCCAGTTTTCGGGGGCGGTGCCGCTGGAGCATTGGGTGTCACGTATTGCCGTGAATACGTGCATTCACCAGATTTCGAAGGAACGAGTGCGGCCGGAAATCCGGTACGCGGATTTGTCGGAAGAGGAAGAGCAGGTGGTGCAAACCCTCGCCAGTTCGGCGGAGGACCTGGGGCCGGCCCAGAGCATCGCCTCGCACGAGTTGGTGACGAAGTTGCTGGCGTTGTTGTCAGCGCCGGACCGCCTGGTGATTACGTTGATGCACCTTGAGGGGCGAACCGTGGAGGAGGTGCGGCAGATCACCGGTTGGAACAAGTCGGTGATCAAAGTGCGGGCGTTCCGGGCGCGCCGCAAGTTGAGAAAGCACCTGGAGCAATTGTTGGAAAATGAAAAACATTAAACATGACGCGCTGGCGCGGTTATTCCGTAGCGCAGCGCTGGCGAAGCCGGACACGGCAGCGGAAGTGAGTTTCCCTTTGCAGGCGCGCATCCTCGCGGCGTGGCGCGCGGGTCGAGACGAAACCGAGGCATTCCTGCCACTGCTGCGCAAGGCGATCCTCGCGGCCGCGGTCGTCTCGTCGCTGGCGATTGCGTTTACGTTCGCAACGATCGATATCAATGAGCCGGAGCCGGATGTAATCGCATCGGTGACAAACTCGCTTGAAGCAATCGAACTGGCGTGGACGGAATGACGACAAAGACAAAACTTGTTTGCGGACTGGTGGCGATTTTCGCCGCGGGAATAGTTGTTGGTGGCAGCGTGGGCTTTACGGCCGCCCGGAAAAGCCAGGTGCCCACACCGACGATCGAACAAAAGCGGGAGCACGGATCGCGGCGCGACTTTGCGGACAAGTGGTGCTCGAAGCTAAGCGATGATTTGAACCTGACGGCCGAACAGGTCGAGAAAATCAAACCGATCACGGAAGAAACCTCTGCCGAGTTAAAGGCTGTGCACGTGGAAAACGGGGAGCGAGTGAGGGCCATTTTCAAAGCGTCGCACGAAAGAATTAAGTCCATCCTGACCCCCGAACAGCTCACGATTTTTGAGCAAAAAAACCGCGAGCGCGAGAACCGTATTCGCAAGGACCGGGAAAGTTCCACTTCAAAGCCCAAGTGCTAGGGGGGCATGAGATCCGGAGATTTCCGGATCTTCAAACCTGTGCGTCCCGATTTGCGGTCTTCACGAAAAGCACCTTGAAAGAACCCATTGTTCGAGCCGTTTAAATAGCTGGATCATTGCCGGGTTTGGGCTTGTAGAATCGGCCAAAAAGCCGTATTTACAGTTCCAAGCCAAGTAGCCGAAACGGGTTATGAAACGACTTCTCCGGACGGTTTTTCTGGGCTGCGCTGCCCTGCATGCGCATGGGCAGATCAGCCATGTTTCATTCGGTCCCCACATCGCCCTGGCCGCTGGGGACAGCCCCATCCAGTGCGCTGTCGCCGACATGGACCGCGACGGGAAGGCAGACCTGGTGGTGGCGAACCACCTGGATTCAAGGCTGATGGTTTACCGCAACGTGGGGACGGGAACGACGATTTCGGCGTCCACATTCGCTGCGCCAGTGAGCTTCGCGGCGGGTTCGATGCCGCACGACATGGCGCTGGGGGACATAGACGGCGACGGCCGGCTCGACGTGGTGACCGGGAACCTTGGCGACCACACGGTGTCGCTGTTCCGCAACACGAGCGCAACGGGTTTGATCCAATTCGCAGTGCGCATCGATATGCCTGCGGGCGGCCAACTTCCGCACGGCGTCGCCCTGGCCGACGTCGATAACGACAGTCGGCCCGACCTTCTTGTGGCGTGCCATGACTCGGACTCGGTTTCGTTGTTTCGCAACATGGGATCGGGTGTTTCGGCTGCAACCTTCCCACAGCCCCTCATCCTCCCTATCGGCGATGGACCGCACATCGTCGCCGCCGGGGACCTGACCGGAGACGGTCGAGCGGAAGTCCTGGTATCGAATTTTCAAACGCCTGACCTTGCGATCCTGTGGTACGTGCCGAGCGTGACCGCGGACGTCGCGCCGTTTCGGACGAACAATTTTGTTGAGATACTGCGTTTGCCGCGCGGTGGAAATGCGCTGCACCTCGGCGACATCGATGGCGATGGTCAGACCGACATTGCAGTCGGCCATTGGCGCACCGGAATGCTGGCGGTCTTTCGCCATAGCGACCCGGGCGGTGCGTTGTTGCGTTTCGATCCTCCGGCCGAACTATCGGTGGGGCACAGCATTCATTCGGTCGTGGTGCGCGATCTGGATGCGGATTCGCGTCCCGAGTTGGTGGCGGTGGGCGAGTTGAGCAGCTACATGTCGGTGTTTAAGAACGTCGCATCGCCGGGAACGATCGTGCCGGGATCGTTTGCCGCGCGCGTGGATTTTCCGTCGGGCTGGAACGCAAATGGCCTTGCGGTGGGGGACATTCAGGGCGATGGCAGGCCGGAGATCGTTTTCGCGAACGCGTACGACGATAACATTTTCATTTACCAGAATCGCGTGGGCGAAACGAACGTGGGGCAGCCGCCGGTATTCATTGAGCAGCCGCAGAGTCAAACCGTGGAGGCCGGGGGCAGTGCGACGTTCACCGTGGGGGTGACGGGAACGCAGCCGTTTGGTTATCGCTGGCGCAGGAATGGTGTGACGATTCCGAACTCGAACACGGACACTTTCACGATTCACAGCGTGCAGCCGAGCGACGCCGGGATTTACACGGTAGTCGTCACCAATCCTGCGAACCCAGCGCCGGGGGTAATAAGCGCGCCCGCAACGTTAACCGTCATCGGCGGAACTAACGTCGTTCCGCCGACGATCACACGGCATCCACAAAGCCAGACAGTCGAGCCCGGGGCCACCGTTACGTTTTCGGTGGAGGCGACAGGCACGCAGCCACTTATTTATCGGTGGCGCAGAAACGGCGTGTATCTGCCAGGCGGTCTGGGGCCGGTGCTCACCTTGAACGGCGTAACGCCGGAGCATGGCGGATTCTATTCGGTCATCGTTTCGAACATTGCCGGCGCGCGGATCAGCTCGAACGCTCTGTTGCGCGTAATTACGCCGACGAATCCGCCGCCTCCAGCGACGTTTGCATTTGCGGAGCCGATGACCTTTGGAGGGGGTGATTCGCCCGTGGCGTGCGCGTACGCCGACCTGGAAAATGACGACAAGCCGGATTTGATCGTCATCAACTATCTCAGTTCCACGTTGTCGGCCTATCGGAACCGGAGTTCCGCGGGGACCATCCAGTTCGCGCCAGCGGTCAACTTTCCGACCGGCCGCGGGCCGATTGCGATGGCAGTGCAGGAACTGCTCGGCGGTGGCGGACTCGATGTTGTAACGGCAAATCTCGACACTAATACAGTTTCCGTTTTCATCAACAACAGCACGCCGACCAACATTAACTTTATGCCGCCGATGCACCTGTCGATCGCACCGGAAGGACGTCCGCGTGGGGTCGCCGCTGGCGATGTGGATGGTGATGGCGCCAACGACATTGTAGTGGCTGCAATGGACAGTGATTCTCTGGTTTTGTTTCGAAATCGCGCTCGCATCGGTGCCGAATTCTTTGATCCGCCGTTCATTATTGAGAACATTGGTAACGGCCCCACCGCCGTAGCCGTAACTGATATCGATGCCGACGGGAGGCTGGACATTGTGGTGGCTTGCCACGAGACGCCGGAGTTGGTGGTTCTGCGGCGAAATGGCCTAGCTTCGCCCGACGGCCGGTTTAATAGCGCTATGTGGGACCCGCCCGTCCGATTTCCGCGCGGCGGCGTGGACGTGATCGCAAGGGACGTCGACGGCGACAGCCGGCTCGATCTTTTGGTTGGGGATTGGCGCGGGCACATTCTGAGCGTGTTTCGCAACAGCAGCGTGCCTGGAACGATTGCGTTGGGTGCTCTCGTCGATTTGAACATGGGAAACCACTTCCATCATGTCGACACGGGTGATTTGGACGCAGATGGGAAGCCCGAGTTGGTAGCCGTGGGCGAAATGGAAAGTTATATGTCCATTTTCAAAAACCTGAGCACACCCGGTTCGTTGCCGCCGACTTCGTTCTCGGGCCGGGTTGATTTTCCGACAGGCTGGAATCCACATGGAGTGGTCGTGGCTGACGTGGATGATGACAACCGGCAGGACATTACATTTGCGAACGCCTACGACGACACGATTACGATTTACCGAAACACATTCGGCGCGACGAACGTGATCGAGCCACCGCGGTTTGTCGTACAGCCGCAGAGTCAAACGGTGTCAGTGGGAGGCACGGCGATATTTCATGTCGAGGTCGCCGGGACGCCGCCACTTGGGTATCGCTGGCGCCGCAACGGCGTAACGATACCGCAGCCTGGCCCGGGTATAAATACGCTGATCATCTCGAACGTTCAGCCGTCGCACGCCGGGACCTACAGCGTAGTGGTGACGAACGCAGCGAACATAGCCGGCGTTCTCAGCAGCAATGCAGTGCTGGTCGTGGTGCCGACCAATGCGCCTCCCCCACCCCTGGTACACATGGACCATCCCTGGAGGTATGACCAAAGCGGAAATGACCTGAGCGCATCATTTGCGGCCCCGGGCTTCGATGATTCGAACTGGCCCGAGGGACCCGCGCCCCTGGGTGTTGAGTTCGCGCCATTGCCCGCGCCGATTAACACGCCGCTGACGCTGGGGCAGACTACATATTATTTCCGAACCGCGCTGAATTTGACGGCGGCACAACTCAATTCGATCTCGCAATTCTACATAGACACGTTGATCGACGATGGTGCGCTGGTTTACGTGAACGGTAACGAAGTTTTTCGGCTGCGAATGCCGGACGGCCCGGTTACAGGGAACACCTTCGCCCAGGGAGTCGTGGGCGATGCGATGATGGAAGGCCCGTTTTACATTTCTCGTGAGCATTTCGTCCCGGGCCAGAACGTCATCGCCGTTGAAGTCCATCAGATCAACCTCGCCAGCAGCGACATCGTGTTCGGACTGATGCTGCACGGAGTGACAACCATCGAGACCAACGTGCCGCCGCCGGTCATTACGGAACAGCCGCAGAGCCAAACGGTAAATGTTGGGGGAACGGCAGTTTTCCATGTCGAAGCGATCGGCGCTGCACCGCTGGCATATCGTTGGCGCAGAAACGGCGTAAACATTCCTGACGCGAACACGGACACACTTGTTCTTTCGAATGTGCAACCCGGCGACGCAGGCGTTTATACGGTAGTGGTTTCGAACGTGGGAAGTCCGGCGCCCGGCGTGATAAGCGCGCCGGCCACGCTGACGGTTATCACCGAGCCGCCGCCACCTGGCGTGGCGCCTGTCATCACGCGCATACATCCGACCTCCGGACCTGTCGGCAGCGAACTGGCGATCGAGGGCACGGGACTCGTGGCGGAAACAAACGGTGCGCCACGCGTCAGGGTTGGTGGGGTTGTGGCGGACGTGATCTCAGCCAGCCGAACGCAATTAGTGGTAAGAGTTCCCGCAGGCGCAATGTACTCGCCCGTCACCGTCACCGTCAGCAGAAGGACCGGGTACTCGAGCGAGCGTTTCGACGTCACGTTTCCGGCCGTCGAACGCATCCGCTCCACTTACTTCGGTCCGCGAGTTGATTTGGAGTCCGGACCCATTCCCGTTCACATGGCAGGCGGTGACATTGACGGTGATGGCTACACCGATTTGGTGGTGGCAAATCGCGACGGCGCGAACTTCACGGTCTTCAGGAATCGTGGTGCAGACGGTGGGTTTCACCCGGGCGTTCATTTTGACGCGGGCAATACACCTTACCAACTCGCGATCGGCGACATGAACGGAGATGGGCGCCTGGACGTTGTGACGGCAGACGCGAACGCAAATACCGCGTCGTTCCACAGAAATGTCAGCTCGAGCGGAAACGTGAGCTTCGCCCCGCGTGTGGCGAGCACGGTGGGGCGACGGCCGTTGAGTGTTGCCATTGGCGATCTCAATCGCGATGGGTTCCTGGACGTCGTGACTGGAGATTATGATGATCACGCTGTCTCGGTCCTCCTCGGCGCGGATGGAAGTGGCGCGTTGCTGCCGCGAGTCGCGTACTCGACTGGCGGCGACACTCACGCAGTCGTCATTGGCGACGTAAGCGGAGACGGTTACCCGGATGTTGTTGCGGCCAATTATCAATCCGGCTCGGTCGCGCTCCTGCGTGGCACCGCTGCGGGCACGCTTGCACCGCGTCTGCTCTTCAATGGAGGCGGCAACACAATCACACTCGCCAACGTAGACCTCGACGATGATCTCGACCTCGTCGTCGGCAACTATCAAGGCTCAGAAGTTCGCGTCTTTGATAACGTTGGGTTTCATACCACCAATCAGTTCTTTCCGCCCACGTCATTCCCCGCGAGAACGACACCGCACCAGGTCGCTGTTGGTGACTTGAATGGCGATGGAAAGGTGGACATCGCCGCTGCCGGCGAGTATCCGTCGCAGATCGGCTTGCTGCAGAACGGGTCTGGATGGGCGGCGGGTACCCTGTTTAGTCTACCTGAACTTCTGGTCGCGCAAGCCAACGAAACCGGTGTCGTCATTGCAGATTTTGATCGCGATGGGCGGCCGGATGTGGCGGTGGCCAACGCGTACTCCAGCACGATTTCGTGGTTCCGTAACAACATTCCTGAGACGGAGCCGCCGCCGGAGCCACCGGTGATAGTTCGACAGCCAGCGAGCCAGACCGTTCCTGTTGGGGGCACTGCTATCTTCAGTGTCGAAGCGACCGGAACGCCGCCTCTGACATACGAGTGGCGTCTCGGCGGATCGACGATCCAGAATTCCAACACGAACCGGCTGGTCATAGCAAATGTCCAACCGAATCAGGCAGGCGATTACACGGTGCGGATCAGGAATGCTGCCGACGCAGTCGGTGTCACGAGTGTGACCGCGACGTTAACAGTCACGCCAACAAACCAGGTTCCGGCCGGGAATCTTGTTTCGATCACCAACATATGGCGTTACGAAGCGAGTGGCACAAACCTCGGGACGTCGTGGCTTACGACTGACTTCAACGACGATGCGTGGCCGAGTGGACTCGCCCTTCTCGGATTCGAAACTGCCCCGTTACCGGTGCCAATTCAGACGATGCTGCCGATTGGGGCAATTACGTATTACTTCCGCACGGTCGTGAATCTGGACGCGGCTGCGATCAATCCATTGTCGCGCTTTCGGTTGCACACGTTCGTGGATGATGGCGCAGTCGTCTATGTCAACGGCGCCGAGGCGGTGCGCGTTGGCATGCCTCCAGGCAGTGTCACCTACAACACGCTGGCGACGCGCAGTGCGGAAGCAATCTTTGAAGGTCCGTTCATGCTCCCGCCCTCGATATTCGTCGCAGGCCGGAACGTGATTGCTGTTGAAGTACACCAGGGGCAGGTAGCAAGTGGCGACGTGGTGTTTGGACTGGCTCTCAACGTCGAGCCAGGCGGCACGAACGGGGTGCCGCTGGTCATCACTGAACAGCCGCAAAGCCAGACCGTCGAGATCGGCGGAACGGCGACTTTCCACGTCGGAGTCACCGGCACGCCTCCGTTTGGATATCGCTGGCGTCGCAATGGAATCACCATCGCGCCGCCGCCTGGCAATGACACATTAATCATCTCGAATGTGCAACCGTCACACGCCGGAGTATACAGCGTCGTCGTTACCAACGCTGCAAACCGTGCGCCGGGCGTGTTGAGCAGCAACGCAGTTCTGACGGTAATCGGTTCAACGAATGTTCTGCCACCGGTGATCGCCAGCTTTGCTCCGCGAAGCGGACCCATCGGCACGGTAGTGACCATCACCGGTGACAACTTCCATCCCAGCTTGGGCGGCAACCGCGTTCATTTTGGAGGCGCGCACGCTCGGGTGCTGAGCGCGAGTACCGGTCTACTAACTGTGGAGGTGCCGGGCGGCGCTACCTACGAGCCGATTTCCGTGAGCACGCGCAATCGCATCGCCTTCAGCGACCTTCCGTTCATCGTTACATTTGCAAGCTCCCGCACGATTGATAGTCGCTCGTTCACGGGCTTTAACCTTCCTGCAGGAGATTTGCCCATGGACGTGTCTATCGGCGACATGGAGGGCAACGGCAAATTGGACCTGGTGGCGATGAACCATTTCGACAGCACCGTTGGCGTTTATCTGAACCACGGCACTAATCTCACGCTCCAACCCGAACATTTCGAAGCACCAAGGATTTCTCCTACGGGCCCACAGCCCTACCACATGACGCTGGCAGATATGGATGGTGA
>Ga0105340_1000606_pt1 | contig 17178 bp, 10 predicted proteins | sample EasRivMeERMLT700_FD_89676 | JGI IMG/M metagenome (GOLD analysis project Ga0105340, IMG submission 89676) | Soil microbial communities from meander-bound floodplain in the East River, Colorado, USA - East River MetaG ERMLT700 | ecosystem: Environmental > Terrestrial > Soil > Floodplain | place...
ATGAAGAACATGATCAATTGCAGGACGAGGTCCAGGAGGGGCGTCAGGTTGACATCCAGGCCTTCACTGTCAGCGGCTGCGGACATCTGATTCCTCCCGAACTTTCGTGGCTCCGCTTGCGGCGACGAGCAACCGACGTTTCAGAGCGAGCGCTAAACGAAGACCCGTCACTTCGTCGTCACGCTCGAGGCCGACGCTCGCTCCGGCGTCGCGGCGGCGCCGGCGGCCTTCTTCGAGTTGTGATACATCTGCGTCAACAGATCGTCGGCCAGGTTCGCGGTGTTGACCGAGATGCTGGTCAAGCGATTCTTGAAGAACGTAAAGAAAAAGATGGCCGGCACCGCGATGCCGACGCCGACGAGCGTGACGACGAGGGCGTGCGAGATGTTGTCGGCCAGTTTGCTCGGCTCGGGCGCCTTGTCGCTCTCGCCCAGTTCGCGAAACGCGCCGATCATGCCCGACACCGTGCCGACCAGACCCAGGAGCGGCCCCAGCGTGCCGATGATGCCGAGATAGCTGATCCACGCGTCCTTGCCCGACTTGACCGATTCCACCATCGCGAACATCGCCTCGCGCGCGTCCTCGATGCCGTACTGCAGCCGACCCATCCCCGCCGTCAACGCTCGGCCGATAAACGACGTATCATTGCGGCACATCTCATAGGCTTGCTTGAACTGGCGTTTATTCACCATGTCCGTGAAATCTTCGACGAACGACGGCGGCACCGACTCGCCCAATCTCAAGTCCAATACCAGGATGATAATGAGAGCGACCATGCCGATCGAAATGACGAGGAAGATCAAGCCGAAGACGATGCCGATCGATACGAAGAAGTGAATGAGCCCGTCGAAGATGCTGCGCGTCTTTACGGCCGGCGGCTTCGGATCGGCTGGCTGGTCGTCTTGAGCGGAGGCGACGTTCGGCGTCAGGACGGTTGTGGTGGTGATCACGGCGAAAACGAAGATCGCCATGCACGCGAACAACAGCACCGAGCGAGCCTTGCCTGCTGCGAGAGATTGCATGAAAGTCATTCCTGGCAAATGCGAGGCGTCCGCCCGGATCGACCGCGAGCGGGAACCCCTGATCCTTTTGAAAACCGGCGACGGGTGTGGATAATGTTTAGCCCTAACATCTTATCATGGAATTCAGTATATCGAGATGTCAAGATTTTAATCATTGGTCGTCAAAAATAGGTTATCAGTTCCCGAATCGAACGTCACGCGGGGTCGGTGATCAAATCTCCAGCATTTCCGCGATTCCCGCGTCCACGACTTGCTGGCCGCTGACGTATTCACCCTTTTCAATCCACGCGCGGATTTGCTTGTCGGCGACGCCGAATAGGCGGGCTTGCAGATCGTCGATGTCGTTTTCAAGGACCTCGAAATGCTTGGCCCATCGTGAGGCTTCATGAGCGGGGATGCGTTTCTCGCTTTCCCAGCGCATGCGGTGAAACAGGAGCGTGCTGTAGCGAGTGACCAGGCGCTTCTTACAGGCGGCAAAAATCAACAAGGACGCCGACGAACATTCGCCGAGGACGATGCCGGTGCAGTGCAATTCGCGCATGCGGATCAGCGTGGTGACGGCGAGAGCGCCGTAGACGCTGCCGCCGAGGCTGTCGATATAGAAGACGCACTCGCGTTTGGGGCGAGCTTCGATCATGTCCTTGATGACGTCGGCTTCCCAGTGATCGACGTCGCCCACGAGCGCGATTTCCAGGGGCTTCTTGCGTTTCTTTTCGATGGTCATGGTTTTTCAGAGCCTGAAGCGTGAGCGGAGATCTTCGCTTACGCTTCAGGCTCGGATTCGTTCTCCTGTTGGTCGGCCTGTTCTTGCAATCCGTCGCAGCAATGGATTTCGCCTTGCCCTTCGCACTCCGGGCATGGGATCAGCTGTCCCTGAAAGTAAAACAGCCGATGGCCGTGACAGAGCGGACAGAGCATATCGGGAGTATATCCTATTCCACTGCTTGCGGTTTAGCGCTCGAGCGGCGCGGTGTTTTTCGTCGTGCCACCTGAGCGCGAAACCGCAAGCGGCGCTGAGTTCTATTTTTTCAGCTGCGCTACCAACCATGCCGCGACTTCGGCCTGCGATGACGGCTCGGCGCGAACGGTCGCGAATTTGCCGTACGTTTTCTCCAACGTCTGTTGATCGACGCGGCGATTCAGGCCGTCTACCAACGCCTCCAGTCGAACGTTTTGGTTGGCGTTGGCCACCGATGACAAATCAATGTTTGCCAACAGTCCGGGCACCACCGCATCATGCGGGAAGTAACAGAACGGGCTATCCAGGATGGATTGGAAGCTGACCAGGCCGCCGCGCGCATAAACCGCCTTGACGTTCTTGCCGGCATGCATGCCGCCCAGAAGCGCGAGCAGTGTCCCCATCGGTTCCGCTTGCCTCGGCAGCTTGACGTTGTTGTCATACGGCACGGCGAGCGTCACCTTGGGATCATTCGGCTCAACGAACGAATCGCCCCACAACGCGATCGGGCCGAACTGATGCTTCTGCAATTCCTCCAGCAGCATGACGAGTTCCTGCAACTGGATGCCGGGCACAGTCTGCCCATGCATGAGCAGCGACGCGGAATTGGACGTGGCGCCGCTCTGACGACCGCGGCCATCGTTGGCGGTTTCGCCGGTGCCGCGCAAATCGGGCAAGCATACCGCGACGTTGCGATTAAGTAGCTCAGCAATCGTGGCGGCGCGATTCTTGAGGAAGCCCGCTTTGCCGTCCTGGGCGAGGCCGACGACCATCGGCACATTTCCTTTTGCGCCCGCCGGTATGATCTTGATGATCGGCAACGCGATGGACGGATTGCCCTCGGGATGAAGCACCTCTCGCGCCAAGAGATGGCCGCCTTCGATGCGCGTTTCCGTGCCCCCCTGGATGCCGCACTTGACGTTTGCCGTGTCAATCCCAAGCAGGTTCAGCAATTGCTTGGAATCGACCGCCTTGGTCGGCGCGGCAAACTGCTGCGCCAGTTCATGCACCATCTTCGGCTTCAACTGCGCCCGCGCTTCGTCGGTCCAGCATTGCAACTGGCTCGAATCGAAACGCTTCTTGTTCTCCTCCGGAATCGGCAAGCCAAACCACAATTTCAATGTCGGATACATCGGCTTGCGATGCTCCGCGCCGATGTTGTTGCAATGCGTCGATTCCGGCGCCATGCCCTTGACGGAGCCGCGGCCCTTGGCGGACGCGAGCTTGTCCTTGGCGCCGTAGAACTCGCCCCAGATCTTGTTGAAGCGCGCCCACACCGGATCGCGCGTGTCATCCCACGCAAACTCATGGCCATAGATGAGGCCGCGCGGCGCGATCGAGCCGACGATGACGCACGCCGGGAAGCCGTCGCGGCCCGACAGTTTCAGATTGCGCGTCGATTCCCATGAGCCGCCGCCCAGGTAATTGAACGCCAGCTCCGCGTCCTCTGGCAACGGAAACTTCGTCTCCGGCTGCGGACCGCCGAAGTTGAACGGCGCCGCGGCCGTGATGCGCGGCTCCAGCGCGGCGAACACCGCGCACGGATCGCCGCCCCCGGCGACGGAGCCGAACACCATGATGTTTTTCTTGTCGATGTTCGGCCGTTGATAGAGCACATCGACGCCGCGCATCAGGTCCCACACCATCCAGCCCATCAAGCTCTCGCCGACCAGGCTCAGTTGCAAATTGACGTTGTAGCGGAAGTGATAATCCTGGCGGTTCGGCGCGTATTTTTCGGGGAAGCTCTTCGCGTCGATGAACGGATGCTGCCGGCGTTCGCCGTGGCCGAGCATGTCCGGCACGAGAACGAGACAGCCCTGGCGAGCCCAGATCGCGCCCATGTCTTGCAGCTCGCCCTGCGTCTTCGGATTGTGATGGCTGTGAATAACGATGAAGCCCGGCATCGGTTTCGACGTGTCCATTGGCACATATAGATTGGCCGTCACGTAGAGACCGGGCCGGCTTTCGTAGATGATGTTCTCGACAGTGAAGCCGTCGCCTTCGAGCTTCTTCGTGGTGACAACTTTCACTGACTTAGGCGCTTCGGGAAATTTCCCCATCGACGCGCGCAACTTCGCGATGCGTTCGTCGCGGAACTTCTCCCAGTCGGCCTTCGTCTTGATGCTTCGCCACGCCTCGACGTCGCGCTTGTTGAAGTCGTCGCGCATTTGCTTCAACACGTCGCCGCGCAGCTTGGCGTCGGCCGAGTCGGGCTTGAACACCTTGGCATCGAGTTTTTGCAGCGCCGCGATCAAGGCGGCGTTGTTCGTGTCTTGCGCTGCGGCCGAGGCGGCGCAGCCGATGGAAATGACAATCGCAGTGATGGTTCGCATTTGGCCCCCTTTTTGGTTCAATGCAAACCAACAGTCTATCAGCACGATTAGGCCGGCGTCGATTGTTTTTTCTATTTTGGAGTGCGGCGGTTTGACGCCGCTTTCTTTCTTTTTTTCGCTATGGAGCCTCCAAAGAAAGAAGGAAAGAAAGCGGCGTCAAACCGCCGCACTCCAAAGTTTGTCGGCGGCGCTGCTATCGTTAACGCGGCAAAACGCTGACCACGATACGCCGATAGCGCGTGAGGCGTGGCTCGCCGGAATCATCGACTTCGAGGATGACGTGAATTGTCCGCCCCGCTGCGTCGGCCGGAACGTTTAGCCGAGCCTCCTTGTCGTTGGCAACTTCGATGTTCGCCTGGCCCGTGTACGTGCCGGCTTCGGCATAGACGTACCAGCGATAATGCAGGCGATCGCCGTCGGGATCGGTCGTGCCGACGGCGCTCAAGCGCAGCGCCTTCCCGGACGGAGCGTTGACGGCGATAATCTTACCCGTGTCATCGCCCTGACAATGCGGCACGGGTGGATGATTGGCCTTCTTCGGCTCCGTGACGCACCATTCGAGCCGCGTTTTGAAATCGTTTTGCAAGTCCGCCGCAAAGCGCTTGAGCGTGTTGTCGCGATGATTTGTCCCGTCCCATTGATCCTTTTGATTGGCCCAATAATAGGGGCGCGGCGCGTCCTTGTCATTGAGTCCATATCGGCCCGCCCAGCTTCCCCAAGTCGGCCGCATCGGATCGTTCATGCCGGTCGGCACGAGATAGAGGAAGGTCATCGTGTCGCCTTCCTTTTGCGGCAAGCCGGTGTTCGTCGGATAGAGGGCGCCCAATGGACCGTGGCCGGTCAGACAATCGCGTTTCAGATCGAAGCCGCCCGCTTTGGCCGTCAACGCCGAGAAGCGGTGATACCAGCGTTTGCCTTCCAGCTCCGGACGAAACGTGTCGATCCAGATCGGCCAGGGCGGATCACGCCGCGTGTGTTCGCCGAACTGATCCGACGAGCTGAGACGAAATCGCTCCTTGAATTTGGCGTAGCCGGCCTGGCCGCGCTCCTTGAGCACGCGGTCGAGCGCCTGTTTCATGCTGCTCTCCGCGGAGCCCTTGTCGGTGCCCCAGTTCATGAACCAGATCGGCCGTTTGTCCTTCGAATCCGCCGCGGCGAGGATCAGCATGACGCCGGCGTCGCCGTCATAGCCCGGGACCGTGCGCTGCAGAAGATAGTCCAGCGTGGGGTAGCGTTTGTCGTGACGGACGAGATTGGGATGGCACTCGCCGTACGCTTTGAGAAAACGCCGCACGATGCCCAGGCCGGTGCGTTCGGGGCTGACGTTTTCCTTGTCGCGCGCCTTGGGCCGCGTGCAGATGATGCCTTCGATGTCCCACTCGTTGGCATACAAAAGAAATCGCACGAGCGACTGCTCGTCATCGGGATCGCCGCCGGCGTCCGTTTCGATGATGACGCGAAGCCGTTCCGAAGCAAACGAACATGCCGGACAAAGCATGGCAATGAATGAAACGAACATTAAGAAGAAAACCAATCGCGTAACCATTCTCGCTCTCCGAACTTGGAGTCTACATGTTTCGACTTGCCCGATTGCAAGCACCAAAGGTGCGAAAATGACAAAGCCCAGGGCAACGCCCTGGGAAAAAGGCCATCCAATCCGGAAGCCCCGAAGGGGCGCAATATTCGCTGCGAAAGCATGCCGCCCCTTCGGGGCTTTCATTATTTTTGCCTCGTTCCCAGGGCGTTGCCCTGGGCTTTGACATTGCGCACCGTTGGTGCAAATACAAAGTGCCGTCAAAAAAAATCCAATTCGCACACGTATGCCTCAAGTCACGGCAACTCCTTGATCTCGATCTTGCGCAATTCGATCGTCGATTTCGTTTCCTGGCGAAAGGCAATGTGGCCCGATTTGTGTTGCGGATCGATCTTCGTCGATTCCGCGGTGACCTTACCGTTCACCAAAATCGTGATGCGGTTGTCCACCGCGATGATCTCCATGGTAAACCAGGCGCCGAACGGCGTCGGCGGATCGGTGACTCTGGCGAGTCCGAGTTGCTGGCCCGGAAAATGAGCAAGCAAGCTTCCCGTCTTGGATGGCGATGGATGGGTACTGTTGATCTTCGCTTCATATCCTTTGGTCAAATCCAGCGGAGCGCGCACGTACACGCCGCCGGCGCTCTGATCGGCGATGCGGGCCTCGAAACGCAGATGAAAGTTTTTGTAATCGTCTCGCGGCGAGTGAATGCGACTGGAGATGTTCCCCGAGCCGACGAGGATCCCGTTCTCGAAGGTCCAGTTATTCTTCTGTTTGCCCGCCGTGTTCCAGCCGGTCAGGTCATTCTTGCCAAAGAGCGATACGAACTCGCCGCCGCGTGGCGCACCGCCTGGCGGCAATGGCGGCGGCGCTTCGCCGACCTTTGGCACGGCCGACAGGTCCTTGATCTCGACCTTGCGAAATTCAACGACCGCGTTGGCGTCCTGGTGCAGCGCGATGTGGCCGTTTCGCGCGAATTGCCGGGCCGCGTCTTCGTATTCCGCGACGACGTCGCCTGCCACCAGGACGGTGACGCGATCGCCCTTCGCGATCACTTCCATGGTGTACCATTCGCCCGCCTTCGTGGCCGACTCCTTCGCTTGCTGCCCCGCCGAGCCGAGGGGACCGATCGCCGTCAGCGTGCCGGTTTTGTCGCCGACGGGGCGCTGGTTGATCAATGCTTCGTAGCCGAACACTTTGAAGGGGATTTTCGTCGGATCGTAAGCGGCGCGGAAGAAGACGCGGCCGAAGCCCTTGTCGTTGATGCGAACTTCGGCGCGTAGGTGAAAATCCTGATAATCGTTGCGCGTCGAATAGAGCGAGCCGCCGATCGGCGCGGAGCCGATGAGGACGCCGTTTTCGACGCGCCAGTTGCCGGGGCGCTTGGCGTGCGGTTGCCAGCCGGCGAGGTCCTTGAGATTGAAGAGCGGCACGAACTCGCCGCCGCCCTTGACGATCGGCGGCTCGACCTTGATCGGCGGCGCGGCGACGAGGCGAATCTCGGCGATCTCGATCTTGCGAAACTCCACCTTGCAATCCGCGCCTTGTCGAAGCGCGATGTGGCCCGCGGTAAACAGGTTTTGCACGTCGTCGAAATCCGTCGTCTCCTTGCCGTTCACCTTGACCTTCACGCGATTGCCCTGCGCGATGAATTCGAGCGTGCACCATTCGCCCGACACGACGTTCGCGGGCATCGTTGCTTCGACGGCCTTGCCGAAATCTTTGCCGCTGAGGTACAGGCCGCCCGTGAATTTGCCGTCGGTGAACAGCGTCTCGTAGCCGGTGCGGCCGAACGCGGAGCGAAACGCCATGCCGCTGGTTTCGCCGTCCTTGGGCGCCGTGAAGCGGGCTTCGGCGCGGAGATGGAAGTCCTTGTAGTCGGCCCGCGCCGTGTGCAGGATGCCGGGTTCGTCGCCGGCGCCGGTGAGGACGCCGTTCTCGACGCGCCAGTTGGCCGCCCCGCGCAGATGCGGCTGCCAGCCAACCAAATCCTTGCCATTGAAGAGCGGCGTCCATTCGCCGGCCACGCCAACGGGGGGCGGCATGGGCACAACGGGCGCTGCCGGCGCTTCGGCGCTGACTTCGAATTTCCTGATCGTCACGGTTCCCTTGGCGATGTAAATGCCAATCGCTCCGGGCGGATAGCGGTCCGGCGGGTAGATGACGCCGCTGGTCTGCCTGCCGTTCGTGGACGCCCAGATGCCGTTGGGCTTGACGTCGAATTCGATCTCGAACACTTCGCCGGGCTTGACGCGAATCGGCTGATTGCCGGATTCGTTGTCATTGCCGTCGCTGCCGGTGTAGCCGGCGCGGACGCTGCCCCCTTCGCCGATGAGCCGTGAGGTCATGCCGAGCACCTTGCCGGCGGGCGCGGGTTTCGCGCGAAAGGCGAGGAACGCCTCGGCGTCGCCGGACGCGGACATCTCGATTTTGGCGATGAAGTTGCGGAAGTCGGTGCGATTCGAGATGAGTGCGGTGGCCGGGCCTTCGCCGACCAGGTCGCCGTTCGGCATCACCTTCCAGCCGGGGTTGCCCTCGACGCGCCAGCCGGTCAGGTCCTTGCCGTTGACGAGCGACACGAACGCTTCCAGCGGCCGCGGCGGCGCCGGCATCGGCGGCGGCCCGACGGCCTTGAACTCCTTGATGTCGATCCGCTTGTATTCCACCAGCGTATTTCGGCTCGAGTCGCCGAAGCCCATCACGATGCGGCCGCCCATCATTCGCAGGTTCGTATCGACGAAACTCTTGGTCAACTTGTCGTTCACCTTGACTTCGATTTGATTGCCGACCGCAATAATATCCAAGGTAAACCATTGACCGGCCGGCACCAGCGGCTGCTGGACCGCCAGATTTCTCATGCCAATCAAATCGTAAATGAACAGGCTCCCGGTCTTGCTGAGATCCTTCGGCGAACTGCTGATGCGAGCCGCGTAGCCGCCAAGCTGCAGGTGCGGCAACTTCGGTTCATCAAACGGATAGCGGACGACGACGAAGTTGTTGCCGTCGTCGTTGATGCGGCCTTCCAGCCGCAGGTGGAAATCGCCGTAATCGTCGCGTATCGTGAACAACTCGCGGACCCCGGGGCTGGACCCCGTGAGGACGCCGTTGACGACGCGCCAGTCCGTGGGCGGGACGCGATTGGACTTCCAGCCGGTTAAATCTTTGCCGTTGAACAGCGGCACGAAACCGGCGGCGGGCACGACCGGCGCAGGATTCGGCGCGGCGACGAAGTTGCCTTCGCGCACCTCGATCTTCTTGACCTCGATCTTCGACTCGCGGCCCAGGCGAAGCGCGATGTGCCCCTGGAGGAATTCGCGTTCGACGTCGGTGAAGTTCGTCGTTTCGTTGCCGTTCACTTTCACTTTGAGCTGGTTGCCTTCGGCAATGACTTCCAGTGTGAACCATTCGCCGGCGGGGAGCTGTACGGGCTTGCCGTCCATGCGAACGCGTTTGTTGCTGCGAACGTACATCAAGCCGGTCTTCTGGAAGTAATGGATCATGGAATCGTAGCCGAAGAAATCGAAGGTGGCGCGCGCCAGGACACCGGCGCCGCTGCCGACGTTTTCGCTCGGCGTGAAGCGCGCCTCGGCGCGGAGGTGAAAGTCCTTGTAATCGGCGCGCGTTGTGAACAGATACGCTTGCGTCGCCGGCGTCGTGTTGGCGGTGAGGATGCCGTTTTCGACGCGCCAGTTGCCCGGCACGGCGTTATTCACTTTCCATCCGTCCAGGTCTTTACCGTTGAAAAGCGACACGAATTGGCCGGGCGGCGCCGGCATCGGCACGGGCGCGGCGACAAAATTCAACTCCTTGATCTCGACGCGACGAATCTCGATCGTCGATTTCGCATAAAGCGACAACGCGATGTGCCCCGCCGCCAGGTTGTTGTTGTCCACGACGTCGGTGACAATCTTCCCGTCCACCTTGACGACGAGCTTCGGCCCTTCCGCGATGATGTCGAGCATGAACCACTGGCCGAGCGGAATCATGGGCTCGGGACCGCGCGGCAAGGCCATCGTTCTGCCGGGGACCATGACATTCAAGCCGCCGGCCCGCATGCCGCCCACGACGGAGTTGAATATGGATTCATAGCCGAGGATCGAGCCGTCCGGGCAGCGAAAATTGACTGCGCCCGCCCCGGGTTCGTTAAGACGCGCCTCGACACGCAGATGAAAGTCCTTCGGCTGCGGCCTGTCCGTGTACAATCTGCCTCCCCCTTTGCCCTGCGGCGAGCCGATGAGAACGCCATTCTCGACGCGCCAGTTTCCCGGCATGAGGTTGTGCGGCTTCCAGCCCGTCAAATCCCGGCCGTTGAAGAGAGGCACGAAACCCGGCGTCGGCGGCAGCGGCGCCATGACGAATGCGCCAGGAGGCGGCGTTGGAAAGCGATACAGGCGAGCCGGCAACGTCGGACCTTGGACGAGACCCAGACCGTTGGACGCCAGCTCCACGCGCTCGGGGATGCCGCTCAGCGCGCCCGTGACGGAGACCGTCTTGCCGTTGACGAGATCGACGAGCATGCCGACGCCGACAACTTTCGGGCGTTGCCGGATATCTTCGCAGCCAATCAGGACCATGCGATTGTCGGGCGAGAACGCCGCGGTTTTCATTTCGAGATTATTCTGGTTGCCGGGGTTGAGCCTGCCGATTGGCCGCGGACCGTCCACGAAGCCCAGTTGCAATTGACCGGGCAACTCCACGAACGCGAATTTGCTAAAGTCGCGCGCGAACGTGTACTTCTTGCCAAGGTGCGGAAACGCCATGATGTTGGTCGCGCCGGTGTCGATGTTCCAGGCGAGGGCGAAGGCGTCCTTCCTGGATGCGTGGAAAAACTTGCTGCCGTCGGGCGTGAAGCCGAAGAGGCTCGGCTCCGCGTCGAGTCGCCATTGCTTGCGCGAGTTGCCCGTCGCGATTTCGTGCAGGTGCAGCCAGAATTCCACTCGGCCCTTGTCGGTTTGGATCAGATAGGTTGCCAGGTGCTTGCCGTCGGGCGAAAAAGCGCACTCAACGGCAAGGTTGGAGAAAGGGATTGCCCGTTCAATGGACATGGTCGACCAGTTCCAGATGAAGACCTGTGGGCCATCCACGCTGCCGGCCGTGAGCGCCAGGCGTTTGCCGTCCGCGGACGATGTCAGCGGCTGAATTGACGTGCGCGTGTTGTCGATCTTGACGGTCTTTTCCACATTGAACGCGGGCCCTTCGCGAAAGCCGAACGTGCCGACCGCGGCTTGAAGGAAGGCGACGTACCTGCCGTCGGCGGACAAAACGGCGCGGCTCGCCGGATTCGGCAGTTCGAGGACAAACTCCCCAGGCTTGACTGGTTCGACTGGCGGATTGACAACCGCGCCACCATCTTTCGGCGGGACAACTCCGTCCTTCGGCGGGATGACGGCGCCGTCTTTGGGCGGGACGCCACCGTCTTTGGGCGGCACGACGCCATCCTTGGGCGGGATGACGCCGCCGTCTTTCGGCGGCACGACGCCATCCTTGGGCGGGATGACGATGCCATCCTTCGGCGGTTCGATGCCGTCTTTTGGCGGGACGATGCCGCCATCTTGCGGCGGTCTGATGTTGCCGTCATTCGGCGGCGGCCCGTCTTTTTCCGCGTCCTTCACGATCGGGCCGGCATCGCGATGTTCTTGTACGATGGGGCCAATATTGTTGTTTTGCCCGTCGGGCGCCATGAAAAGAAACGCGACCACCACGGCGATCGTTCCGGCGATTGCGCCCAGAAACGCCATCGCCACGACGCCCAAGAGCAAAATCCACACCGGCACGCCGCGCCGCCTGGCGCTCGGCACGCCCTTCGGCTTCGGCGTCGCTTTCACGGCTGCCTTCACGGGCGCGGCCGGCTTGACGACCGTCGCCACGACTGGTTCCGGCGTCAGCTCGGCTTCCTCGATCGGCGCCTTCGACACGGGCATCAAGCTGGCTTGCAAATCCGCGTCGTCAATCTTTTCCAGCTCGTCGCGGGCCGGGCCCATCAAGGTTACCGCGGCCAGACTCTTCTGTGCATCATGATCGTATTTCGTCAAATGCTCATCGACAAACTCTTCGAGCAATGCGTGCTGGTTCTCCGTCAACGCTTTTTGTTCACGCAGAATCTGGGCCAGCCCCTTGCGTTTATCGAGCAGCCACGCCTTCATCGCAGCGATGAGCATGTTCGCATCGATAAACTTCCGATCAAAAGCCAGGATGCCGAACAACAGGTTGCGATCGCCGATCGGGTTCGACATGACGGAGCCCCTCGCTGCGTATTTTTGATGGAACGCGCCGATTTTCGCACTCTCGATACTAGACGAGTTTACCGCAAATCAAGTTGGGACGGAACTAGAAAACGATCGAACCACGGGGGGCACGGGGAGCACGGGGACAATGCGGAGAAATTGGTATTCAGGAGCCAAGTCGCCTCCTTGGAAACGATCCATGGCTGCAACCCTGCCTTTTCCCCGTGCCCCCCGTGCCCCCCGTGGTTCAATCGTTTTTTTTCCGTGTTCCCCATGGTTCTCTTGCTTTTTTCTTGATGCCAGTCCTTGCCTTGTTACGATGGATGGACGATTTGGCGCCAACCTCTTCACGTGGAGTTCGCCGATGATTGTCCGAATTCTGTCACTGTTCATCGTCGCGGTCACCTTCACGGCCGTCGCGGCGCAGCCCGAGAAGCAAGCGGACGATCCGCTGCCCAAGGGCGCCATCGTGCGTTACGGCATCACGCGGCCCATCCTCCGAAAAGACCCCCACATCGGACTGATTCCGCCGAAGTACAACAACTTCCTGGCGCCGACGATGACGGGCGGCATTCGCCGCTACGATCTCGCCACCGGCCGGCCGCTCGACAATCGCGGCATCGTCGGTCCCGGACAGGTCATCGTCTCCGCCGACGGCAAACGCGCCGCCGTCGCTCGGCCCGGCGCCATCAACGTTGTCGAAATCGCCAGCGGCCGCGAAATCCTCGGCGTCAAGCCGCCCGTCGGCGTCGTCATCTCGGGCACGCCGGGCATCGCACTGTCAGCGGACGGCAAAATCCTCGCGTTCGGCGGCAAAGGGCGCGACATCCGCGGCGAGGTCGTCGTGCTCGATGTGGACAATAACGAAGTGCTGGCTCAATTCGAAACCGATCAGGCCGCCCCCGTTTTCGTGACGCTCTCGCGCGACGGAAAGACGCTCGTCAGCTACGGCCCCCCCGCCGCGGCGCCGACGCTCACTCCCGCGCCGAAGCCGAAAGTCGAACCGCCCGACAGCGCTCGCACCGCGCAGGTCTGGGAAGTCGCCAGCGGCCGCGAGTTGTTCAAGGCCCGCGTCACCGGCATGGGAGGCAACGTCGTCTCCGCCGCGTTTTCGCCGGACGCCGATCTGCTCGCCGTCTCCGCGGGGGACGGACCGGTCGATCTCTTCGACGTCAAGACCGGCAAGCTGTTGCACACGCTGCTTGGCCGCCGCGCTCAGGGCGTGCGCGTCGCCATTTCGCCGGACAGCAAGCTCGTCGCTTCCGTCGGCCCGGATTATCGCATTCAGCGCTGGCGCACCGATGGGCGGCCCGTTGACATCACCGATCCTCCCGGCGGCCTGCTGATCGCGCCGATCACCGCGCTGGAGTTCGCCGACAACGAGCACGCCATCGCCACGCAAACCGCAGCTCAGTTCGCATACGCCTGGACCGCTCCGACCGGCAAGCTGCTGTCGCCGATCATGGATCACGCCGCGCCGATCCGCACCGTCGCGTTCCCCGACGGCGGCAAGGACCTCTTCACCTCCGGCAACGAGGGCAAGGCCTTCCGCTGGGATTTCACGACCGGCGCTATCGGCGAGGAGATGGCCTTCCGCCCGGCACGGATCCCCGGTCAGCCGATGATTCGGCCCACCGTCAATTTGTCGGCCGACGGCACCCGCGCCATTTGGTCGCGGGCGCCGAATCCGGAAATCTTCGACGTGAGCACCGGCGACAATCTCTTCGTGCTGCCGCCGCCGTCCCATCCGCCTTCGTTCGTATCGGTCGCGATTTCGCCCGACGGCCAGCGCGTGGCGATGTTGTGCCGGCAAGCGCCGGGCAAGCGAACGGGCAAATGTTCCGTCTGGGATTTGGCGATGCAGAAACTCGTCGCGGATATCGACACGCCGTCGATTGTTGCGACCGGCACCGGGCTGGGCGCCGTCTTCAGCCCCGACAACCATCGCATCGCCATCGTCGCCGTCGCCAACAGCCCCAACGGAGGCCAGGTGCTCACCGTCGTCGGCCACGATCTGAAGACCGGCAAGAAACTCGCCACCCTCGAAGATCCCAACGCCTCCGGCAGCATCACGCTCGCCATCGTCGACGACACGACGATTATCGGCGCTTCGACCAATGGCCGCATGTGGAGCATGGATTACGCCAACGGAGTGCTTGGGGAAGATTTCGAAACGCTTGTCGCGCGCGGCGAAGCGCCGGTTTACGGCCCGATCGCCGTCAGCCCCGATCGCAAACGCTTCGCGACCGGCATCGTCGGCGAACCGTATACGACCTACGGCGTGCGTGTCTATGATATGGTGACGAAAAAAGCGACGCACACGTTCATCGGCCACGCCGGCCCGGTGAGCGCCATCCATTTCAGCCCCGATGGCACGACGATTTCCACGGGCGCTCAAGACACGAGCGTGATCCGGTGGGACCTCACGAATGTGGTGAAAGAAAAATAGCTGAAACGGTCATTCCGCCGGTTTCTCAATATCCGTCGATGGCGGCGTGGGCGGTTTCAATTCCGTGATTGCCTCACTGGACTTGCTCGCCTCTTTCGCCCTGCGCTTCACAACCTGAGCCTTACGCCGTTCGTGCTTTTCACGGCGCAATAGCCGCAGGTGTTTGCGAGCGCGGTCGGCGTCTTCGATCGGCGTGCAGACGTCGATCTCCAATACGCCCGCGAGCCCCGCCTGGCCTTCGCCGCCGATGCTGCAATTGATGCCGATCGACTGAAGGGCGCCGCGAATGATCTCCGCCTCGGCCGGGCTATTGACTTTGCAAACGGTTACCACGTCTTGATTGTCCACGTTTTGATCTAGCATGATGGGACCTCCCGAAGGCGAACAGGAGAAATGTCACACCTTTATTGTCGCGCGGAATGTTCCGGATTGCAACAAGAAAAGCCTGAAGCGCGCGGACGTTGGCAACACCGTCGTCCGTGCCTCATCGTATTGCGAGCTTCAAAGCACCGAAGGTGCGCCAATGTTAAAGCCCAGGGCAACGCCCTGGGACCGGTGAATCCTTTACGAAAAAAGCCCCGAAGGGGCGCGATCGACCTAATGGAGGTTTTATCGCGCCCCTTCGGGGCTTCGGTTGGCGTCATTCGTTATCCCAGGGCGTTGCCCTGGGCTTTAACATTGGTGCACCTTTGGTGCTGTAACAAAACGTGCTTGCACGATTTCAACCAACGTTTGATTACTCAACGGTGCCGTTGAAGCCGGCCTTGCGGAGGGCTTCCATCACGGTGCCGCGATAGAGTTCGCCGCCGGTGATGATGACGGTGCGTTGAGCGCCCTTGCCTTCATATTTCACCTTGGAATCCTTGAACACGGCGTTGATCGCCTTCTGGCATTGGCCGCAGCAAACGTGCACTTCCTTGATCGTGACGGTGTCAACCTTGTCGCCCTTGGCAACGGCGGGCAATTCGACCTTGACGTCCTTGCCGTCGCGTTTCGCGGTGCCGCTGAAGCCGCCCTTGATGAGGGCGTTGATGCCGGCCTTCGCGGCTGCCTCATCCTTGGCGGTGAAGGTGACGGTCTTGGTATTCTGGTCGGCCTTCGCATCGGACACGCCTTCCACGCCGGCCAGAATCTTGCCGACCACATTCACGCATTGCGCACAACAAATATGCGGGCCCTTGACTTCGACGCTGTCGGCAATCGCCTGACTGGCCATCAGGGCGGTGAGAGCCAGCCCAACCATCACAACGGCAAACACTTTACACATGATCAAACTCCTTGATTCATCAGGTTTCGGAATATCGCGAGGATAACATAACGACGCGCAGCCGCAAGAGGCAAGTCCAGAAAAAGGCGCCATATTTAGGCGGGTTGCGACGCCTTCGAGTTAGACGCGGCAAACCCGACGCAAATTCAATCGATCTTCTGCTTGGCGAGCGTCTCCAGCCATGGATCGTGCAGCGTGATCTTGGCGGAGTGCTCACGCCACCAGGCGTCGAGGGCGTTGAAATCGACCCGATCGCCCCAGCTCAGGCGCGGCACATTCTGTGTCGGCTGCGGCACGCCGCTCTTCTTGGCTGAATTTGACAGAAGCGCCAGCGTGTTCAAGCGCAGATTGCTGTAAAAGCGGCCCTGCGGGTTGCTCTGAAAAACTTCGAGTAAACGCGGCACCACGTTCTTGTCGCCGCGCCGTGCCAATGCCAGGGCCGCGTAGGCGCCGGGTTCGTCGGAGAGTTTGGTCAATCGGGCCAATTCGTCCTTGCCGAGTTTTTCGTTTTCAAACGTCAGGTGAATGGCGCCGACGACGCGGATCGCCGGCTCCCTGGCGTCCAGCAACATCTTGAGGTGCTTTTCGCGTTCTTGCCCGCAACGCCACGCCGCCTCCGACGCTTTGGGCGCGGCCGATTCGATCGCGGCGAGTTTGCCGGCGGTATTGATCTGGATGTTCTTGAGTTCCTCAAACATCGGCGTCGGCTCGTAGCCGAAAACCGCGGCCCGAATCTTCGTGAACTCGTCGATTTTACCCGGGCTCGGTTTGTCCGTTAGTTGTTTCTTCAACAGATCAAGTTGTGCCTTGTCGGGACCGGGCAGCGGTGGTGGCTGCCACACGATTTCCTTGCCCGGCTTCGCTCGCGGCGCCTCCGGCTTGTTGGCGGCTGCAACCAGTTTCTTCGCCTCGGCGTAACGTTGCTGCATGTCCGGCAGGTTCAGATGGGGGCCCTGACCGTAGGGGACCTCATAGTCCGCGAAAAGTTGACGCCAGGAAATTGGCATGTTGAGGATCGGCTTGCCGTACTGCTGGTCCGGAGCGACCGCCGGCGCGATGACCAGAAAACGTTCGCCGACCAGGCTGGCCTGGAATTGCGGCCCGACGATACGGACGAACGTGCGAATGTGGATGTGCTCGCCCGCCTTGGCGCCGCGGCACGATTCGATCACCTTGTACTTGGCGACGACCGCGCCCGCCGTCTCGCATTCGACGATGCCGACGAAATCGGCCCGCGCGACGAGTTGTGGCAACGGGAGGGGAGCGACCTTCGCGTGAATCGTCTTATTTGTGAAAGCGAGCAGCGCGATCGCGCCGAGAAGGGTAATGAATCGGCAGCGCATGGGGAATACTCCGGCTTGCGAGCCACGGGGCTAATCCCCGTGGCATGG
>Ga0105340_1000607_pt1 | contig 17177 bp, 16 predicted proteins | sample EasRivMeERMLT700_FD_89676 | JGI IMG/M metagenome (GOLD analysis project Ga0105340, IMG submission 89676) | Soil microbial communities from meander-bound floodplain in the East River, Colorado, USA - East River MetaG ERMLT700 | ecosystem: Environmental > Terrestrial > Soil > Floodplain | place...
AGTTGTGAAAGAGATGCCCATAATCCTTGAGCATGGCGCCGCAACCGGCCGCGTTGACGATGATCGCATCCAATTCCGCTTGCGGTTTCGCGCCAGCGCCAACGAAAGCGTGAAGATTCTGCCGCGCAAACGCCTTCGCCGGCTCCTCGAGGGCCCCATGAAAATGCAACGCGCCGCAGCAGCCTTGCGCGCGCGGAATCCAAACCTCGCAGCCGTTCCTTTGCAGCACCTTCGCCGTCGCGAGATTCGTCTGTGGAAAAATCGCGTCCGCCGCGCAGCCGGTGAACAATGCGACGCGCGCCCGCCGCGGCCCTTCCGCCGGCAACACTTCCGGCAAAGAACCATAATGCGCTTTGAGCGGCGGCAACATTTCATGCATCTGCCGAAGCGAACGCGGCATCAACGAGTACGCGCCAACCTTGCGCATCAGCCAATCCATGCCGGTCCATTGCGCCAAACGCGCCGGCCCAAGCGCGAGTCGCATTCGCCCTGCGTACGGCGTCATCTGAAACAACATGAACTTCTGCAACCGACTCAAGTTGTCCGGCTTCGCGCCGATCTTTTGCATGTGAATGCGAAACGGCTCGATCAACTTGCCATATTGCACGCCCGACGGACACGCCGACTCGCACGCCCGGCAATCGAGGCAAAGATCGAGATGCTTCTGCACCGATTCGTCGAGGTCGATGCGCCCGTCCGTCACCGCACGCATCAAATAAATGCGGCCGCGCGGGCTATCGTTTTCATCGCCAAGCTCGACATAGGTGGGACATGCGGAGGTGCACAAGCCGCAATGGACGCAATCGAGGAACAATTCGTAATCGATGCCCGCGTCGTGTTTCACCGGCACGGTGGGAAGCGGCATTCGCGAGGATGCTGCGTTGGTCATGAGATTCAAACTTGCTCAAATGCCGAAAGCGAACCGCCCCGGATTGAAAACGGCGCGCGGATCGAATTTCCGCTTCACTTCGCTCATCAACCAGGCGTCGCCGCGAAACGGTCCCCACACATTCAGCGACGCTTTCCAATCGCTCGGACACCGCTCGACAACGACGCTGCCCTGCCCTTGCTGCGCGCGCTTGCGCCAGGTGCTTAAGATGCTCGCGGCTCGTTCTTTCGTCAAGTCGCCGGTCCAATGCCCGCGCACAATGCCGTTGCCCGCGTGTGCGTGAAACGCCGCTCCATCGGCGTCCTGACAAAACACCGCCGTCGCGCTTGGCAGCATGTTGGCTTTGAACGTCACCGCATGCTCTCGCGCCGCCGCGAACTCGACCAGGGCATGACACAATGGCTCTGCGGTAAAATCCAGGCGAGCTTCGACGCGGCATTGCGCTCCGACCTCCTTGACAAGCTGTTGCACCTGCCAATGAACCGCCGTCATGTTGCCTTCATAACCGGCGAGCACGATCCACGGCGTCTCCGGCACAGCTAAGCCTGCCTTGGCAAACACCGACTTCGCCGCCGCCTGATTGAGCAAATCGAGGCAAGTCGGCCGCGTCCGCGATTCGTGCAAGCATTTCAAGATGCAATCGAGCTTGTCCGCATCGCACGCCAGGCCGACGATCGCGCGTTCCTCCGGCAACGGCCGCAACTTGAGCGTCGCCTGCGTGATGATGCCAAGCGTGCCGAGCGAGCCAACCAGCAACTTGCACAAATCGTAACCGGCGACGTTCTTGACGACGCGGCCGCCGGCTTTGAATTCGCGGCCTTCGTCATTGAGTGCACTGATGCCGATGACGTAGTCCCGCAGCGTGCCGTTGACGAAGCGGCGCGGCCCGCTCGTGTTGGTCGCAAGGATGCCGCCGAGCGTGGCGCGGTCGCTCTGGGGGACGTCGATGGGCAGATCCAGGTTTTCCTTCGCAATGATTTCTCGAAGGTTCTTGATCGTGATGCCAGCCTGCACGGTGACCGTCATGTCGCGAGCCGGGAAATCGATGACGTTCGCCAAACCTCGCATGTCCACGGCCTGCCCCGATTTCGCCGGCGTCGCGCCGAGTCCGATTTGCGTTTGGCCGCCGATCGGATAGAGCGCCGATGCCTGGCGAATCAACGCGCCGAGTTCGTCCACGGATTCCGGACGCACCAAGGGCAGCGGACCGAAATCGTCGATGGTGCAAATCGTTGCGGACATGAATCGCGTCTCGCTCACGAAAAGTCAAAGGGATTCTCGTTGGCCGGCTTCTTCGCGGCCTTCTTGGCGGGCGGCGGCTTCGGCGGTTCCGCTTCGCTCTCAATCCACGTTAATGCATTATCCTCGATCCGCGGCGTCGGCGTCTTGGCCGGCGCATCCTTTTTAGCGACCTTCGCTTGAACCTTCCTGGTATTCTTCGGCACGAGCACGCGAAACATCACGACGCAGATCGCGAGCCAGGAGAGCGTGAACATGCTCCACGTCACGATCGGCCCCTCGATCACGCCGCGGCCGAAGATCAAATTCAACGCCAGCAGCACGGCCAATGACAGCGGCAGAAACAGCACCAGGATCGCGCCGATGATCCGCGACCGCACCGCCGAGATTCGCCGACCCGCGACGAACGGCACTTCGCCGAGAAACAATAGCGCGACACCGAGCGTCATCATGACGAAGCCGATGATGATGACGCTGAGCATGGTTCACCGTCCTCCGCGCAATCACATCGCCGCGTGCCGCCCCGCCTTGGATTGCTCGATGCACGCCCCCGCGGTCGGCAGCATCTTCTGCGGACTGCACACGTTATTCGGATTGAACGCCTCGCGCAGCCGCAGCATCATCGCCAAATCGTCGGGCGAAAACAGCTTCGCCATGAAATCGATCTTCTCGACGCCGATGCCGTGCTCGCCGGTGACGCTGCCGCCGACGTTGATGCATTCCTCAAGGATTTCATGGCTCGCCGCGAGGACGCGCTTCACCTGATCGGCGTCGCGTTCGTCGAACAACAGGATCGGATGAATGTTGCCGTCGCCCGCGTGAAAGACGTTCGCGATCCGCAAGTCATGCTTCGCGCCGACGTCGAGGATGAAGCGCAGAATGTGCGGCAGCTTCGTGCGCGGCACGACGCCGTCTTGCGTGCAATAACTCGGCGCCAATCGGCCGACGGCGCCGAACGCCTGTTTGCGTGACTTCCATAGCAGCATGCGCTCGGCGTCCGTATTGGCGCGGCGAACCTCGCGCGCGTTGTTCTTCTTCGCAATCTGAATGATGCGTTCCGCGTCTTGATCGAGCCCCGCGTCGAGGCCGTCCACTTCCATGATCAGCACGGCGCCGGCGTCGAGTGGGAAGCCGAAATGAAACGCCGCCTCGACCGCTTGCAGGATGAGCCGATCGAGCATTTCCAGGGCGCCGGGGATGATGCCGGCGCCGATGATGTCGGAGATCGTGTTGGTCGCGTCATCGACAGTTTCGAACACCCCTAAGAGTGTGCGATACGCCTCCGGATTGCGCGTGATGCGCACCCAGATTTTCGACGCGACGCCGAACGTGCCCTCGGAGCCGACGGTGACGCCGGTCAGATCGTAGCCCGGATTGTCCTCGCACGGCCCGCCCGTTTGCACGACTCGGCCGTCCGGCAACACCAGTTCCAGCCCAAGAACGTGATTGACAGTAACGCCATACTTGAGCGTGTGCGGCCCGCCGGAGTTGGTCGCGACATTGCCGCCGATGGTGCACGCCCCTTGACTGGACGGATCGGGCGCGAAGTGATACCCCTCTGGCTTCAAATGATTGGTGAGCCAAAGATTGACGACGCCGGGCTCGATGACCGCATAGCGATCGCGATAGTTGACCTCCAATATCCGCTTCATCCGCGCCAGCCCGATCATGACGCCGCCGCCGATCGGCAAACATCCGCCCGCCAAACTGGTCCCCGCCCCGCGCGGCACAAACGGCACGCCCAGGTCGTTGCACGCCTTGACGATCCCGACGATCTGCTCCGTCGAGCTGGGAAAGACGACAACATCCGGCGCGTTCTTCTCGATGGTGAAGCCGTCGCATTCATAAACGAGCAGATCGCTCGGCGTTGAAAGGACGTTCGCAGCGCCGACGATGGAACGCATGCGTTCGGCCAGGGGATGTGCGACGGCGACGCTCATGGAGTCAGTTTACGGAAAGGGGCGCGATCAGAAATGACAAGCTCGCGGTTCGCCTTGACCCCCCTTTTACCCAACAAGCCTTGGGTAAAAGGTCGGCGTCGCAAGTTATTAATCAACAATGGCTTACGAAACGACTGCCCCCTTTTGCCCACGAAAACGCGTAGTGGGGGGGTGCTGTTGCTACCGCACTTTCGACAGATCGACTACAATCAGGCTAAAAGGACACCGATCTATGAGCATCGACCTTGAACTGCCGCCGGAACTCGCGTCGCAACTCGCTGCGGAGGCTGCACAACTTGGGCTTTCGCTTAACAAACGGCTACTTCCGAACCTTGGCCGGGTCGGGGAATCGCTCGCGAACAGACCGTAGCGTCTCGCCGCGAAGGAGCGGCCCCAGGTCTTCATTGCGATAGAAATCCGCGATACCGACGTAACCATTCGCGTGCATTCCGATCAGTCGCATTGTCTGCTTCACATCGCCCGCCGCGGCGTGAGCGAGGATCATGGGAATCGGATTCTCGCTTGGGGAATTAATTTCCCAATCCTTTGCAAGAAGCACGGCTTCCTTGAAACGCTTCATTCGAACCAGGCTCACGAGCGCCTTGTCGCGGGGGGTGAACGCGTCATCGGATTTCTTGAACAGGTGCGCTTTGCTCTCGTCTTCAACTCGTTTCGCATCCTTGAATGATTCCCAGGCGCGCTCATAGTCGCCCTTGAGAAATGCGGCTTCGCCTTCGTAGAGTTTGAGTTGTCGATCCTTCGGATGTCCGGTACGATGCTCTTCCAGGAGCGCTACGAGTTCGGTAAGCGCTTTCTCCGCAACGCAAATTCTGGCAATTGACAAGAACGTTTCCGCGTCGCTGCCCGCGGCGCGATACTGCTCTACAGTCCTGCCTTGCCGAACGAATGTATGAAGCAACCCAAGCCGGGCATTGGATCGCTTCGCCGTGTCGAGCCTTGCCGAATCGGTCGGCGCGGGCTTGGCAAGTTCCGCACGAAAAGAAGCCTCAGCGGAGCGCGTATTTCCTTGAATCAAATCAAGCATGCCGCGGAAACGATCCAGTTCGGGATCTTTCGCGCGTTTTACGGAATGGGCCTTGATCAAGCTGTCGAGTCCGTCTGCATCGCTTTCGCGCCGATAGTGCAAGGCAAGAGTTGAGAATACCTCGTCTGGAAAAGCGGCGACTCGATAGACTTCCAAACCCTTGCCGATGGTAGCCATTCTTTGTGCGAATTCGCGCTCGTCCGATTTGGCCTGGCTCGTTTCAAAAGTTGAACCCAAGCCTTTTGGTTTGCCAAAGAAATCAGGCCCCTTCTTGTTCTTCTGCGCGAGTTCTTTTCTCGCTTCGAGAAACAACGCAAGCGCCTCGTCGGGCTTTCCTGTCAGGATTTTGAGGTCGGCCTGATATTCCCAAAGGCGTCGGTCCGCAGTGCCTTTGGCGGCTACCGGCCTTGCCTTGAGCAGTGCTTCCAGAGTTTTGGCGTCGCGATGCAATACCGCATTTCGCGCCAAGCTCGAGAACATGTCCGAAGCAAAACCACTTTCTTCATACGCTTTGATCGCATTGCCAGAACGATACAACACATCATGGTACTCGAAAGCAATGCCGAATCGAGGCTTGTTTGCATACGCCTTCTGGAATGCGGCGAGACTCTTGTCGAACTCGGCCGTTTTCCTGAACATCTTTCCTTCAATAAGCACGATCTCCGGATCGTCGGCGTGTTTTTCCCGATGCAATTCAATTAATGATCGAAGAGTCCCAATATCGCCCTGGTAAATCAAAGAGCTTGCAAGCGCCTTGAAGGTATCGATCCGATCCGTTCCGGCGTGGTACGCTTCCATCGTTCTTTGTTCGCTTACAAGGAAATGAATGGCAGAATTCGAGTATGGGCGGGCTTGGCCAATCTTCAACAATGTGGCGGCATCGGCCTTTTCGTTCATGCGAAGGCGGTAAGTAACCGACGTGCTCGTTGTTGCCGGCTCGCGCGCCGTATGTTCATCAATCAACTTCTCTAACCGGTCATTCTCGCGATTTTCAAGAAATAGCTCGGCAGCAATTCGAAATGATTGCCGTGCCGGCGGAATGTCCAAGACCTCGATCGTCTTACCGGCACCGGCCCGTGCCCGCACCCAACGCCGATGGAACTGGCTGCGAACGTACTCGTCGCTCACGCTCTTGAACGCGGTGGTCCACGCCTCGTCGGCACGGGCATATTCCTTTTTTTCGTAAGCGAGCTGACCGCGAAAGACGCTCAGAAACGGATCGTCATCGAAGAACGTTTCGTGCTCCTTGATCAGATCCGTGAGCGACGCGCTTCGTCCGCTGGCGACGAGTTGCTCCGCCAGGATCGCAAACGACTCCTTGCCGCCGGGAAAGGCGCGATACGCTTCGAGCGGCTTGCCGGCGCGCGCCATTTCACGCAGGTAATCGTCGCGCACGTTCTTTTTTTCCTGGGCCGTCTTAGCCTGGGTGAGCGTTTTCTTGAAGTGCGCAGTCGCTTCGTCGGGCATTCCCGCTGTCAATTTCGCGCGAAGGGTCTTGTTAAACGCCGCGAGATTGATTGCCGGCGCCGGCCCGTCCGCTTGGGCACTTGCATAAATAGGGACGCAGCACAATACGATCACCGAAAGGCTTCCGAAAAGGATGCATCGCATGGGCTGTTCCTCGAGTGGATGAGGATAAGAAAGATTTGATTCAGCCTAACGACGAGCCATGCCAAAGCAAGACAAAACTCGGCAAGTCAAAGAGTTACGCCACCTCAAGCAACGCCTGCGGATTCTTCGACGCAATCAAAAGCAACGTCCGCGCCGCACCCGACGGCGAACGGCGGCCCTGTTCCCAGTCTTGCAACGTTCGCAGCGATACGCCGAGCAACTTGGCGAACTGTGCCTGCGAGAGGCCGGTACGGTCTCGAATCGTCGCGATGTCGGGTAAAACCGTCATGCGACCATGCTCGCCGCGTTTGATCTGGCGGAGGCCTTCGAGGATTTCGCGGCCGATGTCTCGTTTCTTAGCCATTTTCAATCTCTTTTCGGATCTTCTTCAAGACGTTTGCGGGAATATTGTCTGTCACGTTCTTCGGATACATCGTAAGCAACCAGATTTCCGATTCCGATGGACGCACGAAGTAGATCACTCGGTAGCCGCCGCGCTTCCCACGTCCTGGGGCGCGCCAGCGGAGCTTGCGAACGCCTCCGGTGCCAGGAATGACCTCCCCGGCCTCGGAGTCGGTGAGCAATGCCTCTTGCAACGCTCGATGTTCGTCGGCGCTCAGATAATCATCGACAAGTCGTGAGAAGAGCTTGGTTTCGATGAACGTGAACACGAAACCATCATACGGCAATGCCGTAGACAGTCAAGTCGATTCAAGGTGTTGAGAAAGAAATGGAGGGGCGGAGTCGAAGACATCGCCCCCAACCTTTTATCCGCGTCACGCCCACTTCATCGACTGCAGCGTCTCTACTAACTCTGGACGCATCACCCATTCGTAATCGCCGTCGATCACGCCCTCTTCCAGGCCGTACGCCAATGCGAGCCACCAGCAGGGTTTGCTCGCGGGGCCGGCGGGGGTGTATTTCAATTCGTCGGCGATCCAGTGTGCATAATTGCGGTACGACGTGCTCGCGGCGCTGGTCGTCGGCAATTTGAGCAGGTCGGCGAGCTGATTGGTGGAAATCTTGTGGCCTTCCGCTTTGCAATGCGCTTGCAGCATCGCTAATTGAATTGGCGTCATGCGCTGACGCACCGCGAGGAGCGCCGCGCGATACTGGGCCGCGGTCACGATGGGGGCGGGATTGCAGATGTCGTTCACGGGAGCCTGCTTTGGTGAGAGAAGAGCGGCGGTCTGGATGAGCACGCCTTATCCCTTTAATCTATGAATTCGGCAAGGCGATGACGTTCCTAGCGACAAGTTGCCGGCCTGCGTGCAGGTGCGAAGGCATGTAAACGGGAAGCTTGTATTGCGTTTGCCTTCGCACCGCGGCGCGTTACAATCCGGGTCAAACCGTCGCCCGCAACAGGAAGCAAATCCATGCGCTACGCTTTTGTCGTCGCTGGCTTGTTGATTGCATCCAACTTACCCGCGCAGGAATCGCGGCCGCCGAACATCGTCATCATCATGGCTGACGACCTCGGCTGGACCGACGTCGGCTGTCAAGGCTCCAAATATTACGAGACGCCGAACATCGACAAGCTCGCGAAGCAGGGACTGCGCATGACGAGCTATTATCATTCGCAAAACTGCGCTCCGACGCGAGCCGCACTCATGACGGGACAATTTGCGCCGCGCACCGGCGTCTACACGGTCGGCACGCTCGAACGCGGCGATCCCGCGTTGCGAAAGATGGACGTGCCCGCCAATGTCACCAACTTGCCGCTCGATCGCGCCACGCTCGCCAACGTCATGAAAGATTCCGGCTACGCAACTGGCCTCTTCGGCAAATGGCACCTCGGCGAAAAGGGCGATTATCATCCCGGCAAACGCGGCTTCGACGACGCGATCGTCTCCATGGGCAAACACTTCGGCTTCGCGACCAATCCGAAAGTCCCGGTCCCCGACGGCGCGTATCTGGCGGACTTCCTCACCGATCACGCGGAGAAGTTCATCGAAAAAAACAAGGCGAAGCCGTTCTTCATTTATCTGTCGCACTTCGGCGTGCACAGTCCGTGGGATGCGAAGAAGGAGTTGACGGAGAAGTACAAGAACAAGCAAGGCGTCAACGGCCATGACGATCCGGTTTACGCCGCGATGATTGAGAGCATCGATCAGAGCGTCGGCCGCATATTGGCAAAGCTCGCTGCATTGAAGCTCGACGAAAACACGATCGTCATCTTCATGAGCGACAACGGCGGCGTCGGCGGCTATCAGGCGGCAGGCATCATGGCACGCAGCATCACCAACAACTTCCCGTTGCGCGGCGGCAAGGGCATGCTCTACGAGGGCGGACTGCGCGTGCCGTTCATCATCCGCTGGCCGGGCAATATTCCGCCGGGCCGCACCAGCGATCAGCCGGCGGCACATGTCGATTTGATGCCGACCTTCATCGAGGTCGCCGGCAAAAAGACGTTGCCGAAACAACTGCTCGACGGCGTCAGCATCGTGAAGGTGTGGAAAAACCCTGATACCCGACTCGACCGACCGCCGATCTACTTGCACTTCCCCGGCTATCTTGAAGCCGGCAAGAAAGGTTGGCGAACCACCCCCGCCGCGATGATGCGGGCCGGCGATTTCACGCTGCTGGAATTCTTTGAGGACACTCGCATCGAGCTTTACAATGTGCAGGATGATCTCAGCCAGAAAGTGAATCTCGCCCAGACGATGCCGGAAAGGACAAGGACGTTGCACGATCAGATGGTGGCATGGCGGAAGGGCATCAATGCGGCAATGCCGAAAATGAAGTGAAAGCGATTTGGCGAGCCGAGCGGCGTAAGCCGCCGGTTGAGTCAACCGGCGGCTTACGCCGCTCGGCTCGCCGTCCGGTACGACTACGGGGCGCCGAGTGCGTTCATCATGGTGTCAATTCATGGCAACCCCGTAGCCGAGCCGCGTTCAATCACATTTGCGTCAACATCGACATGGCGACGCGGCCGAGGCTTTCTTCGCTGACCGTAACGGGGTCGCCGCACTCCGGACAGTGAATATCGCCGGCGCCGGTCAAGGTCGCGAAGATCATGTCTTCAAACGTTTCGCCGTCGCCCAGCGCGAACCAGGGACCGTCTTCGAACATGAGATCGGTGACTTCATTGGCGGACGCTCCCGGCGGCGCCGCGAAACGACAGGTGCAACCGTCGCAGAACAATTCAATTTGCATTCGAACCTCCCGGATTCGCGATGAGTGAATTCCTTATGAGATGTAAACAAAGCAATCGGGATGCCAGCATGCGAGGCCAATGGTTAACAATTTGCGATTACCTCGCAATTGTAAGCAAGCCAATGAGTTGCGGTTTTGAAAATCGGATGGAGAATCGAGGAAGACTTTGCGGCGTGCGAAAGGTCTTTCGCGACGGCGGCGTTTGGAATAGCGACATGGGAAGAAGGAATTACAAATGAATTGCAAAAATTAGTCGTCGCCGCGTCATGTCATTCAGCGTTCACTCGACACCCCTCGGAAACTGAATGCGACTGAATGCGGCTGAATGCGGCGGAGGCGCAGTTGGCTCCACCGTAAACATCGCGAGGCTCTGCCTCGCCGAACCCGAGTTTTCTCGGCGCCGTTCGGTGAAGCAGAGCCTCGCAGGAATGCGGGCCCAGAGATTGCTATTGGTCCTTGGTTTCACTGCCGAACGCGGAGTTCATGGCGATGTCGTAGGACGCGAGCGCCGAGTGGGCGGAGCGATACGCCGGTTCGTCGTTGGCAGTCGCCGGGCCGAAGCGAAGGCCGTTCTGCACCATGTAATCGGCGACGTCTTGCACCGATTTGCCGCCTTCGATGAAGCGCTGGAAGTTCGCCTGAATCGGCGCCTCGCCTTTTTCAATCGCGACGGTGGATTCGTGGAACTCTTGCAGAAAGCGTTTGGCATCGATGTACTGGGCCGTCGGCACGTCGTTGAAGCGCTTGACCAGATCGTCGCGCATCTTGTCCACTTCCGCGCGAACCGCGTTCAGAACGTTGACATCCATTTTGCTGCGGTACGCGCCCTTGACCAGTTCTTTCAACTTTTCGTCCATATCCTTGCGTTGCATGACCGACATTCGCTCCTGCAGCGCGACCGGCCAGTTGACGCGACCATCGTCGCGCAAAATACCGAGACCATACGTGTTCTTCGTCACGTTCAAATGCGACAGGACGCCTTCGCTGAGCGTGATCGGCTCCAGAGAAATCTTCTTACCGGGAAATTTCCTTAGATCATCGACCAAGAAGTTGAGCGACTTCCCGTTGGTCACTTCGCCGGGCAATGAATTGGTCTGAATGCGGCGCAGCGTGCTCTTGACGATGCGTTCTTGTTCCTGAGTGTAGGTCGGCGTATTGGCCTTGATGTACATTTCCAGCTCGAACGCTTTCTTCCGCGTTTCGAGTTTTGCTTGCAGTGCTTGTTCACGGAGCAGACGCGCCGATTCCTGCGCGTTGATGACCTGGCCGTAGGACCGCATCACGTCGGCGGAGCCCTGGAGCACCTGTCCGGTGCCGAAGCCCGGGCCGTAAATACCGGCGCCGTAGCCATAGCCGCCGTAGCCGCCGCCGCCGCCGCCGTACGGGTTGTAGGGATTATACGGATTGCCGATGCCATACCCGGCGCCGCCCGGCGAATACGGATTGGCGAGCCCGGCGCCATAGGGATCGACCGCGCCGGCCGCCGCCACGCCGGCGCCGCCGTATGGCGTGCCATAAAAAGGCGAAACGCCATACCCCGAATAGCCGAATCCCGGATACGGCCCGTATTGCGACGTGTAGGCCTGCGCGGTTTGCTGGTTGATCAAGGCTTGCGACATCCAATTCTGTTGGGCCATTTGGTTCTTGGCCGCGATGTAGTACGGATTGTTGAACTGCGCTTGAGCGGCGCCGGCGACCAGCCAGAAGGCGAACGCGCTCAGGCAGCCGATCTGGAGGATGTGGATCGTACGTTTCATGAGCCACCTCGAATTCAGGGTTGATGTGGGTCGTTCCAACGCCGACGTGGAGCTGGGGCGCTTCGGTACGACACCATCTTATTATACTAACCTTCGGAACAGCCGGGTGCAAGCAACTTTAGCCTAACTTGCATGTTTCGCAAAATCGATCCCCGTACGATTGGAACTTGCCATGACCATCCTGATTACGGATCCGCTGTTCCAGCGTCATGAAACCGGCAAGCATCCGGAACGGCCGGCGCGGCTGGCGGCGATCCAGGGTCGGCTGGAAAACGCGGGCCTGGTCGCGCAGTGCAAAAAGGGTTCTTACGCACCGCTCCGGGCCGACGACGTGTGCGAAATTCACACGCCCGAAGTGGTCGCCAACGCTCGCCGCGTGGCGGAGTCCGGCGGCGGCTGGCTCGAAGCGGACACGTTGCTCTGTCCGGAATCGTATCACGTCGCCCTCGCCGCCGCGGGCGCGTGTTGCGCCGGCGTCGATCACGTGCTGCGCGGCGATGACACGAACGCGTTGTGCCTGGTGCGACCACCGGGGCATCACGCGACGCCGACCAAGAGCATGGGCTTTTGTTTGTTCAACAGCATCGCCCTCGCCGCGCATCATGCGCGCAAAGCGTTTGGCCTGTCGCGCATCTTGATCGTCGATTGGGACGTGCACCACGGCAACGGCACGCAAGCTATCTTCTGGACCGATCCGACGGTGCAATTCGTCAGCATCCATCGCTTCGGCCACGGCTTTTACCCCGGCACCGGCAACGCCGACGAGACGGGCAGCGGCCCCGGTCTCGGTCACACGATCAACGTGCCAGTGAATTATGGAACGCCGCGCGCCGACTATCTTGCGCAATATCGCAACGCCATCGAGAAAGCCGCCGATATGATCAAGCCGGAGTTGGTGTTATTGAGCGCCGGTTTCGACGCGCATGCACGCGATCCGATTGGCTGTCTCGGATTGGAGGCAGAGGATTTCACCGACATGACGCGCATGCTGCGTGCGGTCGCGGATGTTCATTGCCAGGGGCGGATCGTTAGCTGTCTGGAAGGTGGCTACAACCTCGAGGCGTTGGCGGAATGTGTGCAGGCGCATCTTGAAGAATTGTTGCACCAGGCTTGACGGCTCTTTCCCCGGCGCGGCGAAGGCTTGGCTCACAATCAGAAACCCTCCGCGTTCTCTGCGCCTCTGCGTTTCTAAAATTGGGCATCCCGCGCCACGAGTGAAAGACAACACATTCAGAAACGCAGAGACGCAGAGAACGCAGAGAGTGCGCGTCACGGCGATATGGACATGCTCGACGACACCGTACGCTGCAACAAATCCAATCGCACCGAATAATGGATGCCCTCCCACGGATACCAGTTCAAACCAAGGCCTGGCCCAAAATTAGGAAACGACGTTTTCATGTCCGCCAATGCGGCAAAACCACCGATCGGTGTGTTGCCCAACCAATATTCCGCCACCATAGTCGCGACCGGCAAAGGAAGCGAGGCGATTTCGGCAACGACAGTGTAAGATCGGCTGGCACCCACCCACAACGGGACGTCGACGCCTAGAATCACATCATTGCGATGCATCACAAGATATGGCTTTTTGTATCCCGGATTCGCAAGCGGCCCCGTAAAAAGCACCGGCGGCACTTCTTGGCCCTGCATCGTCCCCGGCGCAATCATGATGCACGCGAATGCGAAACATCCCATCAAGCAATATCGTTTGCTCATTGTGCACATCCTTTTTTTCGCATTCGCCCATCTACACTATCATTACATTCACCATCCATAAACAAGGACGCTCGCTATGTCAACGTCCACTCCAAACCTGGACTCGATGCGCCAATCCTTCTACAGCGCCGTCGTCTGCGACGTGCTCGACGCCGCCGGCTTCCCGCATCAATCGCCGCGCGTGCCGCTCAAGCCGCTCACGACCGGCGGCGTCCTCGTCGGCCGGGCCAAGACGACCCTGTGGGCCGACATGGCGCACGCCGATCCGAAGCCGTACGAACTCGAACTCGCGGCCGTCGATGGCTGCAAGGCGGACGACGTGCTGATCGCGGCCGCGGGCGGGTCGCCGCGGTCCGGCATCTGGGGCGAACTGTTGACGACCGCGGCTCGTAATCAAGGCTGCGTCGGCGCCATCATCGACGGCATGGTGCGCGACGTCCGTAAGGTTCGCGCCATGGGCTTTCCGATTTTCGCCCGCGGCACGTGCATCTACGACAGCAAGGATCGCCAGCGCGTCATCGACATCGACGTGCCGGTCGAGATCGACGGCGTCCGCATCGTGCCGGGCGACCTGGTGTTCGCGGACGAGGACGGCGTCGTCATCGTGCCGCGCGCCGTGGAGGAAGCGGTGCTGCAAAAAGCCTGGGAAAAGGTGCACGCGGAGAACGAAGTGCGCGACGCGATTGCCGCGGGCATGAAGGCGACGGAGGCGTTTCGCAAGTTTGGGGTGTTGTGATTTCATCAAGGAGGCCGATTATCACTGGCATAGTCAACCAAGTCAGGTATAATCTCATGAACTCGCTAATGATCGACTCAATCCCCGATATTACAACAACTTAAGGAACGCGGACCTTGCAATGACAGCGCCCTCGCTTCTTCGATTTGCAGTTGGCATGACATTCGTGTTGACGGTCGGTTGCTTCGGCCCAAGTGTTTCCCCGCCAAACTACTCGCCAACCGCAAGCGCCGACGCGGCCATGAGCGAATACGACTCGAATAAGGACGGCAAGATCGATCAAAAAGAACTCGAACGCTCCCCGGCGCTCAAAAACTCGCTCGATGACCTCGACTTGGACAAGGACAAGGCCATCGGCCGGGACGAACTCGTGAAGCGATTGACCGAATTCTCCAATAGCAAGATCGCATTGATGAATGTCGGCGTCAGGATTACCCGCGCCGGCCAACCATTGGCCAACGCCAATGTAAAGTTCGTTCCCGAATCTTTCCACGGCGCCGCGATCAAACCCGCGAGCGGCAAGAGCGACGCGCAAGGCTCCATCGAATTTCGAACCGAAGGCAGCGCCTTGCCGGGCCTCGCGCAAGGGTTCTATCGGGTCGAGGTATCCGTGAAGGACGACGCCGGGCAGGAGACGATTCCGGCCACGTTCAACACGAACACTACGCTGGGTCAGCAAGTTCGTGCGAACCTCCGCGGATCGATCGAAATCAAAATCCCTTAATTGGTTCCTTATTTCATCCCGAGGGACGTCCATGCTTCGCCATCAACGACTGAATCCCATGACCGCTCGTGTCCGGGGAGCATTTACCCTGATCGAATTGCTGGTCGTCATCGCCATCATCGCAATCTTGATTGCACTGTTGGTGCCCGCCGTGCAAAAAGTGCGCGAAGCGGCAGCGCGGACGCAGTGCATCAATCATCTCAAGCAAATTGGCATCGCCGCGCACATGAATCACGATGCGCAGAAGGCGCTGCCGTCCGGCGGTTGGGGTTGGCTCTGGGTCGGCGTGCCCAGTCGCGGCACCGGTCCGGACCAACCGGGCGGCTGGCTGTACAATATTCTTCCCTATGTCGAAAAAGGCGTGCTGCGGGACCTGGGAGCCGGCCAAACCGGCGGTACTTTCGACAGCAGCATGCTCCAACTACTTGCCACGCAAGTGGCGATTTTCAATTGTCCCTCGCGCCGGCACGGCGGACCGTGGCCCAATTCTTTTAACTACACCTACCTCGTTGCGGAAGCGAACGGAACGACGCGAACGGTTCTCCCTACGTTGTTGGCACGCACCGATTATGGCGCCAATGCGGGCAGTCAGGATCGAGATGAATTCGATGGCGGACCCAATCCGTTGTCGGCCGGCGATGCCTGGGCGGGCCCGCCTACAACCACGTTCAACGGCGTCGTTTTCGCGAAGAGCAAAATTAATTTCCAGCAGATCACTCGGGGCACGAGCAATACCTATCTCATCGGCGAAAAATACATGAACCCCGCCGACTACTACACGGGAAGCGATCTCGGAGACAACGAAGCGATGTACGTCGGCATGGACAATGATGTGAATCGCTGCTCGTTCGCCCAGCCCATGCGAGACAAAGTAGGCTTCGGCGACGTGAAACGATGGGGCAGCGCCCATTCCGGCAGCTTCAACATGCTGTACTGCGACGGTACGGTGCGAACCGTCGATTACGGCATCGACCTGGCCCTGCACCAGGCAGCCGGAAGACGAATGGAACCGTGATCATCCTCGAATCTTGCCGCGATGCTCACCACCTTCTTGAGGCGATCCCCGTAGGATAACCTCAGGAAGGTTTTTTTTCGTCCCTCGCCAGGTCTAAGTTCTCTCATGCAATCCGAAAACTCCGCGCTCGATCCCGTTTGCGGCATGACGGTCGATCCGCAGACCGCGCCGGCCAAGACGATCTTTGACGGCACGCCGTATTACTTTTGTTGCAAGCATTGCCTCGCCAAATTCGAAGCCGATCCCAACAAATACCTGAACGGCAAGAAGGAACCGATGGCGCTCCCAATGGCGCCGCCGCCACCCGACGCCGCGCGGCAATACATCTGCCCGATGGATCCCGACGTCGTCAGCGATCGGCCCGGTCCGTGCCCCAAGTGCGGCATGGCGCTCGAACCGAGAGAGGTTGTTGTCGAAAGCGAAGGCGATCCCGAAGAACGCGCGATGTTCACGCGTTTCTGCATCGCGCTCGTCGCGGGCGTGCCGGTCCTCGTGCTGGCGATGGGGACAATGCATCTTGGCTGGGATTTTCTTTCACCGGCTGCCAACGCGTGGACTCAGGCCAGCCTGACGACGCTCGTCGTTTTCTTTTGCGGCGCGACCTTCTATCAACGCGCCTGGACCGCCCTTTGCCGCGGCAGCTTCAACATGTTCACGCTGATCGTCCTCGGCGTCAGCACCGCGTACGGCTACAGCCTGCTCGCGTTGATTTGGCCCGAGCTATTGCCGCACGCCGCTCGCCATGAAGGGCACGTCACACTCTACTTTGAATCGGCCGCGATGATCGTCGTCCTTGTGTTGTTGGGCCAAGTGCTCGAGGGCCGGGCACGCCAGGCGACAACCGCGGCGGTGCGCAAGCTCGCAGGACTGGCGCCGAAATCGGCGCGGCTCGTTGGATCGGATGGCCGCGAGCAGGACGTCGCGCTCGAACGGGTCCAGCCGGGCGATCTGGTGCGCATTCGGCCCGGCGAAAAGATTCCCGTGGATGGCGTCGTCGCCGAAGGCCGCAGCACCGTCGATGAATCGATGCTCACCGGCGAGCCGATGCCGGTGGACAAGCTCGTCGGCGCCAAGGTCTTCGCAGCCACGCTCAACGGCAACGGCGCACTGCTCGTGCGAACCGAACGGACCGCGGCGAAGACACTATTAGCTCAAATTGTGCGGCACGTCGCGGAGGCGCAGCGAACCCGCGCGCCGATTCAATCGCTCGTCGATCGCGTGTCGTCGATCTTCGTGCCGGCGGTGCTGTTGGTGAGCGTGTTGACGTTCGCCGGCTGGTGGTGGTTCGGCGGCGAGAATGCGTTTTCGCACGGCCTGCTCTGCGCGGTCGCCGTGTTGATCATCGCCTG
>Ga0105340_1000608_pt1 | contig 17168 bp, 15 predicted proteins | sample EasRivMeERMLT700_FD_89676 | JGI IMG/M metagenome (GOLD analysis project Ga0105340, IMG submission 89676) | Soil microbial communities from meander-bound floodplain in the East River, Colorado, USA - East River MetaG ERMLT700 | ecosystem: Environmental > Terrestrial > Soil > Floodplain | place...
CATGCCTTTCGGCGGCGGGTTCCCCGGCTTCAGCAGGGGCGGCGGCAGCGGCAGCGGCGGCGGCTTCGGCGGCGGCCAGGGCGGCGGCCAGGGCGACGGCCAGGGCACCGGTGATTCCAACGCCCAACAGGCTCAACGCGGCGCCCTCGCCGGTCAGCAAATTATCAACTTCCAGGCCACGCTGACGAATCAACAGTCGCAGCAACAACAACAAAACCAGTTCCAGTTCCAGCACCAGAACCAGAATCAGAACCAGAACCAAAAGCAGCGCGACCGCGACCGCCATAATCGCAACCGACATCACGACTGCCCCAGCAATGGCCACGTCGTGCCGGCGCCCGCCTCGCTTCTTCTGGGCCTGCTTGGCTTGCCTGGCCTCTGGCTGCTAAGGCGCCGAAAGCCGGAGGAACCGGTCGTCGCGTAACGGAGAGCAAATACATCTCCCCAAAAGTACACGACGCGGGACGGATCAAGTATCCGTCCCGCTTTTTTTGTTCTCAGCAAGTGTGGCTTCGTTCGCCTGATGCACCGCTTCTTCCGCCTTGCGAATCTCGTCCAGCCGATGTTGATCGAGCACGTCCTGCGGCGGCCCGGGAAAACGGTTGCGTGCGAAGAACCAGCCGCAAAATAGAATCGCCGTCACGCCGCCGACTACCGGCAAGGCAATCGCATTCGGCGGTTGCACGCCAATCACAATGAAGCCGACACAACCGATGACGCTTACGAGCGCGAGCGGCCGATAGAAGCCGCCGAGCTGCCACGGTCCCATGCGCGTCCACGTGCGGCCATAAGCGACGAACCCGAGAGCAATCGGAATCACGTAGGAGATGTAAAGAAAAATCGTGCACACGGCGGTGATCGTCATGTAGACCGGCGTGAATGCGGTGAACAGCACGGAACTGAGCGAGACCGTCCAGATCGCCCATACCGGTGTGCGGTGCGTCGGACTGACATGGCGAAGCAAGCTCGGCAAGCCACCGTCGCGCGCGAATGCGAACGCCATTCGCGAAGCGGACGTCACCGTCGCCAATCCGCAAAGGTACTGGCATGCGACAATTCCTGAGACGAGAAGGTAGCGCGCCGGCGTCGATAGGACCTGTTGGAAGATCTGGTGAATCGCGTTGTCGCCTGCGTCCGCGGTCGCGTCCATGTCGGGAATGGCGAGCACGATGGCGATCAGCATGACCCAGCCCGCCAGTCCGGAAGCGAGCACCGAGCCGACGATGCCGCGCGGCACGCGTTGCGCGGCGCCGACGGTTTCCTCGGCCGCATGAGCGGACGCGTCGAAGCCGGTGATCGTGTAAGCCGGCAACAGAAAGCCGAGCACGAAAAGCCAGGGCGTCGGCGCCGCGGGCCAGATCGCGTCCGTCGGATTCGGCTGTCCGCCGTAGTTGGTGAATGTCCATAGCCGCGACCAATCCCAGGTCGGCGCGGACACCAGCAACATGGCGGTGAGCGCGAAGGCGACGACGAAGATGAGGTAACCGCTCAGGTCGGTCAAGCGTGCCGTCCATCGGATGCCCATGTGATTGATGAGCGCCTGCGAGGCCGTCATGATGAGCACGATGGCAAACTGCATCCATTCGTTGGGCTTGTCGTCGAAAAAGGCGCGAAAGGCGAAATGACAGGTGCCGACATTGATGGCAGCCAGCACGGTCACGAGCCCGGCGAGATTGAACCACGCGGTGAACCAGCCGAAGCCGCGGCCGCCGAGGATCGACGCCCAGTGATAGAGGCCGCCGGCCGTCGGAAACGCCGACGCGATCTGCGCCATCGCCATCGCGACGATGAGCGCGAACAGCGCGACAATCGGCCAACCCAGGCCGATCGACGCCCCGCCCACGCTGCAAAAACCGATGTGAAACGACGTGATGCCGCCGGCGAGAATGCAAATGATCGACAGGGATATCGCGAAATTGGAGAACGCGCCGAGGCAGCGCGCCAGTTCTTGAGCGTAGCCGAAACGATGCAGCGTGCGCATGTCCTCGGCGATGAGTTTTTCTTCCTCGTCTGCCATGCAATACTCCATGGCAAAAAGATGGATGGCAAAAAAATGGGACACTTGACACTCTGTCATTCCTATTTTTTTGCCATCAATTTTTTTGCCTTATTACTTCATCAATCGCCAGCATTGGCGTCGGCGGCGGGGCGAGTCGGCCGGCGCGATAGATGCCGCGTTCCGTCAACCACGTCGCAAACTCCGGAGCGGGCGACAGGTTAAAAAGCTGCCGCATCATGGCCGCGTCGTGAAAGCTCGTCGATTGATAGTTGAGCATCACGTCGTCGGCACACGGCACGCCCATGAAGTAATTGCAGCCGGCCGATGTCAACAGCACCAGCAGGTTGTCCGCGGAATTCTGATCGGCGGCCGCGTGATTGGTGTAGCAAACATCGCAGCCCATCGGCAAGCCGAGCAGCTTGCCCATGAAGTGATCTTCGAGCCCCGCACGGACGATCTGGCGTTCATCGAACAAATACTCCGGCCCGATGAAGCCGACGACGGTGTTGACGAGAAACGGATCGAACGCTCGCGCCACGCCGTAAGCGCGGGCTTCGAGCGTCAGTTGATCGATGCCGTGATGCGCTTCCGCGGACAGGGCGCTGCCTTGCCCGGTTTCGAAGTACATCAGTTGCTCGCCCACCCAGGCGACGTTGCGCTGGCGATGGTGTTCGAGAACGCGCTCGCGCCCTTCGCGCAACTGGGCGAGCGTGATGCCGAAGGTGGCGTTGGCTTTTTGCGTGCCGGCGATCGACTGGAATAACAAATCGATGGGCACGCCGCGCTCCAGGCACGCAAGCTGCGTCGAAATGTGGGCCAAGCAACAGGCTTGCGTCGGGATGCGAAAGTGCTCGATGAGGCGATCGAGCGCGCGCAGGATGTTCGCGACCGTGTCCACGGATTCGGTCGCGGGGTTGACGCCGATGACGGCGTCGCCGCAACCGAACATCAGGCCATCGATCGCGGACAGGAGGATGCCGCCGATGTCGTCCGCGGGATGATTGGGCTGAAGGCGAATGCCGAGCACACCCGCGTCGCCCAGCGTATTGCGGCAACGCGTGACGTTGCGAATTCGCGACGCGGCGAAGATCAGCTCCTTGTTGCTCATCAACTTCGCGACGGCGGCGACGATCTCCGGCGTCACGGCACGCTGGATCGACTGCGAGTCGGTATCGTCGCGCAACAGCCATTCCCGAAATTCGCCGACGGTGAGACTGCGAATCGATTCGAACAGAGCGTCGTCGTGCGTGTCGTGAATCAATTGCGTCACGTCGTCGTCGATCAACGGTTGCGCGACGATCTCATCGAGCCGAACGTCCGCGAGCGCCAGCTTGGCCGCGACGCGTTCGCGTTCGGAGCGCGCGGCGATGCCGGCCAGCTCGTCGCCCGATTTCTGCTCGTTGGCCTTGGCGAAAAGCTCGCGCAGATCGGCGAAGACGAAGCGTTCCTGACGTATCGTGGCGGCGAAGGGCATTGCAAATGGACTCCTCTAGGAATCGGTGGTTTCATGATGATCCATGAGGCGTGCCGCGACAATGATATTCTGGCGTGTTTCGATTGGTGCTTGCGGGATGGGATCACGATGCTGAGAATAGACGGTTGTACCGCGCGGTTCGATCCGCGCGAAACCGCAGGCGAGCAGGGCGACGGATTCGTTACCAAATGCAGAAACCAAATTCAACGATTCGGGACGCATCGGCGCTGGTTTTCGCATCGTTCTTCCCGCTCGTCATGGCGGTTCTCTATTTCGTCGTTCTGCCCAACACGGACGGCGAAAAGAGTTCGGCGCTCGGCTTTGCGTTCGGCTTCGGCAAGTCGATTCAATTTCTGTTTCCAATTGTCTTCGTGTGGTGGTTCGCACGCGATCAGGTGGCGTTTGCACCGCCGACGTGGCGCGGCGTTCCACTCGGCGTCGGGTTCGCGCTGCTCGTAGGCATCGGGATGTTCACCCTTTATTTCGCGTTGGTGAAGGACATCCCCGCCGTCGCGATTGACACGCCAAGGCAGATTCACGCCAAGGTCAAGGAGTTCGGCGCCAACACCGTTGTGGGCTACGTAATACTCGCGCTCGTCATCAGCGTCGTGCATTCGCTCGCAGAGGAATATTATTGGCGCTGGTTCGTCTTCGGCTGGATAAACAAGCATATGCCGATGGCGTGGGCGATCCTGTTGTCGAGCATCGGCTTCATGTTGCACCACATCGTCATTTTGGGCGTGTATTTTCCGGGGCACTTCTGGACGCTCGCGTTGCCGTTCTCGATTTGCGTCGCGGTCGGCGGTGGCGTCTGGGCGTGGATCTACGCGCGCTGCGGCTCGCTTTATGCGCCGTGGATCAGTCATTGCTTGATCGATGCGGCGATCATGGGCGTGGGATATGTGATGCTGGCGGATTTGTTGGGACGTTAGCTTGCGGTTGGTTGATCTTCTGGCGGATCTTCCTCGAGCGGCGTCGGATCGATGAGCGGGGCGCGGCCGTGGCGCGGCGGGTGCATCAGGCCGGCTTTTTCCAGGAGCGGAATCTTGACGATGTTTTCCACTTCCTCGGAGAACTCCTCCATGTCGCTCGCTCGGCCGGTCTCGACGTAATCGATCTTGAAGCTGCGTTTGCCGATCGAGATGATGTCGCCGTTGTGAACAATCTTACGGGCGCCCGAGTCCATGCGGATGCCGTTGACGAGCGTGCCGTTTCGGCTGTCGAGGTCGCGCAAGATCCACAGGCCGTCCTTGAAGGCGAGTTCGCAGTGGGTGCCGGAGACGTTGGCGAATTGCAGGCAGATGTCGCATGCTTCGCGCCGGCCGGCGACAAGGGGCGTACGGGTTAGCGGGATGCTTTCGCCGCCGCCCTGGGGTACAAGTTCACCGTTGATCGTATGCTTGACCATGGACGTGCTCCGAATTCGCGACACTGCATTCTAACCTATGGGCCGAAGGCTGTCCACCACGGCCAATTCAAAGTAGACCGCACACTCCGTGTGCGGAACTCGGCACACGGAGTGTGCCGTCTACTAATTTGAGAACACAGATGCCGGTGCTGTTGATCGTCGGCGGCGGTCTGTTCGGCTCCCAGGCGGCGGCGTACGCGCGGCACAAGGGGATCGAAGCGACCGTCTTCGATCCCGGCATGATCGGGTCGGCATCGCACGCGGCGGCGGGGCTGTTCAAGGAAGCCTGGGCCGGCAAGAAACTGGGCGCACATTATCATGCCGCGTTGCCGGTGTTGGCACAACTCTACGGCACTCGCAGTGTATCGTTAGCGCACGATGACGGCGGTTTGGAATCGTTCCTCTGCGTGCCGCCGTCGGTGATCCTTGAAGCCAATCCAGTCCGGCAAGCCGTGACGGCGGTTGGCGACGGTTGGCTGGAAGCGGGCGGCGTTCGTCACGAAGGTTGGGTTTATGTCGCGGCCGGCGTTTGGTGCGATGCGTTCTTGCCGGGATTGGAAATCGTCGGCAAGGCGGGTTCGTCGTTTCTTTTTCATGGCGAGCGCGCCGGGCGAATTCGCGCGATTGAACATGGTCGTCAGTCCATCGCATTTGCGCGAGATTCGGGAAGCACCTTCTTCAGCGACGGGACTGCGGAAGTCGTGCACGATCTCGAGCACGATCGCTTGACGCTGGAGCGCGCCGCCGAATTGGGGCTGACGGATGCGCCGATGCAACGCCTGTGGGGTCGCAGGCCGTACACGCGCGGTGGGCCGATATTTCAAAGGATCGGCAAGAGAACTTGGCTGGCGACCGGTGGACGCAAGATGGGAACGATTCTCGGCGCGTCATTTGCGCGTCGGCTGGTCGAGGAGGAATTGCGATAGCGGATGGTGACGGGCGCTTCTGATCATCAGGAAAGGACAGCGCTTGTTCGGGAGGGCGAGGCTCCTGCCGAGCCGCGTTGGGCTACGATTATTCGAGGTTCGCGGCTCGGCGGGAGCCTCGCCCTCCCGGCACTTCGCGCTTACCTTTCCCCATGATCAAGTAAACAAAGAAAAAAGCCCGCGAGTTTCCTCGCGGGCTCACTTCTCCCCAATCCGACTTCAGCGGTTCTGGTACCAATAGCTTGGCGCCTGCATGGGGACGTAACCCACGGGCTGAAGGCTCGACCCGTAGGCGAATGGCGTGGACCACTGCTGCGTGAGCGGCAGCCCGACTGGCACGTTCAATCCGCGCGCATTGTTTTGCACGCCCTTCAACGCATCGGATGGCGGGCCCGCGGGCGGGAACGGTGCGGGCCAAGGCGGATACGGGCTCACTTGCGGCGAAGGCATCAAACGCGGGTCGGCTGGAAAGTAAGCATACCAAGGCGCGGTCGGGCGGCCGATCTCCGGCCCCACATTCACCTCCACGCGAAAATCGAACTTGGTAATTACATTCACCGGGGGACGTTCCCACGCTTGCCCGTCACTGGCGACGATCAATACAGCAAGCCCTGCGAGTCCTAGCCATCCCAGACGAGACATCAATGCTTTCATGCGAGTCCTTTCCGGGCTAGAAGGCATGGTGCGAGCCTGCGATTGCGCAGGCTCCGTCCAAGCATGCCCGATGAATGACAGTGCGGCTTGGAGAATCGATTCCAACGTTGGACAAAGGCGATGTGGCTGGCTTGCGTTTTCCAAACGCTGAACACAACGCATAAAAACGAAAGGGCCGAATCGGTTGATTCGGCCCTTGCAATCCGCATTGGCGAACTCCGTCACGGCGATCTTTACCGGCCGTAGTAATAGGAGTCGTAATAATTGTAGCGCGGATAGGTCGCATACTGGTACAGCGGAGCGTACTGCATCGGCATGGCGTACGAGGGCTGCTGCATCGGCATTTCGTAGGAGCCATAGGGCAGGGGAGCGTAGCTGTGGTGATGGTGCCCGTAGTTCTGTGGCGGATAGGCGGGGCCGTACGGCGTGAACGGTCCGCCATGGAACATTTCGGGGCCCGGCGGCTGGCCGTTTTTCCAGGCGCCCCAGAGGACGTTGTTGCCGCCCGACTGCCAGCCCCAGTTGAAGCCGATGCCGAAGCGCGCGTTGACCCAGGCCGATGCCTGTTGTTGCGACAGGGCGATCGCGCAGATCGCCAGCAAACCGGTTGCGAGAACTTTCTTCATGGAATTCCTCTTCTCGAAGAACGGGTGAAGCGAGCGCGGTTCTCCCCGGTGGAGAAACGCTCGCGAGGATAATTCAAACATGACGGATTGCGCGGTCGTTCGCCAGACGATCTGGTGTCGAAAGTGCGGAAAATGCGGAAGGGAGCGCGTTTTCCACGGCATCCGCGCCAGGATTCGCGAAATGTGCGTTTTTGATTAAAGTCGCGCCATGCGTTTGACGGGAGCGTTCGACGGAAATCTGCGGAGAAAATTGTAAGAATTACAAAGTTGCCCTTGCGGCGCCAGCGTCGGCGCGTTCCTTGTCAGAGCCTGAAGCGTAAGCGAAGATCTTCGCTCACGCTTCAGGCTCTGAATTTCGTCGCTTGAAAACCCACCTTCCACCGCTAAACTGCCCGCAATTGACCGAGCCATTTCTTCAAGGAGTAACCCATGTTGTCTCGCACCATCGCCGTCGCCGTTGTGTTTGCCGGTCTGACGAGCCTGAGCGTCGCGCAGGATGACGTCAAGCCGAAGCCGATCCCGCAAATCGCGCACATCCGGTTGTCCGGATCGCTTGATGAAGTACCGGTCGCGCCGGACCCGCTGTTCGGCACCAACGCGGAGAACTTTCGCTCCAAGCTCGAACGCATTCGCAAGGCGCAGAACGACAAGAACATCCAGGGCCTGGTCATTCACATGGATGGCCTGCAAGTCGGCTTCGCGAAGATGGAAGAGCTACGCCGCGCCATCGCGGAGTTCCGCGCCTCGGGCAAGAAGGTCTTCACGTACCTCGAAGCCGGCGACGCCAAGGACTATCTGGTGGCTTGCGAGAGCGATCGCGTCTGCATGCCGGCGCCGGGCTGGCTGATGCTCGTCGGCACCCGCACCGAGATCATGTTCTACAAGGACCTCTTCGAGAAGCTCGGCATTCAAGCCGACTTCTTGCAGATGGGCATCTTCAAGTTCGCGGCCGAGCCGTTCATCCGCAACAACATGAGCAAGGAGGCCCGCTCGCAGTATAACCTCGTGCTCGACGATTTCTTCGCCAACTGCTATGTCGGCTCGATCGCCCGCTCGCGCAAGGGCAAGAAAAACATGACGCCCGACGCGATCATGAAAATGATCGACGACGGCCCCTTCACCGCACAACAGGCGCTCAAGCTCGGCTTGATCGATGAGATTGCCTACATGGAGGATTTCGAAAAGTCCATGAAGGAGTCGTTCGGCGCCAAGGAAATCAAACTCGTCAAGGACTACGGAAGCGAGAAAGCGAAGGACCTCGATCTGACGAATCCGTTCAACTTGCTCAAGATTTTGAGTCCGATCAAGATGCCGACCGGCATCAAGCCGAACCGCATCGCCATCGTCCACGCCGTCGGACCGATCATGACCGGCAAGGGCGGCTCGTCCCTCCTGGGCGGCAGCGTCGTCGGCTCGACCACGATGATCGAAGCGATTCGTGAAGCCGAAAAAGATCCCAAGGTGAAGGCGATCATCTTGCGCATCGACAGCCCCGGCGGCTCGGCGCTGGCGAGCGATCTGATCTGGAATGAACTCAAGCGCTGCAAGAAGCCCGTCATCGCGAGCATGTCCGACGTCGCGGCCAGCGGCGGCTATTACATCGCCATGGGCGCGAAAAAAGTCTACGCCCAGCCCGGCACACTCACGGGCTCGATCGGCGTCGTCGGCGGCAAGCTCGCGCTCGGAGGCGTTTACGACAAGGTCGGCCTCAAGGTCGAGACGTTGAGCCGGGGCCGAAACGCCGGCTTGCTCTCCAGCACCAATCCCTTCACGGCGTCCGAAAAGAAGGCGATGGAAGGGCTGATGCAAGAGGTGTACGATCAGTTCCTCGACAAGGTGCAAGAGAACCGTGCCGAGAACGGCAAGAAATTCAATCGCAAACAGCTCATCGACCTCGCGGAAGGCCGCATCTGGACCGGCTCGCAGGCGCTCGAACGCGGTCTGATCGACTCGCTCGGCTCGCTCGACGACGCAATCGCCGACGCCAAGGTGATGGGCGGCCTTGCCAAGGATGCGGACGTCGATTACCTGATTCTGCCGAAGCCGCGCAGCTTCATGGACAACTTGATGGAAGGCGGCTCGCCGCTGGGCTCGCTGTCGAGCCGGGAACTGGCGGTGCTCACGCATTTGCCGGAGATTGGCGAGCACGCTCGCATGATGGAAGCGATGCTTGCAATGCGCGGCGAGCCGGTGTGGGTGATGCTGCCGCATGGGATTCGGGTGCGCTGAAGATTTTTTTTACCACAGAGTCACAGAGACACAGAGAATTCAAGCGGAGTTTCTCTGTGACTCTGTGTTTCCATTTCTTTCTTTCAAGCCGCGGCCTCTCGCTTCAACCGCAGGGCGGGCGGCAAAGGTGGCATCAACGGAGAAAGATCGAACGACGGCGCCAGCGGGTCCATGAATGGACCCGGTCCAAACAGTCCTGGAGCGGGAGCGGCCGGCGGCTCCGGCTCGCCGTAGGCCTTGCGCAGCTCTTTCTGCATCGATTGCGCGTGCTCCGGCGTCGTCACATAAATCCCCGTCACGAGATAGACGAGCTTCAATTCCGCCATGTCCGTCAACATGCGCACTGCGTCTTGCAGCGCCACGTCGTTGTTGAAACGCGCGGTCACCACGGTTTCCTTCTTTTGCTTGGCGCGCCCATCGACGACGATGCTGACCCCCGTCAACTCGCTCAATTCCTCCAGCGCTTGATCCAACCGGCGTTCCTTGAATTCGGCGTGAAACGTCTGATTGAGCATGTATTCCTTGGTCGCCCGCGCGCTCGGCAGGATTTCCACTTTGCCGCCGCGGATGACGAACGCCGACTTCTGCGGCAACTTCCCGACCGCTTGGCGCAGCAATTGATGGACGCTGACCTTGGTCGGCAGATTGCGCAGGCGAATTTCGAAGTCGAGGGCGTCCACGCCATCGGGGTTGTCCTCGCGATAGGCTTCCTCGTCAACGAAGAAGGTCACCGGCATGCCGTTTCGGTCCAACACTTCGCGCGCCTGAGCCAGGAATTCGGAGAACTTCATCACGTCGCTGAAATCGGCTGATTTTACTTCGAGCTGCAAATGCGTCAGAATCGTGCGTGATGACCTCGCGCCCGTTTTCTCACCGTCCTTTTTTTCTTGAGCATGAATGGCCGCTCCCAGTGCCGACAGGAAGAATACGAACGTCAGAAGTGCGCGCATGGCAAAGTTCTCCTTGGATAGGTTGGAGCGAGGGAAGTGCGAGTAGGGGTTTCCGCCGCAATCGATTCAATGACATGCCCCACGAATCGAATGTAATCGACGTTCAGCGGCAATGCAACAGAGAATTGGGCGTTCACGTTGAGGCGTTTTCGGCGAGCCGAGCCCCGTAAGGGGCCGGTTGAGTATCAAGTCAACTCAACTCAACCGGCCCCTTACGGGGCTCGGCTCGCCGACCCAGCTCAGCGGCCCTCGTACGGCACATTCGTATTCGCCATGTAGCCGATTGACATTTTTTCGCGCAACGTGTTCGCTGTGGCCGACCAGGTCGCGGGACTGGCAACGGGAACTTCCGTGCGCGGCTCGACGTGGCCGTCCACAAACGCGACCATCGCCATCTTCGAGTGGCGGAAGTGCGTCGTCGGTTGTGGTCCGCCGATGCTGTTGCCGTTCACGAGCGTCACGTTCGGAGCGGCGATCGCGTAAGATTCCTGGGCGTTGGCGCTGGTGCCGCCGGTGCTGGCGATCAAACACGAATCGGAAAACGCGAAAGTCTCTGAAGTCGAGTCGAGATCGGAGAACTTCTTGAAATAGGGCACATTGAATGAGACGCCGCCGATCGTTGTGAAGTAAGCGCCCCCGAGACAGCGATTGTAGCCATACCCGCCGGTTACTCCCTTGTAAATGATCTTGATCTCGCCCGGCACAAGCTCCGGGCATTTGACGACGGACGTGTTGTTCTCGTAGTGCGGCGTCAAATGGCCTTGCTGCGGATCGACGTTGTTGGACGGATCGACGACGCCGAACCAGTACGTCGTCGAGTACGGCCAGTTCGCCGGATTCGGCGTCGTGTAGTTGGGCGGAAATTGCTTCATGACGCCGTAGTAGTTGTTGGTCGCGAGCACGAGCTGCTTGAGATTGTTGGTGCACTGCGTGCGCGCGGCGGCGGCGCGAACTTTTTGCACGGCGGGAACGAGCAGGCCAATCAAGATGGCGATGATGGCGATCACGACCAGGAGTTCAATCAATGTGAACGCCGAACGATTGGAGAAACGCATACACAAGTCCTTTCTGCCAGGCTCGGGCAGTTTTGGAGGCTCGGACTTGTGCGCGATGCAAGCGAAATGACTGCGCTCGTTCATCGCGGCGGCTTGGGTCCGAAGCCCCGATGAAATCAAGCGACAGGCAGGTCTTCTGGCTCTCGGCTCTTCGCGGCTTCCCGTCGCCTTCCCGGACCCAATGTACTCATCACGCTCCGCGTGATGCATTCCTCACGCGGAGCGTGAGGAGTACATTGGCAACCAGTGGCGTTTGACGCCGATTGCGGCTTCACATTCGCATGGGTTCATGCGAGCGCTAAACGCAAGCGGCCTTGGGAGGCCTGGCCGATTACAGCGGCGGCCCCGCAACGGATTTACACCGTTTTCCCTATTGTCCCCAGCGACACGCCGAGGCACCTGTCGAGTGCTATCCGTTCTAGGCAATCGTCATCGAACGTCCATACGCATTTTCGTCACAATCGATACGCCCTACCCATGGTGTGCAAACGGACGCCGGAAATAAGAAATGCCGAAAAAAGAATACAGGCAAGATTTGTGTTCTGGCGAAGACAGGCAATACTCCAGTGTCGTGAGAATTCCTCACGGCAGTATCGAGGTAGTGACTGGGTGGTACTCGCGTTGAGCTACCGCCTCGCGCTGGGAGTCGCTACCTCGATTTTATTCGCACATTACGAAAGCTCACGGGCCGCGGTCCGTGGGCTTTCTTTATGTCTCAATTCGCACCGGCTTGAACGCCTTCAGCACCAGCACTCTACCCATCAAGCGCGCCAGGATCGGCAGCGGAATCCAGCGCCAGACGTGCGGCACTTCCGGCCGGCGCAATTGGCGTTTGCGAATCTTGATCTCCTGGAAGCGTGCGAACAGTCCATTGAGCTGCCGCGCCGATAGCCGGCGTTTGCAACGCAGCGGATTCTTGCCTCGATGCGGCTGAAACCAGCGCCGCCAGAAGAATAGCGTGCGCCGCCAGTAATCGACGTCGTAAAACGCCGGCGTGACGGCCAGCACCTTGCCGCCGGGCTTGAGGACGCGGTAAGTTTCCTCGATCACTTTCTCCGGTTCGTCGATACCGTGATGCAAGCTGCTGATGCAAACGACGTCGATGCTGCTCGGTTCCAGCGGCAACTGCGTCGGCTCCGCCTGGATGAATCGGCCATGCAAGCCGCGCAATTCGAAATTGCGTCGTACGAGTTCCAGTTGCGTCGAAGCCGGGCTGCAAACGATGACTTCAGCGCCGTTTTGAGCGTATTGCACCCAATCGGTGCCCAGACCGTGACCGACTCCGAGCAGTTTTTCGGCCGGATGCTTGGCGAATTCAAGCAACTTGGGTATCCATTTGCCATGCTTGGAGTGGCGCTGGTTTTCGATATCGAGAAACCATTGAAGCGAGTAAGGCTCCGGGAGATCTTTCACGGGGAATGGCGTGGAGGCAGGCTGTAAGGATTCGAGCGAGTAGAGCTTTTGGGCAAAGTCGCGAGGATTGTGCGGTCCCTGTAAGTACGGCGGTCGCGCCTCGGGCGCGTCGCTCTCCGGGCCACCGAAAATCGATTGCAGCGCCAGAGCGGGATTTTCCCACAGCTTCAGTTTGTAAGGAACCAGATCCGCCATTTGAGCGTGATTCCATTCACATTCAGGGTTCAAACAACCCCTCCCTTAGCTCCTGCGGAATAAAGAATCAAGCTCAATGCCCGGTAGCTCACGCCAAGGCGCAAAGACGCAAAGGAATACTTGGCGTCTTTGCGGCTTTGCGTGAGCTTCTATTGTCCACACCACGATCTGCTCTAAAACAATACGATTGCAAACCAAACACCAGTTCGCCTCGTAATAGGCGCTAGGCGCGCTCGAACGATGGCTGGCAGGCGGGCAATATGCTGGGGCCGATTTTTTCACGCGAGTGGCTCATCCTGCCTCGGCGCGCTCGACACTACTTCGCCCGCGCGCTCTACCTGGGCGGGTTGTGGATTCTCCTGCTAACCATCTGGCAAACCTCGGTCGGCTGGGAATTCACGCCGACGCTCGGCGATCTCAGCCGCTTCGGCCTTTTGTCTTTCCAAATCCTCGCGCATGTGCAGTTGACTCTATTGCTCTTCTTTTCCGCGCTGTCCGCTGCGAGCACGATTTCATTGGAAAAAGATCGACGCACATTCTTGCTTCTTCTGTTGACTGACCTGCGCAACTACGAAATCGTGCTCGGCAAAGTGCTCGGCAGCTTGTTGCAGATTCTCTTGATGCTGGTCGGCTCGATCCCGGTCTTCGCATTCCTGATGATTCTCGGCGGCGTCGATCCGTGGCAGATTGCGCAAACGATGCTCGTCCTCGCCACCGCGGCGCTGGCGGCCGGGTCGCTCGGCGGACTGGTGGCGCTCTGGCGCGACAAGACGTTTCAAGCGCTCGCGATGACGGTTCTGTTCCTTGTGCTTTACCTGTGCCTTGTCGAAGCGATTCCGTTGTTGCCGTATCTGTTTGACTTGTTGTCATTGCCGGCCGACGCGATTGATTACACGACCATCGCCGATTGGCAATCCACGCTCAACCCGCGCATCGCGCTGGGCCAAATCCTCGGCGAGCCGGACGATCACGATCGCATGCACGCCGCCATGCGCTTCGGCGGCGCGATGTTGGTGTTGTCCGCGATCTTGAACGGCTGGGGCATCCTGCGCTTGCGCGTGTGGAACCCGAGCGGCGAGCCGATCATGCAGCGCGAAGTGATCGGCGCGACGCCGGACGCGCCGGACCGCATCCACGCCGCTCCGGGCAAGGCGCGGCCGGTCTGGGCCAATCCGGTCGTCTGGCGCGAGATCGCCACGCGCGCCTATGGGCATCGGCCGCTCCTGGTCAAGACCGCGTATTTCATCGTCCTTGCTCTGGTCGCGTACTATGCGTTGTTCGTGATGGAGCCACGCGAAATGGCCGCCGCGTATGGCCTGGTGCCGATCGGCATCCTCAGCCTGGTGCTGATCAGCGCGCAATCCGTGACGTCGATCACGTCCGAACGCGATCTCGGCGCGCTCGACCTCTTGATTATCACCGACATCACGCCGCAGGAATTCGTCTTCGGCAAAGTCTTCGGCATTCTCTACAACACGAAAGAATACGTCGTGCCGCCACTCGTGTTGATCGTCGTCTACGCCGTGCGCGGCCAACTTGGCGCCGCGCCGCGCGGGTTTCCGGATCAACTCGCCGGCAAGAATATCGAATCGGCCATCTGCATGATCATCGCAATGTTGATCCTGATGGCGTTCACGATCATCCTCGGCATCCACGTCGCGCTGCGTTCCGACAACAGCCGGCTCGCCGCCATCAACACGCTCGGCACGGTCTTCTTTCTTTCCGTCGGTACGCTCGTGTCGATTTATTTGATTCGCATCACCGGTCGCTTCGAATATCAATGGCTCAGCTTCGCGGGCTTCATCGTCGCGGGCATCGGCGGATTGTGGTGGGTGCTCAGCGCGGAGAGGCCGTCGGCGGCGTTGAACCTGGCGAGCGCGCTGTTGCCGATCGCGGTCTTTTACACGATCACGAACATCATCATCGGCAAGCCCGCGACCGGCGAATCGACCGATCCGCTCATTCCGTTGATCGTGACCGGCGGCGCATTCGGGTTTGCCGTCTTCGCGATGGCGATCCCGCTCATGAGCGAATTCGACGTCGCCATCGGCCGCGCCAGCGCGATCGGCGAATGAGTGATAATCGCCTGGCGAGCCGAGCCCCGTAAGGGGCCGGTTGAGTGTGCGAGACGGAAACTCAACCGGCCCCTTACGGGGCTCGGCTCGCCACTGGGAGTCCAATTCAATGTCCGTGTCCGATCCCACGCCGATTTTCGAACACTTCCGCGGCAACTACGCCACGGAACTGCTGACCGCCGCCGTCGCCCACTTCGGCGTGTTCAGCCGCCTGGCGCAGCAATCGCTAACGCCGCCGGACCTCGGCGCTGCGCTCGGCCTCGCGGAACGTCCGACAACTGTGCTCGTCACAGCGTTGCGAGCGATGGGCCTCCTGTCGATGCAACAAGGCAAACTGAGCCTGACCACGATGGCGCGCGACCACCTCCTGCCCGGCGGCAGGTTTGACGTCGGCGATTACATCAGCCTCGCTGCCAACAGCCCCGGCGTCCTGGCCATGGTCGAGCGTTTGCGCACCAACAAGCCGGCCGCTCATGAATCCGGCGTCGCGTTCATCTATCGTGAGGGCGTCGTCTCCGCGATGGAAAACGAAGCCGCCGCCCGCCATTTCACGTTGGCTCTCGCGGGCCGCGCCAAGAATGTCGCGCCCGTGCTAGCGGAGACGCTGTCCCTGGCGAATGCAAAATCATTGATCGATGTCGGCGGCGGCACCGGCATCTACAGCATCGCTTTTCTGCAAAAGAACCCGATATTGCGAGCCGTCGTCGTCGATCGTCCGGAGGTGCTCAAAGTCACGCAGGAAATGGCTCAATCCCACGGCGTCGCCGACCGCTTGAGCGTGCACGCCGCCGACATGTTTCGCGATCCTTTGCCGCGCGGCGACGTCGTTCTCCTCTCGAACATCTTGCATGACTGGGACGTGCCGGAGTGTCGCACGCTGATCGCACGATGCGCGGCAGCGCTGGAACCGGGCGGCCAATTGCTGATTCACGACGTGTTCTTGAATGATGAGTTGGACGGCCCTTTGCCGATGGCGCTCTATTCCGCGGCTCTATTCACGTTGACGGAGGGTCGGCTTTACAGTGCTGCGGAGTACGGGGTCTGGCTGCGCGAAGCCGGGTTGACGCCGGGCGCGATTGTGCCGACGTTGATTCATTGCGGCGTGCTGGTGGCGCTTGTGCGCGAATTCGAATCCGTGGCTCATTGAATGGAGGCAATCTGATCGACGGGAACGACGCGAGGCAAATGGGAACTGTCGTCGATGAACTTTGCGTTCATCAGGTTCTCGCTGACTTCGATGCCAAACGGGATTCCTTGAAACGTAGACCCATCTTGGAGCGTGACAACCGAGGATGGACGGGGTCCGGTGCGACTCATGAGATCGAGCATCGTTTTCTTGACGTCATCGTGAGTCATGGGAGTTCTGCCTTGCGGTTTACGGTAAATGTAGAATGCGTCAACATCCTCGTTACCGAGCCGAGAATCCGGCAAATAATAGACGCCATTCGGACGTTTGAATTCGTTTTGGAATGCCTTGTGACTGCGAATGTCCTCAGCCATTGGATTACTTGGGCCAATGAGCTTGATTCTGAACTGCTGAAGCGACGATTCTGGTTGCTTTCGCAACGCGTCGTAAAGCAATCGATAGGCGACAATGGGACCATCGATTTCCACGACGGCGGAAACCAAGTAAAGGAACCATTTGCCGTCCTCGCTTGTTCGAGCCCAAAAAACGGTACCAATACCGCCGCCGTCGTGGTCGAATTGCATGGCTAGATTCCAACCATCACGGATTTGCGCGTCTACCAGTGTTTCTTGATCCATTGAAGCACTCCATGAGTGGGCTCCGCGATGGCGTCGTACAGATTCTTCGCTTCCCTTTCCGAGACGGTGTGCGTGTATCGGCTTTCTTCGGTCCAATCCTTGACGTAGCCCCAGTAATCTTCAAAGTCTCGATCCAATCGAACATCGGCCTCATGAACGGACTCGAGGCCTGCCAGTTTGACCAACGCCTCCAAGTCGTGGCTCCAACATTTTTCCGAAAACTTCTTTTCGCGAAACTCGTCTGACTTTCTCAATTCAGCAATGATGCACGCCTTTAAGCCACATTCGACGGCGTAACCTGCCAAGTAATAGGCCGCAGCCCATTTGCCTTGATCGAGCAGCGTTTTCGCGTCATCAAGCCGCATCTCGGCGAGCTTTTGAAAAGCGCTTCCGTTCACCG
>Ga0105340_1000609_pt1 | contig 17158 bp, 11 predicted proteins | sample EasRivMeERMLT700_FD_89676 | JGI IMG/M metagenome (GOLD analysis project Ga0105340, IMG submission 89676) | Soil microbial communities from meander-bound floodplain in the East River, Colorado, USA - East River MetaG ERMLT700 | ecosystem: Environmental > Terrestrial > Soil > Floodplain | place...
GGCAGAACCGCTTCGGTCATTAGTTGAGCAGGGTTTTGCCGTTACCGCGCAAATCGGTGACGGCTTGTTTCACGCGCGCCGCCATGCCCACTTCGCCGCCGGAAGTGCGTAGTGTTCGTCACGCGCGCGATCCAGGATTGCGCAATAGGTTTTGAAGTCTGCAACTGGCATATGTTCCTTTCGTTAGGCAGCCCGGGCCGAAGCATCGGAAAGCGCAGCTACGCCGGGCATCTCCTTGCCTTCGAGTAATTCCAGGCTCGCTCCTCCACCCGTGGAAATGAATGTGATCTTGTCCGCGACGTGCGCTTTCTTGACTGCTTTCACGGAGTCGCCGCCGCCAACGATGCTGACGGCATTTGCGTTTACGGCGATCGCTTCCGCGATGGCGAAAGTGCCTTTTGCGCAGTCTTTAACTTCGAAAACGCCCATCGGACCGTTCCAGAAGATCGTGCGCGCCTTTGCGATCTCGGCGCTGAACACCTTGATCGTTTCCGGTCCGATATCGACGCCCATCCAGCCTTCCGGAATGGGTTCGTCAGGCTGAGTGAACTTACCCGGCGAGACAGTGCGTTTCTCGAAATCAATCCGCTCGACGATGTAACTGTCTATCGGGAGCAGAAACTTCACGCCGAGTTTTTCCGCTTTGGATAACGCTGCCCGCGCGGTTTCCAATTTGTCCGGCTCGGTGAGCGATTTACCGGCCGAGCGGCCTTTCGCGAGCTCGAAGGTGTAAGCCATCGCGCCGCCGATCACGATAATGTCCGCTTTCTCGATCAGTCGATCGATGACTGTGATCTTGTCCGACACCTTCGCGCCGCCAAGCACGACCACGAACGGCCGCGCGGGCTTCTCCAATTCCTGCGCGAGATAACGCAATTCTTTCTGCATGAGAAATCCGGCGACGGCGAGCGGCATGAGCTTTGCGACACCTTCGGTTGAAGCATGCGCACGATGTGCGCTGCCAAACGCATCGTTCACATAAACGTCGCCGAGCTTCGCCAGCGCCCGGGCAAATTCGGGGTCGTTCTTCTCTTCCTCGGCGTGAAAGCGGACATTCTCGAGCAACGCCACGCCGCCATCACGCAAATGTGCGCCGATATCCTCCGCCGGTTTGCCGACGCAATCACTCGCGAACGCGACCGGTTGGCCGATCAACTCCTCCAGCCGCGCGGCGACTGGACGCAGAGAATACTTCTCCACCGGCTTGCCCTTTGGCCGGCCGAGATGCGACATGAGCAAGACCTTCGCGCCATGCTCACGCAGGTAGTTAATTGTCGGCAAAGTCTCACGAATGCGCGTGTCGTCTGTTACGACTTGTTTTCCATCGCGTTCCTCGAGCGGAACATTGAAATCCACCCGCACGAGGACGCGTTTACCTTTCAGATCGATCTGAGTTATGGAGAGCTTGGTCATGGCAGTTGATGTGTTAGGCAGGCACTAGCTCGCGGCCGGGACGACGCTTGTCAGATGACCTGGAGTCGGTCGTTAATCGCGCCGCAGCTTCAGCGACTTTTCCGCCAAAGATCGCGTCGTCGCCGAGCATCTCTTCTATCCGCAAAAGCTGATTGTATTTCGCAATACGGTCGGTGCGGCTAAGTGATCCCGTCTTGATCTGCCCGGCATTCGTCGCCACCGCGATATCAGCGATGGTGGTGTCTTCGCTTTCACCCGAGCGATGGCTGATAACTGCGGTATAAGCATTTTGGCGCGCCAGCTCGATCGCGTTGAGGGTCTCAGTAAGTGAGCCGATCTGGTTCACCTTTATCAAGATGGAGTTCGCGATTCCCCGGTCGATCGCCTTCTGGAGAAACTTGACGTTTGTAACCAGCAAGTCATCGCCGACGAGCTGCAACTTTTCGCCCATCGCGTTGGTCAGTTTCTTCCAGCCTTCCCAGTCTCTTTCCGCGCAGCCATCCTCGATCGAAACGATCGGGAACTTCCGTGCCAACTCACCGAGGTAAGCAATCATCTCGTCGGCGCTCCGTTGCGACCCGTCGGATTTGCTGAAGACGTAACGTTTCTCTTTCGATTCGTAGAACTCCGAGGCCGCGACGTCGAGCGCGATGAAAACTTGCCCGCCGAATTGGTAGCCGGCTTGCTCGACCGCCTCGCCTACCGTGTTCAGCGCATCCTCGGCACTGTCGAAGTTCGGCGCGAAACCACCTTCGTCGCCGACCGCGGTCGAGAGGCCGCGCTTCTTCAGGAGCGTCTTAAGCGTCTGAAAGATCTCGCAGCCGGCGCGCAGTGCCTCCGAGAAGCTCGGCAGGCCTTGCGGCACGATCATGAACTCCTGGAAATCGATCGGCGCATCCGAGTGCGCGCCGCCGTTGATGATGTTCATCATCGGCACCGGCAGCACCCGTGCATTCGGTCCGCCAAGGTATTTGAAAAGCGGCAGCCCGACCTGCGCCGCCGCTGCACGGGCATTCGCGAGTGAAACAGCGAGGATGGCGTTCGCGCCGAGCTTGGACTTGGCAGGGGTGCCCTCCAGCTCGATCAGCGCGCGATCGACCCGGATCTGATCGAGCGCATCAAATCCTTCGACCTCTTTCGCGATCGTGTCGTTGACGTTCGCGACCGCCTTTCGAACGCCTTTTCCGCCAAAGCGCGTCTTGTCGCCATCGCGCAGTTCCCAGGCCTCAAACTCGCCGGTGCTGGCGCCGCTCGGAACGATGGCTCGTCCCATCGCGCCACCGACGAGCGTCACGTCCGCTTCAACAGTTGGATTGCCGCGCGAATCGATGACCTCCCGCGCGTGAACTTTGATGATCCTGGTGTTCGACATAAGCAGGGCTCCGTTAAACCGTCGTTAGGTAAGGCTGGTCCCTTCCAGGAATGGCTCGCCCCGGCCGAAAGCGCGTAAGTTGTCTACCGTCACCCGTGCGATCTCGGCCAGGGCTTCGCGAGTCAGAAAGGCTTGATGGGCGGTGATGAGGACGTTTGGAAAAGTGAGCAGGCGCGCGAGGTCATCGTCCTGCAAGACCTGGCCCGAGAGATCTTCGAAGAAGACGCCTTCCTCCTCTTCGTAAACATCGAGCGCGACGCCGCCGAGGTGGCCGCACTTCAAAGCCTCGATGAGCGCCTTTGTGTCAATGAGCGCGCCGCGGCTGACGTTGACGATAATCGTGCCGGGCTTGGTGAGCTCAATGGTCTCGCGGTTGACGACGTGATTTGTCTCGGGCGTCAGCGGCACGTGCAGGGTGATGACGGCAGATTCGCGCACGAGGGTTTTCGCATCGGTGTATTCGACGCCGGCTTTGGCGGCCCAGTCGGGGAGCGGAAACGGATCGAACGCCAGCACCTTCATGCCGAAGCCGCGCAGGATTTCCGCGACGACGCGCCCGATCCTTCCGGTGCCGACGACGCCGGCGGTCTTGCCGTGCAGATCGAAACCGACCAGGCCGTTGAGTGAAAAATTCAGGTCGTGTACGCGGTTGTTCGCGCGCGGGATTTTGCGGTTGAGGGCGAGGAGCAGCGCGACGGCGTGTTCCGCAACTGCGTAGGGCGAGTAGGCGGGCACGCGGGTGACGGACATGCCGAGCTGCTTCGCCGCGTCGATGTCGACGGAATTAAATCCCGCGCAACGCAGCGCGACATGCCTGATGCCTAACGAGTGCAAGACTTCGAGCGCGGCGCGGTCGGCGCGGTCGTTAACGAAGATGCAAACGGCGCGCGCGTCTTTGGCGGCCACGGCCGTCTCCGCGCTGAGCCGGAACTCCATAAAGCGCCAATCGATTGCGGCATTCGCGGCCCGGCCCAACGAGTCGCGATCGTACGGCTTCGTATCGAAAACAACGGTGGGAATTGCGGTCGTCATGCGGCGAGTGGAAGTGCGAGTTGGCCGCGCATTTCGGCGGCGTACTGGTCGGCGTTGAGGCCGGCGAGGAGATGCATCGTGTTGTTCGGCAGCCGGATGACTGCGTCGATACCGGCGCTCGTGAGGCCGTATTCGTCGACACCGACCATATCGCGCACGACGACGCGCAGTCGCGTCTCGGCGCAATCATCGACGCGCTCGATATTGCGCGCGCCGCCGAGGGCGGCGATCCAGACGGCGACTTTGCGCGCCGCGTCGGGATCGCGCCGCTTTGAGACTACGCCCGCGGCGCGTGGCGCTTGTACTGGCGAAGGCGCTTCCACCTCATCCGCCTCCGGGCCGGCGGTCTTGAGATATTCCTGCATCTCGGTTTTGAGGTTCTCGCTTTGCGTGCCGAAGATCGCCTGCACGCCATCGCCGACGACCACCACCCCCGCCGCGCCGAGTGCCTTGAGCTTGTCGGGGTTTGCCTTCGTCACGTCGTGCAGTTTCACGCGGAGTCGCGTGATGCAGGCATCGAGACTCGCGATGTTGCTGCGGCCACCGAAAGCACGCACGAGTTGCAAGGCAAAGCTGTCGCCGCTCGTACTGCGCGCCGTGCGCATCGCTTCGTCCTCCGCTTCGCGGCCCGGCGTGGCGAGGTTCCATTTCCGAATCGCGAAGCTGAAGACCCCGTAATAGATCAACCCCCAGACCGGGCCGATGACGAAGAGCCACAGCGCGTGGTGCGATTTTGGGAACAAGACAACATAATCGATCAGCCCGTGCGAGAAGGTGAAACCGTGTTTGATGCCAAGCGCGCTACAGAGGAAGTAACCCACCCCCGCCAGGAGCGCGTGCACGCCGTAGAGAACAGGCGCCAGAAACAGAAATGCGAACTCGATCGGTTCGGTGATGCCGGTCACGAACGAGGTCAGCGCGGCCGATAACATGATGCCGCCGACTTTCGCCCGGTTTTCCGGACGGGCGGCACGCCAAATCGCAATCGCAGCGGCAGGAAGTCCCCACATTTTGAAGAGATAACCGCCGGTCATGTTTCCCGCCGTTGGATCACCCGCGATGAAGCGCGAGATCTCCCCGTGAATTTCTTTGCCGGTAGTCGGGTCGAGGTAATCGCCAGCCTGGAAAAAGAACGGCACGTTCCAGACGTGATGCAGCCCGAATGGAATCAGCGCGCGCTCGACGATGCCGTAGATCGTGAAGGCGAGCGTCGGTTGTCCGTGCGCCGCCCAGTTAGAAAAGGTCTTGATCCCATTGCCGATCGGCGGCCAGATAACACTCAGCAGTGCGCCAATTATTATGACTACAACCGCCGTGATAATCGGGACCGAGCGCTTGCCGGCGAAGAAACCGAGATACGACGGCAGCTGTATCTTATAGAAGCGACTGAACGCCCGCGCTGCGGTCATCCCGACGATGATGCCTCCAAATACGCCGGTATCGATGGACGGGATTCCCATGATCGATATCGTTTCGATCCCGCGCGCCTTCGCGCACACCCCCATCGCAGCGAGGAAGACGAACCAGCCGACCGCGGCGGCGAGCGCGGCGACGCCATCATTTTCCGTCAGCCCAAGGGCGACTCCAATCGCGAACAGCAACGGCAGATTGCTGAAGATCGCGCCGCCGGATTGCGCCATCACTTGCGAGACGATCGGCGGCAGCCACGAGAAATTAGCGCTGCCTACGCCGAGCAGAATGCCCGCTACGGGCAATACCGAAACCGGCAGCATCATGCACTTGCCGATTTTTTGCAGTGAAGAGAAAGCGTTTTTGAAGGTCATTTTAGTCTCCGTATTCTGGTTCCAGCGCGCGGACTTCCTCGACGGTCGAGCATTGCAAGGCGCGTTGCGCCAGCTCACGACAACTCCGTAGGCTCACTCGCCGGATTTGTGCTTTTACAGTTGGGATCGCAGGCAGACTCACGCTCAGCTCGTCCACACCGAGGCCCACGAGAATCGGCACCGCCTGCGGGTCACCAGCAACGCCACCGCAAATTCCAACCAGGCGACGGTGAGAATGACCGCCGTCGATAGTGCGGGCGATCATCCGCAGAACGGCAGGATTCAGGGCGTCAACTTTCGGCGCAAGTTTCGGATGGCCGCGGTCCATGCCAAGTGTGTATTGCGTCAGGTCGTTCGTCCCGATGGAGAAGAAGTCAGCTTCGTGCGAGAAGGCATCCATCATCATCGGGACGGCCGGTAATTCCACCATGATGCCGCACATAATCGGTTCGATGCCCAGCGCCTTCGCTTCCTCCGCCAGCATGGCCTTGGCGTCGCGCAACTCCTGCAGGGTCGCGATCATCGGGAACATCACCGCCACCTTTCCGGCGGAAGAAGCGCGCAGGATCGCGCGCAGTTGCGTGCGCAAGACTTCCGGTCGGTCCAGCCCCACACGAATGCCGCGCTCGCCGAGAAAAGGATTGTCCTCACGCGGGATGGGCAGGTAAGGCAGTGGCTTGTCGCCGCCCACGTCCAGAGTGCGGATCACCACCGGACGCTCCGGGCCGACCGACTTTAAAATTCTGGCGTAGCATTGCGCCTGTTCGTCTTCGCTGGGCGCGCTTGCGCGATCCATAAAGAGAAATTCTGAGCGCAGCAGGCCCACACCTTCTCCGCCCAACGAATCGACCTGCTGCGCTTGCTTCAGTCCTTCAATGTTCGCAAACACCGAAACGCGGTGACCGTCCCTGGTGATCGCTGGCTCGAGCGCATGCGCCATGTCTTGCTCGCGTTGCGCGGTGAGACGTGTCTGGCACTCAGTGATCCGCGCGATCTCGGCGGGTTTCGGTGACAGACGAAGGGAACCCTTTGCACCATCGAGAATGACTGGCGTGCCGTTTGGAATTTCGAGCGCACGAGGCTCGATTCCGGCCACGGCCGGAATGCCAAGCGAACGGGCGAGAATCGCAACATGGGAAGTCGCCCCGCCCCGCAGAGTAGCGAAGCCAACGACCGTTCCGGGTTCCATGCTGGCGGTGTCAGAAGCGGTCAGGTCTTCCGCTATGAGGACCGAGCGCTGTGGGTAGACCGGTGGCGGTTGCGTGATGCCCGTCAAATGCAGGAGAACGCGCTGGCCCACGTCGCGCACGTCGTTTGCGCGTTGCGCGAGGAGCTCGTTGCGCAACGCTGCGAGGCGCTCCGCATGGAGGTCAGTAGCTTTCTTCCAGGCAAAGGCGGCGCTCTTGCCCTTCGCGATCGCGGAGTTGGCGATCTCGAGAAAGTCCGGATCATCGAGTAATTCCATGTGCGCGGCGAAAATCGCGGCCTTTGCCGGATCAACCTTTGCATGGAGGGACGCGCGCAAGGCCTCGAGCTCCCCCCGCGCGCGTGCAATCGCGCCGACTAGACGGTCCTGCTCGCAGTGCACGCTGCCGCCTTCTTCCTCGACCATGATCTCAGCCCGCCTCAGTTGATAAATTTGACCAACCGCGAGCCCGGATGAAGCAGCCACGCCTAACAAGAGACTGGGATCATCACTGCGTGGACGCGGTGCCGGTTGAGTAATCGGCGAAATCGTAGTTGTGGCTGGAGCAGGTGCGGCCGGATGACCCTCATCGCCCAGGCCGGCAGCGACCAGCTGGCTCAGCTTGTCGATCGCTTCCTTTGCATCGGGTCCTTTGGCAACGAGCACAATCTTGTCGCCACCCAGAACTTCCAAAGCCATTAGCGAAGTAAGACTGCGGGCGTTTGCTGAACGGTCCCCTTTTTTCACTGTGACCTCGCTCTTGAAGCTCTTCGCCACATTAGCGAGCACAGCCGCCGGCCGGACATGCAGGCCAGTTTTGTTAGGCAGCAGAATCGCCGGCGAGGTTACGACAGCACCTTCTCTCGCCATTTCCGATTTCGCGGCGCCGTCAACGAGACTGAGACCTAGCAAAACATCGTTGCTTGCTTTCACATTTCCGGAAGCGCGCCGGACAATGCGGGCCGCGTCGCCATTACTAATGATAACTACTGTCAGCAGGCTTTTGGCGGTGGTGGCGAGCTTATCGATGTCAAACTCAATGAGCGGTGCTCCGGCCTCGACCTTGTCACCGGCCTTTACCCGCGGAGTAAAACCAGCGCCTTTCAACGCCACCGTATCAATTCCAATGTGCATCAGCACTTCCACGCTGCCCGCCCGCAGAGTCAGGGCATGCGACGCGGGATGGATGTGAACGACTTCGCCCGCACATGGGGCGCGCAGCGTTGCGTCCACCGGATCGATCGAAAGGCCATCCCCCGTCAACTTTTGCGCGAAGACAGGGTCGGGCACCCGCTCGAGTGGATAGACCACTCCGGATAAAGGGGCGCGAAGAATTAATTCGTTAGTCATAGTCAGTTACCACCAGGCTTCGGCCTGTATTCCATAAGACAGGCCGCGTGTGTCATTCTCATAGGGACTCCCGCCGATCGAGCCTTTGAAGTCGCTGCTCCAGCCGGCATAGGTCACATAGGCGCGCAGTTGCGGCCGGCTGAAGAACCTTTTTCCGAGCGAAACCTGGATTGGCGCAAAGGTCACCTTCCATAGGTGGCCGTCCTCGCCCAGTGGATCGCTCTTTACCCAATCAACCCCGGCTTCCAGCGCCGTGCTGAAGCGGTCACTGAAAAAGTAAACTGGGCGGGCACCGAGCGAAATCCACCGATTATCCGAGCCGGGCCCGCCATAATGAATCTTGTCGTACACACCCACAACCTGGACGGCGAATTGTGGCGACGGCTGGATAGTGAAGTGGTCCGTCACGCGAAAATGCCATGCGTCGTCCAGGTATGGTCCTGAGCTATCAAGCGTGCTGGCGAAGTTATAGGCCGCGCCTTGACCGTATTGCAGGCTCAGCTGGTTATAGCCGCCTAGGAATGCTTCTTCGCCAGTGCGATGGAACACGCCAGCCGCCCAGCCGGAGGAGCTTTGGATGCGAAGGTCGCTTCCATCCTCGTTGAAAACGTTTCGCACCTCACCGCCGCGCGTATCCGAGAAATCAAACCAAAGCGTCGCCTTGCCAAGCGGAACATTGATATCGGTGAGCCGCAGATCGAGGTTCTGCTTGGCGACACGCCCATGGTCGGTCTCGTAGTCATCCACGCTTCCACCGATCCAGGCGAGCGATAGCTTACTGAAGTTCCCGAGCGGCACGTCTTGTATCCCCGCGCCATAGCCGCTCATGTCGAGGTAGTAGAAATCGTTGATATGAATATCCATGCGCTGGTAGTAGCGCTGGCCGGCCCAGATCCGAATATCCGGGATAGCCTGAAAGACATTGCCGCCCTCCATGAAAGCTTGCCGCAGGGCAAAATCATTGCCCTGCTTCTGATTGTTGAGCGAGTCGTAGGTGAAGTTTTCGCCTGTTACGTAGGACATCATGACAGTTGACCGGACGTATGGCGCGGAAAGAGGATCGTCCTCGCGCAACCAGTTGTTGACCAGGCTCATTTCGCCATATGTTTCCGCTTCGTTGCCGAGGCGGTACTTCGCGAAGGCGCCGGGAGCTTTGAAAGCTTCCATCTTTCCACCCTCACCATTCATGCCGTAGCCGCTGCGGAGATAACCATGGAACTCGAACGGCCGCGGCAGGTCGTATAGCTTCGTGAGATCGAAGGGGCTGAATTCACTGTGGTAAATGTCGCGAGTTTCGGTCGCACTCGCGTGAAGCTTTCTTTCGATCTCCTCGATCGCTGCCGTGTTAGCGGCCTCACGCTCAGTCAACGCCGGCATTTCGGTCTTTGCTCTGCCCGCCACGCCTTCCAGCTCGCTCAGGCGTTTTCTCATCGAGGCGAGTTCCTGCGACGTGCCCGAATACTCATCGCGGCGTTCCGAGCGAGCTTGCTCTAACTCGGCAATCCGCTGCTTCAACGCCGCGATATCTTCCCCGGCCGGTTTAGTTGTCGCCGCAGCTTGGCTCCTTAGCTGCGTGTTATCTGCTTCGAGGGTATTGATCCGTTTTTCGAGCGTTTTGATTCGACCTTCGTAGTCCTTCTTCACTGCGCCGATCTCGGCATTGATCTGCGCCTTGAACTGTTCCAGCTGCTCATCCGTCGCACCCTGCGCCGGAAGCAGAATGAACCGGGTTAACGCCCAGACGGATAGGAAAAGCGGGATTCTAGACATGGCCGTTGCTCCTCGACGCGATATAACGAATCAGATCCACGCAGCGCTCGCTGTAGCCCCACTCGTTGTCATACCAGCTCACCAGCTTGAAGAAGCGGTTACTCATCTGGATGCCTGAGCCGGCGTCGAAGATGCTGGAGCGGCTGTCATGGATGAAGTCACTCGAAACAACTTCATCGCCGGTGTAGCCAAGGATACCTTTGAGGTAAGTTTCGCTCGCCTTTTTCATCGCGGCGCAGATTTCCTCGTAGGACGTTTCTTTCACTGTCCTAACCGTGAGGTCCACCACACTCACGGTCGGAGTAGGCACGCGAAACGCCATTCCTGTGAGCTTTCCTTTGACCTCGGGAATGGCGAGACCTACCGCCTTCGCCGCGCCCGTAGTAGATGGGATGACATTGATGGCAGCCGAGCGCCCGCCTCTCCAGTCCTTGCGCGAAGGTCCGTCCACCGTCTTCTGCGTCGCGGTGTAGCTGTGCACCGTCGTCATCAGTCCTTCCTCTAGACCGAAGCCTTCCTTCAACAGCACATGCACGACGGGCGCGAGACAGTTCGTGGTGCAACTCGCGTTCGAAATGATGTGGTGCTTTGCGGGGTCGTACTTCTCGTGGTTAACGCCCATTACGACCGTGAGGTCTTCGTTCTTGCCCGGCGCCGAAATAATGACCTTTTTGGCACCAGCTTGGATGTGGCCTTTCGCTTTGGTCGCGTCAGTGAAGAGCCCGGTCGCTTCGATCACGATCTCCACCCCAAGTTGCTTCCAGGGCAAGGCCGTCGGGCCGTCCTTCACCGCGAGGCACTTGATCGTGTGCCCGTTTACGAGGAGAAGATCGTCCTGACAGTTTTGCGCTTCCGGCGACTTGGAGCTGCTCACTTCGCCTTTGAAGCCTCCCTGGGTGGAGTCGTACTTCAGCAGGTAGGCCAGGTTATCTGCGGGGACAAGATCGTTGACGGCGACAACATCGATCTCTTTGCCTAGAAGTCCCTGATCGCAGATGGCCCGAAAGACGAGACGGCCAATGCGACCAAAGCCATTGATTGCGACCTTACTCATAGGATGAAAGGTTGGTTAGGTTTGATTTGGTTTCTCGGATCACGGAAGGCCATCGGCAGGTAGTAGACGCGCTTCGCATTGCGCTGCTGGTAGAAGCTGATCTTCATTCGCTACGTAATGCGCCGGAAAGGCTCGAGGTTCGCCAAAATTTCTAAGTCCACCCGTTGCCTATTTCCCCAGGCACTTAGCCAACCGGAAAACTAGATGTTGCCGGAGTTGTGAATTATTTTGGGGCAGCGGCCGAGGCGGGAAGAGCTCCTGGTAAAATCAAGGTTTTGGCTTTCTCGAGCAGAACACGAACAAACAGCCGCGCGTGCCAGTTCCAACTATCGGAAAACAAAGTTGCCCCAGTTTGGACAATGTCTTTTGATCTGTTTAGCTCGAAACCAACTGCGCCAACAAGGCACTGATCAAACATGAGCAATTCAATCGCTCATTATGCAGCAGTGCGAATCCTCGTTTACGTCTTTCACCACATAGGCTGGATTCGTGGCAATCTTTGGCGTGCTTCTTAGACCCCGATTTCTCGCAATCTCGCCAGTGAAGCTTCTCTTGTACGTTAGAGTCGGGTTTTCGAGCGCGGTCTTGAACCAAACGAGGGTTCGATTCCCTTCACCCGCTCCAAACCTCACAATTCACCAATAGAATCAAGGTATTTAAGCGATTGCCATCAGAGTGAGAATGCCAAAATGAGAATAAAACTGAGAATGACCCATCGAAAAACGGGCCTCAGATCAGAGACAAACCTCCTCTGCCAGCGTGCTTTCCGTTCGGCAGACACTGAGAATCCGGAGCCGAGTGAGCACGCTCGGCAAAAGTTCAGAAGAACCTAACCTCTTCGCCGGTTTCAATTGCTATTGGCACGCCTGAGATGGCGCTCAATAAACTCCACAAAGTCAGCATCGTGAAATATCTTGTTCCGTTCCCAAACCATTTTGGGGATAGGCTTCGAGAAGAAACGCTGTATGTCGACCGGCAAGCCCTCGGGGGCTGCAAACATTCCCTGCTTTATCGCTTCCTGGGCGCTGCTTAAGTGAAGCACCAGGAGGCTCACAAATACCTCTTCCGGATCCGAAATTGGAGCTTCCTCGAGGTTTACCGCAGGATCCAACACCCGTGCCAGCTCCGGTCTTTCGTAGACCTTGCTCCATAGGTCCCTGTGTCCTTCGGTGATTTTTAGCAGATTTGAAACCCGACGTGCTTTTGTATCCAATCGCAGGTTCACGGCCGTAAAGATCAAGCCGCCAATAATACCGGCGTTTTGAAACACTTCGGGCCAATGCACTGCAAGGCAGGGCTCCATTGTCCCTGCATTTTATCGCAGGAAAAGGGCGACTCAAAGTGGACAACTAGGGGTTATCAGGAATATCCCTTTTGGCACCGATCAACGTCTTGCGTGGAACTCTGACGATGCGTCCGGAGTGCAATGTGATGCGCAGACGCTTAACGCCTAAATGGAACGTATGAACGTGATTGAACAAGACGCTGCCAACGCTTTGAACTACCTGCGTTTGGCGAGTTGCTCTACGTGTCGCAGGACAGGATCAGTCAAGTCGGGCTGAACGAGCCGTTCGAGGAGTTCGCTACTTCAATCGCTCCATCGCCATCAGTATTCCGTGAAGCAGCGCGTGGGGATTGGGCGGACAGCCGGGGATGTAAAGGTCAACAGGAATCACGGCGTCTATGCCGCCGCGCGAGGCGTAGTTCACGCCGAAGATGCCGCCGCTGCAACCGCATGCACCCACCGCCACAACCAGGCGGGGCGCTGGCATTGCATCGTAGGTTTTTCGCAAGGCGAGTTCCATATTTCGTGTTACGGGTCCAGTCACCAGCAGCATGTCGGCGTGGCGCGGCGAGGCGACGAAGTGGATGCCGAAGCGTTCAACGTCATAAATCGGGTTGGTTAACCCGACGATTTCGATTTCGCAACCATTACAGGAACCGGCGTCCACTTCGCGGATGTGGAGGGAGCGGCCGAGCAGCTTGCTGGCTCGTTCCTTGATTTGCTCGCCGAGAGCTTCGCTGGATTCTCTTTGGGCGGACGCGACTCCTTCCGCAGGGGCACCAGTCGCGTCCCTGCCGACCGCTGGGCCGGACACCATCCGCTCGTGCGTGCCGTCGGGTTTCAGGTTGTAGCTCGCTCGGGTCAGCAAATCATCCCGTCGGCGCGTGGCGAATTCGCACTTATTCGTGATTCGGATGGCCTTGTCCACGTCTGCACACAGACCGCAAAAGACGCACTTACCGAGATCGAGCTTCGCGACGCGCTGGCCGTCGCTGTCTTGATGTGAGATCGCGCCGGTCGGACAAATGGCCGTGGCGGGGCGGGCATCCTTCCAGTTGGCCCAATCAATCTCCGGGCGTCCGCGCGCGCGGCTCGACACTTCCGCCGGTATCGTCGGGTAGCGCGTAGTAACGACGCCGGTGTTCAAACTCTTGCGAATGATCTCAAACATAACTCAGCGATCAGTGCCGGAATACGACAGGTTGAAGCTTTTGTTCACGACCGGGAAATCAGGCACGATGTTTCCGAGAATCGCCTCGCTCAACGCCGGCCAGTTTTGGAGCGAGGGGTCCTTCACTTTGCAGCGACCCACGCGGTTCCCGGGCGCCGTGCGAATCCAATGAAAAATCTCGCCGCGCCAACCTTCGACGTATCCCAGCGCGGCGCGGTCAGGCGGCACTTCGTCGAGCTTTGCGCGAATCTGACCGGACGGAAATTTTTCCAACACCTGCCGGAGAATGCTGAAGGACTGGTAAATTTCCTCCCGGCGGATTGCCATGCGGCGTTGCACGTCGCCTTCGGTGAAGACGGGCACCGTGAATTGCACCTGATCGTAGAAGGCATGCGGAAAATCACGGCGCAGGTCGTGATCGAAGCCGGAAGCGCGACCGGCGATGCCGACAACGCCCAGGTCGCGAGCCACTTCGGGTCTAAGAACGCCGGTGGTTTCGAGGCGGTCGCGCGTAGAGGAGGAGCCGCGGATCAGCTCGACGAGTGAATTCAGCTCCGGCTCCAGTTCGTTGACCAGGTCCGCCAATGCGCGCAGTTGCTCGGCGTCCCAGTCAAAGCGTACGCCACCCAGGCAAGCCATGCCGCGCAGCAAGCGATTGCCCGTGAGTTGTTCGTTCACGCGGAGCACGCGCTCTTTAAGGCGCATGGCGTGCATGTTCGCAGTGACAAAGGCCACATCGGTGCAAATCGCCCCGATGTCAGCGAGGTGATTGTAGATGCGTTCCAGTTCGAGACACGCGGTGCGCAATGCGCGGGCACGAAGCGGCGCTTCCACGTCGACTGCGCGTTCGACCGCATGACAAAACGCGGTGGCGTGGGCGAAACTGGAATCGCCGGAGATGCTTTCCGCCAGCCGCACGCCATGCGTCACCGGCAGGCTCTCAAAGAGTTTCTCGGTCCCCTTGTGGACGTAGAATAAGCGTAATTGCAGGTAGAGCACCGGCTCGCCCGCCACACTGAACAGAAAATGGCCCGGTTCGATGATGCCCGCGTGCACAGGGCCGACCGCGACCTGGAACACGCCTTCGCCCTCGACCGTGCGGAACTTGTGTCGTTCGCCCTGGAAGGGCGCCAGTTCGGTCCGCAGGTCAAAGTCTTTGCGCAAGGGATACACTTCCGGCCAATCGTCGTGGAGCGCGCAGCGGCGCGGGTTGGGATGACCGACGAGTTTCAGGCCGAACAGGTCCTGAATTTCGCGCTCCTGCCAATTCGCGGCTGGGATGGCATTGGTCAGAGAGGTGAATTCCGGTTTTTCTGGCGGGACGGGCACGCGCAGGATGAAAAACGCGTGGGCAGCGTCGAGCGCATAGACGTAGTAGAGATGGAATACATTTTCCTTCTCGCGCGCGTCGTCACCGAACACGCTCACCAGTCGGGCGTTCCACTTTTTGTAAAGATGACCGGAGAAGCCGGGGACCAAGTCCATTTGAGCATGGAAATAAATCTCATTGGGATGCGTCGAGCGCACGGCGTCGATCCGCCCGTTGAAGCGTTGCTGCACGTCCGCCAGAATTGGTATCACGCTGGGCAAAACATTCATGGTACACCTTCGATGATTTGCGCCGTCTGACGCACGAGTTCGTAGAGCGGGCCGGGCAGCCAGAAACCCAGCGTGATGACCGGCGCGGTCACCAGCGCCATTGCGCCGAGCTTCCACGGACACTCGGCCGCAAGCGGCTCGCCGTGCGCGGGTGTGCCGAGACTCAGCTTGGACATATGCACGAGGAAGCCTGCGAAAATCGTGACCACTCCGCCGAGGAATAATGCCGCTGCCCAGCCGCGGTCCGCCGCGAGCGCGGCGCTCAGGATGTTGAACTCGCTTTGAAAAATGCTGAAAGGCGGTGCGCCTGTCACCGCCAGCGTCGCCATGAGGAAGAGTCCGCCCGTCCACGGTAAGGTGCGCATGACGCCGCGCACCTTCCAGAAATACGGTGTTGCGAACTGCTGCTGCACGTTACCGGCGCAGAAAAACATCAATGGCTTGGTCACGCCGTGGAAGAGCATGTGCAGCGCGGCGCCCAGCGCGCCCAGTTTGCCGCCAAAGCCCAGTCCCGCCACCATGATGCCCGCGTGATCAATGCTCGAATAAGCCAGCAGCCGGCGAAAATTTCTTTGCACCAGCACGAACGGCGCGGCCACGAGAATGGACGCGATGCCGAAGCCGACCAGCAGTTTGCCGGGGAAATCGTGGCCGAGGCATTTCTCCGCCAACACATCGAAACGGATGATGCCATAGACCGCGCAATTGATGAAGCCAGCCCCGAGCAGCGCGGCGGATGGCACGGGCGCCTCGGAATAGGCATCGGGCTTCCAGGTGTGCATCGGCGCGAGGCCAGCCTTGGTGCCGTAGCCGAGCAACACCATGATGAACGCCAGCCGCATCGCCTGCGGGTTGAGCTTGTCTGCCACTCTGGCGAGCACCGACCAGTTCATGCCGCCGTGCGTCTCCGGGCCGAGTCGACCGACCGCCGAGTAGTAGGTTAAAACGGTGCCGAACAGCGCCAGCGCAATGCCGACGCTGCCGATAATGATATATTTCCAGCCCGCCTCGAACGAAGTCTTTTGGTTGTAGAATGTAACCAGCAGCACCGACGCCAGCGTGGTGCTCTCAATGGCCACCCACATGACGCCCAGATTGTCAGCCAGCGGCACCAGCAGCATGGCGCTGACGAATAGTGGCGTGAGCACGTAGTAATGGCGCAATTGCGCATGCGTGACGCGCCTCTCACTCTCATCGTGACGAAAGTAGCCTACGGCGTAAATCGCGCAGACGAGTGACACGAAACCGGTCAAGCCCAGCACGAGTGCGCTCAACGCGTCGGCGCGCAGGAAACCATTGAGTGCGGAAATGGCGCCATGGGCCGCAACGTCGCCGGCCAGTTTGAACGCTAACCCGGCGACAAGAGCAAAAGCGGCGAGATTCAGTCGCTCCCACGCCGCGCGCGAGTTCGTCGCCAGGGAGAGCAGGCCGGCGCATAGCGGAATGAGCGGGAGGAGAAACAGTGTCACGGCTTCCCTCCGACGATTCCCGCCGCCTGTTGAATCAACTGCAACACCGGCGCAGGGAGCCACACGCTGAAGACAAGCAGCCCAACCAGCAGCAACGCCATCGCGCCCACGCCATCCCACGGTGTCGCGTCGCTGGTGCGCTCGCGTTTCGGGATACCGAGCAAGATGCGCGTCAGTTGTGTCAGGATGCCACAGAACGCCGCTACCAGCGCCACCAACACCAACACGCTCACGAACGTTTTCCCAGCCGCGAAGCCGCCGCTGATCACGGTTAATTCGCTGTAAAACAAACCAAACGGCGGCAGACCCATCGCCGCCACGGCAGCCAAGCCCATCAGCAACACTGTGACCGGCAGCACTTTGACGACGCCCGGTCCGATGATCCGCAGTTCCAGCGAATGGAACGTCTGATGAATGTTGCCTGCCGCAAAGAACAGCACCGGCTTGGTCAGCGCGTGGTAGCCCATGTGCAGCAGCGCGCCGAAGATGGTCACAGGCGTGTTCATGCCGATGCCGGCGCAGATGAGGCCGACGTGTTCGAGACTGGAGTAAGCGAGCAGCCGCTTGAGGTTCGTCTGCACCAGGATGAACGGAGCGGCCAGGAACATCGAGAAGAGCCCGAAGCATAGTAGCAGCGTGCGGCTGAAGCCGGAATCCACGCACTGCGTGGTGA
>Ga0105340_1000614_pt1 | contig 17064 bp, 26 predicted proteins | sample EasRivMeERMLT700_FD_89676 | JGI IMG/M metagenome (GOLD analysis project Ga0105340, IMG submission 89676) | Soil microbial communities from meander-bound floodplain in the East River, Colorado, USA - East River MetaG ERMLT700 | ecosystem: Environmental > Terrestrial > Soil > Floodplain | place...
CATCCCCGTCAGGGGGTCAACGCCAGCGCGCCTGCGCAGGTCGCGGAAGGCGCATTCGAGTTCGAGGACGTCCGGCATGTGGTCGAAGGTCGTCGGCGGCTGGCGGTGGTAGGGGAAGTCCCAGTAAGCACCGAACGAGCGGCTGGCGATGCAGCCCGCCACGTGCGCACGCGGCATGGCATCGCACCAGAAGACGATGGAGTCGGTGTCGCCGTTGTCTTCGATGAAGGTGTCCGGATGGGGCCTAACTGCAGTTAAGATATTTTCGTGTGTTGATGCCATGATGTGGTGTGCTCCTTGGTGTGGTGGTTTCTCATTGTTTTTCATTGTAGCACATATTGTTGCTTATGGCAAATGGACCTGCGTGCGCAGGCGTTCATTGGGGGACGTGCAGGTTCATACGTCTGTGCTGGCGTGCGAGCCGCCGCGCTTCCGAGGCAGTGTGACAGGCATCTCCGAAACGGGAGAACAACTCGTCATTTGCACGCCAGCGACCGGCATGACCGTCCCACTCAACGCCGGGGACGTTGCGGTCGGCATTGGCGTACTTGGCGGGTTCTTCCGTGAGGTTGGCGAGGCGCAGGTTGAGGGGGTCGCCGTCGAGAGTGATTATCCTTCTGCACGGCCACGTGCCGTGGACCATCAGCCACGCGATACGACTGGCGAGAGCGGTGTAGCCGTCAATGCGGATGATACGCTGGCCTTCGGCATTGCGGGTGGTGCCGGTCTCGCGTCCAGCACGGGGATGGTCGGAACCGGGATTCCAACGGAAGCGGCCCGTTGAGGGGGAGTATTGCAGGTAATAAGCGATAAAAGCGAGTGTTGGCAATGGCTTAGTCATGGTTGGCTCCTTCAGCACAGGGGTTGTATGAATTGTATGTCAATGTGCAAACCCGGACATACAAAAGGTATGCCCCGAAGTCTAGGTGTTTTCGGTGTAAGAAATGAATTTTTTCTATTATATATAAATATATGGCTATTTTTGAAATTGAACACCCCCCCAGCGATTTTGCACAGTGCCGAGACGCGAGCGAGGACACATGCAGAGGCTTGAAAATTTGGGGGGCTCTCTCTAAAAAGGGGTGCGGAGTCAAACATTGAAAACATTGTAAGGATATCAGGGACTTACACCCATACATTAACGCAAACATTGGTGAACAAAACGCCTTTTTTTATACATTACAAGGGTTTTGGTCACATTCCTAACTGCAGATAAGCAACTAATACTCGTCTCGCCCGTGGGCGCGCCCACGCGTACGCGTACGCGACGCCCGTGCGCGACGCCCGTGATCGCGTACGCGTACGCGTGCACGAGCGCGCGAACGGGCGCGCGCACCGGCGCGCTACTCCGTAGGAGTAGCGGTGATTGTGCTACGTTCTTATCTGGAGATAGGCGCTCACCGAACCGCTCACCGAGCCGCTCACATAAGCGCTCACATAAGCGCTCACATAAGCGCTCACGCTCTAACTATCATCGCGAACTATCATGGGGCTTCTGACTATCACGAAAAAAATTTTTCGTGGCGCGGCGAGCGCGCGGCGAGGCCAAGCGGCGAGCGGCGCGCGGCGGACAAAAAAATGGGGGCGGCGCGAGCCGCCCCCATCGGGAGTTACTTGGACTTGCGCCCCTTGGTCACCATCGACGGAGCCGCAGGCTGTTCTGGCAGCAGGTCAGGCTGAGCATCTTGCGCAGCTTTCTCGGCAGCGAACTTGGCCTGCAACGCGTCGATTTCCTCTTGGAGCAATGGCCGCGTTGCGATCAGGTAATCCTCGATGATATCGGCGAGCGCCACAATCTTGGCGTTGCGTTCGCATGTAGGGACAATGTCCACCTCGCCGTCAGGCTTGGCAGCCTCGGCGAGATACTCTTTGATCGTCGCCGCGATGGTCGAAACGTAATCATCGAAGCGAGCGTTCTTGTCGAGCGCCTCACTAGGCGTACGCGCCTTCCAGTTATCGACGCCGAGCGCCGTGAGCGGCTGAGCGAAGGTGTTAGCGAATTCGCTAAGCACTGGCGCGATCAGCCCGACAACAGGGTCTGCCTTGCCATTGATCAGCACCTTGTGAGCCTTCACCCGGTCGAGCGCCTCTTCGTCGGACATGTCCGTGTTGAACATGGCCTTGGCGTTGGACTTGAACTTCTCGACCATCTCGGAACCCGTCGCCGTCAGCTTTTCGGTTTCGACTAACTCCGTGACCGTCTCGCCCTCTTCGTCCAAGACAAGCTCGCCGTCCGCATCGACGCATTCGACCCGCAACGTTTCAGTTTCCGTGACCGGGAAAACCGACTGGATCGGAAACGCCGCACCCGCCTCAGAGAATTCGACGTCAATTGCGAGCACCTGTTTTGCGGCAGCGATGCGCCACGCCCGCTTGAATTCGATCATGTCCTTACCCGACAGACCGCCTTCGATGCCGAAGTTATCACCGATAGCGACATAGGCAGACCGCAGAAAAAGACCGTCGACCTTGCTGTTATCATCCTCTTTCATGCGCGGAGTAAAAATGTCCGCAAAGGAGAAGAACCAAACGCGTTCGTTCGACTTGCCCTCGTTTGCAATCGCCCGCATTGGCGTCTCCCACGACGGTAGCAGCGCACTCGCGAGAGCCGCGACGCCTAATTCGACCTTGGCCTTGCCTTCACGAACCATCGAAACCGCGAGCGCGATAGCAGAGGTATTTGTGTTGTTTGTCATGATGTATTTACTTTCCTACTTGTTTGCTGAGCCGCACCTTGCTTCCCAGTCTCAATATAATAGGCGAAAGCGTTGCTTACGTCAAATTGACCTTGATGCTTAACTTTCGGAGTTATATGGGAAATGTCCTAACTACAGTTAAGAGATAAAGCCTAAGAGCGCAGGAGCCTTGAGCATAGGTAGGGCTTCACAATCGCTTGAAGCGATTGTCGGGCATCAGCGGCAGAAAATTTTATGTTGACGTTGGAGATAGGGGGGAGGGGGGTGGGGTGCTCTATTCCCTATCGTCGTACCCTACCTACCCGGTACCCCCCAAGGCTGATGTAGGAGTCCCGACGATCCCTATGTATTACCATTCCACACACTCAATACACATTTTTTTGGAGAAGAACAAACCAAGTACGGATATAGAAACACCCCCCGTCGATGGGACCCGTACCTCCGCCACCGGAAAAACTCCTGTTGACACATACCAGCACGCTCGCCTAACAACGCCACAGGAGATGGCAAGTCGCGTCTTCGGACACGAATGAACCGACCCGAAGAAGGGGGCTGCAGGCAACTGCGGCCCCCTTTGAACATCCTACCCCCAAAAAACATTCGTCCCGTCGAAAAAACCCGCTTGACACCTTAAAGCGATTTGCTACAACCGACACCCATGGGGTGGAGGCAATCGGTCACCCCCCGCTGAAGGGGCATCACACCATGAAATCTGCCGTTTTCGCCGCCATTCTTCTCGCAGGCGCAGCATCCGCGCCACTCATGGCGCAGGATACACTCACTTCAACCAGCGGCTCGAATGCTGGCGCGGTCTCCGGATCGCAGTCGGGCTCGATCTCCGCTTCCGACCAGACGCAGGGTCAGGCACAGCAGGCCAACAACGCCGGTATCGGCAATTCGACCAGCGGTTCCGCTTCCGGTGCCGAGGCCAACTCGGGCTCGGTCAGCGGCAGCCAGAGCAACGGCAACGAGCAGGGCCAGAGCCAAGGTCAGTCCGCCAACAACGATCAAGGCCAGAGCCAAGGCCAGTCCGCCAACAACGCGCAGGGTCAGGCGCTCGACAACAAGAACACCAACCAGCTTGGCGCGGTCAACGAGCAGGGCGTCACCGTCAACCAGACGTGGAACGCATCGCGTCCGCACCAGCGCACCTACGTCGGCACCAACACTGCCGTGCCTCTGGCTGCCAGTTCCTCATTTTCTTCCGACTACTGCGGCGGTACCGCCAGCGGCGGCGCGTCTGCGGCTCCCATCGGCATCTCCATCGGCGGAGCCAAGCCAACCTTCGACAAGTCCTGCCAGTCGCTGCGCCGCGCCGAGAAGTTCGGCATGATCGCGGCCAATTTCCACAACATGGGGCAGACTGACGCCGCCATGAAGGCCATGGCAATGATGGTCTGGTCGGTCTGCACCTCCGACAGCACGGGCACCAAGGCCGACGCCGACACCGCCAACGCCTGCATGCTGGCTGGCATGCTCGGATCGACGGCCTCGCCGCCCGCCAAACAAGCCTACACCACGCCTGACCCTGCGGTTCGCACATCCGAGGGCGGACCCACCCCCGAGGCCGCGACCCGCGATACCCGCGACAGCGCGGCTTGGGAGGCTAGCCCTGCCCTCGACGGTAAATCCATCGCCGTTGCGGCCTCGGTGGTCCCACCGAGACCGTGAGGCTTTAGCGGGAAGGCCGCGACCTACCCCCCAAGGCCTTTCCGTTACAGGGTGAGCAGTGCTGGCTAAGAGGCCCCCCCGCCCCAAACAGTGCTGCTCACCCGCCCAGTTCACTCAATTCCCCGCAGTCGGAAAGGGGCAACTGCAGGGTCTCTTCCGCCCCTTAACTTGCAAGAAGGACGTACCATGAAGAAACTTGTCATTTTCGCCGCAGCGGCACTCTCGCTCGTCGCTGCTCCCGCAATGGCCGTCGAGTTCGGCGTTGCAGTCGGCGCTGGCGGCTCGTCCAGCACGTCAAGCGCCGGAGCGGCATCGCAGGGTTCGAGCGCCTCGGCACTCTTCGGCATCACGGCTCAGCAGAGCAGCGCCGGAGCCGCCAGCGGCGGCGCATCCCAGCAGGTCATGTCGGGCAACGACAGCGCCTCGGCCAGCGTGCACAACAGCAACACCACGCAGCAGGGCTCGACCTTCTCGTTCGGCCTCGCCGGTTCGCAGAACAGCAACGCTGCTCTCGGCACCGGTAACTCGGCAGCGGGCAACGCGCTCACGGGCATCTGGGTGTTCGTCAATCCGTAGGACACGACTGTCGGTGCCTTTCACAGCAATAGGTACCGACTAGACTGGGGCCGGTGGTCGAGAGGTCATCGGCCCTTCTTTTTGGGGAGACAGTCATGGCGATGAAACCCAAGCAGCTTCGCATCACGCAGCCGGGCTATTACTGGTGCTCGGTCGGCGGCAGCCCGCTGGAGATATGCGAGGTGTCCGAAACCAGCCCCGGCACGGGCGTCTGGGTGGCGCACACGCTGGGCTGTCCCGACCCGTTCTTCATCAACATGGATGACTGCTCGTTGCAGCTTTACACCGCGAAGCCCGTTGACCTCGATCTGGCTGCGCGCGGCTATCTCGGCTACTTGCCCGCGCCGATCCCCATCCCCGACCTGCCCGAGCATATGGGTGGTGAAAAGCCGCTGCCGAGGTTCAGCCACGGCTGGCGCGGGCCGAGGCAGTGGTCATGACCTACGTCATCGCCGCCATCTGCGGAGCCCTCGTCGGAGCCTTCCTCATCGGCAGCAGCCCACGCCGCCCCACGCGCCGCGAGGTCTACATCGCAATGGCATTCTACGCCTGCCTGACGCTGCTCATGGCCGGTATCGTGGATGTCTTCATATGACCGTGCTGATCACCGTGAACTGCTACAAATGCAACGAGCCGTTCGGGATAGAACAGGGGACGCGGCGCGTCTTCCTGCGCAGCCACCAGAACTTCTTCTGCCCCTTCGGCCACCCGCAGCACTACATCGAGGGCGACAGCGAGGAGACCAAGCTGCGCCGCGAGCGCGACCGGCTCAAGCAGAACGCCGCCTATCTGGAGGAGCAGTTCAAGCGCGCCAAGGCGCAGGCTGAGCACGAGCGCCGCCGTGCCAACGGCTACAAGGGCCACGCGACGCGCATCACCAAGCGCGCCAAGGCGGGCGTCTGTCCGTGCTGCAACCGCAGCTTCGTCGCGCTGGCGCGGCACATGAAGACCCAGCACCCGGACTTCACGGCGGAGACGCCGGACCCGGTACCGCTGAAGCTCATCGAAGGGGGTATTGCATGAGCGACCTTGCTCTCTTGGACTGTCCGTTTTGCGGCGGTAGGGCGGAACTTGAGGAAGTGGACGGCGGATGGTCCGTAGGCTGCGAGGAGAAGGCAGCGAGCGTCCACTACTGCATGGGCTATCAGTCGCTCACCAGCTTTGCGACGAAGCGCGAAGCCGTCGTGGCATGGAACACACGCACCTTCACAGCGGCGGAACGCAGCCCCGGCGAAGGCTCGAACTTCGACAAGGCGCTCAACCGGCTGACGAAAGAGGCCATCGTCGAGGCGCAGCACGACATCGCGCAAGCGCTGGACAAGCAATACGGCGAAGGATCTGGCAACGATGCGCTGGCGGAGGAACCTAAAGACTTCGTTCAGCGGTTAATTGGGCGAGCGGCTTTTTGTCGAGATCGCGGTGAAATTAAAACGCCAGAATTATTGGAACAAGCAGCCGCCGCACTCCGCCGCCCTGTGATCGACGATGCTGACGAAGTGCGAGACGAATTTATACGCGGCTCACGTTCAAGCGGCGGCTCTGGCAATTATGCGCTGGCTGATAGGGTTGAGGAGCACGTTGGTTCGGTGTGCTATTCCGGTCTGACGGAGCTTTTGACGGAAGTTGTAGCAGCACTTCGCCAGCCTATCGACGATGCGATGGTTGAGAGGGTGGCAGAGGTTTTGGCCTTCAAACTGTTCGACACGATAACGGATTGGCGCGACGATGTAGGCAAGCCTTTCCGTGACCGTGACACAATCTCTCAGAATGCTTACCGGCATGCGGCCCGAGCAGCACTCGAAGCCGCAAGGGAAGTGGCATGAGCAAGTGGTTTATGGATAGACGGCAAGAGTTCATCGCCGCGCAGCTTCGCCAGTTCGGGCAAATCCGCCGTGGCGATCTGGTGCACCAGTTCGGTATCACCTTGGCCGTGGCGTCGAAGGACATCGGCGACTTTCTGGCAGCAGACCCCAAGCGAGTGACCTACGATGTCAGTGCCAAACTTTATGTGCTCGTCGAGGAAGGAACCACCGTTGTCGATTGAAGAAGCACGGGAGATTGCGGCCATGTTTAAGCGCCCGCGTGCATCCGGCAAGCGCTGCTTCGCCTACTGCGGCGATGACCGTTGTGACTGCGACCGTGCTCCAAGGTTTCGCGGTCTAATAGACCAGTCACTACTCAAGGACCGTAGTGATGAATGACAAGATCACCGACCTCAATGAGTTTCGCAACGCCAAGACCGAACCGGACGCTGAGTTTGTGTTTACTGACGAGTTCGGGCGTAAGCTCTACACCTTCCTGCTTGACTATGAGATGGATGGGAAAACCTACACCACGCGCCTCGTTGCCTACGACGAAGATGATGCAGACCGCCGAATTGCTGCCATGCGTGAGAGCCTAGTGTATGGCGGCAAAATCTACACGGTGGAGACGCCATGACCGACGAGACGATTGAGCAACCCGGCTTCCACTATTTCGAGTGCGAAGAATGCGGCTTCAACAGTGTGCAGAAAGCCGACTTTACGGGCGTGGAGTATTGCCCGCTCTGCGAAGGCGACAGCGGCCACATCAACCACATGTCGCGCCGCATTGCACGCACTACCGACAGGCCTGAAGGATGGGATGCCCGCGCACTCGAAACAGGGAGGTCGGGATGAGTGAGGGGATGCCCGATGGCTAGGCACGCCGACGACTGCGAGTTCCACTTTGAGCAGTATCCACACGAATGCACATGCGGATTAACCGCGCCTCGCCGCTTTGCGGCGACACCGAGGGAGGTACCAATGTCGATTGAAAAAGAGCGTGGCTTCATACCCTGTCCGACGTGCAAGCAGTACAGCCACTCAATCCGCGAAGACTGGCTTGGTGAGGCGGTTTTGCACTTCACGACGATGCACGCGCACCCTGTCCGTGGTCATCCGATGGGCGATGTTTTCGACGCCAAGACACAGGACTATGCACAGCGCCTTGTCGCGCGGGTGGCGGAGCTTGAGCACCAAGTTGACAGCATCACCGAGTCGAGTTCGCGGGCTGCCGTAGGACGCGAGCATCTTGAGGATGCATACGAGCGGCAGGAACGGCGCATTACGGAACTTGAGGCCGAGATCGCACGGTTGCGTACCCGCTTGGAAATTCCCGACCCGCCTTTTGACAACGAAAGTTGCGACGGCATTTCGTGTCGCGACGACACAATACAGTTACTCGACGCACGCATCGCAGCATTACTCAAGGAGCAGACCAATGGATGATTACGTACACAGAATGCACCACGAGCGTGAACTGCTCGACCTGAAGATCGAGAAACTCACGGCCTTCACCTCGGACAGGCGCGGCCCTTTCGTCGAACTCGCCGAGATGGACCGCCTGCTGCTGCAGGCGCAACTCAGCCTGATGCAGGCCTATTCGAAGATAATTACCCTCCGCATCGACCGTGCCGAGCGTCCCGTCGAGGAAGCAGTCCAGTGAACAACGTTCGCCACATCAACACACTCAACGCCGTCCGCAAGCAGTCCGAGGGTGCCTTCGTGCTTCCCGAGCTTCTCCACGACATCCTGCCGGTCACCTCGACCGTTATCCTCACCTTCAGAAGTGAGAAAGCCATGCGGAGCTACCGCTCGATGCTTTACGTAATTAACAAGCAGGGCAGTTTTCGTTATCGTACGATCAGGGATGAGATGTCGATGTGGGGATTGGTGATATGGCGAATGAGATGACCGCCAACCGTGTGCAGATGCAGGCTGACGCCACTGCGTTGGCACAGCTTTGGGCATTGCTCGGCGCGGAGACCCAGACTGAGGCTGTGGTTGCCATCCACAAGCTGAAGAGTTACCTGCCTAAGGAGGAGAAGGAAAAATGATCCGCCCGCCGCGCGCCCCTCCTCGCTTCCGCGTCCGCATTGCGCGCCGCGTACGTGCGCCGCGCGTCCGCGCGCCGCGTACGAGCGTCACCCCGCCACACAGCCCGGTACGTATAAAACCGCCGAGGTGACGGGAACCAAAGTGTAACCGTTCGGGTTTACATGGGGACTTGCCACTACGGGCTTCGCGGTGGCATAACGTGGCACAACATTGCATTCAACCACAAACCTTAGGAGAGACCCGCATGTACGTCCTTACCAACATCGAAGTAGAAGCAACCCACAAGGTGCTTACCAGCCTTGACGGCCCGACCATCGACAATGCGCTGCCCGAAGGCGAGCGCCGCACGCTGCGCAATCTGATCGAGCGGATGACCACCGACATCGAGAACGGCCTGCCCGAGGGTCTTCCCGACTATGGCATCGACAACGAGCTTCCCGAGCCCCCGGCTACCATCGACAACGAGCTTCCCGTGCCTCCGTCGACGCCCGACAACGAGCTTCCCGAGCCCCCGGCGACGCCGAAGAGCTAATAGGTCTTGTCCTGCCTGCGCAGCATGGCTGTTGCGCAGGCAGGCGCTTGTGTATATTGATCGTCGTCTCCTACGAGCGGAGACAGAGACGACATGCCAAGTGTACGCATCGAGCCAGCAGGCGCACACCCCGTGCCGTTTGACCTCGATGAAGAACGCGAGAGCAACCTCCTCGATGAGCTTGCCGTTACGGCAAATACCGCCGAGCTTCTTGAAGCCCTCGGGGCTGATATCACCGCCGACGAAGAAAACCTAGCTTCCGAGAAGCGCCTGCTGGATCGCGCGGTAAAAGAGGGCAAGGTCACACCGCTGCGCGGCTCGCTCCCCGCTGCACTCGGCGCAGCAGCGTTCCTGCGCACATACGGACAAAGCCTCGCCTTGGATGTTGTGCAAGTGCGCAGCGCGCTTACCAGCAAGCTCCTCGAAATCGCGAACTGCGGGGATACCAAGCATGAACTCCGCGCTATCGAGCTTCTGGGTAAGCACGTAGATATCGGGCTTTTTACCGAGCGCTCCGAGATCAACATCAACTACAACACACCGGAAGCCTTGGAGGCCGCGATTCGCGAGCGTGTGAAGCGGCTGCTTCACGCAGATGCCATCGACCTCAAGCCGCTGGGTGCCGACCTTGACGAGGAACTCGCAGAGTTCGAGGACGTCGAGGCCGAGGAAGACCCCGATGATGGATAAGTCCGTAGTTCCCGGCCAGTTCGGCGGCGCACCGTACATCACCCTTGGCGAGTTATACGAGGAACTGGAGACGGTAATCCACAAGTACGACGGCACGCTGCCGCTGATGGGCGTGGTGGGTGTTCTGACCCTGCTGCAACATACGTTGATGACGGAAGCCATGCCCGATGCTGACTGACGTCTCCATAGCCGACATACCGTCGATCATCCACCGGCTGTCGCCGTATGAGCAGGAGCGCCTCCTCGCGGAGCTTGAGAAGCTCGACGAGATGAAGGCACAGGCGCTGGCGAAGCAAAGATTTATCAAGTTCGTCGAGATGATGTGGCCCTCCTTCATCGGAGGGCGTCACCATTTGAAGATGGCGGACGCCTTTGAAAGGGTCGCCAGAGGCGAACTCAAGCGGCTGATCATTTGCATGCCGCCGAGACACACCAAGTCCGAATTTGCCAGCTACCTGCTTCCTGCGTGGTTCCTCGGACTTTTTCCCGAGAAGAAGGTCATCCAATGTAGCCATACGGCGGAACTCGCGGTCGGCTTCGGACGCAAGGTGCGCAACCTCGTCGATACCGAGGGTTACCGGAAACTCTTCCCCAAGCTCCACCTTGCTGCCGACAGCAAGGCAGCGGGGCGCTGGAACACCAGCAAGGGCGGCGATTACTTCGCCATCGGCGTCGGCGGTGCTGTAACGGGCAAGGGCGGCGACCTGCTCATCATCGACGATCCTCACTCCGAGCAGGAGGCTGCGCTTGCCGAGAGCAACCCCGAAATCTACGACAAGGTCTATGCGTGGTTCACTTCCGGCCCGCGCCAGCGCCTCCAGCCGGGCGGAGCCATCGTCATCGTCCAGACGCGCTGGTCGAAGCGTGACCTTGTTGGGCAGATCATCAAGGATGCGCTGGTCAACGACAGCCTCGACGAGTGGGAAGTCATCGAATTCCCCGCAATTCTGCCGAGCGGCAATCCGGTATGGCCTGAATTCTGGTCGCTTGACGAGCTTCTCAAGGTCAAGCGCGATATCCCGAATTCGAAGTGGCAATCCCAATATCAACAGAACCCTACCAGCGAGGGCGCTGCAATCGTCAAACGCGAGTGGTGGCGTGAGTGGGAGAAGGAGGACCCACCCAAGTGCGACTTCATCCTCATGTCGTGGGATACGGCTTTCGAGAAGAAGCAGCGCGCTGACTACAGCGCGTGCACCACGTGGGGCGTCTTCTACATGGATGACGATACCGGGGTAAAGCAGGCCAATATCATCCTCCTCAACGCCTTCCGCGACCGCATGGAATTCCCCGAACTCAAGCGGGTGGCCGTTGAGGAATACAGGGAGTGGAAGCCCGACTCGGTGATCATCGAGAAGAAGAGTTCGGGTGCGCCGCTGATCTACGAGATGCGCGCCATGGGAATTCCTGTTCAGGAATTTACCCCCACCAGAGGTAATGATAAGATCAGCCGCCTGAACGCCGTCGCCGACGTCTTTGCATCAGGCCGCGTCTGGGCTCCCGCCACGCGCTGGGCGGAGGAAGTAGTAGACGAGGTCGGTGACTTTCCGGCTGGGCAGTACGACGATTATGTTGACACAGTGAGTATGGCTCTACACCGGTTCAGAAAAGGTGGATACATAAGTACCAACCTCGACGAACCTGATGAGGTTGTTTACTTCAAATCTCGACGTCATGCGGGGTACTATTGATGGCTACCAACGGTTTCGATAAATCCATCTCCCAAGCCCCTCTCGGCCTCAGGCCCGAGGACCTTTTGCCGCCGCCCGGTTACGACGGCTTGGATGATGAGCCCGGTTTGGAAGTCATCCTTGAGGGCGAGGAGGAAGACCTCCTTGAGGATGAGGAAGTCGAGGACGACTTCAGCGAGAACCTTGCCGAGACGCTCGACGAGGACGCGCTTTGCACGATTGCGGGTGATCTTGTCGGTGAGTTCGACGAAGACCTCAATTCACGCAAGGACTGGGTACAGACGTACGTAGACGGTCTCGAACTGCTGGGTATGAAGATCGACGACCGTACCGAGCCGTGGGACGGCGCATGCGGGGTGTACCATCCCCTCCTCGCCGAGGCCATCGTCAAGTTCCAAGCCGAGACGATGAGCGAGACGTTTCCGGCGCAGGGGCCCGTCCGCACCAAGATGATCGGGCGCGAGACGCCCGAGAAGCGCGACGCCGCCGCGCGCGTGCAGGAGGACATGAATTACCAGTTGACCGAGCGCATGGTCGAGTACCGTCCCGAGCACGAGCGCATGCTGTGGGGGCTGGGTCTGTCGGGCAACGCCTTCAAGAAGGTTTATTTCGACCCGAGCCTAGATCGTCAGGTGTCCATATACGTTACCGCCGAGGATGTGGTCGTGCCCTATGGCGCGAGCAACCTCGAAACGGCGGGTCGCGTGACGCACGTCATGCGCAAGACCAAGAACGAGGTCGCCAAGCTGATGGCGGCGGGCTTCTACAAGGACCTCGACCTGCCCGAGCCGACCAATACCCTCGACGAGATCGAGGAGAAGATCGCCGAGCAGATGGGCTTCCAAGCCAAGACTGACGACCGGTACAAGTTCCTTGAGATGCAGGTGGACCTGATCATCGAGGGAGACCGCTTCAGGGGCGACACCGACGACAGCGTGGGGTTGCCGTACATCGTGACCATCGACAAGGAGACCGAGGAAGTCCTTGCGATCCGGCGCAACTGGAATCCTGACGATCCGAAGAGAGTGAAGAGAAATCACTTCGTCCACTACAGCTACGTGCCGGGGTTTGGCTTCTACGCTTTCGGCCTCATCCACCTCATCGGCGCGTTTGCGAAATCAGGGACAAGCCTCATTCGTCAGTTGGTCGATGCGGGTACGCTCTCCAACCTTCCCGGCGGCTTCAAGACCAAGGGGCTGCGTGTCAAGGGTGACGACACGCCGATAGGTCCCGGTGAGTGGCGTGATGTTGACGTGGCCAGCGGCTCGATGCGCGACAACATCATGCCGCTTCCGTACAAGGAGCCCAGCCAGACGCTGTTTGCACTTTTCCAGAACATAGTCGAAGAGGGGCGCAAGTTCGCGGGTGCGGCGGACATGAAAGTGTCGGACATGAGCGCGCAAGCGCCTGTGGGTACGACACTAGCCATACTCGAACGCACGCTGAAGGTTATGAGCGCCGTGCAGGCGCGCATTCACTACTCGATGAAGCAGGAGTTCAAGCTCCTCAAGACCATCATCCACGACTACACGCCTGACGAGTACAGCTACGAGCCTGACGAGGGCAGCCGCAAGGCCAAGAAGAGCGACTACGACACCACGGAAGTCATCCCGGTGTCGGACCCTAACGCCACAACCATGGCACAGAAGATCGTGCAGTACCAAGCCGTCATCCAGTTGGCGCAGGGTGCGCCGCAAATCTACGATATGCCGCAACTGCACCGTCAGATGCTGGAGGTGCTCGGCATCAAGAACGCCGACAAGCTGGTCCCCCTGAAAGATAGCGACGACATGAAGCCGCGCGACCCGGTTTCGGAGAATATGGACTTCCTCAACATGAAGCCCGTGAAGGCGTTCATCTACCAAGATCACGAGGCGCATATTGCGGTTCACATGGCCGCCATGCAGGACCCCAAGATTGCCCAGATGGTCGGCCAGAGCCCGAACGCACAGTCCATCGGCGGGTCATTTGCGGCGCACATACAGGAGCATCTTGCCTTCGCCTATCGCAAGGCCATCGAAGAGCAGGCAGGCGTCCCGCTGCCTCCGCCGGATGCCGCAATGGACGAGCAGACCGAGCTTGCCGTGTCGCGGCTTGCGGCGGCTGCCGCTGGCCAGCTTCTCAGGAAGAACCAAGGCGAGGCCCAGCAGCAGCAGGCGCAGCAGATGGCGGAAGACCCGATTGTGCAGCAGCAGAAGAAGGAACTGGAAATCAAGGAGAAGGAGGTCGCGCTCAAGGAGAAGAAAATGGCCATCGACGCCGCCGCGCAGGTGGACAAGGGGGAACTGGAGCGCGAGCGCATCGGCGCGCAGAAGGAAATTGCGGGGCTCAATGCTGGCGTCAAGATCGCCACCACCAAGGCCCAATTGTCTGCGCAGCAGCAAGAAGCGGGCATGAAGATGGGCATCGAGATTGCCAAGGAGGCAACCGGGCAGGGCATGGCGCAGCAGACCCGCGCCGATGGTCGCGAGGATGTCGCCGCAGAACGCGCGTTCAAGCAGGCGCAGGCGCAGGCGCAGGCGGCGCAGAAACGCCCTACGCTGTCAGCCAAGAAAAAGGTCCCCGCTGAATGAGCATGGACCTGCTAACGTACCTGTCGAAGAAGCTAGATGAGAATCTGGAGCTTATAGGCACCGACCTCGCCATGGGCAAACCTGCTGACCTTGCTGCCTACAAATATGCTGCGGGCACTTATCGTGGCCTGCTGATGGCCAAGAATATCATCATGGAAACCAACGAGAGGATGAAGGAAGAAGATGACGACTGAACCGAGTGTCAACTCCGGCGATGAGGAGCGCGTGCGTGCATGCAGAAGCCTGTTTGCCGAGTTGATCGACCAGATGGATTACCTTCGTGGTGACACCACGGACTCCGAAGTCCGGCGCATGACCAGCATCGCCATCACCGAGATGCAAACTGCCCAGATGTGGGCGGTGCGTGCGCTGACTTGGGGGATTGATGAATGACCAGCACACTGCAGCAAGGCGAGGACCTCGCCGCCAAGGGTGCGACCGCACCGCGCGTCAGCCTTGAGGGCATGCTCGACCGCATCATGTTCGAGTATCACTTCACCGCTGGTGAGGCGCTCGGCGCGATGGGTGAAACGCCCGGCCACGCCAGCCTTGACATCCTGTCGATTTGCATCCTCGTGCTCGACAACGGCTGGACGCTGCTTGGCAAGAGCGCACCCGCAAGCGCGGAGAACTTCGACCCGGAGAAGGGCGTGACCTTTGCGCGTGACGATGCGCTGCGCCAGCTTTGGCCGCTTGAGGGGTATCTGCTGCGGGATCGGCTCGCGGCTGAGCAGGAGGATAACAGTGGCTGAAGTGGTCGAGATCGGGTCCAAGGTGGCGTCGTCACTGCCGCTGCCCAGCGGTTACCGCATCCTCTGTGCCGTCCCCGAGGTCGCTGAGAAGACCGCAGGGGGTGTGCTCAAGGCCGAGATGACCCTCCAGAACGAGGAACTCCTCACGACGGTGCTCTTCGTGCTGAAAATGGGGCCGGATTGCTACAAGGACCCGGCGCGCTTCCCGTCCGGGCCTTGGTGTAAGGAGGGGGATTTTATCCTCGTGCGCCCGCATGCCGGTACGAGGGTCAAAATCTTCGGAAAAACCCTGCGTATCATCAATGACGACAGCGTCGAAGCCGTTGTCGAAGACCCGCGCGGCATCACACGCGCTTAAGGAGAGACAAAATGGCTGGCAAGAAGCCTGAGAACGACGAAGACGACGATCTGGACCTCGAAATCGAGGCTGAAGACGTTGAAATCGAGGTCGAAGACGATACTCCGGAAGAGGACAAGGGCCGCACGCCCATGCCCAAGGAGGTTGTCGAGGAATTCGAGGCTGATGAGCTTGAAGAGTATGATGACAAGGTAAAACAACGCTTCAAACAAGCCAGAAAGCTCTACCACGACGAGCGGCGCGAGAAAGAACGTGTGCAGCGGGAGAACCAAGAGGCGATTTCGACTGCGCAGCGGATTTTCGAGGAAAATCGACGGCTCAAACACACGCTTTCGCAAGGTGAGAACACCCTGCTGGAGAGCTTTAAGCGTTCGGCGCAGTATGAAGCCGAAGTCGCCCGTCGCGAGTATCGTGAAGCGCATGAAACAGGCGATACCGACAAGCTCATCGAGGCGCAGGAGAAGCTGAATCTCGCGTCGTACCGTATTCAGCAACTTAATGGATACACGCCATCTTTACAGGATGAGAATGAAGGCGTAGAGGTATCTCAGCAGGTGGCTCAGCCTCCTCGTCCCGACGACAAGACCATGGCGTGGCAAGAGCGCAATACATGGTACGGGTCGGACACGGAGATGACTGCTTCCGCACTTGGGCTCCACCAGAAGCTCGTGGCGGAACGCGGTGTCCAGTTCGCTGGCACCGATGAGTATTGGGGCGTGATCAACAAGACGATCCGCCGTCGCTTCCCCGAATATTTCGAGAGTGACGACCCCAAGTCCACAACGCGCAATGCGAAGCCTACCTCCGTAGTCGCTCCCGCTTCGCGCAGCCGGTCTCCCAAGCGGATCGTGCTTAAGCAGTCTCAATTGGCAGTTGCGAAAAAGCTGGGACTCACCCCGGAGCAATATGCCAAAGAAGTAGTGAAACTGGAGACCCAGTCGTGACGCAAGAGCGTATGCCCCGTGAAGCCGATACTCGTATGACGAGGGAACGTCCAAAGGTCTGGCAGCCTGCGGCAGCCCTCCCCGAACCCGATATGGTGGCAGGCTACACCTACCGCTGGGTGCGTGTGTCAGCCCTCGGAAAAGCCGACCCCAAGAACGTATCTGCAAAACTGCGTGAAGGGTGGGAGCCGGTACGGGTGGAAGAGCAGCCGCAGTTCAAGATGTTCCTCGATCCGGACAGCCAGTTCAAGGACAACATCGAGATTGGTGGACTGCTGCTCTGCAAGATTCCCGACGAGTTCGTTGGCCAGCGCGCGGCCTATTACGGGCGCAAGACCAAGGATCAGATGGAGTCGGTAGACAACAATTTTATGCGTGAGAATGACGCCCGCATGCCGCTTTTTGCTGAAAAGCGGTCCAAGACGTCCTTCGGTTCAGGCAGGTAATCAGGAGTTCAACTATGGCATATCCCGCTGTTATGGCCCCGTATGGGCTCATTCCGATCAACCTGATCGGTGGACAGGTGTTTGCCGGTTCCACTCGTCATTTCTCCATCGCTTCGGCCTACGGCACTCTCATCGGTTTCGGTGACGTCGTAAAGATCGTCGCGGGCAATATCGAGAAGGACGTGGGTACCGCAGCCGCCACCCCGGTTGGCGTTTTCATGGGTTGCACCTACACCGACCCGACTTTCGGCAAGGTGTTCCGGAAGTCCTTCCCCGCA
>Ga0105340_1000616_pt1 | contig 17037 bp, 18 predicted proteins | sample EasRivMeERMLT700_FD_89676 | JGI IMG/M metagenome (GOLD analysis project Ga0105340, IMG submission 89676) | Soil microbial communities from meander-bound floodplain in the East River, Colorado, USA - East River MetaG ERMLT700 | ecosystem: Environmental > Terrestrial > Soil > Floodplain | place...
ACCTGAAGCCCATTCTCGACCGTCTCGAACGCGCGGTGGACAAATTGACGGAGCTCGGCCACGCTCTCAACAGTTACGAGAACGCGCACAAATGGAGCCCGGGCGACGAATCACTTGCTGCGACGATGATGGCCGAACAGCTGTTCGGCAGCGAGCCCCGGAGACCATAGACAGGCCCCCCCTGTTCTTTGGAAGACCTGAGTCTGGCAATGTTGAAGTGGCAGGAACCCCCTTATCAAATTGATCTCTGAACGCCAATCGGAGCCAGATTCGTGCGACGGAAGACGAAGGTATGGGGACTACTTAGCATGTCAACTTGATTCGGGTTGACGTCGGTCGGAGTGATGGCGGACTTCTCCAGGAATGGACGTCGGGCCTGAGACGGGTGCCGGTTTGCCGATCGTCGTTCCTAGCGCCTCCTTAATCCGGACTATCGTCTCGTGACTACACCTTTGACTTCGATGGGCTTGTCGGCGTCGTACTGCGCTGAGAAGGAATGATGCGCCAGCGCGGGCAGCGGCCACATAAGGAGCGCGGTGCCCGCCGCTGCGGCCATCGACCGGATGTTCATGACCATGCGGGACCTATCCTATTTCGTTCCTGGGCTCCTCGCCAGCGGCGGCGCGGTCTTCGGCGGCGTTCGATGGTGCGTCGCTTGTTCGTACGCGTACGCAAGCTTGAGCAGCGTCGGCTCCGTGTAGGCAGGTCCAAAGAACGTGAGGCCGGTGGGCAGGCCGCCCTCGCTGTAGCCGGAGGGCACGGTCATGGTGGCGGCAAACACCAGGAACGTGTTCAGCGTGGAGATGTAGTTGTTACCGGTCTTGTACGGCGGGGTCAACGCTTCCGCCAGCGTGATAGGCGGAATCTCCACGGTCTTGTGGACGATCGCGTCGAGCCGATTGTCAGCCGTGACCTTGGCGATATTGATCGTGAGTTGCTCCCGCGCGCGCAGGTACTGGCCCCACTGCGCCCAGTCGGTCTTCGGCTGAAGGGCGCGCCACTGCGTCGCCTTCGTCGGCGGGATCGCCTTGTCCATGTCTGGATGCTTTCCGATCGCTTCCCGGGTTCGGAACGGCCAGTCAGGCGTGCGGCCCAGATAGAGCTGCATGGCTTCCTCGGCGAGCTCGGGGTGCGTGGCCCGTACCGCCATCAGTTTCTTGAGATCTGGAATGACAAGCGGGTCGACGACTGTCGCGCCCGCGGCCTTCAGCTCGGCGAGGTTTCGCTCGAACACGACATCCACAGCCTTGAATTCCGCAGATGCGGGATCGGTGGCGTTGCCCAGCACTTCGCGAAGCACGCCAATGCGCGCCCCTTTGAGGCCGTTCCGGTCCAGGTACTTCGAATACGGCACGTGCTTCACGTTGACGCCGAGCGCAGTCAGCGGATCTTCAGGGTCGTATCCGACCATGACGTCGAGCAGTCTCGCGAGATCCGTGACGGTGCGCGCCATGGGTCCAACTTGCGCGGGCGTGGTGGGGTAGCCGTCCCACATGCCGGTTCTGCTGACGAGGCCTGGCGTCGGCCGAAGCGTGACGAGGGCGTTCCATCCGCCTGGACGGCGAATGGACGCGGCCGTCTCTTCGCCGAGCGCAAGCATCGAGAGATTTGCCGCGAGCGCCGCGCCCGATCCGCCCGACGAGCCGCCGGCGGTTCGCGTCGGATCGTACGGGTTGCGCGTGGAACCGAACATCGACCCGTACGTGTCGCCGGCGGCGAATTCGCTCAGCGTCGTCTTTCCAAGAATGATCGCGCCCGCCCTGCGGAGCCTGTCGACGACGAACGCGTCCTTCGGAGGCCGATAATCCTTGAACACGAGCGTCCCAAGCGTCGTCGGCATCCCCGCGGTGTCGATTTCGTCCTTCACGAGGATCGGGATGCCGTGCAGCGGGCCGACCCGCCCCGTGCGCTTGAACTGCGCATCCAGCCGGTCGGCGTCCTCGAGCGCATGCGGGTTGATCGTGATGATCGAGTTCAGGAGGGGACCGCGCTTGTCGTAGGCGTCGATCCGATCGAGGTACTGCTGCGTCAGCGCGCGGGCGGTCAGCGTGCCCCTCGCGAACGCGGCGTGGACGTCGGCGACCGACGCTTCAACGACCCGGAACGGCGCGGCGGCGGGTTTGGCGCTTTGCGCCTGGCCGACGACGCCGCACATGATGAAGGCGATCGCGGCCAATTGAAGGGTTCGTCTGCTCATGAGTCCGGCCTCGTGGTGCCCAGCATAGCGCACCAACGCTGTGAAATTTGAGGTGCGCTAACTCGCGTGTTTCGAAGCGTATCGCTTGCGATTATTGGCCTGACGGCGGCCGTTGGCGCCGCCGCCTGCGGGCAGACCTCTTCTGAAAGTCCGGCCAGCGCGGTCGAGCAGTTCTACGCGACCAAGACCGTCACGATCGTCGTCGGCTCGGACGCCGGCGGCGGGTTCGACACCACCGCGCGCCTTGTCTCTCACCACATCGGCCGGCATATACCCGGTAATCCAACGGTCATCGTCCAGAACATGACTGGCGGCGGGATGGTTGCCGCGAGCTACGTCTACAACGTCGCGCCGAAAGACAGCACCGTGATCGGGCTCTTTCACGAGGCACAGGTAATGAGCCAGCTCACGGGCGGCGAAGGCGTCGACTTCGACCTGCGCAAGGTGTCGCCGACTGGCCCCGCCCGACGCCGGAGCCGCCGTGCGTAGGCCGCACCGACGGCTCGCACCAATGCCGGATGGACTCGTGGCTGACAATCGCTGGCGGGAACCGGTAGCGTGGATATTGCGCGACATCGTCGGGCATCCGGCTACTGTGCCCGCGGTCGCATCAAGTTGACAATGCCCAACGAGCAAGCACCAACTTCCCAAAGAGGATGATTTCTAGAAGGTCCACCCTATCGTGAAGCTGACGCCCACATCGTCCCGGCTGACGCCCGCCACTTGCGGCTCGCTGTCAAACGTGTCGTAGGCCGTGATCGACGTGATGAAATCCTTGAATAGTTCGCGCGACACCTTCGCGTCTAGGTTGGCCCGGACACGTCCGGGGCGATTCAGCTCGGGAAACACGAGCAGCGACAGATCCACGGCGCTCTTCGGATAGTCGTGCCGGTAGAAGGCTGTCGTGACGTTCGCGACCGCGTCGAGGTCGTCGATCGTGCGGCCGTCGGTCAGCCGCTCGCGGCCCACCGCGCCGCCAAAGGCCACCAGCGTCTCGCGGCGAGTCGAGCGTGCGACGTACCGGCCGGCGGTCAGCGCGGCCGCGGTAGCGAGCGAAAGACCCAGGTCGCCGTTGCGCGCGACAAACACGAACGGGTTGACCATCCAGCCGTTGCCGCGAAAGCGCATGTAGCCGGATTGCAGCGTGAACTGCGTGAACGTCTCCGATCCGCTCTCCCACGTCAGGTTCGACACAAAGCTGGTATACGCCTTGTACAACGGCCGGCGATAGGCGGCATCCACTTCGACGGTCGTCTGGCCGATGCCGCTCGACTTCGTGTAGCTGCCGCCGACGTCGAGCGTCCCGTCGATCCGATCGAGGAACCCTTCCCTGATCGGTACCAGCGACACGACGTCCACAAACGGCAGGACGATCGCCGTGCCGTTGCCCGCAACCACCTGCAACTGCGCGTTGGGCGCCGGAGCGAGCACCCCGATGTACCGCGCGTCGCTCGTCGTGACGACCTCATACTGAAGCGCTGTCGTCACGGCGGTAATCTTGTCCCACTCGATGTAAATCGTGCCCGCATCGTCGGTGCTCAGCTTAAGCTGGCCGCGACTCAACCGCTTCACCTCGCCGGTGAAGCGATAGCCGTTGTTGAGGATGACGATGTCGGTCTTGGCGGCGAAGGCGGTCGCCGTGACGAACAGGACGATCGTCGCCGCGGCGCATAGCGGGAGTCCGGTCGAACACTGGAACGTCACATCGGCCTCACCGCATTTCGTCACCGGCAACGGCCCGGCCGACGATCGCTCCCCGTACGTTAGGCATCAGAGTCTCGCATCAGACCTGCGTCGGCTGCTGAAAGCAAAGGAGCCGCCGGTCGAGCGTCAGAATCTGTTTCGCGGCAATATCGCTGCGATACCAGCCAGGAGAACCGGCAACGACCAGGCCCAATCTGCCAACAAGGAGATCGCAAGAGCGCCCGCGACGCAGCCGACGAAGAAACCGGCGATGAGCTTCGCCGTCTTTGTCAGTTGCTCACTGGCGCCTTCCGTCAACGGTCGATGGCGCGACAACGTGTCGAGCATCGAGATGACAGCTTTTGTCAGATTACCCGTCATCACGGCAGCCGACGGCGCCCCGGGCACGGCCAGCCGCAGGAACGCATACTGACACGCCATGGCCGAGACCGCGATCATCGCGGTCACGTCAGCGATCAGTCCTTTCCGATCGAGAGCAGGACGCTGGACGACGCTCAGGATCAGCACACACGTGAGCAACGCGAATTGGACGTGGAGGAGAGGCCGGCCCCACGCGGCATCCTGGCTCTTGATCAATTTCGCGATGAACCAGACCGCCGCGACCGCGAGGACGAAGACGGGCACCGCCACGATCTGCGGGACGTTGGGAGGTCCGCCGTGGACCAGATGCGCGGCAATGATGACGATGTTGCCCGTGACGTGGGCCGTGAACAGCCCGAGGCTCAGGAATCCGATCACGTCCACGGCGCCTGCGATCATGCTGAGTAGTACCGGCAGCTGCCACTTCAATCGCGCGACATCGCGAGTGTCGCGCAGCACGACGGCGGACCGCGTGTTGGACATCGCCAGATACAACACAGCCGTGCAAGAAGGCGACCCTGGCGGTCCTGTAGTCAGCGCCGTCTATTTGAGGGAACGACATCGTCTTCTGCCCGAACTGCTGGCCAACATCGCGGCGGTCGAAGCCCTGGAGGCCGCCGAGTAGCAAAGGGCCGTGATCTGGTCGACCATCGATTGATGTCAGAGCCAGCGACCGTCACTCCTTTCACGCTCTTACGTATGGCGTTCGCCTTGCACCCGGCGGCGGCGGCATCACGCTGCGCAGGTCCTTGGAGTGGAGGCAACAACATGTCCGATATGCGTAAAGAAACAGACAGCCTCGGGGTGGTTGAAGTGCCTGCGGACAAGCTCTGGGGCCCTCAGACGCAGCGTTCGCTCGAGTATTTCAGCATCGGCAAGGATTTGATCCCACGGGAGATGATTCCTTCGTACGCGATTTTGAAAAAGGCCGCGGCGACAGCCAACCATGACAGCGGGAGGTTGGACGCTCAACGGTACAAGTTGATCGTGCAGGCGTGCGACGAAATCCTCGCAGGACAGCATCACGACATGTTCCCGTTGCACGTGTGGATGACTGGAAGCGGTACACAGTTCAACATGAATGTGAACGAGGTGATCTCCAACCGATGCTGTCAGCTTGCGGGCACGGCACTCGGAAGCAAAACGCCGGTGCACCCGAACGATCACGTAAACATGTCGCAGTCGTCGAACGATTCGTTTCCATCAGCCATGTCGATTGCGGCTGCCGTCAATGTGAAACAAGGCCTGATTCCGGCGCTGACGGCCCTGCACAACTCCATCAACGACAAGGCGCAAGCCTGGAAGGACATCGTCAAGATCGGGCGGACCCATATGCAGGACGCCACACCGCTGACCTTGGGCGAAGAGTGGTCGGGCTACGCGGGGATGCTGGCGGATGATCTCGAGCGCGTCGAGAGCGCACTGCCGGGGGTGTACCGCCTGGCTCTCGGCGGGACCGCCGTGGGTACCGGCCTCAACTCGGCGCCGGGATTCGCCGAGGCGGCAGCAAGCGCGATCGCCGCGCTCACAGGCTTGCCCTTCATTACGGCGCCCAACAAATACACGGTGCAGGGCGCCCATGACGCGCTCGTGCAGTTGTCCGGCACGCTTCGCACTCTGGCGGTCTCCCTGTACAAGATTGCCAATGACGTTCGCTTGATGTCGTGCGGTCCCCGCGCTGGCTTTGCGGAATTGGAGGTTCCTGCAAATGAGCCAGGTTCATCGATCATGCCCGGCAAAGTGAACCCTACCCAGTGTGAGGCCCTGACCATGATTGCCGTACAGGTCATGGCGAACGACGTCGCGGTTGGCTTCGGAGGTGCGGGTGGCTACTTGGAAATGAACGTGTACAAACCGCTGATGATCTTCAACGTCACTCACTCCATTGCGATCATGACTGACGGCATGACTAACTTCGGCAAATTCCTGATTGAGGGCACGGAGCCCAATCTGAAGAAGATTAATGAATACGTCGAGCGCTCGCTGATGTTGGTGACAGCCCTCTTGCCGGTGATCGGCTATGACAAGGCGTCCAAGATCGCGCACTACGCGCTCGATAACGATCTGACGCTCAAGACGGCCGCCATGAAACTCGGCTTTGTCTCCGAGGCGGAGTTCGATCGCATCGTCGATCCCCAAAAGATGGTGAAGCCCTATGTGGCATCTGCCGCCTGATCGTTCGGCGAGGCTGGCCGAGCGTCGCTGGTGACTTTTCTATCGCGGGTTTGCCTGGGGGTAATTTGGGGGTCCAACAGGGATTTCGAGCGATTCTGTCGATTTGATAGTGTGGGTTTATCGAGCAATATCAAGAAATGGGCCTGTTTTTGAACTGTGTCAAGTTCGACTCCCGCCGCCTCCACCATCCCTCTCTCGCGGCGCTCGTTCGGTCTGGTGTCGGCGCCGATGTCAGGCGCTCGGCCATCGGCGCTGCGCGCCTCGGCCTTCGGGCACGACTCCCGCCGCCTCCACCATCTTCTTTCTTTGGAATCAGGCAGTTACGCTGCCTGTTCCCGCCGCCTCCAGATTGTTACCACCGTGGAGGACTGCGTCCTGAATCCAGTAGTCTGATCGCTGCGTCGAGCGGTGCTGGACTCAAGTGCATGTATTGCTGCGTCGTCGCGGGGGCCTGCTGGCCCCCAGCCGAGGTACAGAATCCAGAGATAGGCAGAATGCAAACGGCCTACGCCGTCGTCTTTCGCGGCGCCTTCGCGGCCTCCGCGTCGAGGCGGGCGGAGATCGCGTCGAAGGCGGCCAGCTTTGCCTGCTCAATCGACGCGATGGCATAGTCGATCGCGAAGCTCGCGTCGTCCTCCGCGTCCTCGGCATCCCGCTCAGCGATCTTGGCGTCAATCGCGTGCTTCTTCTCAGAGACGCGCGTCTTCAACGCGTCCATGTCGGCGCCGAGCTTTGCTTCCATTGCGCCCCATTTCGAGGAGCCGGCGTCGCGGGCGGCCTTGACCGACTGCTTCACCTTGTCGATCGCCGCTGCCGCACTGGTACGCGCTTCGGCGGCGCGTGACACCAACTTGTCATGTCCTTCCTTCTGCGCTGCCGTGACGGCGGTCTCGAGATTCTTCGCGCGAACTGACAGGTCGGACAGCTGAGCAGAGAGTGGCTTCACCATGATGTACCTCCACAAGAAAGTTGTTCAGAACATTTGGACTAAGACGACCGCAGCTGGTTTCGCATGTGAATGTTCAGAAGCAGCGACACGCGGCCTCATGGCCATTGACTCCACGCCCGCGGTTACGGTGCGTGAGAAGAGTCGGGCGATGAGGAAGCAGACGGCATGCCGCAGGCGACGAATTGACGCCACTCTCCACTCGAATGGAATCTCGCTCGATCCGTCTTGAAACTCGCAACGCGTCACGCGAGCGCCGGGACCTGTTAACGGTATTTCGTGAACTCACGAAAGGTGGTGGGCATCTCGGGACCGCCTGGACCCCGATCCGGAACGGCTCGCCCGGCTCAACGAGCTGCAAGCCTCGACCGCTCGTGAGAGCGCTCGGCGGCGGGGTCATCGGCTCCAGCGCGACATCGTCCTTGGCCTTCAGAGCAAACACCTGCGCGTACCGGTAGCCCGCGAGCAACTCTACGGTGGTCCGGGCGGCCCGCCCCTGCGATGGAGAGCGACGGGGATCCCTGAATGATGGGTCGAGGGAGGATTTGACCAATTCTGTCGATTTGAGAATGGCAATGGCTGTTCCTCTTGATGGTCATTTTTCTTGCTCTCTTTGGGTTGAGGTCCGGGCAGGTCGACGGAAACCGCAGACGCAATGAGGAGATTCGAAACACATCGGCACGATTGAGATCTCGACCCGCAGGCCGGGTGCAACCGTGGTCACCGCTGCGCAGTGATTGAAAATGCGATCTCGAGCTTGTCCTTCACTGCGACAACGCCGCCGACGGAGATAGGCTTGATACCGAACTCCGTCTGTCTGACGGCGAAGCGTCCGTTGGCGATCAATGAGCTGCCGGCGAGCTCCACGTGCACGGGCGCGGATGCTGGCCGCGTGACATCGCGAATGGTGAGTCGACCGGCAACGACGACGTCGAGTGTCGCCCCTTCTTGTCGCTTCACGGTGACGCTGGTGCTCTCGAACGTGATGCGCGGGAACCGTGTCACGTCGAGCACTTTGTCGCTCTCCATCGCCTCCTGCACCTTCGGTCGATCCTTGGGTGGCTCGTCCGCCCCGGAGACTTTCAGCGACGATGCTGCGATGACTATGCGCACTTGTGAGCGAGACGGATTGCCGGGATCGATGTCGAGCGCGCCGCTCTCGACAGGCCCGCTCACCTCATGTGTGTGGCCCGCGAGGAAGCTGAACGCGCCAGCCTTTCCGACGACAATTGTCAGCCGGCTCTTCATGGCATCGACCTGATACGTATCGCTAGCGGCGCGTGGCTCCAAGGACCACACTGTTGCGAGCAGTGCGAACGTAGCTGCGATCCACAGTCGAGGCCGCATTTCAATGACGGGAGTTGCAAGACACGAACCTTGACGGACCACCGCCGCATGACAAGCAGAGCTCTGTACACCTGGAGCGAAAGGGGTCGGCTGCGAGGACAATGTCGAGTCCGTTTGTTTGCGTCGAACCGGGATTTCTAGCGATTCTGTCGATTTAAGAGTGTCCTTTTGTCGAGCAATATCAAAAAACCGGCCTATTTTCGAAACGCTCTCAAGTTCGACTCCCGCCGCCTCCACCACTCGACTCGCTCACGTTGTTCGCTCGCTCGTGGTGTCGGCGCCGATGTCAGGCACTCGGCCATCGGCGCTTCGCGCCTCGGCCTTTGGGCACGACTCCCGCCGCCTCCACCACCTATCGTCTTCTATCTGCTGGAGTTAGCAGGTAGCTTCTCCTCCGTCTCCAGAATGTCTCCAAACCCGTAGGTGGGTTTGGGCTGCTCCAACAACCTGATCGCGCCCTCCAGCGCGGCCGGACTGAGGTGCATATACCGCTGCGTCGTCGACAGGTCCTTATGCCCGGCCAGCTCCTGAATCGCTTTCCCGACCCTCACCGGTGCGCGCCTTGCGGGATCACAGGTCTTGTTCCATCAACTTGAACGTCGGCAATTTTCACTTCGCGCTCGAAGTCCCTTTTCTGATGCGATAGGCAGCTACCCGTGGCATCGCGCTCGAGTGCTCGGCTAAGAAGCGGGACAGTACGAGGTCGTGCGCCGCGGCCCATCAACAAGACCAGCGATCGACGTCCCCTGATGGAGCGATGCTGAGGAGCCGCGCACCGCCATGTGGCGAAGGTGTGTAGGGCGCTTGTTAACTTGATAGTGCCAACATGGTCGCACGCATTCCGACGAGCAAACGCTGAACTACAAAGTTCATTTTCAACGAATGCCTATTCCCCGTTCGCTCTTTCTTTCCCGCCCAGCCATCTCCACGTGACGACGGTGAGCCCGATAAGGATCGCCACGCTTCCGCCGAATGTTAGCGCGGAGACCATGGGACTCTGGTTCGCAGGAGAAGCGAGAAAATTTGTCAGTAAAAGCCCGACCGTGATACCGCCCCAAGCCCAAAGAATGGCAATCTTTCCCCAGTGCCAACGGCGAATGCTCAAATCGCGACTCCGTCACCCGGCGCATCCGCGCACCTCGGCGCTGAAGACCCCGGCGCTTACCTGCATCTTCACCGCGCATCCCAAGCCGATGATACTGAGCCGGGCGCTCTCGAGCAGATGCAACCAGAACCCCGAAGACCTTGCGTCGGGCGTGACTGCTGCACCGTCGTTTTCGACTTTGCCGTCGATCAGCAAGCCGTCGGTCACTTTGTTGAGGAGCTTGGCCAGTTCAGCGGGCGGCAGCGCACCGAGCGCGAACACCGCTCGGTCCTTCGGAAATGCTTTAAGCTCTGGGTACGCAGTAGTCACCACGAGGAACGGACCCTCCGACGGCCGAAGAGACAGCGCGCGACAGTAGCCGGCGTTTCGCCTCACGTCAACGTTCTCGGACAATTTCGCGTCACCAAGAGTTGCCTTCCTTTTCCAGAACCAGACCGCCAGATTGTCGTCGCCGATCGCAACGCCTAACACCCGGAAACGTCGGTACAAGTCCGCGAGCTCCTTGCTCTTATCCGGCGTAACCCAGTCGGGCGTGCAGACCAAGAAGAGCGCCCATGACCGGTAGCTGTCCCGTGGGATCTCCGCGGTAGGGCCGATTAGCTCGATCGGAGTTATGACGGCGAACGCTGTAGCGGCGTGCGCGAGGTAGACAGAAAGCACCAGAAAGCACCCGCCACGCATATCGCGCTCCCTCTAATCGGATTGACGGCGCAGGCTGTCGGTCAGTACGCGAGCATCCTAGTGTGGAACCAGGACGAAAACAACATTCTCCTTGGTATCGCGCGCCTGGACCTCGCCTCGCTTTTAGCCGGTACGCGTGAGACATTTCGACTGACAACGTGAGTAATAGTCAGGCACGTCACGCCTACCCCACGCATCGCGAGTGCAAGGCAGGCCTCGATCGCCTTTTCGAGGCGCCGGGCTGGGTCAATGTACTAGAGGAGTCCGCGCCTTCGAGTGCGGTGATGCTCACGGGCGGAGGCGCTCCCCTCAAAGATCTAGCTGTGATAAAAGCGCTATTGGCATCCGGCTACTTTGCCCACGCTCTCCTCAAGTGGACAATGCCTCGACCACGCCCTCGAAGACTTCCGTGTTGGTACGACGCCAAGGGCTCCTCGGACCGGATTCGGCGGTCATTGACACGCGACGTCGGGAGATTGATCATCGCGCCGCCATTCACAGTGACGGGTCTTTCCCGATTGGCGAGGCTCGCAGGACTTGGTCAGGAGGGCACCTGTGACACACCATAACGCGCTGACAACTGCCCGGTGTGCGGCTATTTTCTCGGATGAAATCACCGCCGCTGGTGGGACCATCGCCGACTCGTTCGACGATGGTCGTCTGTTAATCGTTCGAGCGATTCTTCCGCGTGTCGCCGAGGTGCGGCCCAACGATCGGCTCCAGGGCGGTGTCGCTCTACGCGCGTCAACCATTGGAATCTCGGTCTGTCCCTATGTGTTACGCGCGATGTGCACCAACGGAATGATCTTTCCGTTGTCGATCCGGTCTGGTCGAATCGAGATTGGTGGCGACAGAGACACAGCGCAGGTCGAGGCCGCGCTTCGGGTGGCGATTCGCACCTGCGGTGCTCCAGAGGCATTTGCCGATGCGACGCGTGATATCCGCAGCAGCCTGCAGGTGCACGTGGATCTTGACCTCGGAATGTTGCGGCTGTCGCACCTCGCCTCCGTACCGGAGTCCTCCGCGCTACGCGAGGCGATCCTGCGCGAGCTGTCGACGGAGTCCGACCGCTCGGGATTCGCCTTGATGAATGCCATCACCGCAGTGGCACGTGAGACACAGGATCCCGAGCTCCGCTGGCGACTCGAATCGCTGGGCTCCGCGGTGCCGGTTCTCGTCGCGCCCTTCGACCTGCCTCCAGACGATCACGGCGTGCGCGTGAAGGATGGCAGCGACGCCGCGGCGTGGCGCATGCTCCTGCGTGCTGCGACGTAAAAGATGACGCCTTCTGTCGTTCCGCTGGAGACGTCAGGAACCATCGAAGCGGCACAGCTGTCCCGGGTAGGTCGATTTTCCAGTCGCCTCCACTATTTCTCCACGGCCCACCACGGGTCGTGGTCCGTCCAGCAGGCGAATCGCGGCGTCGAGCGCCGCTGGACTGAGGTGCATATACCGGTTCCTGGATCGTCTGGCGGGCGCCCCGCGCATCGCAAGATGCGAACAGAAACTGTTGCAGGATATGTACCTCCTCTTGGACGTTCGCGCGGCCTGCGGTGCGACCCATGATGACCTGGACCTCCTTCTGGATGAGCGGCTGGCTCCGCAGCTGCCTCCGCTGACCCAATACTGCAGCCAGCCGACTCGTGAGGAGCACGTAGCGCCACGCACAGTTGACGCTTGCTCAGTGAGTAGGGTTGTTTTGCCGGTGCTGTTTGGACCTTACTTACGAGGCTGGTCGGTGAGGGTGCCAGGGCGGACGAGTTCCCGACGGGTCCACGTCCTGGATTGAAACTTCCGAATGGTGAGAGTGGTGCCGTTGAGGCTGCACGGTGGGATTACAGCGGCGACGCGAGCCCCGTCGGGCAGGCGCGCATCGAGAATCGGCGTCTCCTCGAAGATGTCATCGCCCAGGAGACGAGTGATGTTCTTGACGGCGACCTTGAGGTTGCGTTCCTCGAGGTGCACACGTCGAACAGCCGAGAGCAGGCCTGCACGCTCGACAAGGACGGCCTGTGAGCCGTTGACCATGATGCACAATGACCACCGGCGCGACCCGTATAATGCGCTTATGAGAATATCGCGATCGTCGGGACGGTGCGCGAGGCCTTCGAGCATGGCCGGCCTTGAGCGTTCTCCGACGGCTTCATCCGTTTGGGCCATCAGTTAGCGAGGTACCCAGCAGCCATGACACAGAACACAAGCGTCACTAGGACCGTGTCCGCCCCGCGCCGCACCTCCGTTCCAAAGGCCGCACTGCGCGCGTGCCACCCCTTGGCGCAGGCATGCGCCGCGGCGGCCCTGGCCTGGGCCACCGCGATCGCGCCGATCGTCACGGTTTCACTACTCGCGGCCTCTGGATTCGACCCGCTCGGTCTCGTGATCACGGGTCTGGCACAGACCCAGCAACCATTGAACCCGGTGGGCGGGCAGCCAGGAGGCCCGCCGATCGCGCCGAAGCCCGGCGGTCCGCTGACCCCGTCCGCCACGACGTACAAGGTCGACGCCATCGAGCTCGGAATCATGCCGGGCCAGTTTGTCGAGTACAAGTTCCGTCTGAAGACGGGAGGAATGATGGTGTTCAACTGGAAAGCCACGGCGCGGATTGATGTGGACTTCCACACCGTACCCGACGGCAAGCCGATCTCTGCATCCGAGACGTTCATGAGAGGACCGGCAAGCAGCGGCCAGGGCACCTATCGGGCGCCTTACCCCGGCCTTCACGGCTGGTACTGGCTGAACACAAGTAAGGAGTTCGTGACGATCGTCCTCAACGCGTCAGGGTTCTTCACGGAAGCGCGAATGTTCAGCGGAGACCCCGTCGGCGAACCGATGGAGGTGAAGGACCCGCCGAAGCCGGAGTGCTGAGGTCTGACGGTCGCTCTGCGGCTTCGACAATTACGACGTCTATCACTTCTCTTACGGGGACGAGGTCGACGCGCCTGACACGATCTGGACGACGTTCCTCTATAAAGGCTGGAACGTCCCGGTCGATGAACATCGAGCGTCCGCTGTCTAGTAGAAGGCGATCAGCCGTAGAAGGTGATCAGCCGGCCGCTGATGGTCACACCCATCCAGAGCGCGAGCGAAACGGCGCCGACTGCCCTCGGGACCCACGACGGCAGGCGTCCCTCGTCGGCGGCCGCCACCCGCCGGCGCAGCGTTGCCGTGAAGGCCAGCGCCGCCGCGAGGAGGCACATCTTGAAGACGAAGATCGGAGACCTCTGGTAGGTCAGCGCATGCGTCGTGAACTGCGGGATGCCCGTCACCAGCACGGCCAGTCCCGCCCAGAGCAGGACACTCTGCGCGCTCCGCGCGATTCCCGCGCGCGACTGGGCGACGGGACCCCACCCGAGCAGGCGCAGGTCCCCGATCAGGATCGCGCCGAAGAACGTCGTGACGGCGACGAGGTGCAGAGACTGCGTCAGCGCGAACAGATACAACGATTGGCGGTAAGCCTGGCTGATCGCCAGACCGTCGCACCATTCGAAGAACGGCAAAAACAATCGGCCCCTTCAGGCGAACCAGTTATAGGCGATGAGCCGCCCCGAGACGATGGTCCCGGACCAGAGCAGGAGCGAGACGACGCCAGCCAGCCGCGCCGTCGCCGTGGCCTGCGGATCCTCGTCCCACCGCTCGGCCCTCCGGTAGGTCTTGAGGTGAAACACCACCGCGTTGAGCCCTGCCAGCGCGAGCAGCGCAAGCTTGACGCGAAAGAACACGTTCCCGTAGTAGCGCATCGGATCAATGCAGCAGAGGAGAAGTCCGGTGGCCGTGCTCGGGACGAGCCCGGCGATCTGCCACGGGAACAGCCGCCTCTGGATCTGCGCCAGCGGCGCGTGCGTGAACGCCAGGCCGACGAGGCGCAGATCCATCATGATCACGAGACCGGCGAAGGCGACGATGCTGGCGACGTGCGCCGTCTCGATCATCGGGTAGCCCCAGACGGACTCGCGGATCGCAGTGGTCCAGGCGAGCCCTTCGAGCCACTCGAGGGCGGGGACGATCGAGGGCATCGCCAGGCCGGTGTCCCGCCTCAGCGATCGGCGCCGTCGTTCGGTCCGCCGACCGAGCCGACGTAGAAGCTCCGTCCGTCGGCCAGCACCAGCGTCCGGCCGTTAGCGAGCGCCGGATCCTTCACGCCCTGATAGCCCTTCACCACGGCGGACATCCCGTCGGTGAAGTCGGCCTTCTTCAGCCCGCGGCGGGACAACTGGCTCGGCCCCGAGGTTTCGATCGTCCAATGCTTGACTTTGCCGTCCGGCTGCTTGACGTCCATGTAGATCCAGCCGTGCGGGTTCACCCATTGCATCTTGGTCACGATGCCCGTCAGCGTCACCGGCTTTTTTTCGTCGTACTCCGCCGCGAACGCATGATGCGCCTGTGCCGGCTGGACGGACCAAAGCGCCCCAGCGGCGAGCAGAACGAGAAGAATCTTCGTCTTCATCAGAATGCCTCCAGTCACAATCGTCGATGCGCGTCAGCGAGCAGATGCCACGGCTTTCGGATACCAGAACACCTGATGGCAGTTCTCGCAGGTCGTGTCGATCTTCTCCCCGGCGGCGAACAGCGCCTCCGAATCCTTCGCATCGATCGCGGCCAGGGCCGGCTTCATGGCCTCCTGGAGCTGTTGCGCGAAAAGGTACCAGCCGGCGGGGTTCTTGTCGATCAGCGAGCGAATCTCCTCGGGCGTCAACTCGACGCCCGGCGCCAGGGACGGAGCGCCCGGTGGCGCGACCGGGCGATTGTGCATCATCAGGAGGTTGGGCGCTTCGCTGACGATCAGCGCGTGGCGGCGCACCTCGGCCCAGTTTTCGTCGGTGGCAGGGGCGCGATCGGTGATGCGTCCGTGCTCAATGTCGCTCCCCACCGAGTTCCACACCACATCTACGGAGGGATCGATCACGCTGTTCATAACCTCCCTGATCGACGCGACGGGACGGTACGGGGGGTCCGCAGGCAGCGGCTGCTCGGGAGCCGGCGTCCCCTCGGGAGCCGGCGTCCCGCAGCCGGCGAGCAGAGACGCGGCGACCAGCACGACAGCGGCGGCCGCATGGCGATGACGAAAATACCTCATGAAAGAGACGATAACTGCAAACGTCAACTCGGTCAATCCAAGCGTGCCGCCACCACGATCCCTGAAAAAGAATTCAGAGAATATTCAGGTCTACCCACCGCGATCGCGAGTACTGTGCCATCGTCCTCGGCACTCTGATGGATGCATCAATGCGTGTTCGGGTTGTCCTGATTCTGGGGGTCCTCGCATCAACGGGAATCCGCCTCGCCGCGCACGACTTCTGGCTGGCGGCGACTCCGTGGCAACCCGGATCCCGCGTCACGATCACCGCGAACATCGGCGAGATCTTTCCGGTCCCGACGGATAACGTAAAACCGGAGGGCGTAGAACGCTGGCGGCTGTACGGGCCCGGCGGAGAAATAACAGCCGATGACGAATTCCGGCGGGACGGCCCCAGGATCGCAGCCGATGTGGTCCTACCCGTCCCTGGCGCATACCTGGCCACCATGACGACAGCGGCGAGTGTCGAACAAATGAATGGACCCTTGTTCAACAGTTATTTGGTTGAAGAGGGCTTGGACTGGGTCCTGACGGCACGGCGCGCCGCTGGCGTCTCAGAAGAGCCTGCTACGGAGCGATTCGCGCGGTACGCGAAGATAGTCGTTAGAAACGGCTTCGGAAGCGGCGCTCACCTGACACGGCCGGTCGGCGTCCTCGCCGAGTTCGTCCCGATGACGGACCCCACGATTCTTCGAGCCGGACAGTTGCTGACAGTGCAACTTCTTGCGGATGGGAAGCCGGTGCCGGGGGCCGCGGTCACGGCCCGAGCGAGCGGCGGCGGACATCCGATCATGGGCCGCACCGACGCCAGCGGGCATGTCACGTTGCCGATCGACCGTGAGGGCGCATGGCTGGTCCGCACCGTCCACATGATTCCGGGCGCGCAGGCGGGGGTGCCTGGCGTGGAATGGGATTCCTACTGGGCGACTCTCGCGTTCCATACCGCCCGCCATTGATTGGGGACGCGTTGCCCCAGCCACACCGTCCGTCGTCCAGAACCTCGGCACGCCGCCTACCGGCGTTGGTGCATGAATCGGGACTAGCCTGCAACGATCCCAACCCCCACAAGTCCGTCACCTCCCGATGGCGTACGACACACGCCTGCCACGCTGAGTCATCACCTTCTTGATCGTGCGATCGCGAGCACTCGACCGCAGCCTCGGTCGAGACACTCCAGACTCTCGAATTCATCCCCTCGGTGTGGTCGCGGCGCACAGAAGATCGAGGAATCCCAGTCTGGACCTCTCACGCCGCAGGATTCATGCACCAACGCCGCCGTCCGGTGCATGTGCGAATGGTCGTAGAGGTGAATTTCGCCCAAGCGCAGTCGGTACAGTTAGGATCCGTGCGTATGACCGTTCGTCACCACGTGATCCCCGGGCGCTCGAAGATCGCCACCAAGTACGGCATCGTCGCCGCGAGCCAGCCACTCGCGGCCAGCGCAGGCG
>Ga0105340_1000618_pt1 | contig 16983 bp, 12 predicted proteins | sample EasRivMeERMLT700_FD_89676 | JGI IMG/M metagenome (GOLD analysis project Ga0105340, IMG submission 89676) | Soil microbial communities from meander-bound floodplain in the East River, Colorado, USA - East River MetaG ERMLT700 | ecosystem: Environmental > Terrestrial > Soil > Floodplain | place...
CGAACCTGGCGTCAAGACGATCTGGCGAGGTTACCAACGTCTCCAAGACCTGCTCCTCGGTTACCAACTCCGGGGACCGTCCCACGAAAAAGATGTTGGTAATAGATAGGGCTCTGCCTGGGACCGCACTGTCCGCGAGGCTCTGCCTCGCCGTACCTCGCGTGGGTTTTGCTTACTCCAGGTTCGGCAGGCTGAGCCTGCAAGGCAGTGCGGTCCCAGGCAGAGCCTGGGACCGAGGGACAATAGTTATTTGCTTTGGAAGCCGGTGATCGCCATCTGGCGATCGAGTTCCATGCGGAATTCGTAATTAATCGCGAACGCCTTTTCGCCATTGACGTTCGCGGGCACTTCAACATCCCAGCGAAGCAAGTTGTTCGGCCGGCTTTCGCGAACGTAGATCGCGTCCTTGCACAGCTCCGGCGTCACCTTCAAGAGGTGGACGCCGATGCTTTCGGTTTCGCCCTTGGGCAGGCGGTCCCACACCTGAAGCTGGACCGGCTGGCTCTTGAAGCTGTTGACCAGGATGCGATAGTCGTACTTGAGCACCTGGTTGCCGCCTTGCGTGGTGCGCGTCTGGTCGATCATCTGGCGATTCACCTGAAGCTGCGTATCGACGCCGAAACCGGCGGTGAACTCTTCGCCAATCGCGACGAGCGGCATGGGCATGCGGCCGACGAAATCGGTGCCCTGGAACATGGTCGCTTCGCCGGGCAAGAGGACGTGATCGCTCTTGTTGCAAAGATCGGCCAGGCGATAGACGTTGGTGTTGAGCACGGGGACGGTCTTGTAGTAATACTTCGGCGTCATGTTGAGCTTGGCGACTTCGATGACTTGCTCGTCGCCGCGCGAGGGGACGGTGAGCTTGTTGGGCAAATGATAGGTGACGCTGGGTCCATCGGTGCCGGCGGGGCCGATCGCGACGGCGGGCCGCTTCTTGGCGTTCTCGGCGAGGACTTCTTCGCGGGAACGCATCAGATCGAGGTTTTGCTCGATGGCGGCGGCTTCATTGAGAAGGCGCTGCGTTTCTTGTTGCACGATTTGTTGAGACGGCTGCATGCCGCCGCCGCCGCCGAAGCCGCCGAAACTTTGGCCTGCGGGGCCGCCCTTCTTGCCTGCTCCCTTGGCCATTGGCACGCCCTGCCCGGAGTTGAGCGCCGACGAGGTGCCGCGCTGCGTGATCGCCTTCTGCGCCAGATCGCCCGCGGAATACGTGTTCGCAAACGGCGACGCGAAACCGCCGCCGCCCGGCATCGGCGGAGCGCCCGGCTGGCCGCGCATCACCAGGATCGGCTGCAACATGCACAACTCCGGCGGCGACGCGTTGAGCATCGGCTGCGCCGTGGATAGCGTCATGCGCACCTGAGTCCAGTCCTCGCCCGAATGCTGCATGAGGTTGGCGAGATAATCAACCTGGACATCTTCCGTGACCTTGCCGGCTCGCACCTTGTATTCCGGCCGCCACGTGACGGACGACACCAGATAGTTCAAGCGAACCTTGCCGCCCTTGCTGGTCGTGCGATCGACGACGAGGATCGCGTCGCGTTCCATGCGTCCGCCGCCCCGGCCGAGTTCGCCCATCTTGCGCTGGATGAAGTTGAGCTGCACCATATTCAGGCGTTTTTGATCCTGGATGGCGACCATTTCCTTGGCCTTCTCGACGCGCTGTTCCATGACGTACTTCGACATGGCGATGACTTCGTCGCCGGTGTGCTTGCCTTTCTCGGTGACGGCTTCCAGCTTGGTCAAAAGATCGATGTTCTTTTGAAGGTGTTGAATCTCCGATTCAATCTTGGTGCCGATGACGACGTACTTTTCCATCTCGGCTTCGAGCTTGCGGCGTTCCTCGCTGGTGTCTTCGAGCACCTGGCGCGTGGAGAATCGTGTGGTCAGGACGCGCAGACCGTCGCCGCCTTCGGAGTACATCGTGCTTGGGACGATCTGATTCGGCATCGGCGTGACGGTCAATTCGATCAAGCCCGGGCCGTCGGGCACTTCGACTTCGCGCGTCACGAGCGCGTTGGTGGTGTAGACCGTGACCTTGTCGATCCGGCTCTTCGCGATCTTCGGGGCCGCGGGGGGCGGTTCTTGCGGCTCATTGGGCTGGCCGCCGGACCATAGCATCGGCCCGAAAGCCGCTGCAAGCGGCAGGCAGAGAACGACTGCCGCCGAACCGAGTAACCATCGTCGCATGTTGATGCTCCTTGGAAAAAGGGTGAACGCTCGTAGGGACAAGCGGCTCGCTTGGACCCAAACAAAAGGGACAAGCGAGCCGCTTGTCCCAACGGGTTTACGGGAATTACCAACTCGACAGGCGCAAAAATCCGCCGGGGCCGCCGACGAGCACGTACCGGCCATCGCTCGACACACTTGCACAACCGAAGCTGTCCTCCGTCGCCGACTTGCGAGCGGCGATTTCTTTGCGATCGCTCAGGGTCCAGCGCCGCCACACGTTGTCCGCGCTGCGATGCTGGCTGCCGTGCGAATCGAACTCGCCGCCCTTGCCATGAAATGCGACGTGCACGACCGCGGTAGCGTGGCCGTTGAATGCGTGCAATTCCTTCCGCTCCGGCACGCTCCAAAGGCGAATCGTGTGATCGTTGCCGCCGGAGATCGCCGTCTTGCCGTCGTTAGACAAGGCGACGCTCAAGACGGGACCTGCGTGACCTTGCAATCGGAATACTTCCTTTTGGCCGGCGACGTTCCACCAGCGCAGCGTGCCGTCGCGGCCGGCGCTCATGAGTTTCTGATTGTCGCGCGACCAGACGACGCTGGTGACGCCTTCGGTATGCCCGGCGAGCGCCGCGATTTCGTCGCCGCTGCCAATGTCCCAGACGCGGATGCTGCGATCGTCGCCGGCGGAGACGGCGCGCTTGCCGTCGAACGAGAACGCGACGGAGCGGACGCTGTCGGTGTGGCCGCGAAACGTGCGCACCTGTTTCTTCTTTTCAATGTCCCAGAGCCGCATGAGCCGATCGCGTCCGCCGCTGAGGAGAAACTTGCCATCGGGCGAAAAAGCAACCGTGTATACTTCGCCCATGTTGGCGGCGTCCAGCGTCAGCAGCGAAGTGCCGAACGGAACGGTCCAGACGCGAACGGTGCGGTCGTCGCTGCCGCTCGCGGCCGCGGCGCCGTCGGCGGAAAAGGCGATCGCGTTGACGGTGGCGGTGTGCCCTTCGAAGCCCGCCTCGATTCGCGGCTTCGCCTTCGCTGCCACGGCCGCTTGCATCACCAGGACGCGGCGCGCCATTTCCGGGAAGTTCTCTTGAAAGACGGAACGCTGCACGGTGCCATATTTGACGAGCAGGCCGCCGAAGATGCGCGCGTGATCGGCATTCTGCTTGAGGTACGCCGAAAAATCCTCGATCTTGAGGCCCAGCTCCGCGGCGGCGTATTGCCCATTAATGGTAGCTTCATATCGCAACGTGACGAGATTGACTGGCTCCTGATCCGGATCGCGCACGCCGAATTTTTCGAGCGCTTTCAGATAGCGGACATTGTCTTCGTTGATCTGCGTTTGCAACCGCGCCTTGCGCGGGTGCGTCGCGCGAATGGCGTCCACGACTTGCTTGCCGAACTCCAGGGCGTTCTTCTCAACGTGGTCGCGCAGTTGATCGGTCTTGAAGAGCAAGCCGCGGGCGTGGCACGACATGCACGAGATGCCGGTCTCCACTTTTTGGTCGGGCCGCCGCGGGTCGGCGACGATTTCGATCGGTCCCTTGTCGATGCGCTTGCCCTTGGCGTCCACGAGCATGTACGCTTGCAGGCCGTTGGGCAGATGAAAAATCATCTCGCCGCCGGCCGCCTGAAACGACGTGGCGCCCGCGTTGGGCCCGAGCGGATGCACGAAGAGACTTTGCCGGCCGTTGTTGGCCGAGAAGTCGTAACTGCGCCAGTACGTGCCGTACGCGGAATCATGGCGTTCGAGCAGGCGATTGTTCTTGGAGACTCCGGAGTCGTTGAAACCGGTGCGCAGGATGTTGTCGTCTTGAATGTCGGCGGCGACATCGACTTGAAGCAAGCGTTCCAGGGCGCGGTCGGTTTGCGGCAGTTGCAAGAGATCCTGATAATGCGGCGGCCGCGACGCGGTGGCGACGAACCAGTCGGCCCGCAGCGCCGGAAACTCGCTGCCCGTGATGCTCGCCAGTGCTTTTGACTCGGCGTTCGACTGCAAGCGATACGGATACGCGGCGACGAGCCTTTCCCACTGGGCCGCGGTCCATTTGAACGATCGCAAATCGATGCGCAGGATCGTTGCATCATCGTCCACGGGGTCCGGCTTGGTGATGCGTTGATGCCACGAGAGACTGTTGAGCAACTTGCCGGCCGCCTCGCGCGTCAAGGCGAGATCTTCCGCGGAACGAGCGGCCATCGCGTGATGCGCGAGCGTGAGGTAGCGCGTGAAGCGATGCTGGCGCGGATCGAGCTTTTGCAAATCGGCGAGGATGACGTCGGTGACTTCCGGCGGCGTCAGGATCCGCGTCGATTTGAGTCCGGCGGCAAACGCGGGCGCGCCGGCGTCGATCCAATGTTTGAGCACTTTCACTTCTGCAGCGCTGAGCGGCTTCTTGGCGGACTTCGGCGGCATCTCGCCTTGTTGAATGCGAATAAACAGATCGGACTGATTCGCCTGCCCGGGATGGATCAAGCCGCGGCTGACGAGCAGATCGCGATCCAGGACGAAGCCGAAGCCGCCCTTGATTGCCTTGCCGCCGCCGTGGCAGTCGGCGCAATAGGTTTGCAGAATCGTCTTGGCGTCTTGCCCGAGGCGCGGATTGTCCCCTGCCGACGCGATTCCGGGCGTCGCGCTTGCGGTCAGCGCGACGACGAGTCCCAGGAGCTTCTTCATCGGTGTCCTCGCGTGTTGCCGCCTCACGATCCTGTCGGCGGGCCGAAGGGTGAAGCCAGTTCGAGCGGAGGCGAGAGTGGATACTCCCTCCTAAAAGACGAATCGGGCCTGGAAAAAGATGCTGAAAGGGACAGGATAATCGGGCTTTCTCATAATCGCTAGTCAAAGTACTCATCACGCTCCGCGTGATGGAGTTGGGTTCCATTCGCAGACGATCCAATCCGTCGGTGAGTTATCACGCAGAGCGTGATGACTACATTGCGATCACGGCCACGCCGGCGCTTCCTTGATCAAATCGAAGCCGCGGTGTTGCCAGTCGGCATGACCGTCGGGGAGATGGCCGCCATGCCGTACGCCGCCGTCGTCGATGCGATCGGGGCCGGTGCTCCAGACAATGGCTTTGCCGTTATCAGCGCGATAGCGGAAAGGTTCGCCGCTATACGGGTCGATCGGCAGGCCTGATTTGAAATACCTTGGAACGAGCACTTGCAGATCTTGCGGCGGCTTGCCTTCGTCGAGGCGATATAACCCAACAGCGACAGCTTGTCGAGTCGCGTCCACGTTCCATCGCGCTCGCGTGGCTGCGTTGCGCAATCGCGTGACAGACGCGAACAGGCGCTCGTCAGCGAGCCAAGAGCGATCGAGAATTCGCGCGGTGCGTCTGCGCGATGCCGCGGCGCCGCGGCCGTTTTCATCGGGAAGCCAATCTTGAAGAATGTCGCGCGTCTGCGGTTTTATCGTTTGCAGTTCGTCCGCGCCGGTCGGCAATTCCCAGTGTGGCGTCTGAATGTTGCGCAAGAGCCCAGACCACACGAGTTGCCAGATGCGCGTCTTTCGCTCGGCTTCCCACGGCGCTTCCATGGACAGGGCGATGCCGTTGATGAGCCATAGCTCGGAAACGCCGCCACCACGACCACGGTCCGCGAACGTCCAAGAGATCGGGTTGTCCAGAATGCCCCGAGTGCGAAAACATTCCGTCTGAAGGCAATCGAGCGGCGACGGCGTTTCGTCGGCGTGGCGAATGAGTTCGTTGAGTACCGTTTTCAAAAGCCCCGGCTCCGGTCGTCCCACTGCGAGCCAGCGGTCGAGGCGCGCCAGAGCCGCGTCCTCGAGTTCGACTCCAACAAGATACGATTCGATCGACGCTTTATTGCGCAGGTTGCGCGACAGCGCCAGAATCTGCGTTAAATGAGCGAAGCCGGCGCGGCGGTCGCGCTGTTGTGATCGTTGCAACAGGACGTCGGCCATCTTGCGGCACGCAGGCAGATGCGACACGATTGCCGATTGCCCATCGCCGCGCGGCATGTCGATCACGCCGACTGGCAATCGGGCCGCATCCGCAAGTTGATCAATCCATTGTGCGTCCGGCTCGCCAAAGTCGGCGATCGCCTTCTGAATCGCCCGGCCCGCGGCGTTTTCGTTGTGCGACGGAAGTTGGGCGCGAAATTCATCAACATTCAACGGCTCGCCGACATCCGGCGCCTCGATGGCGCGGTAACCGTAGACCAGCGCCGCCCACACCATCGTCGCCCCCGCATAGCCGAGCAGCGCCGCGAACGGCTTGCGTTCCCAGATGCGCCCGCCCGCCCAGGCGCGCACCAGCACGTACGTCGCCAACAGCATCGTCAATGGCGGCGCCCACACTTGCCAGCCCGTCATGCCGCCGCACACCAACGGCGGCAACCACAACGCGATCGCGCCGATCGCGACCATCGCCGAGATCAACAGCGCAAGAATGTTCTTGCGACAAAGCCACACGATGACCTGGCCGGTCGCGAAGCCGTAAATGAGCCACGCGCCGAGGAACAACATCGGGCCCATCAAGTCGTAGAAAGTGCCTGCCGTAAGTCGCACGAAGTTGATCAAACTCGCTGGCAGCAACATGATTAATGCGACCATCACGGCGACGCCGAGCCAGAACAGAATCTTGAAGCTCCAAAATTGCCGCAAGGGAAGATGCTGCGTTGCCAGGAACTGATAAGACTGATCGCGCTGCTCCGGCGCGAACGCCGCGACGCCGCACACCACACCAAGCAGTAAGGAGGTCAGCGGCCAGAGAATCTGAAAATTCAAGGGCACGACCAACACGCCGACAAAAAAGCCGACCAAAGAGAGACACAAGATGGTCACGCCGGCCTGCCGGCGCGTCAGCCACCACAGGGCGTCCCACTGCGTTTTTGGCTGATCCGGCACGTCGATCGGACCGGATTGTCGCTCATCGGGCTCGCGCTCGGTTGATTCGCTTTCGCTCCACGCCTCGCGCTGTTGACGCCTGGCTTCCGGAATGCTGACGGGAATAACTGGCTCAGGAGCGTCGTAAACATATTCCGGCGAGCGTTCGTAGCGTTCCCATTCTTCGAGGAACTGGTCCTTGCGATCCGGCTCCCATGCCAGACGCTGTTGTGGCGACGCAGACGTTGAGCCGTCGCGCGATTGGTTGACAAACGCCGTACAGGAAACCACCAGGCAAGCGCCGACGCCGAGCAAGCGAATGACGATAAACGCTTCCGGCGGCGCACAGATCGCCAAGAGCAAGATGGGCGTGAACACCGTTGCCGCCACCGCGGCGCCGGCCAGCACGCGCTGCGTCATGGACGAGCCGAGCATGCCCCAGAAGAACGCCTCAAGGGTCACGACCGGCAGGACGAGGAACCAAATTCTCGGGTCCGAGTTTGCACCACGGCCGCCGTCGAGCGCAATCGATTGGCCGACGAAAGCGGGCAGCCACGTTGGCGACTCCGGTTGCAGGTAAGCCAACAGGCCAGCAACGGCCGCCGCCTGCGTCAACGCCAGCACGGTCCCGATCGCCAGTTTGCCGGTCCAGAGCAAGCCGCGTCGTCCGTAGAACACGTCGAGAAACACCAGTGTGCCGCCTTCGTGCTCGCCGGCCAGCATCATCGCTCCGCAAACAACGCCGTAAGCCGCGGCCAGGCCGATAATCGTGAACGTGCCGACGTTCATGGCCATGCCCGCATCGCCGAAGGCGACGATCTTCGCCAGGCCGACGCCGAGCACGATCGACATGATGACCATCGTGAGCCAGACGCCCTGATGTTCGCGCAGTTCTTTCCAGGCCAGCGTGAGGATCATGTCGCTTCGACCTCCCGCGCGAAGAGTGCGCAGTAAACTTCCTCGAGCCCCAGCGGCGCTTCCTCGTAATCATGGATGCCCGGCGTCAAACGCAGCCGATCGAGCGCCGCCCGATTCGGCTCGCGCAAAATCATCTGCCATTTTCCGCCAACGCGTTGCTCTTGCAGGACGGTCCCGAGCGCCGAACCATTGGGGCGAGCGCCTTCGCAACGCAGCCGGACGCGGATCATCAGCTCACGCAAATCTTCCAGCGGCGCCGTCAACACGACTTTGCCCGCGTGCAGGAACGCGACGTGACTCGCGATTCGTTCAATCTCCGCGACCTGATGACTGCAAATCAAAATGGTCCGCCCTTCGCCCGCCAGCCGCACCATGCTTGACAAGAACTCGCGCCGCACCAGCAGGTCGAGGCCGGACGTGGGCTCGTCGAGAATCAACACTTCCGGATCGACCGCAAGCGCCAGCGCCAGGCCGACCTTCGCGTATTGCCCCTTGGATAAGACGCTAAGCTTCGCCTTGGAGTCGAGCAGAAACTGCTTTGTCAATTCGAGATAGCGATCGAGGTAGCCGGCGCCCTGGAATCCGGATGTGAACCAGCCGATCTGGGCGACGGTCATCCAGTCGTAAAACTTCGGCCGCTCCGGGACGTAGCCGATGCGGCGGCGCAATTCGGCGGCGTGTTTCCAGGCGTCCTGGCCGAGGATCCGCGCGTAGCCGGTGTCGGGCGGCGTGAGGCCGTTCAAGATGCGGATGGTCGTGGACTTGCCCGCGCCGTTGTCGCCGAGCAGGGCGAAGATCGAGCCGAAGGGAACGCTGAGACTAAGGGAGTCCAGCGCCTTTTTTCCGGGATAGATCTTGGATACCTTGTGAAGCTCGATGGCTGAATTCATGCTTGGGTTTCTTCATCGCCTGAAGGATTTGTTCGTTGGTCAGCGGTTGGTTCTTGCCGGCGGCCAGCGCTTGTTCGACGGCCTGTTGAATCGCGGCATCGTTCAGGCCGCACGCAAGGCCCAGCGCGACGGCATGGCCGATATGGCCGAGCGCGATGTCCTGCAATCGCAGCCGACAAAGGAGGGCCGCCCCCACGTTCACCACCATCGTGCCGTCCTTGCCCTTGATCAGCACGCCTTCGGATTCCAGCTCGGCGTACGCCTTGGCCACGACCTGCGGGTTGGTCAACAACTCCTGCGCCCAGGCGCGATATTCTTTCAGATTTGCCCCTTCCTTCAAGGCCCCGGACGCGACATGAACCCGGATCTGGCTCGTGAGCTGCTCGTGGATCGGAACCGGTGAATCGTGCTGAATGTCGAACATTGCCCCATCGATTCTACCGCCGGTCGCCGGCCAGTGCAATGATTTGCAGGACGCTTCCGTAGAATTACTTCCCAGCCGCAGGAGATCGGTCCATGGCATTTGACGAAAACCTCGCTGTTCGCATTCGCAAGTCGTTGGCCCGGAAACGGGGCGTCGAGGAGAAGAAAATGTTCGGCGGACTTGTCTTCCTCCTCAACGGCAACATGCTTGTCGGCGTCTGGAAGGACTCGCTGATCGCGCGCATCGGCGCGGAGTCGGCGGACGAAGCGTTGCTTGAGCCGCACGTCAAGCCGATGGATATCACCGGCAAGCCGATGAAGAAATGGGTGCTCGTGGAGCCGGCCGGCGTGACGGACGCAGCCGCGGTGAAGGATTGGACGCAGCGAGCGATCAAGTTCGTGGCGACGTTGCCTGCGAAGTGAACTACCCCCGGCAGGATTCGAACCTGCGTAAGCCCGCTTAGAAGGCGGGTGCATTTCCGCTATGCTACGGGGGCGACTTGCCTCATTTTAGCAAATTTCGCCGCTTGCGGTTTCGCGCTTCGACATGCGTCGGACACCGCGTCGCCACGCCAGGTTCAGGCAAAACCTGCGCTTGCTCCGTGGCGCGATCGTGCGATAATACCTCCATTCCAACAAAAAGGAGCCTCACCTATGTCGCGTCGCGTTCATCGTCGTCGATTTTTGCAAGCGTCCGCCGCCGCCGGGGCGGCGTCATTCTTCGTCAATCCAATCCCTGCAGCGGAGGTGCAACCTGCCGGCAATGAACGCATTCGCGTCGGCATCGTCGGCGTAGCGGGCAAGGGGGGCGATAACCTCACGCAGATCGAACGCACCGGCCTGGCCGAGATCGTCGCGCTGTGCGATGTGGACGAAAACCGCGCGGCCCCCGTTCGGCAGCGCTTTCCGAACGCTCGTTTCTACGAAGACTATCGGCGCATGATGGACCAGAAAGACCTGCAAGCCGTCGTCATTTCCACGCCCGATCATCATCACGCCTTCGCCACGCTCGCGGCCATGCGGGCGCGCAAGCACGTCTATTGCGAAAAGCCGCTGGCGCATTCGGTGCAGGAAGTGCGTCTGATGATGGACGTCGCGGCCAGAGAAAAAGTTGTCACGCAGATGGGGACGCAAATTCACGCCGGGGACAACTATCGCCGCGTCGTCGAGATCGTGCAGTCCGGCCAGCTCGGCGCGATTCGCACCGTCAAGGTATGGTGCAACACGCAACTGCGGCCCGGTTTTCGCGTCAAGGAAGCGACGCCGGTTCCGAAGGGCTTGAATTACGATCTCTGGCTCGGCCCGGCGCCGCAGCAAGGCCATCCACCGTTTCGCACCGGCGACGACTCGTCGGTCCACTTCCACTGGCGCTGGTGGTGGGACTTCGGCGGCGGCGTGCTCGCGGACATGGCGTGCCACTTCATGGATCTGCCGCACTGGGCCCTCAACCTGCGCCATCCGACGAATGTGACCGCGACAGGTAGAATTACCTATAAGGGCGACAACGGCCTCCCCGACAAGATGCAGGTCGAATACGATTATCCCGCCCGCGGCACGCTGCCGGCCGTCCAGTTGACGTGGTATCACGGCGTCAGCGGCCCCGATCTTGACGGCAAGATCACTCATCAAGACTACGCGTCCGGCGTCCTCTTTGAAGGCGAGAACGGCAGCCTGCTCGCCAATTACAATCAGCACCGCTTCCTGCGCCAGCCGAAGGGGTACGTGCGGCCCAAACAAACGATTGCCGCGTCCGTCGGCCATCAACGCGAATGGCTGCAAGCGATCCGCGCCGGCGGGACGACGACGTGCAACTTCGATTACTCCGGGGCGCTCGCGGAAACGGTGCTCCTGGGCAACGTCGCATATCGCGCCGGCGGCAAACTCACGTATGACGGGCGCACGGGTCGAGTGACGGGGAACGCGAATGCGGAGCGTTATTTGCGAAGGGAGTATCGAAAGGGATGGGTGCTATAGAAGCGATCAATTCACAATCCCAGGGGTTCGGATTCCTCGCCCCTGGGGCATGTAGGTCCGGCGAGCCGAGCCGGACCTTGCCGCTCGGCGTCGCGGCACCTACCAGTTTAACGGTGCAGTACTAACGCCCGCTCGATGTCCTCGAAAGGTTTTCATCAATCGCTGCCAAAAGCGCGTCCGGCGACAGGCGTTCCATGAAGCGATCGGCGCGGAAGAGCCAGCGCACGTGGCCCGTGCCGTCCACGAGAATCGTCGTCGGCGCGTTGACGTCTTCGCCTGCCGGGCCGGCCGACTTGTGAATGACTTGAATGGCGTTTGCCATGTTCATGTCGGCGTCCGAGACGATCGTCAAGTGCGAGAATTTTGCTTGTGTCGCCTTCGTCAATTCCACGTCGTCATTCGCAATCGCCATGATTCGCACGTTGCGCTTTTCAAAATCCGCATGGCGTTTTTCGAACTCGCCGAGTTCGACCATGCAGATCCCTCACCAATGGCCGCGGAAAAAGACGAGCACCGTCGGCCGGCCTTTCTCCAGATCGGCATTGGAGAACGTTCCGCCATCGGCGAACTTCGCGGCGAACGCGGGCAGCGCGACGCCGGCCTGAGCCGGGCCGGTGTACGACGGAAGCAGCGCCATGAAACCGATAGCGTACCACTGGAACGCGCAGAAGAGACCGAAGAAGACCAGGCCGATCGAGCGCAAGATGCCCATGCGCACCCAGAGTGACGCGGCCATCAAGAGAACACCGGTCGTTGCCAGGATCGGCATGTACCACGGCGTGTTCAGGCGTCCCATCTGGAATTGAATCGCATAAAGCACCGGCCCGACGACGATGAGCAGGAAGCCCGCAAGAAAAAGCGGCCAACCGCGCGGCTTCGCGATCGTTTCAACCGATTGAGTCGTGTCCATGTTGTGTCTCCAACAGAGCGATTCAATTTGATTTGGCAATTGCCTTGTCCGAAATGTCCTTCCGCCAGAACGCCCCCGTGAAAGTGATCTTTCCAACGGCATCGTATGCCCGCATCTTCGCTTCCGCAAGGGTATTGCCAAGCGCCGTCACGCCGAGGACTCGGCCGCCGTCGGTGATGGTCATGCCTCCCTCGTCCAGTTTCGTGCCGGCGTGGAATACCTTGACGTCGGGCAACTTGGCGGCTTCGTCGAGGCCCTGGATGAACTTGCCCTTGGCAAACGTGCCGGGATAGCCGCCGCTCGCCATGACGACACAGACGGCCGGGCGCGGGTCCCATTCCAAACGGTCCTCCGTGAAATCACCTAGTCGATCATCGACGGCCGCTTCGAGCAATTCGCACAGGTCCGTCTTGAGCCGCATCAGGATCGGCTGCGCCTCCGGGTCGCCGAGGCGGCAATTGTATTCAAGGATGCGCGGCCCCTGATTGGTGACGAGAACGCCCGCGTAGAGCATGCCGCGAAACGGCGTGCGGGCTCGCTTCATCGCGTGAATCGTTGGGATCAACGCCTCGGATTCGATTTTGCCCAATAGTTCATCCGTGCCGAGCGGCGCCGGCGAGTAGGCGCCCATGCCACCGGTGTTGGGGCCCATGTCGCCGTCGAAGGCACGCTTGTGATCTTGCGACGACGCCAGCGGAATAATTGTTCGGCCGGCGACCAGGGCCATGACGCTCAGCTCTTCGCCTTCAAGACGTTTCTCGACGACGATCTGCCGGCCCGCGTTTCGGCCAAATTCCTCGCGCACCATGATGCGATTGACGGCTTCGATCGCCTCCTCCATCGTCGAACAAACGATGACGCCCTTGCCCGCCGCGAGGCCGTCCGCCTTGACGACGACCGGATACTCGCGCGTTTGAATATACGTCCGCGCCGGCTCGGGATGATCGAAGACGCGAAATTCGGCCGTCGGCACGTCGGCGTGGCGCATCAGTTTCTTGGAATACACCTTGCTCGCTTCGAGTTGCGCAGCCGCTTTCGACGGGCCGAAAATGCGCAGCCCTTGCGCTTGAAACACATCGACGATGCCGCCCGCGAGCGGATCTTCCGGGCCGACGACGGTGAGGCCGATGCTTTCTTTCTTGGCAAATCGAATCAGGTAATCGAAGTCGTTGGCGTCGATCGGCACGTTGACGCCGTCGAGCGCGGTACCGGCGTTGCCGGGCGCGCAGAAAACGCGTTCGACCTTGGGCGACTGCGCCAGCTTCCAAACCAGAGCGTGTTCGCGGCCGCCCTTGCCGATGACGAGGATTTTCATGCAGTCATTATATAGCCCGCCATTTATGACGGGCAAAAAGGAATCGGCCGTTTTCGTTTAGCGCTCGCGTTGGTCAGGCGAGCGCTAAACGGAAACGGCCGATCACGTACCTTTCACGAATCACTTCTTGACGCCGCCCGCCTCCACATTGCTGTAATCGAGGAACCCGATCATCATCTCGTGCCAGGTCTGTTCGCCCCAGACGACGATCTTCGACGGATCGGGATTATTCAGGTTCTTCTCCGAGTTGTCGAAATGCGCCGTGCACTCGATCTTCGTCCCCGCCGGCAAACGCAACGGCTTTTCGAGGATGTAGTTCGACTGCCAGCCGAAGTCGTAACGCGGCACGGAGAGAAGCGTCTCACGCTTGCTGTCGGGATAAACGACCTCGAACTTGAAGTCCTTGCCGCGCAGGTGCATGTGCGGGAACATGCTGTAAAGGATCGCATCCTGCTGGAACGTTGTCTTGCTGACAACTTTATGATGCTCCTCGTTGGGCGGAATCGCGAAGAACTGCTGCGCGACCGCACGGGTCTTGATTTCGGATTTCGGCGGCTCCTTCGCGAAGATGAGGCCGACCGACGATTTGTCGGATTGCTCGATGCCGTTCGGCGTGTAGTGCATTTGAAAGGCTAGCGCCGCGCCCTTGGGCAGCTTCTTGGCCGCGCCCGGTGGGAATATGGAGCCGAGATCGCCCGGAGCATAGGCAACCAAAAGTCCACTGCCGATGCCGTCGATATCCTTCGGACGTTTGCCGCCCTGAGCGATGTAGACGATGATGTGATGCACGACCTCGTGATTGCCCGGCTTCGTCTCGACGGCCTGGATCCATTTGTCCTCGTCGAAGTTGGTAGGGATAATCACGTACTTGTAGGGAATGCCTCCGCGGCCTGCCTTGGCCGGCACGGTGTGCGCTGTCGGCATGGTGAAGACGACGTCGGGCTTGCCGATTGTCCAGCCCTCGGCGAATTCTCTCGGCCTTGGCAATTGATCCTTGCTGCCTTGCGGGCAGCCGGCGTCGATCCAGGCGAGCAGCTTGGTGCGTTCGTCGATGCTGAGCCGGCGGTCGTTCTTGAAGGCGCCATGCTTGGGGTCGGCGTGCCACGGCGGCATGCGATCGTCCGACACGACTTCCTTGATCATCCGCGCCCAGCTCGACGCGTCGTCGTACGTCAAGAGCGGCATCGGCCCGATCTGTCCAGGGCGATGACATTCCTGACAACGGTTTTGCAAGATGCGCGAAACGTCCTTCGTGAACGTCACTTCCGACTTCGCCTTCGCATCGGGAACGCGCGTGATGAAGCAGCCCTCGACCTTGGTCGAAACGATCGTCACGTTCTTGCCATCGAGGACTTCGTTGATCGCCATGGCAAGATCGCGCCGCGTCGGCTCCGGACGCGAGAAGCCGATGCCGAACTGATCGTCGATGCGGCCGTGGTAGCGGATCATGTGCTTGTCGTCGAGCAGATAAACGGTTGGATGCCGCTCGACGCCGAAGCGATTGGCGACGAGGTGCTTTTCGTCACGCAACACGCCGAAGGTCAGGCCATGTTTCTTGGCGTGCTCCTTGATGGGTTCGAGCGAATCGTGCTCATTGGAGTTGACGGCGACGAACTGCACGCCTTTGTCGCGATATTCCTTGGCCAACTCCACGAGCTTCGGCATGTACGCGTTGTTGACGGGGCATTGCGTGCCGATGAACGCGACAACAATGGCCTTGCTCTTTTGATCTTGCAGCGACCAGTCCTTGCCGTCGATGGTCTTGAGAGTGAAGTTGCCGATCGCCTTGGTGGGCGGATCGGCACGAAGACTCGCCGGGACTGCGACAAGCAACGCAAGCAAGATAGACAGCGTAAATCGACGCATGGGACGTTTACCTCAGTCAATATTATTGCTGGAGACGATGGGTATTATACCGCCGAGGACGCGACTCAGTTTCGATTTGGGCCGGCTTCATTTTTTCTTCTTGAGGAACTCTTTCGGCGCCGGCTCGTTGTCGGCCGGCATATCCAGACGGCTTATCAACGCCTCAATTTGCTCCTGCGCCTCCTTGGTGCCGTTCACGATCACCTGATTGGTGCGCGGTTCAGCCAGGACGCGCAGGCGGAGTTTGTTGATGCGCAGCAATTCTTCCATGAGATGCGCCATGTCAACGGCGTTGGCGTTTTTCAAGGCATAGATCCGAAATTCGAGCACGTCCTCGACTTTTTCTTTTCCTTTGGGCGCCGGCTCGAGATCGGGCTTCACATCGGGCGCCGGTTTGCCGGTCGCGGGGCGGCGGAAGAAGAGCATGCTGCTATGAGGGGACTGCCGATCCACGGTAATCAGTTCCCAATCCTCGGCGCCCAGTTTGTTCAAACCGGCATCGAAGTTTCCCTTGCCGAGTGCAATTACGGCGTTGTCGGCCATCGTCCGATATTCCCAGCGGACGCGCGGCGGCGACAGCGCAGGACCCGAGCCGAAGCCGCCGATCCCGCCGCCGAAGTCGAACGGCGTTTTCTTTTTGCCGCCCGGCTGCGCGTTGGTGTCCGCGCCTGCCAAGAACACGCAAGCCAGCCCCAGCACGATCAATGTTGATTTTCGCATGGCATCACTCCTCGCAGTGAAAAAAGCAACAAGGGCTGACACTGAGTATATCCTCGCGCGGGCGCAGCCGTACTTGCTTTTTTTCGCACTCTCATGCTTGTCTAATCTTGACGCCAATCCAACCCCTTCATTGGTTCGTTGATCGCCAAAAGGGTGATCTCGCCGCGCTCCTTGAGCCAGTTCAGAATGTCGAGACAGGCCTGTTCGTATGCAACGACATCGGTCGTGCCCTTCTTTAAATGTTCCTCGACTTCCTCGTAATCGAGCCGGCCGAGGCGTTTGCAATACTCAGGTTCCAAAAGGTGCGCGGCAACATCCGGCGCGGAGCCGAACGTCCGTTCCAGGCCGGCGACGACGAGGGAAAGAAACAACGGCTCGTACGGGAACGGAATGGTCGTGGCGACGATGTGGACGCTGAACGGCTGCGGATTGTCGATCGGCTTTTGCGGCACGATGCGGCCGTACCAGTACATCAGGCCGATCGACGCCGACTTGGCGACGGTCATGGAACCGTCCTTGCACTTGTACTGAAGGTAGATGGGGTCGCGTTGCTTTTTCTTGGCCATGATGCAGTCTCGCGCAACTCAGGCGATCAACAAACTCGATCCCACGCTCCGGGGACGTGATTTTCAGGCTGTGACCAAAGTACTCATCACGCTCCGCGTGATGGAGTTGAGCATCGTTCACAGTAGGGTGATTCCTTCCGCGACTGAAACGCAACTCCATCACGCGGAGCGTGATGACTACTTTGTCGTCGTGATATTCGGACGCGGCGGCGTCTTCATGCCGTCGCCCAAGTAAAAGCCTGTGTGGGCCGGCACGTTGTACGCCACGTTCTGCCAGGCGACGCCCAGGCGATACACCGGATCGTGCACCAGGGTGTGGATGCGGTGCTCCGTCGGGATCGTCGTCGAAAAGATGCGCAGCTCCTGGTTGTCCTTGGTGCGCG
>Ga0105340_1000621_pt1 | contig 16951 bp, 13 predicted proteins | sample EasRivMeERMLT700_FD_89676 | JGI IMG/M metagenome (GOLD analysis project Ga0105340, IMG submission 89676) | Soil microbial communities from meander-bound floodplain in the East River, Colorado, USA - East River MetaG ERMLT700 | ecosystem: Environmental > Terrestrial > Soil > Floodplain | place...
CCATGAACGCGCGAGCTAGCCCAAGCAACTTTTCGAGATCGAGTGAACCGTTCAGGAATCGTGTCAGATCGTCCAGGCGCGCAGCGCAACCGGCCGCCGCTACAAGCTTCGACCGGCGCTGGCCCTTCATGCCGCCTTCGATCAATCGCCGTTCCACAAGGGCGATGAGATCTCGGATCGGATCGCGTCCAGACATGACGACACGCGGATCGTTCACGAGTCGCTTGTCGGTGGTCTTAAACCGACGGGCACCCGGTTCCAGTGGGAGCCAGTGGAACCGAACAGGATCGACAGGTCGCCATTCACGCGTATAGCCCGCGGCGGCACTTCCCAGAGCCAGAGCGAGGCGGACTTCGGCGCTGCCGTCATTGGCCGCGGCAACCCACTCTGGGCGCAGCGGTGGGATGGGGCCGGCCTCGATGGCCGTACCATTCGCCTGCTGTGACTCAATTGCCGCAGCGGCCAACAGAATCGCCTGCCAGCGATCGGGTGTGTAGTCGTGCGTCAGGGCTCCGAAAACGGCATCGGCCAAGCGACGCTCAGCGTGAACGATCCGTGCTGGTGCATGCTTGTCACGGCTACGGCGTTCGACGCGGTCGATCCAAGACGCCAGATCATCGATGAGGTATGCACGCGGATGATACCGGACTCGGACCAGCCCCAGCGGAACCGCCAAGGTGGATTGTCCGTTCCGCTCCAAATACCCATACCGTACAAATGCTTCGATCCCGCGGGACACACCGAGCCGGCTGATCGCCCGAGCCATATCCACAGGGCAGTTAGCCGTCTGGCGGTCGAGTTGTACACGGGCTTCACCGTACATTGCTGCAACCTCTTGTAGCGTTGCTGGCTGCTTCCATAGCGGCATCCACTGCTCACCGCGCTGGGCTTTTTCCGAGCCTGACGTCGCGAACCCGGCGGCATGAGGCCGAACAGCAAATGGGGCGCTGGCCCGACTGAACGCGTTCGGATCAAATCGCCTGGTGGCACGCGACGTGAACAAGAGCGAACCTTCCATCATCAAGATGAAGTCCCAAGGATTCACGAGATTGCCACTTGTGAATCCAGTGGAGCTGTTGGCCCCGCCTGCCGAGCCTGGCTGATACTGTCCGACAGGCGCGCTCGTGAGCTTGTTCGCAGGTGCCATCCAGAGTGAATTCTCAAGAAGTTCTCTCGCGGCGATTGTCGGACCACCCGATTCGGTTGTCAGTTCAAACAGTGTGCCAAGCTGTCGCATGAAGTTGTTTGTAAAGTCGAGACGGCCGTCGGCTCCCCCTGTTCCCACAAGCGATGGCCATTTCGCCTTGTCTCCTTCGTCAAGGACCACGGCAACAGACAGCCATTCGGCATGGGGGCCTCGCCAAGCTCTGCGGCAGTCAGGGATAAGAGTCGCTTTGAGTGCTTTGAACCTTCGGTCCGCAACCGCCAAAAGCCGTTTGTATCCGTCACATTCTTTCAGTTTTTCCGCTTCGGCCCTATTCGGAGGTTTAGCCGTTTTCGTCACGAGCGATTTGATTACTGATATGGCGGCATCAATATCCACCTTTTTCTCAGCGGCCAAACCCGGCTTCTTGGCTTCGTTATCGAGTTGGTCGAGACAGAGCCGAATGGCATCGCTTTTTTCAAGAAGCTCGCGTTGTTCTTCGGACTGATAACTATTGTTGGTTTTCGTTCGCGATTTGATCGCGCGGATGACACAGTCAGCGCTTGCCACCGCATCAAGCAAAATCCAGGAAGCCGCAATACCTTGTCGGAATCTCTCGAACCGAGGTGCCCGGGATTTCTCAAGCGGACCAAGCCCCGGATCGTTCGCTTTGAAGAACCCACATCCTTTATTCCAGGGCGACAGCAACGGCGTAGGTTCGTATTGCTCCAGGAAGAACGCTTCGACATCCTCTTTGGACAGGTTCGTCAGCAGGCAGAAGTACTCGCCCTCCCACCAGCCGCGGGCCTGCTTGTCCGCCTGTTCTCCGACAAGCCGAAGAATGCCCAGGGCCTTCAAGTAATTCGCAAGCGGAGCCGGCGAGCAACCCTTCAAGACGTGGAGATGGAGGGTCATGGGCTGGCCTCCGAATTCAGAACCGGATCGTTGGTCTTAAACCGCGACGCTCGAACATCGGCTGCGCGTAGGAGCGCTTCCAGAAATGCCAAACCCGCTGGACCGTAGCGTTCCATCACGCCCAGACTTCGTTCCTGCCAACTGATCCCTGTTCGTTCCGAAAGCCCGACGGCGGCCGGCGACAGTGTCAGCGTGACAGCGGGAATGGGGGGCTCACCCGGAATCAGCACAACGGACGGCAACTGGTCCCCTTCGCGGATGCCACGAATTGGCAGCCCTCGCCCGTCCCTGTCGCGATACTCCTGATCGTTGGGGGCCGCGTGCAGGGCGACACGAACCTTGCCGTGATGGCTAGCGACCAGGTAGACCAGCAAGTCGAAGGCCTCCGGTGAACAATCCAGAATACGTTGAATCCGCGATGAAGGTGCTGGTACTGGTTCGTCGGAGACGAACGGCCGGCCTAGTTTTGCAAGCACCTCCAACCAGGGGCCAAGCAGAGCCGGATGCTGAGGTGCATAAACTTGCAGAATGGCAAACAATCCCAGGGCGCTGGCGAGTTCGTGCCGAAACGCGGGACGTTTCTCACTATTGTCGGGGTATTCGTAAAGGTGTTTTCTTGGCCATGCCCCGTCGGGAGCCTTGGCGAGATCAACGCGGTTAGGCCGTTTCGTGTCTCGCATCGAACCCTGAAATGCCGGGTGCGACTTGCCCCAGTCGTGCCAGAAAGCCGAAAGTTCGAGGATGTCTTCAATATCCTTGTGTAACCCCAGTTGCTTCGCGATCTCCTTGGCTTCCCTGGCAACCTCTGTGGTGTGGCAGGCGATAGTCTTCCAGGGGTTAAAGCTCAACTGCTCACCGTCCTGTTGGTCATCGGCTTCGTCGAGTGCCTGAGTTTCGCTGGAGATTGCAGGTAACGGAACGGGAGGAACGATCTCTCTCCAATTCGGATCGAAGCCGCGATCAGTGCGATAGCCACCACACACTGCGGCCAAGCAAACGACGCGACCAGGCAACAGACTCGCCCGAGCAGCCTCGGCCCATTCGCCGCCGATCCAATCCCACACCCAGGCACGGATTCCGCTGCGAAGTCTCGGCTTCCGATTTGTTTTGGTCTCTTCGCCACACAGCCAATCGCGAGCCTTCAGAAAGGGAACGGCGCATAGCTCCCGCCGGTGCGGATGCCGCTCGGCAGACGGCGATTCGTCCTTGGCCAGATCGATCCAAAAGACCTGAAGATCGCGTTCATCTCCCGAACGGATGAATCGGCTGATGTCCAGATCCGCTCCGGTCAGATCAGGGGTCGTATCAAACAATTCGTCGAACTCTCGTCGGAGTAGCAGATGCGATGGCGCAAACGGATAGAGCCGGGTCCGCACCTCTGGACTGAGCGATTCTTCATGCGCTTCCAAAACAGCAATCCCAACCCCTTGGTCGGTCAACTTCTGGAGCGAATCCCAGGCGCTGTCGAGTTCGTCGGGCTGATACGGAGCAGCACTTGCTTCGTCGCGGCCTCGATCTATCACAAATACTTTGCCGCTGCCTCCGTATCGCGCACAGCGTCCGAATCGCTGGACCAAACTGGGCCAGGGTGCCAACTCAGTAATAAGACATCCTGCGGAGAGATCGACCCCCGCTTCTACGACCTGGGTGGCCACAATAATCCGATCCGCTTCCGAAGTGCAGGCGGAACGGGACAGGAAGCGAGTGCGCCATTCTTCTCGCTCGGCCGGCCGGAACCGGCTGTGCACCAGTTCGAGTCCTTCAGTCCGTCTCAATGAGCGAAGTGCGTCAAACGTCCGGCAAGCGCGATCGACCGTATTACACACAACGAGGGTGATTCGACCAAAGCCACTATCCGGAATGCTTGCATGTTCCGTGAGGATTCGTTGCGCGAACCCTCCATCATCCTGAGGACAGATCACCTCGGTCACCAGCGTCTTGCGGATGTCCCACAATCCACCGCTACGCTGTGCGGTGGCGACCATGCACGGCTCGCGAATCCAGTTCTCGTGATGCGGAGCAGTATCAACGCTTCTAAGCCACTCGGATTGCAATGTCGCACTCATCCACCAGGTGTGACATGGTCGAAGTTTCTTCGCGTGATCCTCCTCGCGAAACGCCTGAAGTTGTGCAGAGGTTGCCAGGCCGACGTCCATCAATTGGACTTCGTCCATAATCCACAGTGTATCGTGGTTTAGCAGGCCGAACTCCATCGGCCATCGTGCTCGCGCGCTGGCATAACCGCGGTTCAATGCCCGCGACAGCAGCATGTCCTGCGTGCCGATGATGATTGCCGGCCGTTCTGGGCAAAGGAACCATTCGCCGGCGTCTTCGCCGCCCATCGCGACGTGAACGGTCGGACGGTGCGAATCCGGGATCCGTCCCACCAATTGACGGGAAACTTCCTCGGTCTGTTCAACCAGCACTCGCATCGGCAGACACCAAACTAACCTCCGGGGCCACTGGTCTTTTGCGTGATGAACGCGATGAAAGCTCCAAGCAGACAGCACACCCTCGGTCTTACCCAGACCCGTTGGGATGCGGATCATCCGGTTGCGACAGTTTGCTTCAGAAGCCAGGTCGCTTTGCCATGTTCGTGGCGATTGGTGCCCCGTAAGCGTGGCAAACCATTTGTCGTATCCAAGCATAGGCGATCTCTTAACAAGGTTCAAACGACAACCACCACATCCTTCGAGTCATGCTTCTCCACTGGCCTTCCCAATGCCTCGATTTGGTCGGCGCATTTGCCGCAAAGCGGAATAAATAGAACCTGGTCTTCTTGAAGGTTGATAATGTCATACAGTCGGCTCTTTAGCCGTACAAGGTCCGTCGTGGACAGGCGGCAAAGGAACACCGAATACTGGCGGCGAAAGCCGAAGTCTTCGCAAGTGCGGGCGACCTTGCGAAGACGCTTCGGATGGCAGATGTCGTAGGCCACCAGGTAGGTGTCCATCGCGTTCGCCGGTGTTCGTCGCGGCGCCTCCAGGTCACCGCACGGTGAAACCGGTGTATTCGGGAATGTCGCCGCGAATATAGGCAGCGAGCATGCGGGCCTGCACTTCGAGCATTCGGCCGTAACTCATCTTGTACCCGAAGACAGGGTGCGTTACCACCGTTGACTTTCGTTGTTCGTAGGTCTCGAAGAAGCGTTTGCGGCCGTCCTCGGTCAACTGACACGATTCACGCCAGATCAGGAAATCCTTGGCCGTGAGCGTCTCGTTGTTGATTAACGTGAGCACGACGGAATCGGCGATGATCGCGCGGAACTCCTCCATAAGGTCCAGCGCCAGGGATGGCTTGCCATGCCGGCCGACGTGGAAGAATCCGTGGTACGGGTCGAACCCGACGGTGCAAAGCGCCGAGAAGCAATCCTTCAGCAGGATCGCGTAGGCGAATGAGAGCAACGCATTGACCGGATCTTTCGGCGGCCGACGATTGCGCGTTTTGAAGTCGAAACCGCGTCCGGGCGCGGCGGCCTTAAGCATGCGGCCGAACTGACTGAAGTAGAGGGCCGCGGCCTGGCCTTCGGTGCCGAGTAGGACGGCGGGATCGGAGATGCGATCGACTCGGCTCAACAACTCAGCCATGTCTCGCGCCGCTGGCTCGTCACTTCCACGGCCGTTTTCGCTGCCGTTGGTGCATTCGTCGCCATTCCGTGACCGTAAGCTCCGCATCAACAGCGTGCGCTGATTGCTGACCTTGGCCTTGATGGCTGCCTTGGCCAGGCCAAGCGCTCGCTGTGGGTCTGCGAACAGCTTGAATTGGTTGACTCGCAAGAGAACGTTCTTGGCGATCGTGGGCATCGTCGCGGCGACGAATCGCCCATACATGGTCAAGTAGATCAAGGGAACGCCGAGAGTTGCCAGCGTGCCAAGAGCCTGCGTCGTAATCTGCACGTTGCCGAAAATGACGACCTGCTGGACGCCGACAATCGGCACGCGTTGAATTTCCTCGCCGTGCTTCTTAATAATGAGATGCTCGCTCCGCTTGCTGACGTACGCTCCTTGCTCCTGGAGATACAGAACGGCCCCTTCGCTGCCCTGGGGGAGAACACGTGTGATGCCGGCGGCAGACTCTTCGGTAGGCGCCACGTTGCGATGTTCAAGGCAATAGAGGGTTTCTTCCGGCTGGCAAATGGTGGCGAGAGAGCAGCCGAAGCACCGATGCCGCATGTCGGCCGGCAGCGGCTCCGGCGGCGCATCGAGAAGCGAAAGTTCCCGGATCGACCGGATGGCTTGCAGGGTCTTGGCGCGCAGATCGTCGTTGAGCTGCACTTCGACCCGGCGTTTGCTACCAATATAGTAGAGCACGCCGAAGGGAATCGAAACGCCACGTTCGTCCTCAAGCAGCATCGCCTGGGCGCAGAGCTGGATTGCATCGTTATCCCAGAAGTCGGGGCGGCCATTATCGCCACCAGGGCCATCGCCACGTTTGTATTCAACGGGATAGATGCTGCCGTCTTTCTCCTCGACGAGGTCGAGCTTTCCCGTAAGGCCGAGCCGTTCAGAGCTTAGCTGGACGCTCCGCGTCTGCACGGTATCGCCGTCTTTGCGTGGTTTGTTTTGCAATTCGGGATCATCAACACGCCGATGCTGAAAGACGCCGTCCACAACGTGCTCATTGATCGGCATGACGGATTCCACGTACTCCAGATAATAGAGCCGTGGACAGTAGGTCACTTGGTTAAGAGCCCGCACGGGAATGAGGTCTTGTTCATTAGACATTGACAGGTCCTTTCACGAGGTCGGGCGATCGGTAAATTCGGTCAATCCCAGGGCGCCTTCTCGACGACTGTTTCCTCAGCTTCCACAGGCACGTGCGTCAATTCGAGACAACCGATTTGCGGCAGGCTCGTGCCAAGGATGCTGGCCAGGTCGCCGTAAAGGCCAGAGGTGTTGATCATGGCGCGGTCAATTTGCTTCTCGCGTTTGGCCCAGATGCGTTGAATCGAGCGGCGCTCCGAATCCAGATCTTCCTTCATCATCGCAAAGGCCTCAATGATTCCTTCCACGCGCTGCTGAAACTCGGGCCCCACTAGGAATTGGTAGAGGTACTCCATCTTGGTTTGCTGGCCCTGCATCGATCGCCGCGCTTTGGCGACTTCCAACATGCCCGAGCGCAGGGCGACTGCCAGGCCGATAAAGAACTCGCGTTTGGTGACCCAGACACCGTCGATGCAGCCGAAAGCCGCGATCCCCTTGGGCAGTTCGGCGGTCACCAGGATGGCGACATGGGCCTTGGTCGCGCGCTGATTGTCGCGGAGTTTCGGCAACCACGCGTCGCTCCAGGCCTTGGTGCGTTTCGATTCCCAGAGGATTTTGCCGCATTCCTCGCCGGTCGCGTCGTGGACACTGTGAATCACATCGCCGCCATGCACGCCGACAGGAACGTCCTCAATGGCATCCAGCGGGAAGTACTGGCGAAGCAGGTCCTCAAGGATCAATTCCATCACCTCCCCTTGAGCTTGCTGTGAGCCTTGCTCGGATTTCCGTTTGAGTTCATCGATTTGATGCCGAAGATCCGCGATGAGCTTGTCGTGATCGGCCTCGCGCAGCTTGCCTTCTTCTAGGGCCTCGCTCTTTGCGGTCTGCCGGATGGCATTTCTTTCTTCGTCGAGCCGTCGGGCGACGGACAGTTCCAACTCGGCTTTCTGCTCCTCAAGATTCCGCCGGTCCTTGCGAAGTTGGAGTTCTGCCTTCTGGGCGGCATCCAGTTTCTGCGTCGTTGCCGAGAGTTGTTCCTGCAACTCGGTCATTTGGAGCGTGAAGGACGATTTAGCCCTGGACTCGGTCTCTTGAATTAGACGCGTCTTTTGTTCAGCCAGGCGCTGCGAGACTGCTCCATCCAGGTCTTGCTTGAGAGCCGCCAATTCCTGCTCGTGGGTACGCAAGTGCCTTTCCCGTTCGCTCAACTTGGCTGCGGCCCGGTTGGCCTCGCCTTCGAATTCACATTTCAGTTGTTCTCGCATCTGCGAAGCGAGAACTGTTGAGACCTCGATTGCGCAGCCGCAATTCGGACAAAGGAGTGAGTCGGTCATGGATTTCCTCCATTGGAAAATGAATGGGCACCTGAGTTAGTCGCACGGTGATTCTTCCGTGCCAGAACGAGAAGTTCGACAAGTCGCGTGATTGAGTCTCGAAATCCGAGACGGAAGAGTGAATTCCGATTGTGATGCTGCGAATTTCGCCTAGACTATTAGGACCCAATGCGCCGCAGCATCCCTTACCGTCCCTGCGAGCGCCATGTCCGATGCGTCGCCGAGTCGTGGCCAAGATTTAGAGCTTCACCGCCAATTGGTCGAAGGCGATGCCGTTGCGCCGTCAAACCTGGCGACAAAATACCTCAAACCGTTGATCGATGCGATTCGGCGGGCGAACCAACCATCAATCTCCGATGAGTTCATCGAAGAGGCGGTCCATCTCGCCATCGCCAATCTCTGCAAGAATCCGGGAAGTTTTGATCCTTCACAGATGTCTGGTGAACGGCCGCTGCTCTCGTACCTAAAGATGTCTGCGCAAGGGGACTTGCAAAATCGCTTAGCTTCCGAACAACGGCACACGCGCGGACGTGTCAGCCTCGATCGTGTCGAACAATCCTCAGACGCGGGGAAGTATCTGGGACGAGACGATGACCCTGCTTTGCCTTTGGAGATCAGGGAAGAAGCCGAACAGGTGCGGCGTGAAATCCTACCGATTGTGGTGGACGGGCTCACGAAAGAGGAAACGGACTGCCTTGAGTTGATGATGCAGAATGTTCGGCAGACAGCGGAATACGCCCGGGCGCTGCACATTGAACATTTGCCAAAGAGGCAGCAGGCAGCGGAGGTAAAGCGAGTGAAGGATAAATTGAAGAAACGAATCGAAAGGGGGAGTCATGGCTGAGTCTCTCGATAACCTGGCCAATCGCCTGGAAAGCGATCCGTTCTTTCTTGCTTGTCCTCTTCGGTTATTTGCCGACAGCATGAAGCTGGATAACGAGCACCTTGCGGAAAAGCTGGGGTGTTCGGTTGGGACCCTGACGCCGGTTCGCCTCTGCAGGGCGCCGGCCGGCGACGCGGCGCAGTTCCAGAAAGACATCCTACGCATTGCGGACGAGTTCAAACTTGACGCCGCAACTCTTGTTGAAGCCGTAAGGCTGGGGCAGGCGATCTTCGCCATGCGAACCGGTTCGTCGTCCAGCGCGCTCATGGCAGCCAGGGATGGTGAAAAGGAGGGCGAGCATACGGGGGGGGATGTTTCATGAAGATTCCTATTTGGGCTTCCGAAATGGCCGATGAATTTTGGCGCGACGCCCTGGTGCCGGAGCGGTTTCCCCGAGACCTGCATACGGCGATTCCGCGTGCCTTGCCTCTGTCGGTGCTGACGATTGCAGACCTGTCGCTTGGGAAACTGCGGGATTGGTTGGGCAACACAGGGATCATCTGCGAATTGAAGAATCGGGATCGACGATTACGAGCGGGATTATTCGCGCGGAACGGCAAAGGCATCGCCTTTCTCGACGGCGCCGATTCTCCGGAAGAACAGCGTTTCTCCCTTGCGCATGAACTGGCCCATTTCCTGCGTGACTACTGGAAACGACGTCGCCAGGTAGAAATGCGCCTGGGGCATGCCGCCCTGGAGGTTTTCGATGGCCATCGTTTTCCACGGCCTGGGGAACGACTTCAGTCCCTGCTACATTTCACACCGATCCGTTTCTATTTGCATCTGCTCGATCGCGACTCGGACGGAAAACCTGCAAATGCTGCCATCGACCAGGTCGAAGAAGACGCGGACCGCCTTGCGTTTGAAGTCCTCGCGCCGGGCCGGCATATCGTTGGAAATGTGGCCAATTGGCGTGATAGCAACACATTGCTTGGCGCCCTGGTTAGTGATTACGGATTCCCGTCGCATCAGGCTTCGAGCTATGTCGACTTGTTGCTGCCGCAGGAAGCGCCTAAGGATCTGTTTCTGCGAAAGCTGAGAATTGTGAAGTAGAAGTGTCGAATAATGCATCGATCGCCGGAATGATGTTGGAGGAGTGCGGATGCAAGAAACGCTACCAACTTTGAACGGCAATGTCGTCGACCAGTCTGCATCGGAACCGTCCCGGAACGGATCGGGCCCGCATGTTTCCGCTGATCGATTCCAAGGGAGCTTTGGCGAAGACATACGCAATGTATTGAACCTCGAAACGTGGCGTGTCGGCGGCGACATGAGCCAGGAATACACGCGCATTGAACGCGAAGTCCGCGAGGCGGTTGTGACGGAAACCAGTTTTCAAAAGAAAATTCGAGCGAAGATCTTTCCTCGCCTAAAGGAGCGGGATCAGGCGCCCAAGAACGCCGGTAAACACCCAGCGGATCGGGAACTCATCCAGAAAATCCATCGAGATTTTTTGTTCGGCAAGGGTGCCATAGAAGCATGTGACGGATCGATTCATATGCACGACGCGCTCCCGCTCACCATCTACCAAATCGGGGTGAGCCTGGTTTCGTATCAAGGAAATCAGGGCACTTGGTGTCAGCGATTGTTCCGGCGCGATCTTCGCGAAGACGGCTCCAACCGGATTGAGGCGGTCCTGGCGGAGTTGGAACGGCGGCAACAACGGACAGAAGCCGACGGCCTGGGCGAGCTGGCGCAAAAGGCAATCCTGGATTACGCGGAACGGGCCATTTTGCTTCAGCGGTCCAACGCTTGTTGGCGCATGGGCCATGGCAATCCCATCACGTATGAGCTATTGACCGGCGGCGATTGCCTTGAACTTATGGTCGAGGCCACCAAGGTTCTTCGGCAGCTAATCGAGGTGCATCAGAAGTTCGTGTTCGTAGGACATGAGCCAAAGGATCGCGTGCTCTTCACTATTGGCCAGGCACTTCGCCCGATGGAATTCGCGATCGTTCATACACTTGACGAGCGGTTGGAACATTGGCTCCACCAGAACCGTTTCGCGGCGGAGCCAACAAAACTGATGTGGGATGAGGAAGAGATCTGGGCAAGCCAGTGGATTCCCCGGGTAATCCGTGAGGTTGCATCCAAGGTTGTTGTTGGACTCTTTCGCGCCACTCCGGTGGCGCCGGCGCAGATGTTCTATGCCCACATCGATCATGCTGATTACGCAGCGCATATGGTGCTTGCAGACAGCGTCCTGCAAGAGCATCGCGGCTGCCCACTCTTGATTGATCTTGCCCGCAACACCTGTGATTCCGTCTTCGGCGATAGTCTGGAAAAAATCACGGCGGCGGCATACGCAGCGGCCGGCGCTCCCTGGCGTTATGTGAACCATCGTTCTACCCGAGGCTAACCACCTACGGGCCTTTGCTCGAAAGGGAATACCATGACAGGGTCCAAAAAAGAGGGAAATCCGCGGATTTCCGAGGAATTGTTCGACGTCGAGCAGCAGCAACGTTCGACGGATTCGTTGCCTGATCGATTGGCGGACGATATCGAGGCCTTCGTCGGCGACGCGAAGAAAGATCCCGAATGGGAACAGGCAATCGGAACCACGATGTTCGATGTTCCCGACAGCGAAGACAACACTATCACCGTGTTGCTTCCCGAAGGCAAGGCGCAGAATGCGCCCTCGCAGGCCTTGGTGCGGATCAAGAGTCGTGGTGACGGACGGAATTACCTTGGCATTGTCACGGCTGGCCCGTTTGCCGAACCGGATGGATTTCGCGGCGACTCGCACATACTCGTCAGCGTGGCCACGCGCGGCACGGACTATCAACCGCCGTTTCACGGCCGCGTGCATGTCGCGATTCTCGGAGAGGAGTTGTCCGATGGTGCGCTGATCCCGGCTCGATTCCGTCCGCTGCCGAATAGTCTCGTGTTGCCGTTGAGTAGGGAGGAGGCAGCTGGCGTGCTCAAGTGCGCCGGCGACTTGCGGCTCGGTTTGGTCGTGGGCTACGAGAACGTCATTGTCGGGGTGCCTTCCGACAAGAAAGCCGTATTACCGCGACACACCGCGGTCCTGGGCACAACCGGCAGCGGCAAGTCGACAACGATCGCATGCCTCGTGCAACAGGCTCAAGCGGCGAACATGAGTGTGATCCTGCTTGACGTGGAAGGCGAATACACGCGAATGAACGAACCAACAACGAACGAGAGGATGAAAAAGGCGCTCCTGGAACGGGGCCTCAACGGTGCCGGTATCCCTACGGAGCAAATGGCACTCTATCACTTGGTGGGGCGCGACACGGCAAATCCTGACCATCCGAATCGGCAGGCGTTTTCCCTCCAGTTTGCTCGCCTTTCGCCGTACGCCGTTGCCGAGATTCTCGACCTGTCTGATCCGCAACAGATTCGGTTCATGCGGGCCTACGATATCGCGAAGGAAATCCTTCGCGATCTGGAAATCTTCCCGAAGCCTGGCGACAAGGAGCAAGAAAGACTTGCGATGGAGATTGACGAGTTCGAGCGCGGCTATCCACGACTCACGCTTTCTATCATGATGGACGTCGTTGCTGCCTGCCTCAGAGTAGCCGAATCTCCCAAAGGAAGTAGCCGCTCCAAGGAAAAGGAACCTGAGCCGACGGTTGAGTTAGCACCGTTCGATACCAGGCTAAAGTCCACGAGGGGCGTTGAGTCACTTCGGACGCGTATCTACTCGGGTCCTCGTCCCGATCAACCCGTGTCCTGGCGCGCTTTGCTCGGCCGACTTGCTCGCCTGAATCGCTTGAAGGTCTTTGACAACAATGATGACGGTGCGACTCCCGTGATCTACAAGAATCTCTTGAAACCCGGAACGCTTTCGGTCGTTGATCTCTCCGACAGCGGCGCATCGGGCCTGAACAACATCGTCATCGCGGACCTGCTTCAAGGCATCCAAGCGGAACAGGACGAAGCCTACCAGAAATACGAGGCTTCAAAGCGAGGCGGCGAGTCCGCCGCGCTCCCGTCACGGACATTGGTGATCATCGAAGAGGCACACGAATTCTTGAGCGCCGAGCGCATCGACAAAATGAGGATCCTGTTCGAACAGGTGGCCCGCATTGCCAAGCGTGGCCGCAAACGGTGGCTCGGTCTTGTGTTCGTGACCCAGCTGCCGCAGCATCTTCCCCGGCAAATTTTCGGCCTCGTGAACTCATACGTGCTGCATAAGATCACCGATCCTCAGGTGGTGAACACGCTTCGGAATACCGTGAGCGGGATCGACGACGGCCTCTGGAAACGAGTCCCGGCCCTGGCGCCTGGCCAGGCAATCGTTTCCTTCCCTCACATGGAAAGGCCGTTGCTCGTATCCATTGACCCGGCACCAGGGGAGCTACGCTTAGTAGATTGATTCTTGCCCGTGGTGCAACGCCCGCGCGAAACTGAATAGGTCCGGTGGTGCATCGGACCTTAGAAAACGCAAGCAACAACTGACGTCACGTCATCATGATTCGCCGCCGTTGTCCTGGCCCAGTTGGTAAATGAACGAGTGGGCCATGTCGGCGACCTTGGCGACAAGTGGGAGTTCCTCGCGGCCGAAGCTCGTCGAAGTTTTCCATTCGTCGCCGTCTTTGTAGAGGCGAGTGATCGTCACGTTGTGGCGGGTGCCATTATCCGTTTCGTTCGCCCAGATTGCGGCCTTGATGCGGCCGAGGCGAATTTCGTGGACCGGCTTCGTCTTGGTCTCGCCCGTTTTGGGGCGACTGCCTTGGTTGTTTGCCATGGAACTGAGCTGCCTTTCAAAAAAAAGGAACGGGCGAAGGAAAATACGAACTACGCTGCCATCGTCAGAAGGGCAGCGGCTTTCTGGTCTGCCTCGGTGCGTTCGCCCACATAGGGCATTTCGCCGGCCATGCGCGTCAACGCATCGACGATCGAAAAGATCGTGAATCGGCCCTGCTGCTCGGCAATTTGCAGAGCTTGTTTCGCCCACGTGCGGCTGATGCCGCGCTGGATCAGGATCTTCATCACCTCCTCGGCGTCGGCGCCGAGACGTTCGTGCATGGCCTTGACGATCACTTTCACGAAGCCGTCGCGGCGCTGGTCCCGCTTGGCGACAAGTTGCTCCACGATCCGACGCATGTCGTCCAGCGAATCGTGGATGCTGGCCGTGTGCTTGCGTGTGAACTCGACCACTTCGACCGCGTCCCAGACGATGTGATTGCGGCAGATTGCCTGGAACCAGAACGTCTGGATGCCGAACGATCGCTTACCGACTTCGCTATTCCAGATGAAAAATCCGGGAGCGAACGCCTGGCCTTCGATCTCGGCCCAGCCGGTCGGGTCGATCAGGAAGCAGAACATATCCTGCTCGCCAGCATAGAGCCCGGTCCCACCGGAATCGTCCTTGCCGCCGAACGCCGCCTTCTGCGGCGGCTGAAAGTCCGGGGCACTGTCCGCGAGCATCGCCAGAATGTCCGCGTTGTAGAGCCGCGTGTAGCTGACGCCATGGATCGAGCGAATCATGTCTCCTTCCGTGTAGAGCTGCAGCGGCTTGTTGCCGTCCGGCAAAGTGTCGCCGAAGATCCGCCAGGCGGTGTCGGCCGTGACCCGGTTGACCGTGTCGCGGCTGACCTTTGCGAGTTGGCAGAGTTGCGTGAAGCTCCAGTCGTTCATCAAGAACGCACCGTCCGTGCCGGCGTCGGCAAGGTCAACGACCAGGCGATCAAGTGCCAGTGGCCGCGGCCGCAGACTGCGCGGCGGCACCCACCGATCGACCGATTTGGCTTTCTGCTCGTTGCAGAAACTCGTCAGGGCCGCGAGTGAGTCGAAACACTCGTCCGGGCCACGGCGGAACAACTCCGTGTGACCCCGTTTGAGGACTTGCATGAGAACCCTCCAAAAGGAGAAAAATGGGATGAACCGAGAGATGCACCACCGGTCTCTCGGCAGAGTGAACTGCGGAGAGCCGGCGTTTGAAACTTCCCAAGAAATGTGGAAAAGAGCTTAAGACAAACGGAATGTTGCACGAAAGCAATCAACCAACAATCCGATGACTTTGGTGAATGGTGATGCCGAAACCAATAGCCCCTGGCATATTTGCCCAGGGGCTCTTTGGAACCTTCCTGTTCAGATGGAAGTGGAATGGCAGTTGGTCGTCCAGACCAAGAGCCAGCATGGCGGGTCAGTAGGGAATGTCATCTCCTGACCCGTCATGTGATGAGTCGCCATTGCCGGCCGATCCTTGCTGGCTCTGGCCGTGGATCCAACTGTTGGCCAGGTCCGCAACTTTTGCGAGCGTCAACAACTCGTCGCGTCCGAAGCTCGATGACGATTTCCATTCGTCGCCGTCCTTGTAGTTGCGGGAAATGGTGACGTTGTACCAGATTCCGTTGTCGCCTTGGTTGGCCCAGATCGTAGCTTTGATGCGGCCGAGGCGGACTTCGTGGGCCGGGCGCTGTTTGCCATTTTCGGACGCCGGCGCCGGCGGTTTCTGCGGACTGTTCTTGACGGCCATGGGTATGACCTTCCTTTCATAAAGGGATGTGGAAGTTGGAAAGGCGATTGATTTCGGCGCGATCAGGGCGGAAAAGTGGATCCCTGAAGTCGCCATTGATCGTGCAAAACGCTCAAGGCGTGAGCACAGCCGGCACGGGCCAGCGCGAGATTCCAATCTGGATCGAGGTCAGAGTTGTTGAGTATCTTGGGGGGGAAGCCGTCGCGGTCGAGCCATGCCATCAAGCTGGTAGCTCGTTGTTCGACGGTGTCCCAATCGCCTTCCGCGTATGCGGCAAGCAATTGTTCCCAGGCAGCCTGGGGGTCCATAGGATCTCCTTTCGTGGAAAATGCGTAAGAGAATGGAAATGGTTGCGAAAAGAAAAACGATTCAGTGGCAGTCTCAGGCGGATTCGGCCATGGAAACGTCAACGATGTGTTCTTGCCATTGCCATCCGTCGGGGCCTTCTGTCGGCCAAATGCGCACGGGCCGATATTCGGACCCGAACAGATTCTGCAATTCACGAATGGCCTTGAAATGCTTCGCCTGGAGTTTCGGCCGCGCCGTCACGAGAAGTTTCTCGTCAGACCGCAATACGATGAAATCCAGGACGCCGACATACGGCGCCACCGCCGGCGTCGTGCGGCGAACATCTTCCACCGCAACGAAGGCCAAGCCTTCCGCGTTCATCCATTTCTCGAATTCCTTTAACACGAAATGACGCGGCTGGCGGACTGGTCGAGCCCCGGCTGCTTCGCTATTCTTCAATTGCTCGAACTCCGGCTTGTCGTCATCAATCTCGCTGCCCGGCATCACGACGCGAGTGACTTCCCGGCGAATGGGACCGCAAGCAATCGACTTTTCCACTGGCTCGCAAATCGCGACTCGCTGTCCCTCTTTCAGCAGCTTGTGCAGATATGCTTCGAGTTGATGATGGGGAAAGCCGGCCATGGTGAGCGTCCGGTCGCGCGTGGTCAACGTCAAGCCAAGTAGCTTGTGGGCCGTCTCTGCGTCCTGTCCGAACACCTCGTAAAAATCACCTATCCGAAACAGCAGTAGCATGTCGGGATGGCGTTCTTTCGCGGCGTGGTATTGCTGCATAATCGTGTCGCGACCGTTCGCCGGGGGCGGATCTTGCTCCGACTGGGTCGATGGCACCGGCGCGGCGACAGGGACCTTTGATTTTTTCCTCTTGCCTCGCCGCGGTTGCTCCACTTCAGCTTTGGAAATCTGAGGCGCAGCCGTGGCGGCCTCCTCGGGGACAGCCTGGGGCAGCTCAGGTCCAAGAATCTGAAATGCCATACGGCGAATGTGAGGTTTGAGACGGGCAAACGCTTCCTCTCGCTGGGTGGAAATCTCAACCAGCGTTTCGCACGCGCATGCCACCGGTTCCTTGCCATATTTCTCGGCAATGGGCTTGATCGCCTCGCGGGCACGACCCATCGGCAGCGTCTGGTAGCCGAACAGCCTGATCAAGTCGATCCAATGCGGCAACGAGTACATTTGGGTGAGCAGCTTTTCTTTGTCCTGACGCGACAGCGGTATGGC
>Ga0105340_1000622_pt1 | contig 16945 bp, 10 predicted proteins | sample EasRivMeERMLT700_FD_89676 | JGI IMG/M metagenome (GOLD analysis project Ga0105340, IMG submission 89676) | Soil microbial communities from meander-bound floodplain in the East River, Colorado, USA - East River MetaG ERMLT700 | ecosystem: Environmental > Terrestrial > Soil > Floodplain | place...
ACCACGTCCCCGGCGTGCGACTGCATGCGAAAGGCGAGTTCGTAACTGGCGATGCGAGCGGAGAGTTCGTTGTCGCCCTCGCGCTGCTTCAGATGTTCCGCATTGAGCGCGTTGACGAGGTCGAGCGTCTTGCGTTGCTGAACGTCGCTGATTCCCTTGGGCGACTCTAGATTCGTGATCGGCGAGGGGCCGCCGCGAAGCACGGCGCCTTGGTACGCGGCCGGCAGATAGCCGTTGCCCCACACGTAGCTGCGCGCCTTGGGCGATCGGCCATTGAGGAGCACGACGTAACCCGGCAAATTGCGCGACTCGCTGCCCAGGCCGTACGTGAGCCAGGATCCCATGCTCGGCCTGCCCGGCAAGTCCTTGCCCGTGCACAATTCCAGTTCGCCGGGTGCGTGATCGAACGCCTCGTGGTGCATCGAGCGAATCAAGGTGATGTCGTCGGCACAGGAACCAAACTGCGGCAACAGCTCCGACATTTCCATGCCGCATTGGCCGTAGCGGCGGAAACCGTGACGCGCACCCATGAGCGGCGCCTGGTAGTTCGTTTGCCCCAGGCGAACGCCTTCGCGAAACGAATCGGGGATGCGTTGTCCATGGAGGCGCTGGAGCACCGGCTTGCGATCGAACAGATCGACCTGGCTGATGCCGCCGATCAGGAAGATGAAGATGCACGCTTTCGCTTTCGGTTCGAAGTGCGGCTCGGTCGGGCGAGCGGCGCCCTGGGCGTGCAAGGCATCGTCGCTCAAGAGCGAGGCGAGCGCGGCGGCGCCCAGGCCACTCGCGGCGCTGGTGAGGAACCGGCGGCGCGTTTGAAGGACATGTTCATCGAATGAGAGCATTTCGAATTCTCGTACGTTGTCTCTATTGCAGTGCGTTTTTCTTGAGCACCAACGGTGCGGTCATGTTAAAGCCCAGGGCGCAGCCCTGGGAAACGAATGCACGGTATTTCTAGCCCCGATGGGGCGCTATGGCATCGCTGGACGACATCGCGCCCCTTCGGGGCTTGAACAAATCCGCTGACTTTCCCAGGGCTCCGCCCAGGGCTGTAACATTGGCGCACCTTCGGTGCTCACAATGTTCGCCAGCGCGTTGGGATCATGTCTTATTCCCTCGTAACGAACTCCTCAACATTCAGCAGCGTCCGCGCCACGCCGGCCCAGATCGCATCATCGTTGGCAGCGAGCTTTTTCTGCGTCTCCACGAGTTCGCCCAAGACGCCCAATTCGCGCACGCTCGGCGCTCGGCCCAAACAAAGCTGGAAGCCGAGGCGCAATCGCTCGTCGCGATCGGCGGCCGATTTGCGCAGCCGCGCGCCAAGAGCCTGGGCCGCTTCCGTGAAGACAGGATCGTTGAGCAGCGTCAACGCTTGCATCGGCGTCATGCTGCGGTCGCGGCGCAGGCATGGCTGGTTGCCGTCGGCCACGTCGAATGCCGCGAGCATTGGGTACGTCAACGTTCGTTGCACGTGAATGTAGACGCCGCGGCGATGGTGCTCCTTGGTCGGCATGCGCAGCGCCTCGGCCTGAAATCGCTGGGCAAGCAACCCTTCCGGAAATGGCGGCACGATCGACGGCCCGCCCAGCTTGCGATCGAGCAGGCCGCTCGCGGACAGTGCCAGATCGCGCACGATCTCCGCCTCGACGCGGAAGCGGTTCTGCCGGCCGAGCCGATGATTGTCCGGATCCACTTCGGGCGAGGGGAAAATGGATGCCTGCCGATAAGTGCTCGACAACACGATGGTGCGCAACAACGCCTTGCGCGACCATTTCAACGCGACGAATTCACTCGCCAGCCAATAGATCAACTCCGGATGCGTCGGCGCTTCGCCGTTGACGCCGAAGTTCTCGGGCGAACGGACGAGGCCGTGCCCGAACAGGTGTTGCCAAAAGTGATTGACCGCGACGCGCGCGGTGAGCGGATGCCGCGGATCGACCAGCCAGCGCGCGAGATCGAGCCGGTCCGCGCCTTTCTCACGCGCTGTTAGCGGCGGCAAAAACGCGGGCGTCCCGGGGGCGACGGCTTCGCCCTTGTGCAGGAAATTGCCGCGCACGAACACGTGTGTCGGCCGCGACGCGGCTTTCAACGTCATGATCCTGTCCTTGGCGTTTGGCAACGGCGCGTCGTGATTGTCGGTGTTGTTGAAAACAGCATAGAGCTGATAGTATTCGCGCTGCGAGATCGGATCGTACTTGTGCGAATGGCATTTCGCGCAGCCAAACGTCAGACCCATCCAGACGGCGGCGGTCGTGTCCGTGCGATCCTGAATGGCGCGGCTGCGAAACTCTTCCTTATCCGCCGACGCGGCGCTGTTCCATAGCGTGTTGCGATGAAAGCCCGCGGCAGTCAAAACTTCCGGCGCCGGCTTGGGCAGCAAATCGCCGGCCAACTGTTGGATAGTGAATTCGTCGAACGGAACGTCGCGATTGAACGCATCGATGACCCAATCGCGGAATCGCCAGGCGTCGGGGCGAAGCCGGTCGTTCTCATAACCGTCGCTCTCGGCGAAGCGGGCCAGGTCGAGCCAGTGCCGGCCCCAGCGTTCGCCGAAGTGCGGTGAGGCGAGCAGGCGATCGACGAGCCGTTCGTACGCGTCCGCGCGTTGGTCCTCCACGAATGCCTTGACGTCGTCCGGTGTCGGCGGCAAGCCGACGAGATCGAGATGGAGCCGTCGAATGAGCGTATGTCGATTCGCGTCGGCCGACAGCGTCCCGCCCGACTTTTCGAGGCGGGCGAGGATGAATGCGTCAATCGGATTGCGCACGCGGCTCTTGTTCTTGACAGCGGGTGCATCGGGCCGCTTCACCGGACGAAACGACCAATGATCGTCGAACGTCTCCGCGCCGGCCAAATCATCGGGCCACGGCGCGCCGGCTTCGATCCACGTTCGGATCGCCGCGATTTGCTTCGGCGTCAACTGCTCGCCCGCGGGCGGCATGCGCTTGGCGACGTCGTTTGAAGTGATGCGGGCCAGCAGTTCGCTCTTCGCCGCCGACTTCGGCAAGATCGCCGGCCCCGAATCGCCGCCCAGCATCGCGCGGCGGCGAACATCAAGCCGCAGCCCGGCTTCCTGTTTCTTCGGACCGTGACAGCGGAAACAGCGTTCGGCAAAAATGGGCAGCACGTCGCGGCTGAAGTCCACCTGCTCGCCCGCCGCGAGCGCCGGCGCGAGCGCCAGGCTGGCGACGACGGCCAATCCCCAGCGCCGGATGCCGTTGCTTCGACTCATGATGCGTGCTTCTCCGTTTGTCGGTTGCACGGACGGTGTTTCAATATCAATCCGTCATTTTGGCGACGATACAATAGGATACAGCGCCTGGGCGCGGGTGCAACCATGAGATTCGCTTTACCCACGGGATCATGCGATGGCGAAAAAAAGGCCGGACGATGACGAGGATCAAGCGCCGGCGCAAAAAAAAGGCGGCGGCGCCGTCTTCTTGATTGCCGGAATCGCCGCCGGCGGCCTTCTCTTGCTTCTTTGCTGCGGCGGCGTCGGCATCGGCGGCTATTTCGCCTTCCGCGGCGCCGCGGCGCCCGACATCGTCGGCCGCTGGGAAATCGATGAGATTGCCAAGCTCGTTCTGGATTTCCGCCCCGATGGAACCGGCACGATTGAAGTGCCGATGGCCAAGGTGCGCATCCCCATTACCTACAAGCTCAAAGGCAATGACCTCACCATCGCTCCGGCGCCGGGCCAGGGCCTCGGCTTCGGCGAGCGCGACGCCGTCGAACGCCTGGAGCGCACGCGCGTGTCGCGCTTTGGCGACCAGTTGCGGATGGAAGCGCTCGCCGGCCCAGGGATGGGACAAGCGATGCTGCTCAAGAAAATCCGCTGACGGCCAAATTGAATCGCGCCGTTTCATTCGCGCTGCCTGCTACCCTTAATAGGGCAGCCATGCACGCCGATTTCCGGATAAAATGCAACCGGCATCGAATCATCGCCAACGGAGTGAACCATGCATCTCACCTGCCTCGTAGCGGCGTGCTTGCTTGCCGTCGGCCAACCTTATACGCCCGCGTGGTTCGGCGCTCGTGCCGCGGAGGCGGAAACGTTCGCGAAGGACGGCAATGAAAAGGAGATGACGGCGCTCATCAAGGAGATGGCCAGGCAGGCGGCGAAACTTCGCGTCGAAGAATTCAAGGACGAAATGGAATTGTTCACGCAATGGAAAAAAGGCGTCTGCGAATTCTGGCTGGGCGATCTGACGCAATCCGTCAAGACGCTCGAAGCAATCGAGACCAGAGAAAAGAACCGCTTCTTTCGCCACTTCCTGTACGTCGATCTCGGCGACGCGTATCTCGATTCGGGCCGCTCCAAGAAAGCGGAGCCGTGTTACGAGAAGGGCATCACGCTCGTTGAGAAGAGCACCAAGAAATTCGACGCCGCCGAGCTGCTCCGCATCCAGCTCCGGCACGTGCGCTGCAAGGTCAACCTGGGGAATCTTGGCGATGCGAAGGAACGTCTTGCCACGTTGGAGAATGCCGTCTTTGAGAAGACCAAGGAAATCGACAAGGCGACCCGGGAGCAGGCCGGCGAACTGCAAGCCGAATGGCAAATCCTTCAGTCCGAAATCGATCTGAATGAACGCAACCTGGTCAGCGCGCTGGGCCGGCTGGAAACGACGCAGAAAAAGCTGGAGGCGTTTCCCAAGAGCAAGAAAGCCGTGTTCTTGCGTTTTCGCTGTCACCTTGGCCTCGCGCGAGACTACTGGTTGCTCGCGCGATTCGAGAACGCCGGCGCGCATTTGAAGCACGCGGAGGCGTTGGTCCATTCCGGCCGGTTGTACCGCACTGAACTGGGTCACGCGGACATCAAGAATGCCATCGCGGGATTGGCGATCGAGGAGGCGTACTTCGCCGTCGATGACGATACGCCCGCCCAAAACGTGCTGCGGAATCTGGATCAGGCGGAGAAAAACCTCAACGATGCCATGGCGCATCATGACAAAATCAATCGCGGCGACGACATGTTCACGGCCGCGGTCGATTTTCATCGAGCCCAGGTCAATGAGCTGCGCGGCCGCGTGCTAACGTCAACGGGGCAGAAGGACGGCGTCGCGCAACAGCAGTTCCTCGATGGCAAGAAGCGCTGCGACGCGTCCATCAAGAACCTTCAAGATGTGCTGCAACTGGCCGACAACCACGATCGCATTCTGGAAGTGCGCAATCGCCGCGCCTGGCTTAACCTCCGCCTGGGAAACGCGAAGGCCGCCCGCGATGAGGCAAGCGCGGCGCTCGATCTTTTCGAGAAAAAGCATGGCGCCAAGAACCTCGATCGCGGCCGTTATCTGCATGTATTGATGGAAGCCGAGCATCAGCTCGGCAACACGAAAGACGCGATCAGGTACGCTCAGGAACATCGGCGTCTGGTGGACAAGGGCTTGGGCGCGATCCTGGCGGGGCTGTCGGCGTCGGAGCAGGTTCAGTTCTTTCGCCGCTGGGACACGCCGGGGCTGCACGCCAGCTTGCGATTGGGCATCAAGGATGGACAAGACAATCAGGCGCTCGCCGACGCCACCGTTGAATGGCTGATCAATGGCAAGGCGAAGTTGGCCGAGGTCGTGGCCGCGCAAACCCAGGCGACGCGCGCCGTCAATCCGCAGGCGTTCGAAGATTATCAGAAGGCAGTGCGGCGGCAGGCGTACATCCTCTACGGCCAACCGACGAGTGATCAAAAGACGGTGCAATTGCAGTATCTTGCCGAGGAATCGCGAAAGCGACTTCTCGCCGCGCAGGCCGCCCAGCAGGTCGCGCAAGAGCCCCACTGGTACACGCTCGCCGAGGTTCGGGCGAACCTGCGCGAGGACGAACTCTACGTCGGCATCTATTGCTTGCGGCCGCGCGACTATGGCGAACGCGTTTATTATGCGTGGCTGGTTTCGCGCGAGGGGCCGGTGCAGACGGTCAAGCTCGGCGATGCGCGGACCATCGAAAATCTCGTCAAAATCTTCCTGCGCGAGCAGGAACGCGTTCCTTTGATTGCTCCGGGCACCGAAAAACAGGCCGAGCTGGCGCTGCGCAAAAACTGCTTGGACGAGCTTTCCCGCCACGTGTTTCATCCGATCCAGAAGATCGCGGCCGGGCGAAAACGATGGATCATCAGTCCGGACGGCCCGCTGTGGAACGTTCCGTGGGCTGCTCTCTTGTTGCCGGATAGCCGATACGCGATTGAGGAGATGACGTTTCGCTACGCCATCACCGGCCGCGATCTGGTGCCGGCGCCCGCGACACAGGCGAAGGTTGGCGATCCGTTGATTCTCGGCGATCCGTGGTTCAACTATCCCGATACGGATCGGCAGCGCTTGCGCCTGCCGGGACTTGATCCGTTGCGGTTGCCTTGGGACCGGCTGGATCATTCGCGGCAGGAATGCGACACGGTCTTTGCGATTATGAACGACGTCAAGATGAAGCCAAATCGTTTGCAGGGCACGATGCGCAAGGAACAGCTTGTGGATTTGATGCGAGCGCCGCGGATGGTGTATCTGTCAACCCACGCGTTCGCGACCTTGCGGGGCAGGGTGGATGTCGATGATCCGATGCTGTCGTGTGCGCTGGCGTTTGCTGGATGGAATTATTTGCCGCAGGCGAACGAGTCCAATTTGCCGGGGATGATGACCGGTGCGGAAGTGCTCGGCATCGATTTGCGCGGCACGGAGCTGGTGGTGCTGGCGTCGTGCGAGGCAGGCAGCGACGCGTTGTCGTATGGCCAAAGCCCGGCGAATTTGCGGCACGCGTTTCATCTTGCGGGGGCGCGTGCGGTCGTGTCGGCGTTGTGGGCGATGAATGATCGATCCAGCGTCGAGTTGATGGAGCCGTTCATGGATTCGGTTTATCGGCGAAAGTTGGACAAGGTGAGTGCCCTGTGCGAGGCGCAGCAGCAGTCGATCCGTTATTTGCGGATGTACCGCGATCATGCGCATCCGTATTATTGGGCGGGGTTCACGATATCGGGAAGTTAACCGGACGCGCAAGCGACGGTTGCACATGTATCGGGAAAATCCGTCGCTTGCGCGTCCGGCTAACGCAATTGCCCCATTCTTCCTAATCGGCACATTCGCGGCGGTCTAATCGGCAATTTCGGCAACTTCATCACGTCCGCTAGCCACGTCAGCCTGGATATCCGATACGAGAACCAGGATTGTTCATCGCCAGCCATTATTGTGCCGCGTACGTTGCGCTCGAATTGGAACGACGCGCCGACAGGGAGTTCACATGAAGCGTATCGCATGGATGCCGGCTGGAATCTTGGGTCTTTCTTTCCTGGTCGCACGCGGCGCCGCACAAGAGTTGCCGACGGTCAAGGTATTGCCGCCGACGACGCAGATGCACTCAGTCTCAACCAGCGAGGCGGCCGGGCATCTCGGCCATCCGCACTTCCGGCCGCGCTGGAATTTTCCGAGCCTCGGCGCTCCGGTCGGACCATGCCCGACTCCGTCGCCAACCCCGAGCGTGACCGATCCGACCACGCCGCCGACGCCAACGTCGCCGACGACGCCGACGAGCCCCGAAGATGCCTTGTCCGGCGCGGGCCAGTTCAAGAACAGCCCCGGCAACCTGAGTTCCGTGTTCGCAGGCGCCGGCACCGGCGCCGCAACCAGCGGCGATCCGATTTCGACGGCCATTATCACGCCGCTGATCATCCCTGGTCTTTTCACGGCGGGCTCGGCCCAGTCGGCGCTGCCCATGGACCGCGTCTTCTTCGATTACGGCTACTTCCCCCGCGTCGGCGTTTACGGCGTCGGCACGAGTGCCCCGCAGCTGAACCGCCAGACGATCACGCAGACGACCGTAATCCCGTCGCCGCTTCCTCCGAGCATCCCGCCGACGATCATCACGACCACCAGAACCGATTTCTCCGTCTCGCAGTCCTCCGCCATCGTCGCCGGCTTCAATTTGAACACGTTCAATTTCGGCGTCGAGAAGACGTTCCTGGACGGCCGTGGCTCGGTGTATGTCGGCGTGCCGCTCTTGTACACGACCGACAACATCACCGGCCAAGAAATCGACGGCCTGGGCGACGTCAGCGCCGGCTTCAAATGGATCCTGTCGCAGAATCCGAACAATGGCAACACGTTGACGGCCGGCTTGACCGTCTCCTTCCCGAGCGCCCACCCGGCGCTGTCCCGCAGCGTCACGCAAACCGGCAACGGCACCGGCGATGCGCTGGTCCCATCGACGGACGTGTCGATCAACCCGACGTTCTTTCAACCCTGGGCCGCGGGCCTGGTCGTTTTTGGCAACCTCTTCTTCCACGAGTACTTCGCCGTCATCGTGCCGACGGACGATCGCGTTTCGACGTTCATCAACAACGATTTCACCGTGGGCTATGCTCTCTACCGCGCCGGTCCGGAGCGACTCTTGACTTCGGTCACGCCGAACATGAGCCTGCACATGCTCATTCCCGTCAACCACGTCGGCACGCCGCCCGATCCGGGCACGGTGACGTTCGTGCCATTCCAGGGCGACGGCGCGCTGCCGCCGCCGGTGGGGCCCGACTCGTTCTTGTTCAGCACGCAAGCGTTCCTGACCGCAGGCATACAAGTCGGCATGCGGCAAACGATTTCGGTTTCCGCCAACGTCATCGTGCCGGTCGCCGGCCCACGCGGCTACCCGATCGGCGGGACGTTTAGCTTGAACTACTTCTATTGAGAATTCTTCACCTCCTCTCCCCTCTCCATCGGTACTCCGTGGGAGAGGGTCGCACGCTCCTCTCCCCTCTCCCCCGGTACTCCGGGGGAGAGGGGCCGGGGGTGAGGGGGATAGAATCCCGCGCGAAATCTTCGTGCAAATCGGCGAGGCGCGACGCCTGTGCTGCGTAATGTCGTTGCTTTGCCCATGGAGAGTTCGCGCGGCGCCACGTCCCCCTCACCCCCGGCCCCTCTCCCCCGGAGTACCGGGGGAGAGGGGAGAAGATTTCGCCAACATTCACCCACCTATCTGCTTCTCGCGCATCCGCAAAATCACCTGTACTTTCCCTGCCGCAAGCATAATCTTTTCAAGAATGAAGGTCGCTTCCCCAATCCACGGTTTGCCGTAATCCATGACTCCGCGTTCGGTTCTTTCGGTCTGTTGGCAAGACGGCATGTTCATGTGGCCGCACCACATGCAGCAACAGGACCGTAGCGAGACCGAACGACTCCGCTTGAGCCATCGCTGGAACATCCATCACAACTGGGGCCTTCGCAAGTTGGCATGGGACGCCGACGCGTTCCAGAGCGGCCGGCTCGACATTACGCAGTTGCAAGCGCGGCTCCGCGACGGCACCCTCGTGGACGTCCCCGGCGAGGGTCGGCTGCCGACGCTCGATTTGGCCGAGATCCTCGCGTCCAGGGAGCGCGTGACCGTCTATCTGGCGATCGCTCAATTCAATGACAAGGGCGCCAACGCATCACCCGCGGTTCCGATCGATCCCAAGCTGCCGGAAGCATCGGCGGCGAAGACGCGCTTTGTCATCGAGAAGTTTCAAGTCGCCGACGAGAACGACGGTGTCGATCTGCAGACGCTCGACTTCCGCACGCTCAACCTGCAATTGCTCACCGATACGCAAGACATCGCCGGCTATGAGGTCCTCGAAATCGCTCGCTTCGAAAAGAGCCCCGGCGCCGACGGCGTGCCGCAAGTGGACGTCAATTACATCCCGCCCGTTTTGGCATGCGATGCCTGGAAGCCGTTGGCCGACGGTATCCTGCAGTATTTGTTTCATCATCTTGGCAGCCGCATGGAGAATTTAGCTGGCAAGGCGGTGACGCGCGGCATCACCTTCGAAACCAAGAATCCCGGCGACACCAAACTGCTCGGCCGGCTCGCGGTGCTCAACGAGGCGTCGTGCGTGCTCAATACGATTGCGTTTGCCGAGGGCATTCATCCATTCACGGCGTATCTGGAATTGTGCCGCATCGTCGGACAATTGGCGATATTCTCGGGCGATCGGCGCGCGCCGAAATTGCCCGCGTACGATCACGACGATCTGGGCTCGTGCTTTTACGCCGTCAAGCGCCATCTTGAATGGGACGAAGACGGCGCCGCTTACGAGGAACGCGCGTTCGTCGGCGAAGAGCTGCGCATGCAAGTCGCGATCGAGCCGAAGTGGCTAGAGCCCGCGTGGCACCTATTTGTGGGCGTGCGCAGCGCGTTGCCGCAGGCGGAAGTCATCGATCTGTTGACGACGCCGGGCCAGCTCGACATGAAGATCGGCAGCGCCAATCGCGTCGATCACATGTTCACGCGTGGCATTCCATCGCTGGAGTTCACGCACGCGCCGACGCCGCCGCGCGTGTTGCCGACGATGATCGACCTGACGTATTTCGAGGTCAATCGCGACTCGCGGCAAAACGAGTGGGCGATGGTGCAGCAATCGTTGACGCTGGCGATCCGCGTCAATCACAATCGCTTCGAAGTCGGGCCGCAAGGCAATATCAACGGCGCACGCAACCTGGCGCTCAAGGGTCCCGGCGGAATGTCGGCGACGACGATGCAGTTTTCGTTGTTTGTGGTCGCGGGCGCCGCGGATGCGAAATGATTTCCCCTCTCCCCCCGGTACTCCGGGGGGAGAGGGGCAGGGGTGAGGGGGGACAGTATCCCTCGCGAAATCTGCGTGCGTTCGCAAGGATTTTAATTCCTTGCATTGGACATAGATTTCGCGCGGGATGCTAACCCCCTCACCCCCGCCCCTCTCCCCCGGAGTACCGGGGGAGAGGGGAGAACAGAGTGCTTGCCGAATCGACTGAACGGTGGATTCATGCGCAAAGAAATCGCCGACTACGTAATGCCGGTCTTGCGGAGCGCCATCGAGTACAAGGAAGGCCTGCGCACCAACGAGAACGTCTGGAAGTTTCGCTTCCAAGAATGCCAGAAGAAGATGCTGGCGCTCTTGCAAGCGCCGATTCGCGACGACCTGCGCGGCGACGTTCTTGGCGAACAGCGGCCCTACGAGTCCGGCGCCGGCATCAGCAAGGCCGGGTTTCTCGGCATTCGCTACGCGCTCGTGTGCTGGCTGGATGAGATTTTCATCCTCGATTCGGCGTGGAAGGATCAATGGAACGTCAACAGCATGGAATCGACGCTCTATCGCAGCCGTGAACGCGCGACCGAGTATTGGTCCCAGGTTCAACGCGCGCAGACGCGGCCGACGCGGGATGCGCTCGAGGTGTATTATCTGTGCGTCATGCTCGGCTTCCGCGGCGAGATGATCGAGAAGCCCACGGAGCTGGCGGCGTGGCGCGACGGCGTGCAGTCGCAGATCACGCAGGCGGAGGGGCGCATCTATTCGGCGCCGCCGGGCCTGTCGGTGCAGCCGGACGTGCATCGGCCGCTCACCGGGGCGGCGAAGATGCAGAAGTGGTTCATGGTCACCGCGGCCATTGTGCTGGCATTCATCCCGGTGCTGATTTTTGTTTTTGCCCGAAGGTAATGTAGTCATCACGCTCCGCGTGATGATGTTTGGCTTATTCTCAGATAGATTTGCTCGTTTGTGAATTCTGCTCAACATCATCACGCGGAGCGTGATGACTACTTTCTCAACCGAGGCATGCCTCCATGACGTTCATCAGCGCCGCCTGGGGTTGGATCAAGAGGATCTTCGCCGCCTTGCTGCCTTTCCAGAAGGGCATCGGGCTGTCGCCGTGGGTGCGCTGGGTAATCTGGATCGTCCTCGACGTCGCCGTCATTGCTTTGCTTTATCTGCTCAACATCAAGTCGCCGCTCGCCAATTACTTGCCGAACGTCTGGCCGGAGTTCCGCGACTGGTATTTGCCGACGCTTGGCCAACTCCTCATCTTCATGGGCGTGGTGCTTTATTGGCTGTATGTGCTCTGGTTCGCGGAACCGGAGGATTCGCCGTTTTTGGATATCGACGCGGCGTGGCAGGAAGCGACGAAGGCGCTCGATGACGCGGGGATTCGGCTGACGCGGGTGCCGATCTTTCTGGTGCTGGGCCGGCCGTGCACGTCGGAGGCGAATCTGTTCGATGCGGCGGGGCTGAAGCTCGCTGTCAAGCAGACGCCGGCGGATCCGCGGGCGCCGCTGCACGTGTTCGCGGAGCGGGAGGCGATTTATGTGACCTGCCGCGGCGCGTCGGTGCTCGGCAAACTCGCCGGCATCCTGGCGCGCGAGGAAGCGCCGCGGACGCCGCTCAGAGAGGAATCGTCCATCAATCCCGGCGCGACGGAAGTGCCGTGGAAGAAAGAAGACCTCTTATTGCAAGAAAAGGTCCGCGCCGCCGAGGGACGCGAAGCCACCACGCTGGAGAAGCGCGTGATGTATCGTTCGTCCGTCGGCAAGCCGCTCGGCGCCGATTTTTTGGCGAACGCCAAGGACGTCGCCATGCAGAAAGCGCGGTTGGCGCATCTGTGCCGATTGATCGTGCGCGACCGCCTGCCGCATTGCGCCGCCAACGGCGTTCTCGTGTTGATCCCGGTCGCCAGCACCGACACGCCCGGTGAAGCCGAGGTGACGGCGCAGGCGTGCAAGGAAGACCTGGAGACCGCGCGCCGCGAAATGAAGCTGGACTGCCCCGTGTTGAGTTTGGTTGTCGATGCCGAAGAGCTGCCGGGCTTCGCGGATTTCGTGCAGCGGCAAACGGCCAAGCAATTGAAGCACCGTCGCGGCAGCGGCTTCCCGATGGCGACACGCATGGAACGCAAGGAACTGCTGAAGGAAGTCCGCAATTCGCTCACCTGGGTCTGCTCCACGTATCTTCAGGACAGCATCTACGACGTCTTCCAGCACGAAACCGCAACCAACATGGATGTGGCGCCGCTCTTTCCGGGCAACGCGAGGCTCGTTCTGTTATTGGCGGAGATCAACGATCGGGCCGATGCGCTGGTTACCATTGTCGAGCACGCCATGTTGTCGCAGGAGAAACACCCGTTTCGTTACACGGGTTGCTATCTGGCTGCGACGGGCGGCGCCGGCAATCAGGCGTTCGTCAGCGGCGTTTTCGAAAAGCTCTCGAAAGAGCAAAGCAGCGTCACCTGGACGCCGGCCGCCAAGCAAGAGGACGCCGAGGGCCATTCGTGGGCGAACTTCTACTTCATGGCCGCGGCGGTGTTGTTTCTTGGGTGGTGTGTACTTCTGGCGTATGGCATTTACAGCGCGATGCGCGGGTGACAGGTCGGTTCGCGATTCAAAAGCTCCGTTGACACGAAGGATTTTTTGTCGGTACAATTAATCCCATGCGGACACATCGACATCCGAGACGCGGCAGGCCACCGAAGGCAGGGCGGCGCAAAGCCGAGTATCTTGATATTCGCCTCGAGGCTTCCGAGAAAGAGGCCTTCAAAGATGCCGCCGGATTGGCCGGGCTTGATTTGTCGGCCTGGGTTCGAGAGCGATTGCGCGTCGTCGCCCGGAAGGAACTTGAAAACGCCGATCGGCCGGTCAAGTTTCTTGACAAGACGAATGGGCGAACACGCGGGCGTCGTGGTGAAGCGATCATTCTCCGAATTCGATACGTCAAACCGGCCAATCTTGAAGTTGAATTCGCGGATGGTTTCCAAGGCTCAATGCCAGTGACCAAACTCGAAATGCCGATCGATAAAATTCGATGGTCAAGCGTCACGGTGACAAACCGCGGAACATCAGCAACTTTCAAAGGGATCAAGGGCGATTTGATTCCTATCGACGCCTCGACCATTCGTTACCTTGTTGACACGCAATACGCGGCAAAAAAAGATCGTTCCCTCGAATCGCACCAACTGTCGAGAAGTGAACTGGCTAAAATGGCTCACGACAACGCGCCTCCACAAAGCTGGTACGAGGATTTGCCGGAAGACTTGACCCGTGAATCATGGAAGTAGGAAATGCTGCCCGACAAAGAAATCGCCAAGCTATGTCGCGGCAGAATCATTTATGCATCGTTTTACAATTCTCTCGGCAACAACGTTGCTGGCCCGCATTACGCGGTGATCCTTGACTCGGATGACGAAATCAAGGAACACGATAGTTATTTCGTGGCCGTCATTTCTAGCAAAGAAAAAATCGACGAGGGATTCAACGTTGCGGTTCCAGCCTACACCGGCTTGACCGGATTCGTAAAGTGCCGCTGGATTGAGGAAGCGCATCTTCGAGCTATCGAAAAGGTCAAGGGAAAGATCCTGAAGCCGGAAATGGAGAAAATCGCCGCAATGGTCAGAAAGGCGCGGGCTTCCAATGCATAGTACGGGTATCGTGACATGGCCTTGAAAAAAACAAAACCGCGTGCAGCATGGTGATGCCGCACGCGGTTTTTGCTTGTCGCATTCGCTCAATATCGCAAGCGGAACTCCGAGCGATACAGTTGGTCCGGCCCATGGCGATTGCCGAAGCCGAATGCGGCGGCGAAGCCGAAATCGACGCGTTCGCAGATTTGCACGCGAAGGCCGGGGCCGCCGTTCATGTACGTCGCGGCGCTCAGGCTCGCCGGCTCGCCGCTTGGGAAGTCGGTGAACTGGCCGCGGAACGTGTAGCCGTTCAATTCCAGCGTGCCGATGATGGCGAGCATGTTGCCGTACTCGCACAGCATGTGGTTCAAGCTGCCGTGGAAATGAAACACGGAGCCCTGGAAGCCGTTCGAGCCGCCGAGCGGAATCCACTCGGAGATCTGCGTTTGCAGGTGCGTGCTGTGCGTGAGCTTCAGGGCCGCCATGAGCGATGGCTCCAGCGCCACATGGCCGGTGCCGAGGCCGGCGGTGAAGTTGCCGGTCGGGATGAAGGTGCGAAACTGCATCGTGATCAGGAGCAATTCCCGATCGAGCAACACGGTCTTGGCGCCCACGTTCATGTCGCCCATGCCTGCGGCGCTGTTGCCGAAGACGGGATCGTGGGTTAAATAAGTCAATTCCACGAAGACGCTGGCGCCCTTGGCGGCAATTTCCTGATAAAACCACAACTGATCATAACGAAGGGACGGCGTCGGCGTCGCGGGTCCCTTGCCGCCGATCTGCGCCCAGAAGAATTCCGCCGTATCCGGAAAGCGATAGTTGTGCCCGCGGTCCCAGCGGACGCGCGTTTGCGTCACGGGGCGCGGACCGTCCTGGAAGAACGCGGCGTTGGCGGTGGGAATCCACGCCGGTTCGTAGCATGGATCGGGGCAGCACAGCTCTTCGTAGAGGCAGCCGAGCAGTCGGCCGCACCAGGTGTCCGCGTCGAACCCGTGGCACGGCGTTCGCCCGGCGTAACAGCCGTTGCCGCTGCCGCAGCCGCCATGGACGTAGCCGAACAGGCCGTTGTTGTAATTCGTCTTGCCGCAGCAGCCGCCGCCCCCGGACGCCTGCTGCACCATCGGATCGAAGATCGTGTTGTTGTCCATCGCGGATGGCTTCTCCGCGGCGGGTATTGAAGTGATCGGCGGCAACTTCGGGAACGGCGACAGTTGCGGCCGATCGAATGTTTGTGCGGACAGGGTTCCACTGGCAGCCAGCGCACCGCCAAGCACGCTCGCCCATAGCACGTTCAACTTTGATTTGAGTCTGGCGTAAATGGAGCGGATCACCTTGAAACTCCTTCCTGGCCAGCCAGGATTGCGTGTAATACAGGCACAATCGACACCATCGTTGCTTTCCTTATCGGCGTCATTAACCGCATTCTTTGCCTATTTGAAGGAATGACGGCAGCGCCAAGGTTGCAACAATCGGCACAAACGGCAAAGTCCGCCGCAATCGCGTTCCCGAGCGTGCTTTTCCCATTTCAACTTGCGAATGCTCCATAAAGTGAGCGAGGTTGGCAGGAGGCATAACCGGGTAACGGAGAACCGAGAACCGAGAACCGAGAACCGAAGATAAACTGGCGACCGCGTTCGTTTTCTACTCATTCTCCGTTCTCGGTTCTCCGTCACCCGGTTACCCGGTTGCTGCTTTGTCGAACTTGAGCAAGTGATACCAGCTAATCGCCGTGCTCCGTTCTCGGTTCTCCGTCACCCGGTTACCCGGTTGCTGCTTTGTCGGACTCTGGGCAAAAGATACCAGCTATGACGGCGCCCGTAATCCAGCAAAGGCGCACAATCCGTCAAGCTCCATCACAATCGGCAAATTGGTTACCGATAACAAAACCGGAAGATGCGGCAGAACGACGCAAACTGGAACAACCCGTGTATTCGCTTCAACCATATGCAAGCAAGAAAGGGAGGGAGTCCATGAAGACCAATCGCGTTTGGCTCGGGCTTTTGGCAAGCTTGGCGATCACGTCCGCGGCATGGGGGCAGCCGATCGGCGCCGGCGTCGGCACCGGAGCGCCGGCGGGCAACCTGTGGAGTTATTTTTGCATGACTCCAGAACAGAAGTTGGCCTGCAAGCTTTGGTTCTGCAACTCGGCTTTGGGCCAGCTCATCTCCGGCGGCAGCGGGCCCGTTGGCATGGCGACCGGCGGCCTGATGGGCGGCCGTTGCGAAAGGGCGAATGTGGAAAACGCCATCCTCAACGCGCCGGCCGGCGGCTCGGAAAACACCGCCGCCATCATCAAGAAAGATGAAGCCGCAGCGAAGGCTCGCCGCGCCGCGGTGCGCTACCTCGGCACCGTCGATTGCAACTACTGGCCCGAAGCCGCGGAAACGTTGCGGCTGTCGTTGCGAAAAGATCCCAATGAATGCGTCCGTTTCGAGGCCGCCCTGGCGCTCGCGAACGGTTGCTGCTGCACCAACGATATCATCAAGGCGCTCGAGCACAGCGTCACGGGCAGCAAGGCCGACGGCTTCCCGGCCGAACGTTCCGAACGCGTCCGCGCCGTCGCCGCCGAGGCGCTGGCTCGTTGCCCGCTCGTGGAAACGGTCGTTGAAGAGATCAAGAAGGACATCAAGAAGGTCGATGCCGGCCCCATGGATTCCAGTGATTATTACAAACGCGTCGCCCAGATGCCGCGCGAACAGGTGCTGGCCAGCGCCCGCGCCACCCTGGCGAGCGTGCAGACGAGCGCCCGCGCCCCGGTGGCCGCGCAATCGGCCGATGGCAGTCCGGTTCGCCGCCGTCCGGGC
>Ga0105340_1000625_pt1 | contig 16920 bp, 9 predicted proteins | sample EasRivMeERMLT700_FD_89676 | JGI IMG/M metagenome (GOLD analysis project Ga0105340, IMG submission 89676) | Soil microbial communities from meander-bound floodplain in the East River, Colorado, USA - East River MetaG ERMLT700 | ecosystem: Environmental > Terrestrial > Soil > Floodplain | place...
AAATCCGCCGCCGATCTGGTCGTAAATTCCGCCCGAAGCCATACGCTCGCATGTGTGCAGTACCATGTTCACTGCTTCCTCGTCGCCATGGCGCCGGCCATAAACCAGCAGGAAAGCAGGATGGCTCGGCGAGGGAAATTTCGGCGCCGAACCCCAGCCGCCGTGCACCGAGTCGTAGCCTTGCTTCAATTGCGTCCCGGCGCGTCGCAAATCCTCGGGCGTGAGCACAGTTTGGTTCGTCGCTTCACGCGTCGTGATCTCCGTTAACCGGCCATGCAGTTCCTTCGACGACGCGAGCAACTGGTCCCGTCGGTCGGTCCACGCCGAGTGAATTTGCTGGAGCACTTGCAGAAAACTGGGCCGGCCATACTTCGATTCCGGCGGCCAGTAAGTGCCGCCATAGAATGGCTTCAAGTCGGGCGCGAGAAAAACATTCAGCGGCCAGCCACCATGCCCGGTCATGCCCTGCACAAACGTCATGTAAATTTTGTCCACGTCCGGGCGCTCCTCGCGGTCAACCTTGATGCTGACGAAGTGCTGATTGAGAAACGCGGCTACCTCCTCGCTCTCAAACGACTCCCGCTCCATCACGTGGCACCAGTGACAGGTGGAATAGCCGATGCTCAGGAAAATCGGTTTGTTCTCCGCGCGAGCTTTCGCGAAGGCTTCCTCCCCCCACGCATGCCAGTCCACAGGGTTGTGCTGGTGCTGCAACAGGTAAGGCGATTTCTCCCGCGCCAGACGGTTGCTATGCACCGGTCGTTCCTTGGTAGTAACCATAGTCCCCTTCTTTTTTTCACACGCCGGGAGTATCGCCAGCAACACCAACGCAGCCGCGGCTCTCCAGCATCTCATCCGAAACACTCCCGCACAATAGCCCCATGTCGCAACTCCGGCAAAGCCCATTGTAAGTTTTCGTTCGTCACTCTCGCGCGCCTTCAATAAGTTGCGCGCCGATGATTTCGGAGAAACCATGGCGTGCCGACGCAGTCCTGCTCCTCGGGGCGGGCCTGCTCATCGTGCTTTCGATGAGCGTCTTTGCCGCCGCGCTCATGAAGGGCAAAAACGCCCCGCCCGATTTCATCGGGTTCGTTGTCAGCACCGTGGTCACCCAGGCGTTCGCCATCGGTCTCATCCACATTTTTCTGAGAGCACACAGGATCTCATGGCGCGACCTGCTGGGTTTGAGACAGCCCAGACTCTTATCGATCGCGCTGTTCGCGCTGGCACTGGCCGTGGTCGCATCCCCCATCACGTGGGCGCTTAGCAGCCTCGTAATCAAGATCATCACCCTGCTCCACCAAACGCCCGACCAACAGATCGCTGTGCAGGTTCTTGAAACGACCAAAGAGCCCGCCCAGCGCGCAGTATTCGCGCTGGCAGCGATCGTCATGGCGCCGCTCGTCGAGGAAATCCTGTTTCGAGGCATCCTTTACCCGCTGCTGAAGCACCACGGTTATCCTCGTCTCGCGCTGTGGGGAACCTCGCTGCTCTTCGCGGCCGTACACATTCACCTCGCCACTTTTGTTCCCCTCTTTGTCTTTGGGATGATTCTGGTTTGGATTTACGAACGCACCGATACGCTGCTCGCGCCGATCCTCACCCACGCCACGTTTAATACGATTAATTTCCTGCTGTTCATCAACCAGCCGCAGATCGAACAGTGGTTGAAGCGATTCGAGTGAAAGAGTTCGAACTTATCCAGCGTCTCGCCGCCAACCTCCCCCGGAACGATTGGGTCGTGACCGGTGCGGGTGACGATTGCGCGGTGCTCGATCTCCGCGTGCCGGGCTGTTACGTCCTGTTCAAAACCGACGCGGTCGTCGAAGGCGTTCACTTCACCAACGAAACCGCTCCCGAAAAAGTTGGTCACAAAGCGCTGGGACGTTGCCTCAGCGATGTGGCGGCGATGGGCGGCACCGCGACCGCGGCGCTCATCACGCTTGCGCTCCCGCCGAAGTTCGATGTCGCGTTTGTGGATCGCATCTACGCCGGCATCAACGGTCTCGCGAAGCGCTATGGCGTGGCCATCGTCGGTGGTGAGACCACCACGAACCCGGAGCGCCTGCTCATTTCCGTCGCGTTGCTCGGCACGGTTGATCGCGCCCATTGCATTCATCGGGCTGGCGCGCGCGCCGGCGATGCGATCTTCGTCACCGGCCAGCTTGGCGGCTCGCTCGCGGGCAAGCACCTCGATTTCGAGCCTCGCCTGCGCGAGGGCCAGTGGCTCGCGACTCACTTTGACATTCACGCGATGATCGACATTAGCGATGGCCTCGCGGGCGATCTCCGTCACATCGTGCGCAGCTCCGCCGCCGGCGCGGAACTGCTCTCCGAATCCATTCCGATTTCCCGCGAAGCAAAGCTGAAAGCGCGCAACGAATCGTCCGCAAAACCACCGCTGCTCGCCGCGCTGACCGACGGCGAAGATTTCGAGTTGCTCTTCACAGTTGCCAGCAGCGACGCTGTGGCCGTGCTCGACGCCTGGAAGAAAGAGTTTCCCGAGCTGCCGCTCACCTGCATTGGCCGCATCACCGAGGGGCACGGTTTGAAATTGCGCGACAAAAATGGTCTGCGCGAAATTGCGCTGCACGGGTATGAGCATTTTTCGGGGCCTCGATCGCAATGAACGAGTGCGTTACGAATAGTCCGGACGAAACCCTCGCGCTGGGACGGCAATGGGGCTCCGCCGCGGAACCCGGCTGGGTGTTTGGCCTCTCCGGGGATTTGGGCGCAGGCAAGACCCAACTCGTGAAGGGCCTCGCTCAAGGGCTCGGGATTAGCGAACAGATTCTCTCCCCAACCTTTGCGCTCGTCCACCAGTACAATCGCGGCCGCGTCCCGTTGGCGCACCTGGACCTCTACCGGCTCGACAGCCCGAGCCAGGTCATCGGCGCGGGCCTCGAGCAATTCATATACGACCCCACCATGGTCGTCGTGATCGAGTGGATCGAGCGCTGGTTCGCCGGTGCCACGCCTTCCCTGGCGGCAGGCGGGCTTTACCGTTACGCCCGCATCGAGACGCTGGGAGAATCGTCGCGCCAAATTACCTATGAGGACACTCGCACTTGAGTTTTCCTCAACGCGTCGAAGCGTGTCGGCAATCGCGCCTGACTGCGAGCCGGTTGAAGCGGTCGGCGCAAGCGTCGAACGAAACACGCAGGCGTTTGCTCTTATCGCTGACGTTTTGAAAAAGGTTCACTGGGACCGGCGCGACATCGAATGCATCGCTGTTGGACTTGGCCCGGGCAGTTACACCGGCGTGCGGGTCGGCATTTCGATTGCGCAGGGATGGCAAATCGCTCGGGACATCAAGTTGCTGGGGCTGAGCAGCGCCGATGCGATCGCCGAGCAAGCCCGGTGCGACGGGCTGCGCGGCCCTGTCACCTGCTTGATCGACGCACAACGTCAGGAATTCTATAGCGCCGTCTATGACCTCGATGACAATGCCGCACGCACGGTCCGACCGCTGCGCATCGAAACGCTGGCCCAGGCGCACGAACGCGCTGCTCAAGGCGAAGTGATCGTGAGCCCGGACGAGCACGCGCTCATTACCCGTCGCATCTTCCCGACGGCGGCAGTCATCGCGCGGATGGCTTCCGCGCGAAGCAACTATTTGTCCGGCGAAAAACTCGAACCGATTTACCTGCGCGAAACAGCCTTTATCAAGGCGCCACCGCCGCGCTTTGCTTCCGCATGAAACAGTATCGCTGCTGGGCTGAGGTCGATCTCGACGCGTTGCGGGAAAATCTCGCCTGGATTCGCCATCGCGTCGGCGCCCAGGTCAAGATCATGACGGTCGTCAAGGCCGATGCCTACGGGCACGGCCTGAAACAGATCGCCGGGCTGCTCATGCAGAACGGCACCGACGTTTTCGGCGTCGCCAACCTCACGGAGGCGCAAGCGATCCGCTCGGTCGGCAAAGGCTGGCCCGTCCTGATGTTGGGCGCCTGCCTGCCATTCGAAATCGAAACCGCCATTCGCGAAGACGTGATGGTGACAATTTCCACGGAGGAAGAGGCGGAACAGTTTTCCGCCGCCGCAACGAAACTAGGCAAGGTCACAGGCGCGCACATTAAGGTGGACACGGGAATGGGCCGTCTGGGTATCGCTCCCGAGCAGGCCGCAGCGCTATGGGAAAAAGTGGCGCGACTTCCGAACGTCAACCTGCGCGGACTCTACACACACTTCGCGTCAGCCGAAGATGACGCGCCGTTCTCGCGCGCGCAGAAGCGGCAGTTTACGCGACTGTTGGAGAAGCTTCCGCATAGCTCGCTTGATTACGTCCACGCCAACAACAGTGCGGCGCTGCTTTTCGAGGAAGGCACGCACTACAACACGGTGCGTCCCGGGCTTCTCGTTTACGGCGTTCTTCCCTCGGGCAGCCGGAGGCTGCTCTCGCAACTTCAGCACCAGGTTCGACCTGCCCTCTCGTGGAAGTGCCGCGTGAGCCTGGTGAAGGAGATTCGCCGAGGCAAGCCGCTCAGTTATGGCCGCAGCTTCATCGCGCCGCGCACGATGCGCGTCGCCACCCTCACCGCCGGTTACGGCGATGGTTTTTTGCGCGCCGGAAGCAATCGCGCGCGCGTCCTCATCGGCGGGGAACTCTGTCGTGTGCTTGGCCGCATCACCATGGATCAAACCCTCGTCGATGTTTCACGCGTCCCCGGCGTTCGCTCTGGAGACGAAGCGGTCCTAGTCGGGCGCCAGGGTGAGCGCGAGATTACCGTGAACCAACTTGCCGATTGGTGCCGCACCATACCGTGGGAAGTCCTAACGGCGATCACTGCGCGTGTCCCGCGCATCTACCGCGGCAGCCACGCTGCGTAGCGAAACGAGCGGTCGGGCGGCGGAGCGCCGACCTTCTCACACTCGGCATTGATCGGCGCGCTTATTGTCGCCTTACGCGATAGAATCGCGTCATGCCGTTGGTGGGCATCGTCGCCCGAAAGCTCGTGGGCGACACCACCGAAGTCGTCCTGGGGATTTGCTCCGTCCAAGCCGCTGGGGACAAAGTGGGCGTACCTTCAACGACAAAATCAAAAACTTGCCCGCCATCCGGTGTCACGAAATCAAGCTGCACGGTATCTGTGACGGCTGTAAAGTTCGTGATTGCCACCGCTGCCTCGGGGAGGCGCACGACGCGCACATTGTCAAAGATCGCGAAGGTATCGGATGAACCACTCGAATCGAATTGATCGCTGTGACCGATCATGATCGTTCCACTATTAAAGCCAAAGGTGTTGGTGAGGCGATAAATAAAATTCTGATTAACCCGGAGCGTGACTACATTGCCAACCTGGCTTATCTGCACGGTCGCCCAGGTTTTATTTGCCGAACTCACAAGATTTCCAGGGGACCCCGCCACGGCATACGGTGGGCTCGGTACCAATCCGGCAACGGCCGCAGCGGTCCGGTTCGTAATTGCGCGCGGGACGCTGCCAGCATTCGTGCTGGTATACGCGGCCCACTCGCGGTTTGCGCTGCCGTCATTCTCAATTGCGATCCAAATGCCGTCGGCGCCTCGCGCCAGGTTTGTCGCGCTTTGGCTTATGTAATTTGTTATAAGCCCCGAATGGTTGATGCCGGCGAGCGCGTGTTCGGTCGGATTGGGCGTGGTGTATTGCAGATACAAGTCAAATCGCAGCGCGTAATCGCCGCTGAACGTCTGGTTGGTGGGATAAAGGTTCACCGCTGCCGCGCCCGTTGGCGTTCCCTCGTTCTTGTTCACGGCAATACGAACGCCAAGCGTGTCCGCGCCGGCGGAACCCGGCGCTGCGGGAATCCCAAGCGCGCCATAATCGAACGCCCAATCCACGGTGTAATCAGGGATGTTGTTGCTCGACCAAAACATCAGCGTCCAGTTGTTCGAGGACGTATCAACATTGAAATTGTCCGCGAAGATCGGCGTCTCCGGCGCGTAATCATCTTCGCGAATTCGCCCTGAGGCGCTCGCGGCGGTGCTATCCACCTGATAGTCATTTGGCACGAGGCTGACCGTCACTGTTTCGTCGCCTTCGAACACGAAATCATCGATGGGATGCAACAGGTAATTGGTGGAAACAACGCCTTCAGGAATCAGGAAGGTTTCAAGGATAACAGGCGCATAATCGGTATCCAGGGTGGCGCTGCCAGCGAAATCAAAGAGGACGAATTGGGAGGTGTTCGTATTGCCGAGGCGGGTAATTGTGAATGCCAGTGTGTCGCTCGGGAAGCGCTCAAACGCATTCGTATCCAGAGGTCGGATTCTCAGCACCACCGGGGTTTCATTATCACTGATCGTGCCCGTGGCAATGATGGGGGCTCCCGGATTGTAGTCCGGGCTGACCCCCACCGTCAGGATCACCGTCTCGGTCAACTCCGCCTCGGTATCGTTAATCGGTGTGATGGAGAAGATGACTTCGCTCTGCCCGGCCGGGATCACTACTGTGGCCGGCGCCGTCGTATAATCAACACCGTTGGTCGCTGTTCCACTCCAGGTGAGGTTGACTGTCAAATCTTCTGCCGTGCTGCCGCCCCGAGTGACTTTGAAACTCAACTCATCGGCGCCCTCTTCGTACCCTTGGGAATCTTCGACAAAGGCACTCACCGAGGTCGGCAGCAGCACGCGGAACGTGCCGTCAGAGCCAGTGACGGCCGTACTGGTGCCGCCCGGCGAGAAGACCCGCATCAGTCCCGCCCCCGAGCTGACCGCATAGAGATTTCCCGCGGCATCGAACGCAACGTCGCGGCCCTGGGCGGTCGTAGTACCCATGCCCTGAAAATACATTCGGTTGGTGATGTCGGGCTTGCCATCGACCATCGGTAGAACCGCGATGCCATTCGTCTCAATGTTGATAACAGCGAGATAGTCATTCATCGGCGACACGGCGATACCGCCTGCCGCCCGTAGAAAGTCAGGAGCAGTCGAACTCCCTGCCAGTGCACGGGTTTCAACCAGCGAATTCCACAGCACCGCGCCGTTCGTATCCACCATCCAGACATTCCCTTCGTTGCCAACCGAGCGATAGTTCATCACGAAGAAATTGCCGTTGGTGTCGCGGTCCAGGTCCATAATCTGTGTTGCGGTCGTCATGAGAAAGGCGTTCGCGTGGGGGGCCACCCGAGTGGGCATCACGAATGGCCCGGGAAGGGCGGCGCCAATATCATGCCGCCAGAGACTATGCCGCTGCGTTGGCGTCGTAGCGGCCGGGTCGGTTTGCAAATCCTCATCCGTGGCGTAAACCGTGAGGTCTCCATTAAGAAGCGATCCCTCGACCCAAAGTCCTCCAATGCTCCCATGAATGCGATCGACCATATTGCTGGTGACCGGAAACGTACTGCCCGTGGGCCCGCCAAGAACGTTTTGCCCGCTTCCCGCGCTTACATCCGGATCGGTTACATACACGGAACCACTCGTATCCGAAAAATCGGAGATGTAGAGATTGTTGTCCCCCCGCCCGATCATCAGCCGGTAAGGGCTTACTGCGCCTCCTGTTGCGAAATTCAATCCACCTGTCAGCGCCGTGTCACCCTGCCCTAAGGCGTCGGATAGATCGGCATTTAATACATAAATGCCGTCCCCGACTGGACGCGCAAACGGCGTATTCGTCACGGTTGCATTGGAGACGTAGACTCTCCCGAAATAGGGACTGGCCGGGTCCGTATTCACTGCGACGCCCCGGGGGTTATTAAACCGCACGAGGTTCGTGTCCGTACTGATCTGCAATACCGCGGCGCGGTTCGGCGCCACCGGCGAAATAAAACCGGGTTGGCTCACCTTGAAGACTTCCACCTCGTACGCTCCCGTGACGCTGAGCGGGAACGTATGGAAACCGGCAGCCAGCGCACCTAAATCATTGGTGACGGTCCCGCCAGCCGAAATGACTTTCACGCTGTCAGCGGACTCGTTCAAGCGAAAGGAAATGGCTCCCGAGTCATTCGTGAGGCCGGTCGCATAAGGTCTGGCATGGATTTGGAGGGAGATAAAAGACAACAAAAGTACTGCGATGAAACGCCGCATAGTTCTCATAAGGGTCGTGTTAAGTAGAACAAGCCTATCAGATTCGCGCGCCACCTGGCAACCCAATCTCTCTCATGAATACAATGAAAATGGAGTCGTCCGCTGCAATTTCCTCCCTTGGGAGAGCAGCGCGCGGGCAGTGTCGCCGGGCCATGGAGCACAATCGCGACAGTCACTGCCTCAGCCAACAGTCCGATAGAATGAATGTGTGGACGCGAGTCGGCCCACGGGCTCCGCATTCTACCGCGCGCGCACCGAGTAACGGGCGAACGAAACTTGCGTCTTTACCGCCTTTCGGAATTCGCAGCATCCGGAATCCATTTGTCGATTTGCCGGTGGAAGGGCTGCCAAAAACAAACGTGCCCGCCAACCTTGCGGCTGACGGGCACGAAAGTGGGCGATGGGAGTTCGCCATGCTCTCTTTCCCATGCCGACATTAGGCGCTCACCCTCGCGGGGGCTGCCGGCTTCCCGACGCTATTCTCCACGGCAAGCGGAGTTACCGGCCTCGTAGCAGGGCCGTCGAGCGCGTTGACCGCAGCTCGATTATCGAGTGAGGCTTTTCAGCTCGCTTCGACTGGTGGTTGCGCCACCGGCCTGCGAACCAGGTCAAGACACGCCTATGATCTTTCCGCGTCTTAACCGCTTAGCGCGAGGTCAGCCACAGCTTTTGGCCGTGCGTTCACCCCGTGCCACGGGTCTCGCCTCTTCACTCTCAGGTTGCATTTTGGTCACAGGCCAGCGGTGCCTTTTTCGACATCGCCGGCGTTGCGAAAGGTTAACGGGTCCTGCCAAGACCGCGTGTCCTTCCCGGAGCGCTTGCTCTTTTTGTCACGCCTTTCGGCGTCTTTCGTTGGGCGGCGCATCGGTTTTGCCGAAACATCCGCCAGAGTCACTCGTCCGTGCTGGTGCGCAGTAACAACCGTTTGCCCGCAGGGGCAACTGCGATTTGCTCAAGCTCGAAACCTGCTTGAACTACTTGATTCAACTCGCCGCGGTTTCTAATCGCGGCTTGCTGCTCGTTTCCTCAGTCGCTTGTGGCACGTGCGACCGTGCCAGAAGAACCGGTGAATCCTGCCTCCCCGAAACCGAAGTTCCGTTTTGAGGGACCGAACCAACCAGCCTGATTCGATCTTTGCCCGGTCGCCCGGGTTTATCCTGGTCAGCTCCAACTTTCGTTTTCACCAACCGTTCTTTCAATGAACTGCGAACAGAATATCAGAAATTCCGAATCTGTGAATGAATTGATATGCACCGGTTATTCACCGGACGGGAGCGTGCCGAATAATGCGTTGTGTGCGGTCCGGCTCAATGTTGACGGAGAACTCGCCGCACACGACCGGAGTTATTCACAACCGAAAAGCCTTCAAAAACGCCTCGGGTGAATAACTTCCGGAGGCTCACGGGACGAAAAACTGCGTTTGAGACCACGCATCGACGGAATTTCCGCTGTCCTGAGCACACCACGACGGGGCATGCTTCACAGCATGAAGCCCACTTCGCACTTTTTCGTTAGAGCGGCAGTCGTGTTGATTGCAGGGTGCTGGCTGCTTTCAGCGACGGATTCCTCTTATGGCCAGGCAACGCCGCCAACGTTTGAAACGTACCTGCGCAAGAGCGTGGTCGATAAGAAAACACTCGATGTCTTTCTCGATCCCAAAGAACTTTCGTGGGCCAAGTTCGACCCGATCACCGGCTATCGACTCAGCAATTACATGCCCCGCGACGGGATCGACCGCAGTTCAACGATCTCCACGTCGCGGTCCAACGGAATGCGGACAGCGCATGCGTATGTGGACAAGCCATGCCGCATCAACACGTATGGCGACAGCTTCACGCTCTGCCATCAGGTGAGTGACAGTGAGACATGGCAGGAATATCTGGCGGGGCATCTCGGCGAACCGATCCGGAATTTTGGGATGGGCGGCTTCGGCGTTTATCAGGCTTACCGCCGAATGATCCGCGAGGAGCGGACCGACCACGGGGCGAAGTACCTGATCTTTTACATTTGGGGAGATGATCACGTGCGGAGCCTTCTGCGCTGCCGGCATGCCGCCATTTACCCGTGGTGGAATGACGACGGCGGCCGCGCGTTCCACAATAACTTCTGGGCGAACATCGAGATGAATCTCCAGGCGGGCCAACTCGAGGAACATGAGAACCTGTTGCCGACGCCCGAGTCCGTTTACAAAATGACCGACCCGGACTGGACCGTGCAGACGCTGAAGGATGACCTGGCGCTCAACATGATGATGTACGCGCGGGGGAACGTGAGTGACGTTGACATGAAGGGCGTGCGCCAGTTGGCGGGACACCTGGGGTTTGAATCGCCAGAGTTGGCTAACACGCAGCCGCCGCGGGGTGTCATCGACCAATTACTGAACCGTTACGCGTTCGCCGCCACGAAGGTGATCCTGACCAAAGCGAAAGAGTTTGCGGACCGAAATGACAAAAAGCTTCTCGTCGTGCTGTTCGACCCATCACGCGTCATGAAACCGCTGGTGGAGGGCAAACCGCGCTATGACCAACCAATCGTCGATTTCCTCACCGAGAAGGACTTCCGCTTCTTTGACATGAACGTGGTCCATGTGGAGGATTACAAGCAGTTCAAAATCCCTTTCGATCAATACACGAAGCGCTACTTCATTGGCCATTACAGCCCTGCCGGAAACCATTTCTTCGCCTACGCCATTAAGAATACGGTGATCGATTGGCTCGATCCGAAGCCAATCACTTACCAGAACCAGGAAGACCGCTGGATCACGTTTGATGGGTATTTGCAGAAGTAGAAGTTACGCAACTGCATGCGATCGTTGCTGCGGGCGAGGACGCCCGCGCGCCCCTTCGTCATTTTCTCGGCTTTGGGACAACGGCGTTCATCTGCTTGCGCCATTTGAGCAGTTGGGCGTGCGCGCGAGAAGTGGCTTTGGTTGGAACGTGGCGGGTGATGTCGATATCCTCGTAGAGTTGCCGAAAGAGAGCGGGATTGAAGTCAGGGTTTGGGGCATTCGTCTGCGCGTTCACTTTTTCGATCCATGCATTCAACCAACTGTGCATTTCTCTTGCGCGTTCGGGATTCTGCGCAGCGAGATTCTTCGTCTCACCAACGTCACTCGCCAAATTATAGAGTTCCGGCATCGCCGCGTCGTAGTGCACGATGAATTTCCAATCACCGTCGCGCACAGCCCCGCCTGGCCGGCCACCCTGGTTCGTATAATGCGGGAAGTGCCAGAAGATGCGCGTGGCGCGCACGGCGCTGCCGAGCAGCAGCGGCGCGAAGCTCGGCGCCTCCAAATCACGCGGCGGTTTCAATTCTGCCAACTCGCACAAGGTCGCGAACCAACTCGTATTCACGATCGGTGTATCGACGACGCGTCCAGCGGGCACGTGTCCAGGCCAGCGCACGATCAACGGCACGCGCAAGCCGCCCTCGTAGAGGAATCCTTTACCGGCGCGGAACGGCGAGTTGTCTGTGATGCGCTTGTGCGGTCCCTCGGGCACGTGCAAACCGCCATTGTCACTGGTGAAGATCACGATGGTATTTGTGCGCAACCCATGCGCATCGAGAGCACGCAAGAGTAATTCGACGGAGTCATCGAGCGATTCAATGACTCCGGCGTAGGCTGGTTCAAACGCATTTCGGTTTTTGTGAACAAGCTCTTTCTTTGCGGAGTACGGAATGTGCGGTGAGTTGTGCGCGAGATATAGAAAGAACGGCCGGGTGCGGTTGGTCTCGATAAAACCAATCGCGGCATGTGTCAGATTGTACTCTCCTTTGCCGCCTTCGACCTCGCTCGGCTTCGTCGTGGCGATTCCTGGATGATAGACGTCAAAGCCCTGTTCGGTCTTAAGAAAACCCCTCCCACCGAGATGCCACTTGCCAACGCACGCGGTCACGTAGCCGTTCGTTCTGAACAACTCCGCAAGCGTCAACTCCCCGAGCGCCAACTGCTGGTTGATGACCGGATGCAGCAGCTTTTGCGAAGGCGTGTTCGTGCGCCCTGGAAGGTAAGTAGTGAGACGCAGCCGCGCCGGGGTTTTGCCGGTAAGAATAGCGGCGCGAGAGGGCGAACAGATTGCCTGCGCGCAATACGAGGCCGTGAAGCGCATGCCGTCGCGCGCGAGTTGATCGAGGTTAGGCGTGTTGTGCTCTGTCCGCCCATAACAGGCGAGGTCGTTGATCCCGAGATCATCGGCAAGAATGAAGACGATGTTTGGCTTCGCGGTGGCGACGTTGGACGCGAGAATGCAAAGCAGCAGCGGGAGTAGCGGTCGCATATTGCCGAACAGAACAATGGAGTCCGAGCGATGCAACTCCATAATCCTGAAAGCCAGGTTCTACGGCTGAGCAATCGCGAGCTCGGAAATATTGGCGGGAACTCTGGTTTCAGTGCCCTGGCCATTGGGCCAGCGGACGGCGATGTGCGTCGGGCGGCGCGAGCCGCCAAGAATTTGTACCGCACTGTTTTGCGACCAATAGCCTGAGCCGCAGTGGATTTGACGCGCCGCCCCCAGGCTGTCGCCGTAGCGCGGCCGTAGCATTGCTCCGATAGCGTCGGGGTTCACCGGAGCGCCCGAGAGACGCACGCGCAACCCGGGGTGGCCATGCCGATTGCGATAAAGTTTAGTGGCCGCTCCGTTCTGTGTGACTACCAGGTCCACTCGTCCGTCGTTATCGAAGTCGGCGAGAGCGGCGCCGCGTTGTTCCCCATAGATCTGAATGCCGGAAAGGGGCAGAGGTTTGAAATCACCATGCCCGTCTCCGCGTAAAATCAGACCTCGCCCGGCATCGAGCCGCGAATCTTCGCGCGCGAAGGCAAAGAAGTTCTGGCTCAGAAAAATGTCTTCGTGACCGTCTCCGTCGACGTCAGCGACTTGCGCGCTGAAGGCAGGGGCGAACTGCGCTTCGTCCGGCAAGACCCGAGCTTCAAAGCGCCCGCGGCGATTGAGGAACACGGTTGTGGCCAGCGTGTTCACCGAAAGCTTGCGCGCGTTGTTCATTCGTTCGCCAAGAAGTTCGTCGACCGCACAGCGACTGAACGCGGCGTGGCTTGGAAAACCTTCGAAGACGAACGGGATGGCTGCGCCGAGCGCATCACGTTGAATACGGGGCGCGAGTTTGTCACCGTCGAATTCGGTCTCAATGACATCCAGACGCCCGAAACCAGTGAAGTCGCCATAGAAAATCGTCAAGGGCTTCCGGGCCGAGGCGGAATTGCAACTGTTCAGTCCCCAACTACCAGCCACGATGTCCAGCACGCCGTCTTCGTCAAAATCGCCAGTCGTAATACCGGTCCAGAGACCGGTGAAATCTGCGAGACCCCATGCCCCAGTCACGTCCTGCAAAACGCCGCGGCGGTTTTGAAACACGCGCACCGGTCCCCATTCGCAGGTGAGTACGAGTTCCGGTCCCGGATCATCATCGAGATTGCTCCAGACCGCGCCATTGACGAGGCCAATTTCGCGAAGGCTGTTGCTGTTCGCTGCATCAAGCTCCCATTGACCGTTCTCCTGGCGAAAAATCAGCGAACTCGCGGCCTCAGGATAACGTCCGGGAATGACCTGAGCGCCCACGAAAAGATCGAGATCGCCGTCGCCATCGATATCCGCCAGCGCCATTGGCCCGACGCTGGCGCTATGCGCTGGAAAAGGGTTGTTCGTCGGAGCCTGGACCTGGAGAGAGGGCTTAAGCACAAATTGCACAACACACGGTACGTTCGTGCCGTTTTCGTAGGAGGCGCTCCCGTTGAGGAGGTGTGTGTCGCTGCCCTGACGGAATGCAAGGATGGTTGTTTGATCTCGCGGGACGACGACAGGATCGCCCGCGCGCTTAAAGCCCTTGCCACTCGTGTTGATGAATAGCGCGCCTGATCCACCTTTACCGGAACCAATAAAGACGTCGTCCCACCCGTCGGTGTTAACGTCGAACCATGTCACGCCGGGACCGTTCTGGCTGAACTTGCGCGGCAAGAGGGGCTGGCGCTCGAAATCGTTGAAGGGATCTTCGTGGTGATTGTGCGCCAGCCAATCGCTTACATCTTCGAAGAGCGCTTCCGCCTTTCGAACCGTTTTCGGCTGCGGAGGAGAGGCCGTGGCGGAGCTTTCGTCGATTTCGTAAACGTGATTTGGCTTTACCCCTGGAATTTCAGTGACCGTGCCGTTGCGCCACGTGACGCGGAGGCCGAGTTCCGCTTTTGAGCCCGCGGCAAAGACACGAAGCGTATCGGAGCCCGAGAGGTAACTGCCGCCAGCGACAATTTCCGTCCTGTGATTCGGAACCGGACCGTTGAGAAGTTCCACACGAGCGCCGAGCGCCTGCGTGTTTGGGGCGCGCCCTCGCAATCGCACCGCCACGCGAGGTGCAGCGGATTCGTTGCGGTAAAGAGCAGCGCCTGCGCCCAGGCGATTGACCACTGCGTCGAGGTCGCCGTCCTGGTCGAGGTCAGCGAGCGCGATACCGTGGTTGGCACCCGGTTGGTCGAGGCCCCACACCTTTGTTGTTTCCGTGAAGCGCAGGTTGCCGAGGTTGCGAAACGCAACCACGGGCATTTGCAGCAAAGGATACAATTTCGTGTGCTCACGCTTGGCTTCGGTGAACGCGCGCTGCATGTCGCCTTGAGCGGCGCGCCGCCAGTCCTCGCCCAGTGACTTGATCTTTGCGGTCGCGTCAAGGTCCTGGATGTCCCGCAAGTGGCCGGCAGTGATCAGCAGATCGTCGTGGCCATCGAGGTCGACATCGATAAAGACCGGTGACCAGGACCAGTCACTGGCCTGGAGCCCGGCTAAACAGGCTATCTCAGCATAAGTGCCATCGCCGCGGTTGAGCAGAAGCGTGTTTTGCGTCGTCTGCACGCGCGTCTCGAGGTCGCCAATTCGCGGCGGAGTTGAACGTTTCGCGACGATCTGTCGTTTGCGCAGCTCCGCACTGCGGCTGAGCATGTCCACCACAAAGATGTCAAGATGCCCGTCGTGATTAATGTCGGCGAAATCCACGCCCATGGAACTGGCAGAAATTTTTCGGATGGCCGGGCCGTCGATGGCGCGGAGGCGGCCGTTTCCGGTATTGAGCCAAACGCGGTCGGGCGTCCAATAATCGTTGCAGACGTACAGGTCAGGCGTCCCGTCGTCATTCAGATCGCGAAAGGCTGCGGTCAAACCCCAATCGAGCGGCGCGCTGGAGAGTGGCCGGCCCTGGTCGTCCAGGAAATGTCCTTCGGTCCAGGGCACGGGGCGAAACCGCGCCTGGCCATCATTGAGATACAAAATGTGCGGCTCACCAAATTCCTGGAGGTATCCCTCCGCAAATGTCAGCCGGTTACGGAGCGAAGGAGGCACCGTCGGCTTTTTGTTGACCAGAACGACTGGGATGCGCGGCCAGTCCCGAATGTCATCAGTGCGATTATTGGTGACATAGAGATCGAGCGTGCCGTTGCCATCAATATCGGCAACCGCGAGCGACTCGGTTGCGTACTGGGTGGTCGTGCCGGCCTGGCTTGTCACGTCCGTGAATCGGCCCCGACCATCATTCAAAAAACAGAGCACGCCGCGTCCCACCGTGCCAACGAGCAGATCGAGCCAGCCGTCGCCGTTCAGATCAGCAAAGAGCGCGGCGCGGTAGTAACCCGTTGCGAACTTCAAGCCCGCGTGGGCCGTCACATCGTCAAAGCGCCAGGCGCCCAGATTTCTGAAAAGCCGGTTTTGGTTATTGAGGCTGCAGAAGAACAGATCCGTTCGACCATCGTTATCGAAATCACCGGCCGCCACGCCCGAACCGTTGTTGAGGACGCGATTCTCAGCGCTCGCCCAATCGCTCAATTCGTTAGTGAAGGTGAGGCCTGTCTGATCAGGCTTAAGAAAGGTGAATCCAGCTTTGCCGGTTGCAGGAACGCGCAGAGCTGTTTCCCGAACGTTCGCGGAGGGCTGTTCAGCGGCAACGCTCAGACTCGTGGCGCACGCCACGACAAGTATCCAGGTATTCGCGTTCACTCATCGCGCCCCGACCGCTGCACTGGCGCGGTAAGGGCCGCGCCAGCGCTATGTTCTCACCGCGCGGTTCTTCCTATTGCCGGAGGCGGAAGAAGCGCATGTTCTGGTCCGGCAGCAACGAGTAAGGCGGCACAGCGTTCGGCACGTCAGTCCACGACGTTCCTGGTCCGTTGCCGATGAGGGTTGTGGCCTCCTGGAGCACACCGCAAGGCCAGCGCAAGGTCAGGCCGACCGGGGCCGCGTCGAAGTTCAATCGCAAGACCATGGCACTGGGCGCGACGAGGCTGGCGCTGTCGCCTACGACGACGTCCGCAATCTGTTGCGCCGTGAGCATGGTATTGTAGACGCGCACGTCATCCATTGAGCCGTTGTAGATGCGCCAAAAGCCATCGTGAGACCGGCCCAACTCGATTGGCTGCGCCGGCGGCCACGACCATGGACCTGTATTCGCCTGCGTGGCATCCTGCACTCCGTCGATGTAGATCGTAATGGCGCCGCTGGACGATTGATCGTAGACGTAGGCGATGTGGTGCCAGAGACCGTCGTTGATCGTCCCGGTTGTTTGGAGCACGTTTACGTTGCCAGCTCCGCCGGCGGCCTGGACGAAAATATTGCCCGCATCGGTTTGGGTGATGACGTCGCCGGTGCGCCCGCCAACATCGGTCCGCCGATCGAAGAGCATGGCGGCAAAATCACCACTGGTGGTATCCGTGCCAGTGGTGCGCACCCAGAACATGATCGTGCCACTGCTGGCGTTAAAGTCCGCGTGACCGGGGACGCTAATTTGGTCGTTTTCTGTGGAGACAAATGTCATGACACCGTCGCGCGAAGTGGTGCCGGCATCCGCCACGCTATTGCTCCAGGAAGCGCCGAAGTTGCGACCGGGATGAGGGATGCCCGACGGCTTTGTATCCAATACGAAAGCACCACCTT
>Ga0105340_1000626_pt1 | contig 16905 bp, 16 predicted proteins | sample EasRivMeERMLT700_FD_89676 | JGI IMG/M metagenome (GOLD analysis project Ga0105340, IMG submission 89676) | Soil microbial communities from meander-bound floodplain in the East River, Colorado, USA - East River MetaG ERMLT700 | ecosystem: Environmental > Terrestrial > Soil > Floodplain | place...
AATCAGAAGCCATGGAAATCAGCACCGGTTTCAGCCGTTTGACAGGATGTCGATTACCGACTTCTTGTCTTTCTCTGCGTTCTTAGCGTCCTCTGCGGTGAGAAATGGGGCGAATCGCGTCGCGCACCAAAGCGCGCGTGGAACTGGATTACGCGCGCAGGCTTGAATTCGATGACTGGCGAGATTAGGACTGATATGGTGCAACGACAGTCAAGACCTCCAAGGAGTTCGCGATGTACGACATGAAAAACCTGATGAAGATGAAAAAGCTCGGCGAGCTGGCTCCGGACGCTTTCAACGGATTCGTCACCTTCGACAAGGCCGCATTCAAAGATGGCGCGGTCCCGGTCAAGTACAAGGAGCTGATGGCCGTCGCCGTGGGGCTGACGACGCAGTGTCCGTACTGCATCGAGGTCCACACCAAGAGAGCGAAGGCGGCTGGTGCGACCGAACAGGAGTTAGCGGAGACGACGCTCGTCGCCGCCGCGATTCGCGCGGGCGGAGCGGTGGCGCATGGGACGCATGTGGTGGAGTGATGGCATTGCTAGACTTCGTGGACCTCGTCGTAATCGCGACTGGCTTCGATGCAGAAAGTCTTGGTCGGATCGGGTTCAATTTTCCGCAAATGCGTGGCCAAATCGTCGAGGTCATCCGTGATGACGACTACCTGACCATTGGCAATGCCGACAAACTTGTTCGCATACGGCGATTGCGGATTGCTGCGCGCCTCCGCGTTGATGCGATTGGCGAGGTCGCGGTTCAATGTTTGAATGGTGCTGGCGCTCATGATGTTGGCTCCATTGGTGGCGTTTTTGTTCATGCTAACACACTGTGCCAATTGACAAAAGACGCTCTCACTTCGTCGCTCGCCGGCAGCACTTCATCGTCATCAACGCAAACGCCGTCCCATATTGCCGATGATAATTGTACAGCGGATAGTCCCACCAGGTGCCGTCGTCGCCTTGCAGTCGCAATAACAGCGTCGCCAGATGATCCTGGTAGAATGGCCGCTGGTCCGCGGGCAATTGCCCGATCGAATAGCCGGCGTAGTAATGGCCGAAATAGAAGAAGTAGCCGGCGATCGCGAAATGCGACTCGTGCGGGATTGGCTTCTTGCGGCCCATGTCGAGCCAGCCGTTGCGGGCCATCAGGCGGTCGAGCCAGGCGGCCATGATCTTGTCTGTGACGGCGTCGTCCTTCCAGAGCCGCAGGGCGAGGTTGCACGCTTGCGATCGCCCCAGGCTGCCGGCGGGCAGGTTGATCTCGTGTTGCGGCACATATTTCATGTACTCGCCGTAGAGATACGCGAAGTCGGGCTTGCGCTGGCGATGGATCGAATCGACGGCGCCTTTGATGAGCTTGTCGGGCACGTCGATGCCGATGTCTTTCGCTTCCCGCAACGCGACGAGGACGGCGGCGGTCATGAAGCTCGTCGAACTGGTGGCCGGCCGCTGGGCGCCGATTGTGAAATCGTAGTAGCCCCAGCCCTTGTCCACGGATTCGTAGCGGATCAGGAAGCTGATTTGCTCGTCGATGAGTTTGGCGATTTTCTTTTTGCGATCCGCGTCGGGCAGACGTTCGTGCATGCGGACGAACGCCTGGATGCCGTAGAGGTGCGACCAGATGTTGTAGAGCGTGTCGGCGTTGGCCCGGCGAACTTTGGGCAAGTTTTCCATGAGCCAGGTTTCGCCGCGTTCGATGGCCTTGCGGACATCGTCGCGCTCGCCGCCGGTTTCAATCAACGCGCTGATGCACATCGCGGTGACGGCGGACTGGAACGCGTGATGCGCGCCGGGGACGGGAGCATACAACAGGATGCCGCCTTGCAGATCGGACGAGCCCCAAGAGCCGTTCTTGTTTTGATTGGCGATGAGGAAGTCCACGCCTTTGCGGATCGACTGATCGATGTCGGCGGCTTTCGGCGCGGCGACGGCGGCGGGCTTCGGCGCGGCCTCGGCGAGCGGATATTTCTTTTCCTGCTCGTTAGCCGGACGCGCAAGCGACGGACTCTCCACACCGTCGCTTGCGCGTCCGGCTAACAAGAGCGGGGCGGATGAGGCGATCAACAACAGCACGGCCAACAATCGCGACAGCTTCATGGCGCGCCTCCCTTCACCGACTTGGCGCTGGGACGTTCGATCAAAATCTCTTCGCCATCGCGCAGGCCCGATGCGATCTCCGTGTCGTCGCCGTGCGTGCGGCCTTTCGTCACCGTGCGCATCTCGTGCTTGCCGGTCGGCGTCACGACGAACACCACGTCCTTGCCGTCTTCCTCATGCACGTATTTCGACGCGATGACAATTGCTGACTTCTGCGCATACGGCACAAACTTGATCGAGCACGCCATGCCGGGCAGCAAGTCGGCGTCGTCCTTGCCCAATTGCAATTGCACGAGACCCGCGTACTTGCCCGGCGACGACGGCGCGGCCGACAGTTTCGTGACGCGCGCGGCGAGCTTGCGATCGGGCCGGCTCGTGACCTTGGCGGTCCCTTCCGCGCCGACTTTCACGAGGTGAACGTCTTTCTCATCGACGCTGACAAAGACGACCACGGGCTGCGGCTTCACGACCGTCATGAACACTTCCTCCGGCGACACGGTGCCGCCGGGAATCAACTTCGTCGAAAGCGATTCGGACGCGGACCACTGGCCCTGATGAAATCGGCCATGATAGACGATGCCGTCCATCGGCGAACGCAGCGTCATGCCGGCGAGATCCTTGCGAAGTTTGTCGAGCCGGCTGGCGTTCTTGTCGTAATCTTGTTGCATCTTCGTCAGGGCGGCCTTCTTTTGCGCCAGGGCAAGCGACGTCGTCTTGCGCGCCTTGTCCCAGTTGAGCTCGTTCTTGGCCTGCGTATCGCGCAACGATTTCTCGCGTTCCGGCAACGAGTACTTCAATATGTAATCGCGATCGAGCACGGCCATCTCGTGCCAAAACGCGATGCGCTCGATCCAATGCTTCTGGCGGCGCAGGATCATGCGTTCGGTTTCTTCGGTGAGGTCGTTCGCCTTGTACATCTTCTTGAGCTGAGCCATTTCCTCTTCCGCATATTCGAGCTGGAACTTCGCGGACGTGACCATCATGTTCGTTTCGCGTTCGATCGTTGACTTGGCGATGTCGAGAAAATATTTGAGTTCCTGATCGGCCCGCTTCTTCGCATGCTCCGCGGCCGCAAGGTCGAGCGGCGCCGACGCCTCGGCGAGCGGCAACTCCTCTTCCGCGAGTTTCAAATTCGTGGCAAGCGATTTCTGCTCCGCATCAAGGTTGTCGATGAACTCGATCAGCTTGGTCGTATCCAGTTCCGCGAGCAAGTCTCCCTTTTTGACAGTCGCGCCATGTTCCGCGATCTTGCGAATCGTGAGCGAACCCTGGCCGTCAGCGGGACGCAACGACGGCTGCGGCTGGAAGCGAATCTCCGCGGCTTCCTCGCCGGCGAGCAGACCGGTCACCGTCAACTCGATCTTGAACGGCTTGGCGGTCACCTTGTGCGTCGCGGGCTTGTCCGCTTTCTTCTCGGCCGGCTTTTTCTCTTTGCCGGCTTCCTGGTTGTAGACGACGCCGGCTGTCCCGACGAGCACGACCACGCACAATGCGATCTTGAACACGCGGCTCATGGAGGAGTCCTTTCATGTAGGAAATGAGGGACGTGAGACTTGTGCCGGCAAAATTGTATCGCATCTGAGCCTGAAGCGTTAGCGAAGAATCGCTTCACTTCGCTAACGCTTCAGGCTCGGATCAAATCCATGGCGCGGGCTTTTTGGCGAAAAACGCGCGCAGTCCTTCCTGACATTCCTCGCTCAAGCGCGGGGCGGCGCTGCCTTCCGCGGCTTTCTCGATCGACAGCGCTTGCCGCGAAAACTGATGCAAGAAATCCTTCGTCTTCGCCAGCGCGTTCGGCCCGCCTTCGATGCATGCCTTGGACAACGCCAGTGCGCGTTCGAACAACTTGTCGGCCGGCACGATCTCGTTGAGCAAGCCGCACGCCAGCGCGGCCGGCGCGTCGATCAACTCGCCCGACAGAAGCAAATATCGCGCCATGCGTTCGCCGACGTGGCGCAACAGGTGCGGCATGACCATCGCGGCGACGAGGCCGCGACGCACTTCGGGATAGCCGAACTTCGCGTCCGGCACGCTGACGGCGAGATCGCAAACCGTGACGAGGCCCGCGCCCCCCGCGACGGCGGCGCCTTGCACCGCGGCGATCGTCGGCTTCGGATTCGTGTAAATCGTGTCGTACAACTTCGCGAGACGATGCGCGTCGTCCCAGATGGACGCGGTGTCGATGGGCTCTTTTTTTGCGCTCACTTTCTCAAGCGATTCTTGCAACTCCGCCAGATCCATGCCCGCGCAAAACGTCGGCCCCGCGGCTGCGAGGATGATGCATCGCGCGTGCTTGTCGTTTGCCGCGCGCGTGAACGCGGCGCCGATTGCGTCAATCAAAGCGCGGCTAAGCGCGTTGCGTTTGTCGGCGCGATTGAGCGTCAAGATCGCGGTCGATGCCTTGATTTCGTATTGAACCAAATCACTCATGTCGGTTTCTCCTCTTTGCGCAACATTGCCTTGAGATTCCTCGGCCTGCCAATGTCCCATTGCAACAGCGTCAACGCCAGCGTCTTGCCTTGCGTGTCGATGCGCAGTGAGCGACTGGCGCCGCCGGCGAGAATATCGTAAAGCATGAAGTTCAAGCCCCAAACATTGGCTGCCTCGAAACGCTCGACGGCGCTGGGCTGCATCGGCTCGAAATATTCGGCCACGACCTCGGCAGTGAGGTTCTTGCGCAGCCAATCGTAACCGGCCTCGGTGTACGCGATGATCGCGATGTTCGCGTGGTTGCCCTTGTCGCCGGATCGGCCGTGCGCGATGTCGCTCAATGTTCGTTTCATGAGCAGATCTCCACGTTTGCCTCGACGGCGTCCTTCTCGATCAACGCAGGCCAATACGCGAACACCTCGCGCACATTGGGGCGTCCGGATGTGTAACCAGTCACACCTGGCGGTCCCGACGTGACGAGCGGCGCAAACTCCTTGGCGAATCGCTCGACCTTGCTTTTGTCGCGATCGTGTGCACTGACCCGCAACACAATCTCGGCGAGCCGGGCCGCGTGAGCACCCGGTTGAACGCCCGGCGCACAAGCGTCCGCGCCGAGACATTCGATGTTGCTGCGGTCAAACGGATGCCCGATTCTCTTGAGTAATGCCTCACCCGCAATCTTCGCCTTCTCAACTGCGTCCGCTCCCGCGAGCACGAGCGTCCCGCTGGCCATGAAACCATCGCGATACGCAATCGAAACCTTGTACGTGCTCGTCGCGGCCACGCCTTTCGCGCCGCGCACGCGCATCGTGCGTTTATCGACAACATCGAGCGCGATGCTCGTGAAATCTGCGACGACATCGGGAGTTAAATAGCGTGCCGGATCGCCGACTTCGTAAAGGAGCTGCTCGACGAGCGTCTCGCGATTGACGCCCGGCCCCGCGTCGGACGAGATCGTGAACGTGCCGTCGTCGGCGAGATCAACATAGGGATAACCGATATCCGACCAATCCCCTACGTCGCGCCAGTTGCACCACAGCCCGCCGCACGCCTGGGCGCCGCATTCGATGAGATGTCCGGCAACGCTCGCGGCACACAAACGATCCCAGTCATCCCAGCGCCAACCGAACTCGTGCATGGCCGGGCCGACCGTGAGTGAAGCATCGGCGACGCGCCCGGTGATGACGATGTCCGCGCCTTGCGCCAGCGCGTCGGCGATCGGCTTTGCGCCAAGATATGCGTTGGCGCTGACGACGCGCGGCCGAACGCTTTCGAGCTTTTCGCCGGTGTCGAGGTTGGTGAACGGCTGCGTCGCGAGCATGGCGTCGAGCTTCGGCATCAAGTCGTCGCCGGAGACGACGGCGATGCGCTTTTTCAATCGCGCCTTGTCGAGGATTTCCTTGGCACGCTGGGCGCAGCCATGCGGATTCATGCCGCCCGCGTTGGTGATGATCTTCAAATTCGCTTGTTGCTTGAGGATTGGAGTGAGCCGTTCGAGCACGTCGAGGAAATCGCCCGCGAAGCCCGCCTTCGGATCGCGTTGCTTTTGCAGGCCGAGTATGGACATCGTCAGCTCGGCGAGGTATTCGAGCGTGAGATAATTGAGCTTGCCGCGGTCGGCGAGCCGTATCGGCGCATCAACACTGTCGCCCCAGAAGCCGCAGCCATTGCCGATGCGGATCGTCTTCATGCCGGGCCGCCCTCATTGGGAATACACAGCAAAAAAATCGTGGGCAAAAAAATGAGGAGCTTTCAGAAAACCAATCCTGTCTTCATTTTTTTGCCCGCGATCTTTTTGCTTGATTGCTGACAAGATGATTTTAGCGAACCAACGTGATGGTCGGCATCTCGATTCACTGCTGAGAAAAGGTCGGCTTCCACAGCGAAGGCACTTCGATGCTTATGGCCCCTGAATGTTCTTTTGCTATCAATGAGTTTGTGCAATCCAAGAGCATTCAGGGAGCCAACAATGCCAACCAACGATTCCCTCAATCGCAAGCTGCGCATGGGCCTGGTCGGCGGCGGGCAAGGCGCCTTCATCGGCCGGGTCCATGCGACCGCGGCGATTCTTGATAATCGCGCCAGCCTCGTCGCCGGGGCGCTGTCCAGCGATGCTGCCAAGGCGAAAGCGTCGGCCCCCGATTTCGACATCAAGCCGGAACGGGCCTACGGCTCCTATCAAGAGATGGTCGCGGCGGAACTCAAACTCCCGGCGAGCGAGCGAATCGATTTCGTCTCCGTTGCCACGCCCAATCACACGCACTTCGAGATCGCCAAAGCGTTTGCGGAGGCGGGCTTCAATGTCATGTGCGACAAGCCGTTGACGTTCGATCTGGCCCAGGCCGAACAATTAGCGGAGGTCGTGAAAAAGACCGGCGTCGTCTTTGGCGTGACGCACAATTACACCGGCTATCCACTCGTGCGGCAAGCGCGCGACATGGTCCTCGGCGGCGAGCTGGGCGAGATCAACGCGGTCCGTGCCTTCTATATTCAAGGCTGGCTGCGTTCACGGCTCGAATCGACGGGCCAAAAGCAAGCCGGCTGGCGAACCGATCCGGCCAAGTCCGGGGCGGCGGGTTGCTTCGGCGACATCGGCACGCATGCATATAACTTGGGGCGTTTCATCACGGGGTTGTTGCCGGAGCAGATTTCGTGCTCGCTCAAGACGTTTGTCGATGGCCGCGTGCTCGACGATTATGGGGCCGCGATCATTCGATACGCGACTGGGGCATTGGGGACGGTGACGGCGTCGCAAATCTCGCATGGCCGCGAAAACGACATCTGGATCGAAATCGATGGCACGAAAGGCGCTCTCGAATGGCATCAGGAAGAGCCCAACAAGATGATCTATCGCGTCAACGGCAAGGCCCATCAGATGTACACCCGTGCGGGCGGCCCGTATCTCGGTGCGACTGCGGGCACTTCTTCGCGCATCCCGGCGGGGCATCCGGAAGCCTTTTTGGAAGCCTTTGCGAACATCTATACAGCTGCCTACGCCGACATGATCAAGCGGGCGACGGGGCAAAAATTCGATGGGACCAATACGCTGTATCCCAACGTCGCCGACGGCGTGGACGGCATGAACTTCATCACCCAGTGCGTCGCCAGCAGCAAGGAAGGCGGCGTGTGGCGATCGCTCAAGCACCCACTTTGCAGGAAATAGGCCCAAGATTTGCTTGTGATTTTTGGCCGAACTTTAATGCTTTTTGCGACGAATCGTCTTTTTGTGGATATTGATTACCGTTTGGGCATCTTCTCCCGACTTTTCATCCTCCCCAGGTTGCGAAAGCTCGGCGAGGCGGCAAGATTAAAGGGTCGCGCCCGGTTTGCCGATGAAGATGATGGCGTACCCTGCGCGGCGACGGTAAATGGTCAGCGGCGTAACGGCTCACGCGGACATTCGGGGTTGCCGACGCTTTCCGCCGCCGCTATACTTTCCCCTTTGGATGCGTTCAGCGAAAGTCGTTTGTCACTCTTGCTTTAGGAACCGGATTCGTCGTCATGCGCTTCCATTTGATCGACCGAATCCTGGAGCTGGAACCGGGCAAACGCATTCGCCTGGTCAAGAACCTGACCCTTGGGGAAGAATACCTGGCGGACCACTTTCCGACCTTCCCGGTGATGCCGGGCGTATTGATGCTACAGACGCTGGTTGAGGGGTCGGCCTGGTTACTGCGTGCAACCGAAGATTTTCAGCATAGCGTCATCGTGCTGCGCGATGCCCGCAACGTGAAGTATGGCAACTTCATGCAGCCGGGAAACAGCATGCTGATCACGGTCGAAGTGGCGGATTATTCGCCCGGAACGCCGACGGCGGTGTTCAAGGGCAAGGCGGAGATGGCGGGTAGTTCGACGGTGGCAGCGAAGTTCACCGTGGACCGCTATAACCTCCGTGATCGCAATCCGGCGTTGGCCGATGTGGACGAGCGAATTGTGGTGGAATTGCGGAGACATTACCGCATCTTGCGTGGGGAATTTGATTCAAAGTAGCCATCTCGCTCCGCGAGATGAAGGTTGATATATGCGTCTGAAGGACCAGGTAGCGATCGTGACCGGCGGCAGCCGCGGCATCGGGCGAGGCATCGTCAAAGCGTTCGCGGCCGAGGGGGCCAAGGTTGCGTTTACGTTCAAGGGAAGCCAGCCCGCGGCGGACAGCCTGGTCGCAGAAGTGACGCAGGCGGGCGGCTTCGCGAAGGCGTATCAGAGCGACGTCGCGGTTCATGACGATGCGGTGAAGATGGTCGAAGCCGTCGAGGCCGAATGGGGCCCGGTTTTCGCACTCGTCAATAACGCCGGCGTCATACGCGACGGCCTGTTTGTGGCGATGAAGGAAGACGAGTGGAACATCGTCCTACAGACGAATTTGGGCGGGACGTTTAACTTTTGCCACGCCCTGGCAATGAAGATGGCCCGGCAACGCAAGGGAAGAATCATCAATATTTCCAGCGTGGCCGCCACGAACACGAACCCGGGCCAAACGAATTACGCCGCGAGCAAGGGAGCGATCAACTCCTTCACTCGTGCGTTGGCGACGGAGTTAGCCGGCCGGGGCGTGACGGTGAACGCGATCGCACCGGGGTTCATTGAAACCGACATGAGCGAGAACGTTCGCAATAAAGCGGGCGACTTGATCAAGAAGATGATCCCGCTCAAGCGGTTGGGGCTGCCGGAGGACATCGCCAAGGTGGCGGTGTTTCTGGCGAGCGCCGATTCGAGCTATATGACAGGCCAGATTCTCACGGTCGATGGCGGCCTGAGTCTCGGCGCCGTGGCAATTTGAATTTTCTCCCCTCTCCCTCTGGGAGCGGGGCCGGGGGCGAGGGCATCCCCGCGATGGAATCAACAATAGCGATGTAACTTTTCTTTTAGTGGAGGTCAGTGACCATGCCGAATCAGGAAGAAATCTATCAAAAAGTGTCTGCCACGCTTGTGGAAGCTTTGAACGTGGAAGAAGAAGAGATCAAGCCGACTTCGACCCTGCAAGGCGATCTCGGCGCCGAATCGATCGACTTCCTCGACATCGTCTTCCGTCTGGAGCGCGAGTTCGGCATCAAGATTCCGCGCAATGAGTTGTTCCCGGAATCGATTTTCCAGGGAGACCCGGAGTTTGTGCAGAATGGAAAGGTCACGCCCAAGGGCCTGGATGAATTGCGTCAGAAGATGCCCTTCGCCGACATTGCGAAATTCGAACAGAACCCGGAGCTGACGGCGATCGGCGACCTGTTCACGGTCGAGATGATCACCAAATACATCGAAGGCAAGCTCGGCGCCAAGGTGTAAACGCCCTCCGGACCTCTCTCCCCAAGGGCGAGGGGAGGTTGTTCATGCGTTGGATCTGGATCGATCGCTTCCTGAACTTCGAGCGCGGCAAGTCCGCGCGGGCGATCAAGAAACTGAGCCTGGCGGAAGAGTACTTCGAGCAGCATCTGCCGGGCTACCCGATCATGCCGGCGTGCTTCATTCTCGAGGGACTCGCGCAAACCGGCGGTATCCTCGTCGGCGAAGCGAACGACTTCAAGGAAAAAGTCGTGCTCGCCAAGATCACGTCGGCTCGCTTTCACAAAGAAGCGGTCGCCGGCGAAACGCTGCTTTACGACGTCGAGTTGCTGACGTTGCGGCCCGAAGGCGCGTCGATCGTCGGGAAAGTGTTCTCGATCCCGCCCGGCAGCGACGAGCCTAACGCGGACCCGCTCGCGGAAGCGGAGATTTTTTTCGCTCACCTGGACAAGTCGCGCTCCCAGCAACTGTTCGGCGATCACAACTTCGTCTTCAGCGGCGAACTGAAGCATTTGCTGGGATTGGCCAAGGCATCGGCCCAGCGCACGGACGGCTAAACGATGAAGCCACAGATGAACACAGATCGACAGAGATGGTGATCCGAGGGCTACGGTCCCTGTGTTGTGTACCTGGGATGACTCTGCTTCTTTTTATATCGGTGTTTATCCGTTTTCATCTGTGATTCTTTGCTTGTAACCGATGAGTCGGGTGCGCCATGTCTCTTCCCAATCGACGCGTCGTCATCACCGGCATCGGCGCCGCCACCTCGATTGGCATGGACGCGGCGTCGTTCTGGGACGGACTCGCGAACGGCCGATGCGGCATTCAAACCATTCGAGCTTTCGACCCCGCTCCTCTCAAGACGCGCTTCGCCGGCGAGATCGTCGGCTTTGATCCCAAGAAATACCTGTCGAAAGAGGGCCGCAAGCAGATCCGCGTCATGGCCCGTTCGATCCAGCTCGCCGTCGCCGCAGCCCAGCTCGCGCTCGACGACAGCAAAGTTGACAAGGAAAAGCTCGATCCAACGCGCTTCGGCGTCGAGTTCGGCGCCGGCCTCATTCCGTCGGAGTTGACCGAACTCGGCGAAGCGTCGTATCTCGCGACCGGCAAGAATACGCATCCGGTCGATGTGAAAATCTGGGGCGAAAAACTCCGCGAGACGATCCCCCCCTTGTGGATGCTCAAGTATCTGCCGAACATGCTCGCTTGCCACGTCTCGATCCTGCACAACGCTCAAGGCCCCAACAACTCGATCACCGAAAGCGACGTGGCAAGTCTTTTAGCGGTCGGCGAGGCTGCGCGCATCCTGCGCCGCAACCAATGCGATTTCTTCCTCGTCGGCGGCGCCGACAGCAAGATGAATCCGCTGAGCTTGACGCGTCAGGAGATCTTCGGGCATCTGTCCAGGAACAATGAATCGCCTCAGAAGGCCTTGAAGCCTTTTGACAAGAATCGCGACGGCCTCGTCCTCGGCGAAGGCGGCGGCGTCTTCGCGATGGAGGATCTCGAACACGCTCAAAAACGCGGCGCTCCGATCTACGGCGAAGTCGTCGGCTTCGGTTCAACCTTCGACCGCGGCATGACCGGCAAGGGACTGGCGCGAGCGATTCGCATCGCGCTCGCGCAGGCCGGCATCACGCCAAGTGACGTCGATCACGTCAACGCGCACGGCATCGGCTCCGTCAAGCTCGACGCGTTCGAAGCGCGAGGCATCAACGAAGTTTTCGGCACGTCCGTTCCGGTCTGGTGCGTCAAGCCGAACATCGGCAACCTCAGCGCCGGCTCGGGCACGACGGAAATGGCCGCCAGCTTGCTCGCGATGAAGCACGGCACCTTGCCGCCAACGTTGAATTATGAATCACCCGATCCCGCGTGTCCGGTCAAGGTCTTGACGAAAGCGCAGCCGATCGCCAGGCCGTACTTCGTCAAAACCGGCTTCACCGAGATGGGCCAATGCGCGGCGGTAGTTTGTAAGAAGTGGTGAGTGCTGAGTGCTGAGTGCTGAGTGCTGAGTGTTGAGTGCTGAGTGTTGAGTGCTCTTGAGTGCTGAGCAATACGTGAGGCGAATTGCGAAACGCGTGATCGACCGGCTATTACTCCTCAGCACTCAGCACTCAGCACTCAGCACTCAGCACTGACGAATCAAGGGGCAACAATTATGAAAAAACGCGTCGTCATTACCGGCATGGGCGCCGTCACGCCGCTGGGGCACAGCGTCAAGGAAGTGTACGAGAATCAACTCGCGGGCAAGAGCGGCGTCGATTACATTCGCAACTTCGACGCGACGACGTTTCCCACTAAATTTGCGGCCGAACTGAAGAACTTTGATCTGGGCCGATTCGTGAAGGATGCGAGCCGCTGGAAGTATGCCGGGCCAAACGCGCGATTTGCCGCCGCCGCCGCGGCGCAAGCGTTGACCGACGCGGGACTCCTCGAGAACACGAAGGTGGATCGCACGCGCATCGGCGTCTATCTCGGCTCGGGCGAAGGCATCCAGGAATTCGTGGGCATGTCGGAACTACTCGGCGCGAGCTATCAAACCGACAATCGCTCGATTCGCAGCGACATCTTCATCACACGGGGCCTGGCGAATTTCGACGCGAATCACGAGTACGAGCAAGAGATGCACACGACACCCGGACATCTTGCGGATTATTTTGATTTGCAGGGCCCGAATTACAACTGCTTGACAGCGTGTGCCGCGAGCAGCCAGGCGATCGGCGAGGCGATGGAGATGATTCGCGACGGCGAGGCGGACTTAATGGTGTCGGGCGGCTCGCACAGCATGATTCATCCCTACGGAGTCACCGGGTTCAACCTCTTGACCGCGCTATCCCAGAACAACGCCCAGCCGCGAAAAGCGTCGCGCCCGTTTGACGCCAATCGCGACGGCTTCGTTATCGGCGAAGGCGCCGGCATGCTGATTCTTGAGGAGCTCGGCCACGCCCGCAAGCGCGGCGCCCGCATTTACGCGGAGCTGACGGGCTACGGCTCGACCGCCGATGCCTTTCGCTTGACCGACAGCCACGAGGACGGCCGCGGCGCCATCGCTTGCATCAAGGGCGCCATGAACGATTCCGGCCTGCCCCGCGACGCGATTGGCTACATCAACGCGCACGGCACCAGCACGAAGGTCAACGACTTCACCGAATCGCTTGCGATCAAGCACGTGTTCGGCCCGCGCGCCTACCAGATTCCGATCTCCAGCAGCAAGAGCATGCTCGGGCATCTGATCGCGGCGGCGGGGGCAGTCGAGTTGATCACGTCGATCATGACGATTCAGCGCGGCGTCATTCCGCCGACCATCAACTATGAAACGCCCGACCCGGAATGCGATCTCGATTACGTGCCCAACGTGGCGCGCGAACAAAAAGTTAATCATGTGTTGAGCAACAGCTTCGGCTTCGGCGGCCAGAACGTGTCGCTCATCGTTAGCCGGTTTGTCTGATAATCACGAAAGCACGAAATGCGAAATCACGAAATGTGTTGGGACTTGAGCGAATGAAGCGGTACACTCGCCGTTAGTTGCGGTTTGGGCGCTTCACCAAAGTCCCTTTTCGTGACGTCGTGTTTCGTGCTTTCGTGATTTCCTTGGCGGAGTGAACGCGTGGAATGGCTTTGGATCAGCCTGGCGATCGCAACCCTCTCGATTGCGGTTTTTTTGTACTTGTTCAACTGGTACATTCTGCATAACTACCTTCACTTCATCGTTCGCATCTTTCAGGAAAAGCCGCTCTTCATTCTGCCGTTCGGACAGCCGACGCCGGACGCAGAGGAAATCACCCTCACGACGCCCGATGGCCTGTCGTTGCAGGCCTGTTACCTGAGGACGACCAAGCCTCGCAAGGGCGTGCTGCTCTTCGGCCTGGAGTTCGGCTCCAATCGCTGGGCGTGCATCCCCTATTGCGAGTTCCTGCGCGACGCGGGCTACGACATTTTTTCCTTCGAGATGCGCGGCCAGGGAAACAGCCCGGCGCAAAGCGGTTACGAGCCGTTGCAGTGGGTGACTGATTACGAGTTGATCGATTTTCAGACTGCCCTGGCGTATCTGAAAAATCGGCCCGACCGCGACGCGCGCGGCATCGGCCTGTTCGGGCTCAGCAAGGGTGGCAGCGCCGCCCTGATGATCGCCGCCAAGGACGACTTTGTTCGCTGTGCCGCTGTCGATGGCATCTTCGCATCGCTCACGACGATGGTGCCCTACATGAAGCAATGGGTCGTGATTTACGTGCGCATGGCCGGCTCGGCCAAGTATTGTCCTTATTGGTATCTGCGCTACCTCGCCAAGAAGGCCATTCGCAGCATCGAAAAAGAACGCGATTGCCATTATCCATCGCTGGAACAGAGCATCGCCGAATTCAGTCCGCGGCCCTTGTTGATGATCCACGGCGGGGCGGACAATTACATCAAGCCGGATATGGCGAAGTCCCTGTTCGATTTGGCGGGCGAGCCCAAGGAGTTCTGGCTCGTGGACAAGGCCAAACACAATCAAGCATTTCACCTGGCGAACGACGAATACAAGCGGCGCGTGCTCGAGTTCTTCAACAAGCATCTGGCAGGCGACGCCGTCGCGGCGACCGCCGGAAGCCTGGCGCCCAAGTTGCTTGCCGCGGAACCGGCGCCGATTTCGTCCAATCCCGTTTAGCTCGAAATATCGTTCATGCTGCAATGGCTCCTTCGCAATGTGGTCCTCAAAATCATCGCCGTGCCGATTCGGCGCCGCCTGGTCGCGTTCGAAAAGGCCACGGAGTCGCCGGAACAAGTTCAACTTGAGCTGCTGCGCCGAATTCTGTCACGCCAGGCGGCGACCGCATTCGGCAAGGACCACAAGTTCTCCACGATCAAGACGCTCGACGATTTTCGCAAGGTCGTGCCCGTGCGCGGCTACGAATACGTCGAGCCTTATCTGCAGCGCGTTTTGAAGGGGGAAACGAACGCCCTCCTCGCGGACAAGAAAATCCACATGTTCGCGATGACCAGCGGCACGACGGCGTCGCGCAAGTACATCCCGGTCACCGATCAGTATCTCGCCGACTATCGCCGCGGCTGGAACATTTGGGGCTTGAAGGTCTTTCGCGATCACAGCCCCGTGCGCATGCGGCCCATCGTGCAGCTCTCCGGCGACTGGCAGGAGTTTTACACCGAGCAAGGCATCCCGTGCGGCGCGGTCACCGGCTTGACGGCGCAGATGCAGATGCGCGTCATCCGCTTGCTTTATTGCGTTCCCGGCATCGTCGGCAAGGTGAAGGATCCGGTCGCGAAATACTACCTCGCGCTGCGCTTGAGCGTGCCGCGAAAAGTGGGCATGATCATCGCCGCCAATCCGAGCACGCTCTTGAGCATGGCCCGCGCCGGCGATCTCGAAAAGGAATCGCTCATCCGCGACATCCACGACGGCACGCTTTCAACGCGCTTCGACATCCCCGAAGAGGTACGTCAGGAAGTGAAACGCCGCATCGCCAAACGGCATCCCGAACGAGCCAAGTTTCTCGAAGAAATCGTCGGCCGCACCGGCACGCTCTATCCGAAAGATTACTGGCCAAGCGAGTGCATCATCGGCAACTGGACGGGCGGGTCCGTCGGCGCCTACTTGCGCCACTTCCCGAAATACTTCGGCGAAACGCCGGTGCGCGACGTCGGCTTGATCGCCAGCGAAGGCCGCATGACCATTCCGATGGACGACCGCACTCCGAGCGGCGTGCTCGACATCACGTCGCACGTGTTCGAGTTCATTCCGGAGGAGGAGGGCGATCGGCCGAATCCGACCGTCTTGGCTGCCCATGAATTGCAGGAAGGCCGCACTTACTACATTTTGCTGACGACCGCGTACGGACTCTATCGTTACAATATTTTCGACGTCGTTCGCTGCACCGGCTACTTCAATCGGACGCCGCTCATTGAGTTTCTGAGCAAGGGGGCCCATTTCGCGAACATCACCGGGGAAAAGGTCTCGGAGTATCAGGTCATCGCCGCGATGGCCGACGTGCTGCGCGATCGGAACCTGACGCTCACCGCATATAGTGTCGCGCCGTGCTGGGACGAGCAAATGCCCTTTTACGGCTTGTTCATCGAACGCAGCGATCTGGCGAGCCGTGAGGACGGCGTCCAGCTGGCGCTGGCGCTGGAAAAACGCCTGACAGAGATCAACATCGAATACGCCTCGAAGCGCGAAAGCCGGCGGCTCGGTCCGATGCGGGTATTCCTTCTGCCGGCCGAGACCTGGCATCAGTGGGACCGCCAACGTTTGGCTCGAACTGGCGGCACGTTCGAGCAATACAAGCACCCCTGTCTGATACCTGATCCGAAGTTTCGCGACAGCATCATCATTGAAGACGAAGTCCAACTCCAATCGACGTGAATCGCCAAACGAAACCAATGTCGCCAAACAATGGCATGATACATGCCTTGTAAATTGCCCATTTTGAATGGGTAATTCGCTTGCGTGGCACTATGCACCATGCACGTGGTTCGGAATCCGCCCTGCAATCATGGAATCATGAGAGATCATGTTGCTACGAAACGACTTACGACGACGACATTTTCCATGATTTCGCCTTTTTGGTGTACGAGGTTTGATCGTTTCTCGTGACGGAGCGCCAGCACAATTGGAATGTACGCCTGCAGCAATCAGGACGAATGAGAGCGGATGTGCGCAGTTGTGCGCATTCGGAGCTCAACAAACCTGAAAAAAGCAATATGCGCGTCATCGCAATTCACAAGAGTGGGAAAATGAATGCACATTCTTGGCACCTGCGTGGAGTATATTCGATATTATCGGATTGCGCACCAGTTGCCGATTATCCAATTTACGCAATCGAAAAAAGTCCCTTAAATTCTGCGTTCTTCCTAGAATTCCACCGATTCGCGGCTAGAATTTTCTTACATTACCCAACCCTTCTATCTTGAACGAAACTCAAGCGTTTTGAGTGGGTAAGCCATCCCCTTTTTTCGTATTAGGAGTAGTGAGATGAAGCATCTGTTTGCCACCGCCCTTCTGGCCACCGCGGCGTTTCTTGGGATCGCCCAGGACAGCCAGGCTAACGGCGGTCTGTTCCGTCGTTGCCGTGGCGGTTGCGACAGCGGTTGCGCCCCCGTCGCG
>Ga0105340_1000627_pt1 | contig 16870 bp, 11 predicted proteins | sample EasRivMeERMLT700_FD_89676 | JGI IMG/M metagenome (GOLD analysis project Ga0105340, IMG submission 89676) | Soil microbial communities from meander-bound floodplain in the East River, Colorado, USA - East River MetaG ERMLT700 | ecosystem: Environmental > Terrestrial > Soil > Floodplain | place...
CCTTCGGATCGAACGCGGTCGATAGCGGCTATCGCATCGAAGTATCGCAGAAGATTCCCTTCCCCGGCAAATTGAAGCTGCGCGGACAAGGCGCGCTCGCCGAGGCGGACGCGGCGCAGAACGATGTCGAAGACATGCGCGTTCAGCTCATCGAGTCCGCCAAGTTGGCCTTTTACGAATTCTATCTCGTTGAGCGTGCCAGTGCCGTCAATGACGAAAGTCAAAAGCTGTTGAACGAGTTCAAGCAAAACGCGGAGTCGCGTTTCAAGACGGGTCTGGCGCCGCAGCAAGACGTCCTTCAAGCAGAATTGGAGATCGGCCGTCAACGCGAACGCGGCGTGACCCTGGAGCGAGTGCGAAAGGTCGCGATCGCGCGGATCAACACGCTGCGCAATCTGGCGCCGGACGAGCGAATCGCGGCGCCGCCGCAGAATTTGACCGTGACTTCCGGATTGCCGCCTGTGACGAACCTGCGCGAGATCGCGGCTTCGCAACGGCCCGATTTGAAAGCGCTGCAAGATCGCATCGCCGTCGAAGAAAATGCGCTGAAGCTGACTTTGCGCGAATACTATCCGGACGTTGAACTCGCGGCCGCGTACGACACAATCATGGGCAACGGGCCGGCGCGCGATCTGGCGCCACAGGTCGGCATTCGCATGAATCTGCCGATTCGTATGGCACGGCGCAACGGCGCCGTCGCGGAAGCGCACGCCAAGGTTGCACAACGACACGCGGAGTTCGCCAGTCGAGTCAATCAAGTGCAATTTCAAGTTCAGGAAGCTTACGAGCAACTACTCGAAAGCGAGCGCGTGACGGCCCTCTATGAGAAGACGATCCTGCCGGCCGCGCGCGAAAACGTGAAAGCAGCTCAAGCCGCGTACGTGACGGGCAAGACGCCGTTCTTGAGCTTGATCGAAGCGCAACGCAATCTCGTGAATCTGCGCGATCGCAACTATGAAGCGACGGCGGATTACTTTCGCCGCCGTGCCACGCTGGAACGCGTGATTGGCGGGCCGATCGATGGCGCTCCGGCGCGGACGGTTCAACGTAAAGACTGATCGACTAATGTTCTTGAAAGGAATGCGCGACGTGCCGGGAGGGCGAGGCTCCTGCCGAGCCGCCAGCCTCGAAGAATCGTAGCCCAACGCGGCTCGGCAGGAGCCTCGCCCTCCCGGCACGTGTTTTTTTTTTCTAAAGATTGATAGCGAGCCGACGTTACCAGCGAATGATCAAATCCGTCCCCGCGGTGAACAGTCCGTGACGATTCGAAAACGGCCGCGATTCACTGTTGTAGTCGAAGCGAATCTCGGGTCGCATCGTGATCGCTCGGCACGGCTTCCAGGCCAGACCGGCCGTGATGACGGTGTACAACCCTTCGAAGCCGGTGCGCTGGCCCTGGAAATCATCGAAGAACTCCAGCCGAGTCGTACCGCTGAGCTTATCGGTGAACGCATACGTGACGTAGTTGAGAATGCCGAACCAAAACGCCGACCCAGGGCCGTCCGCGAACGGGACATTCGTGGTGAAGCCGTAAAGGCCCTCGAAGGTGTAGTTGAGCTTGTCGTTGAATTTGTGCGTGTAAACGACGTCGAAGATCTGCGGGTTATGGAACTGCTCCGCCTGATTGAATCGGCCGGAGCCGAGAATCACCGCGAAAAGGACCGAGTCGCTTCCGTCCTTGGGCGCCCATTTGACGCTGCCCATGTAATACGGCTCCGACGCGGGATCGATGAAGACGTCGTTGCCGAGCATGATGCCGCTTTGCACGGACCACGCGTCCGATAGTTTGAGCGTGCCCATGAGGCCGGTGTGCGTGAATGGATTGTAGATGAACGTGTAAGCGTGAGACCAGAGGGCGTTGCTCGGCGCATCATTGGATTCGACGCCGTATTGACAGAAGGTTCGACCGAGCTTGAGCGTTAATCCTTGGCCGACGTTCGGCAAATACGCCTCGCCGTAGAACTGAATCGGATCAAACCCGTAACGATTGGGACTCCCGTTGTTAGCGGTGAGCTGGCCGTCGAACAGGCCGCGGGCAATGGTAAAGCGGTAGTCGCTGCCCGGCAGGATCGTGTCGGCGCGGAAGCCGAAGCTTGCGGTCTTCGATTCGGTATCGGTCGGGCGCTCGATGCGTAACCAGTTTTGTTGCAGCAAGAATTCGTTGGCGCGATAGTTGAATCCCATCGGCAACTGTTCGTTCCGCGCCGAGCTGGCGGTAAACGACAGGTGCGTCCAGCCGGAGATCGAGATCTTGTGTTGTTCGAGGACGTTGCCGACGCGAGTCGCGCTCAACGCTTTCATCAGGAAATAACGTTCGTCCGATTTGGGCGCTTCCTCGTCCACGGCAACCGGCGGTTGCAACGCTGCGGCCGGTTGGCCGACCATCAACGCTAAACTGATGAGGACATTTTGAATCACACGAACCTCGGCCAAAAAGCAGCGATGATGCGCAGAGAGGCGCATCGGGTGGGTTCGCAGGCCGAGACAGATGCAGGCGATTTGCCTGCCGTGCCTACCTCATTAAGATCGGCACGACGCCATTTGCCGCTTTATCGGATCCTTCGCGATTTACCGCTTTTTTCATTGACCCGATTGGCAGCGACAAACTAACCTAGAGGTGCAACAAGGATGCGTCATCCATTGGAGAATTCCCGTGCTTAACCTGCTGGGTTCGCCGCGCCGATTGTGTGACGGCTTGTCGCGCCGGGAGTTTCTGAGCCTGGGGAGCCTGGCGCCATTCGGCTTCGGGCTGGCGGATCAACTGGGCTGCGCCGGCGAACGCAATTCGCCCGGACGGCAATTTGGTCGCGCGAAAGCGTGCATCCTCATCTTCTTGTACGGATCGCCGCCGCAGCATGAGACGTTCGATCCGAAGCCCGACGCAGTCGCGGAAGTGCGCGGCGAGATCGGTTCGATGCAGTCGGTCGTGCCGGGGCTGCGAGTTTGCGAGCTGTTGCCGCGGACGGCGCAGGTCATGGATCAGGTGACGGTCGTGCGCTCGATGACGCATCGTTATCCCGAACACGGCGTCGCATATGCCGTCAGCGGCATTCCCACCTACACGCCGGAGCTGGAGACGCGCCCGCGCGACGGCCGGCATTGGCCGTACATCGGCTCCGTGGTCGATTACCTGTCGCGAAGCCCAGGCGTGAGGTACTCCGAACGCCTGGGTTCCAACCCCGACATACCGCGCAACATCGCCTTGCCGTGGATGCTGAATTCGAAAACCGATACTCTCGTCAACGCCGGCCCATTCGCGGCGTTTCTCGGCCAGGCGTACGATCCGCTCTGGACCGACTTCACCGGCGCCGGCACGCGTATCGTGCCGCGCTACACCGACGGCCAGACGCGCGACTTTCACGATCCGTTCGGCGGCACTTTGCCGGACGGCCGATTCATCTTGTCAACCGAGAGCCGGCTGCGCGACGACATTCCCGTCGAGCGCTTGAATCTGCGGCAATCGCTGCTTGGTCAATTCGAACAAGCGCAACGCGGCCTTGATTCCATCGGAACCAATCTCGACCATCATCGCCGGACCGCCTACAGCTTGCTCACGTCGAGCGCCGTTCATCGAGCACTGGACATCGCCGCGGAGCCGATGCCGCTGCGCGAACGCTACGGCATGACGCTGTTCGGGCAATCCTGTCTCGCGGCGCGCCGGCTCGTCGAGGCGGGCACGAAGTTCGTCACCGTCTTCTGGGACGGCTTCGGTCAGTTCGGCAACTGCGCCTGGGACACGCACAACAATCATTATCCCCGGCTCAAGGAGTATCTGCTGCCCGGTTTCGACCTCGCGTTTCCGACGTTGATCGACGACCTGCGCCAGCGCGGCCTATTAGATGAGACCTTGGTGCTTTGCTTGAGCGAACATGGCCGCACGCCGCAGATCGATTCGCGGCCCCGCGGCGCGGGCCGGCACCATTGGTCGCGGGTCTACTCGATGGTAATGGCGGGCGGCGGCGCGGGGCGCGGTCGTGTCGTCGGCAGTTCCGATCGCATCGGCGGCGACGTGCGCGACACGCCCGTCTCGCCCAAGGACATTTTGGCGACGGCGTTTCACTTGCTCGGCATCGATCCGCACACAATGGTTCCGAACGCGCAGGGCCAGCCGCTGCCAATCGCCGGCGACGGGGAAATGCGGCCGGAGTTGCTTGAAGTGTCTTGACGATACCTGATCATCAGGAAGAATAACGCTTGCCTCGGGAGGGCGAGGCTCCTGCCGAGCCGTTTGGGCCCCGTTTTTTCGAGGTTCGCGGCTCGGCGGGAGCCTCGCCCTCCCGGCACGTCTCGTTTTCCTTTCCTGAAGGTCAGTAGCGATTAGTTCAATTTGCCCTTCGAAAAACCGTTCTTGAGCAATTCTTCAAACGCAGGCGCTTCATATTCGCCGCGGTTCTCGTAGCCGGGGCCAGTCTTGTTGTTGAGGATGTGATACTTGCGCGTCACGCCTTTTCCGAAGCCGAGCTTGTCGATTTTCAAATTCTCGGCCTTGTCCTCGATGCGGACGCCGACGGGGGAGTCGTAGACGGCGCAGTTCTTGATCTCGACGTTGGCGCCGCCGCGGGCGCCGGGGCCGCGCACGCGAAAAGCGATTTCGTTGTCGCGCAAGAGACAGTTCTCGACCTTGACCAGCACATTCTCCTTGAGATTCAACGCTGCCATGTTGGAAATCTGGCCCGGCTGGTTCCAGCCGTGAAAGTAGCAGTTGCGCACGATCATGACGCAACGCTCTTGCTTCGCCGGCGTCTTGGTGTCGATGGCGTTTTCGCCGGGGCGTTCGCCTTTTTTGAAGCCGGCGGCGTCGGCGGGCAGCGGGCCGGTCCAGAAGGTGCAGTCTTCGATTTCGACTTTGCCCGTCGATTTGCGATCCGGGTCGAACTGGACCGCGTCGCCGGAGACGTGGTGGATCTCACAGTTGCGAATCGTGAGGTTTTTCCAGTATCCGGTGATGCCGTGCGCGTCTTGCTGCTGGGCGAAGGCGCCTTTCAAGCAGTGATGAATCTTGCAGTTTTCGATGACGACGTTCTTCGCGAAGACGCCGACGCCGTTGCCGCCGCAGTTGAAGATTTCGCAGTTGCGCAGCGTGACGTCATCGGCCGTGATCTTGACGCGATTGCCGGTGCCCCATTGGCCGTCAACGAGGTAGTTCTCGTAAACGCCGGGCTTGGTGATTTCCAGGCGCTCGGTTTTCTTGGGATTCTTGAGAGTGCCGACTTGCCCCTGCACGCCAACGGGTTTGGCTGGTTGAGCGTTGGCCAGGGTCGTTGATGACAAGGCTGCCAGAATGAGAATGCCGATTCGCATGAATGCCCCCAAGTTAGCCACCGATTTAAGGTCGCTGGCCCGGTTTGGTCGTTTCAAAAAAAGGTCCGGTCTTTTCAAAATCGACATGGGTCGTTTCATTTTGAGATGGCGTCATTTCAAAATGGACGCAGGTCGTTTCAAAAAACAACCCGGTCTTTTCATTTTGGCCCCTGGTCGTTTCAAAATGGACCCTGGTCTTTTCATTTTTGGACGCGGTCTTTTCAAAAAAACGGCAGAGATTTCACGCTTTTAGGGGGGTCGTTTCACGCTTTCCGGTGCGACTTTCGGCCGCGCGGCGCGGCGCCGGCCATGGGCAAAGGAACGCAACCTCAATTCCAATCCTAACATCCGTGCATCGGAACGTCCAAGTTGGTTGTCGCCAAATAATGAGAATGGGAGTGGGTGGCGCAAGCCTCGTGAAACGACCGAGCACGTCGGCGTAGCTTCAAGGCAGACCGCACCGTTCGGTTGAGTTCAATGGCGGCTCATTTGGATTCGAGCAAAGTCAAGTTGACGGCGCGCACGTCGATGACATAGTCGCCGGGAATGTCCAAGGCGCGCAAAGACAAGACGCCGCGACCTTTTTGCAGTTCGATCGTCGGCAATTCCAACGTGCGGAACTCCTTCAAGTACGATTCACCCTTGCGCGGAATGCGATCCTGCTTGTTGATGAGCGGCGGGTCCCAGATGGTCGCCACTTTGCCGATGGATTTCGCGTCGTTGAAACGAAGTTCAATGGTTGAGCCGACATCCTTGGCGCGGCAGGTGTACTGGATCTCCGGGCGATACATGCCGGACGTGTTGACTTCGATATTCCACGTGATCGCGTTGTCCTTGGTTTTCCAGTTGGTGAAAAAAGAGCAGTTCGGCGCGCCGGCGCTACGTTGAATTCCACCGACGCCAATACCGTCGCGCGCCGGCAGCGGCGTCATGGGAAATTCCTTGTAGCCAACGGGGTAGGGACGGTCGTCCTTCTTGGCGATCAACGCTTCCTTGCGAAAACCGTCGGCCGCTTTTTGTAGCGAACGCGCCAGTTCGGGATGGTTTTGTGCGACATCCGTCGTCTGCCCGGGATCGCTGGTCAGGTCATAAAGTCTGCCGTCCTGGTCGAGCCGATATTGCTGCGTGCGAACGGAAATCTTACCGCCGATTGTGGAGAAGATCATTCGCTCCGGCCAATCGATCTTCTTGCCGAGCAAGAGCGGCGACAGATCGCGGCCGTCGAGCGACTTGTCTTTAGATAACGGCGCTTTCGTGAGGCCGGCGACCGTCGGCAGCAGATCGATGGCGCCGGCGATCTGCGGAATCACCGTGCCCGGCGCGATCTTGCCCGGCCAGCGGATGAAGCACGGCGAACGGACGCCGCCCTCATCCGTCGAACCCTTGCGGCCACGCATGCCGCCGTTCCAGCGAAAGCTGTTGGGGCCGTTGTCGCAAAAGAAAATGACGATCGTGTCGTCGGCGAGATTCAAGTCCTCCAGCTTTTGCAGGATGCGCCCCACATTGCGATCGAGATTCTCGCACATGGCGAGGACGCAGCGCGTGACGGCGAGATCTTCTTTCTTGCCTTCCGAGCCGCGTTGCTCGACGGGGCGATCCTTGAAGCGATTCCAGTCGTCGTCCGGCACACAAAACGGCGAATGCGGCGTGTTGTACGCGACGTAGCAGAAGAACGGCTCGGCGCGGTTCTTTTCGATGAACGCGATTGCCTTGTCGGTGAAGTCGTCCGCGATGTAGCCCTTGCCGCGCACCGGCTTGCCGTTGTGCTCCAATGGCGGATCGAAGTATTCGCCCCAGTGTCCGGACGTGAAGCCGTAATAATCCTCGAAGCCGCGGGCGTTGGGATGGTACGGCCATTGGCTGCCGTTGTGCCATTTGCCGATCATGCCGGTGCGATAGCCGAAGGCGCGAAGAAGTTGGGCGATGGTGAATTCACTTAGATTCATACGTTCGAGGCCGGTGGAGACGCCGCGAACGCCGGTACGGGGATGATAGCGGCCGGTCATCATCTCGGCGCGAGTCGGCGCGCACAGGGGTTGAACGTAGAAGCGATCGAACATCGCTCCGCGCCGGGCGATGGAATCGAGGTTCGGCGTCTTGAGGTTCTGTTTGCCATTGATGCTGAAATCGCCCCAGCCCCGGTCGTCGCTCAGGATGATTACGACGTTCGGCCGCCGCGGTTTGTCGCCCGCGTGAGGGACGCCGACTGCCAACAGGAGCCAGGCCGCCAACAGCAATGCGATGACTTGGAGAATCTTCGTGTTCATATAATCACCTTTGCGCTCCGTAGCCACAAGCTGCCAGCTTGTCGGCACACAAGCTGGCAGCTTGTGGCTACGGCAACTTTCCAGGTAGTCTAGCCGACGGGAATCGGTGGATCAACTTCCAAACAATCCGAACGCTTCAAGGAGTTCAAGCCATGAGCAAGCGCTTGCATGTCGCAATCGTGCTGTGCGGTCACCTGCTGATCGGTGGTATCGCGAGCGCGCAGCCGACAAACCGCAATACGGCTTCGAGTCCGGCCATCGGCACGAAGGGGATGATCAGCACCGCCCATCCGCTGGCCACGCAAGCCGGGCTGGAGATTCTGGAGGCGGGCGGCAACGCCTTCGATGCGGCCGTCGCCGTCGCGGCGACGCTCAACGTGGTTGAGCCGATGATGTCGGGCATGGGCGGCTTCGGCGTCACGCTCTTGTACGACGCCGACAAGGGCGTGATTCGCTGTCTCGATTCGAGCGGCCGATTCCCTGCGGCGACTGATGCCGACGTCTTCCGGGCGCCGACGCCGAACTATCTCGCGAACCGCAAGGGCGCCAAAGCCGTTTCCACGCCGGGCAACGCCAATCAATGGGAGACGCTGGCGAAAGCTTACGGCAAACTTCCGTGGTCGCGCCTGTTTGCACCGGCGATCAAATTAGCAGACGAGGGTTTCGAAATCAGCGCTCACACGGCCAAACATATCAAGAGCGAATTCGCTGTGTTTCCTGAACACGCGAAGGCGTTCTACGGTAAGGACGGTCAACCGCTGCAAGCCGGCGATCGCTTGGTGCAGAGGGACCTCGCCCGTTCGTTGCGCCTTGTGTCCGTGCAGGGCGCCAAGGCGATTCACGGCGGTGAGCTGGGTGAGGCAATCGACAAGACGATGCGCGACGCCGGCGGATTCTTGCGCATCGACGATCTTAAGAAGAATCAGGCGGAATGGTGGGACGCCGTCAGCATCGATTATCGCGGCTACAAGGTCGCGGCGTCGCCGTTGCCGAACAACGCGTGGAACGGGCTCTATCGTCTCGGCATCATGAGCCGCTTTGATGTCGCGAAAATGGAGCATAGCAGTCCCGCTCACCTGCACACGTTTGCCGAGGCGACGAAGCTGGCGTACGCCGCTCGTTTGCAATTCGCCGGCGATCGCGATCTCAACCCGCCGCCATTGGATCGGCTACTGTCGGAAAAACACCTGGCATTGGAAGCGGCCAAGGTCAAGCCGGACAAGGCAACGCCGCTGAAGGTATCGGCACTCACGCCCACGGGACGAGCCGACGTTGAAGAATTCACGACGCATTTCGTCATCGCCGATTCGCACGGCAATGTCGTCACATCCACGCAGACGCTCGGCATGCTCTTCGGCAGCAAGGTGATGGTGCCGGGCACCGGCATCTGGCTCAACAATTCGATGCAATATTGCACCTTAGAACCCAAGGGCAACCCGCTCGATGCGATTGCGGGACGGCGCAAGCTCGCGGGCTTTTGTCCGATGATCGTGACGCGCGACGGCAAACCGTGGATCGCGGTCGGTTCGCCGGGCGGGCATACCATCGTGCAGACGGTGCCGCAGATCGTCATGAATCTGATCGATTTTCGCATGGATATGCAAAAAGCGATTGCCGCGCCCCGCATGAGCTTCGTCGAGCCGGACATCACTGCGGTCGATGAAGGCGTGTCCGAAAAAGTGCGCACGGCGCTTGCGAAGCTGGGCCACAACGTCGAGGTGCGGCGGCTCGGCAACGCTCACGGACTGACGATCGAGTACGACAAGAAGGGCCGTCCCGAACGCTTCGCCGGCGGCGCGGACCCACGCGGCGAAGGGGCGGCGATGGGACGCTGATTGATAATTGAAATCTTCGCCATTCTCTTGGGGGTTTTTCATGACTTATCGAATCTACATCGCGTTCGCAATTTTCACCGTCGTCGCTGCGCCGGCCGTTGGCCAAACGAAGTTCGCATCGCATCCGCCGATGCGGCCGTTGCCGATCGCGTCGAAACGGCCGCTGGAAAAAGGCCCGACGTTCTTCGTCGATGCCGTCAAGGGCGACGACAAGAACGACGGCTCCGAAATGAAGCCGTGGAAGACGATCCAGCACGGCGTCAATCGCCTCAAAGCTGGCGAGACGCTCTATTTGCGCGGCGGCACGTATTACGAAAAAGTTCGCCTGACGCGTTCCGGCACGGCCGAGGCGCCGATCGTCATTGCGTCGTATCCCGGCGAGCAGGCGATCATCGATGGCGGCCTGCGCGAGTTTTACGAGTCGCCGGAAACGAGCTGGGAGCCGCTCAAGGGCGGCGCGGCGGGGGAGTTCGTTTCAACCAAAGTCTACGCCAACGTGGACGAACGCAAGATTCCGCACCAATTCCTCCCCGCGGCGTGGGAGCCGATGTGGGGCATCGAAGACGAACGGCCTCTTGCCCTGGGGCATTTCGGCGATTCGATGATTCCGCTGCACGGCTATCGCTCGGCGCTCGATCTCCGCTCCGCGAACGAGCTGGCGGTCGATCGAAAGGCAGGCCGCAGGGTCGGCGTCTATTGCGGGCCGGGCATGTGGTACAACCGCGAGACCGGACGTATTCACATCCGTCTCGCGCATCATCAAATGCCGGGACTCGGCGATCGCGCCTATCGCGGCGAGACCGATCCGCGCAAGTTGAAGCTGGTTGTCGCGGTCGGCTTCGGCGAGGCCGTGCTGCGCGTCAACGGCGTGCGCCACGTCAAGATTCAAGGCATCGTCTTCCGCGGCGCGACCGGCAGTCCGATGATCGAAATCTATGGCTCCGACAACGTGCACCTCGATCATCTCACCATCTACGGCGGCTTCCCCGGCCTGCTCGTCAATGCCTCGAAGGACATTCGCGTCACCAACTGTGCCTTTCGCGGCCTGGCGGCGCCGTGGTCGGGACGTTCGCACATGAAATACTTCGGCACGGCGTCCTATCAAATCGTGTTCCAAAATAATCAGCCGGTCAATGAGAACATCGAGTTCGCTTTTTGCGAATTCACCGATGATCACGACTTCGCGTTCTTTCGCTACGTCAAGAACCTTCAATTCCACCACAACTTCGTGGACAACTTCAACGACGATGGGCTGGAGTGCGGGCCCAAGCTGCGCAGTCATACGATGTTCATTTATCAAAACCGCATCGGCGCGTGCCTGGGCGTGTTTCAACAACACGAGATCGACAAGGACGAGGCGCCGACGGGGCACGATCCGAAATCGGGCGTCTACGTTTATCGCAACGTCTTCGATCAACGCGCCGGCGTTTATTATGGGCTGCCCGCACAGGCCGATCCGACGGGCGATTTTCTGCACTCGGAGGGGCACTTCATCAGCGATCACGGCGGGCCGGTGTTCCCGGTGATGCGCGTCTATCACAACACGCTCTTGCGGCGAACGCCGGTGTTTCGTGATTACTTTTTGTTCGGACTCGGCGCGACGGGTTTGAAGAATACCGAGCGCGATGTGTTCAACAATCTGTTTGTCCAGGCCGAGCGCGTGCCCGGCGTCGTGATACTTGGGAAGGAAGCGGGCCAGCTTCGCGAAGGCGGCAACTTGCTTTGGGGCATGAAGGATGGGCCGATGCTCAAGGTTGACGCATTCAAGAAATTTCGCGGCTCGGCGTTGTTCGCGGAGAGCCGCAAGCAGTACGAGCCGGGCTGGACGACGCAAGATCGGATCGCGGACCCGAAGTTCGTCAAGTTAACGGGGGACGACGTCGATTTGCGTTTGCAGGCCGACAGTCCAGCGGCGGATAGCGGTCAGTCGTTGCCGCGCGATTGGCCCGATCCGTTGCGCGACGCCGACAAGGGGGCGCCGGACGTTGGGGCCATGCCGATCGGCAGCGATGTTTGGGGTGTCGGAGTGGACGGACGGATTTCATTATTCGGCAATTTGAAGACACGTTGAAAAGTCAATCTCCGCGAACTCTGCGTCTCTGCGTTTCAATTTTTTTTTGAAACGCAGAGACGCAGAGAACGCGGAGATGGAAGTAATAGTGACGGCAGTCTGCTATTTGACAGGATCCGGCATCTTCGGCACGGTGAGCTTCTCACCTGTCTTCGCGCGGAAATCGACAATGGTCACCTGACCACCGGGCTGCACTTCCACTCGGCGTTCCTGATTGACTGTTTGACCATTGTCCGTCCAACGGGCCTTGACCGTGTAGTTGTATCGCGTGTTGATATCCAGCGGCGGCGATTGGAAGGTTCGCTCCATGCCGCGCTGCGTCGTCGTCGAATCGTCAAACCAAATCTCCGCGTCCGCATTGGGCACGAGCACGCGAATGTTCACGGCGTTCTGGCCCGGAGGGTAGAACGACTGACGATTCGGCGTCGTCGTTTGCGCGACGCCATTCGAGTAGACGCCTGGCGCATTATAAGAGCTGGACCTTCCGCCGCGATAGGAGCTGCAACAGCCACCGGAATAGGAACCGGAGCAGCCATAGGAGGAACTGGAGCAGCCGTAAGAACCGGAGCACCCGCCGCCCCCGCGGCAGCCGCGACGCCCGCCGAACTCGACGGAATCGGCGCCTGCGGTAACCGCGATCATCAATACAGCAGTGTACATGGAATACCTCCTCGAAGTTAGGTTGCAATCGACCCGTTCGCATCTGCGTGACCGCACGCAATGCTTGTTAAAAAAGTCCCGCGCGATCAACTTGGAACGTGGCCGGCGTCATCGAGCCGGCAATGTTCCTAGCGCTGAGCACGGGAACCAGGCCAGATCGTGCATACAGAACTCTGGCCAACCAAGGCTTCTTTCTTAGTGGCCTCTATGGGGCAAATTCCGTGCCTGCGATCCGATTCGGGTCAGCATACTTCGATTTCGTTCGCGAGAATGGGCACGTCCGTTTCCGACATCACCGCATGTTGTGCAAGTTGCTTCGCGTGATAGGTGCGGGCGAAACCGCGCAACACGATACCGCATTCGTGAACGTAGAGCTGAAGCGAGCGGACTCGCCCGCTCAATCGGCCTTGCACGCGAACCTCAAGCTCGGCAAGTCGATCGGTCGCATTTGAAACGGCGGACTTCAATGCGATGCCGTCATTCATGGCTGCTCCTTTTCAAGTCGTCCGATTGGAATCTTCCCGTTCGCATCGGGCGGTTTATCGATTTGTCGAGCAGGCGATGGGTTTGGACATGGCAAAGTCTAAATCGACACCACGGGTGGGAGGCCTTCCTGACTCTCGGACCTGGAATTACCAAGCGGCGTCGCACCGCCGCGCGGTCTCAACAGAGTTCATTGGTTGGATCATTGTAAATGCTGTTTTCGCAAATCCAATCGGGCTTCGGCGACAAATGTCGTCAGGTTTTCTCCGATGCATGTACCATGCCAATGATCTCATGGCGAACGCAGTTGCAATACGGCACGAGGTTTGCCGCCTTATCGTTACCTGACGCAAATCTCATGGTCGCCTACGAGGCGGAAGTGCTATGACCATTCTCGATTTCGTGCTTTTGATCATCATCGCCGCCATCTGCGGCTCGCTCGGCATGGCCATCAGCGGCTACTCGCGCGGCGGATGTCTGATGGCCATCGCGGTCGGCTTCATCGGCGCGCTCCTGGGCACGTGGCTGTCGCGAGCCATGTCGTTGCCGGAGTTATTGACGGTGGAGGGTTTTCCCGTGGTCTGGTCGATCATCGGCGCTGCGTTGTTCGTCGCCGTGATCAGCTTGCTCACGGGCTGGCGCCGCAATGAAGTCAAATGAGCAATCGCTTGCTCGTTTGCAGGAACTCGATTACCCGCAGGCGCCCATTGTAGTCATCACGCTCCGCGTGATGTCGTTGGGCTCAACTTTTGGACAATAATTGTCGTCTGTGAATTTTGCCCAAATCCATCACGCGGAGCGTGATGACTACTTTGCCTCGATGCAATACAGATGCTTCTCGCCGCGCAAGAATAATTGCCTGTCCACCGCGACGGGCGACGCGTCGATGGCGTCGTCGAGATGATTCGTCGCCAGCACCTCGAAGCGATCGCTTTGCCGCAGCACGAGCGCCGTGCCGTCGCGATCCACGAGATACACGCGGCCGGCGGCGATCATCGGTGAACCATAGAAATCTGTCACATCCGGCAATCGCTGGCGGTCGATCAACGTTTTGCCGGTCTTCGTGTCGAGCACGGTGTAGAGATTGACGTTGGCTTGCGTGAAGTAGAGCCGATCGCCCGCGAGCGCCGGCGAAGGCACGTAAGGCGTGCCGGCCTTGACGCGCCAGAGGAGCTTGTCGTCCGTCTTGAGTTCGCCGCGCGAATCGAGCGAAATCGCGACGGCGTTGCCCGCCCCGTAACCGCTCATCACGTAGGCGACGCCATTCGACGCCACGGCCGACGGGATGGCGTTGGTCGTCATGCCGCCGACTTGCCATAGTTCTTTGCCGTCCTTCAGATCATGGCCGCGGATGCGCTTGGTGGCGTTGACGATCACCTGCGTCCGTCCCTTGTGATCGACGATCAATGGCGTGTTCCACGAAGTCACGTCGTCGCGTTCGGCGCGCCATTTCGTCTTGCCGGTTGCGGTGTCGAGACAGATCAACGCCGAGTCTTTCTCCTGATCCCAATTGATCAAGAGCGAATCGCCATGCACCGCTGGCGTCACGGCTTCGCCCCACGCCAGACGCGTGTTCAAGCGGCCCAGGTCGCGTTGCCACTGGGGCTTGCCGTCGAGATCGTAGCAATAGATGCCGAAACTGCCGAAGGACACATAGAGAAACTTGCCGTCCGTCGTCGGCGACCCGGCGGCGTACGAATGCGAGCCGTGCTTGCCCTCGTGCGGCACTTTCTCGGCCGCGGTGTGTTGCCAGCGCAGCTTGCCGGTTTGGCGATCGAACGCCATCACAATGAATTGATGATACGTCTTGGGCGGTTTTGTCTTGATTTGCAAGGTTGGATCGGGTTTCGGAATGTCCTTGGCGTCGGCGACGCGGCCCGTATCGACGGCGGTGACGACGAAAACCTGATCGCCCCAGACGATCGGCGTCGCGCTGCCCTTGCCGACGAGCGGCGCTTTCCACTTGATATTGGTTTTTTCATCCCAGCGAATCGGTGGATCAGCTTTCGGCGCCGTGCCGTTCGCGTTCGGCCCGCGCCAGTGCGGCCAGTTATCGGCTCGAGTTGAGATCACGAAGACTAGTAACGCGCAAACGGACACCGTCAATCGCATTCAAGGCTCCTGTCGAAACAGCGGTATTCCACAAGTATATCGGGGTCGCGAAGACAACGGCAAAAAAATTGGCGGCAAAAAATAAGACAGGAAATGGAGGCACACGCCACCCATTCCTGTCTTATTTTTTTGCCCAAGATTTTTTTGCATTATTGTTTCTTGATCGCGCGCAGCCACGCCGCGGTGTTCACCGGATGATCCTGCCCCGTCAAGCCGCGCAGCACGGCGAGGACCGAGCCGTGATATTCGGAAATGGCGCCGGCCGGCATCTTCCGCGCGATCGCCTCCGACTCCGACATTTCACGGGAGCGAATGAAGAAATCGAAGCGTTGCATCTGGGGCCATTTGCCGCTGTCCTCGACTTCTTGCATCACGGAAAAGTCTTGACGCAGGTACGTCACGTCCGCGCGGACCAAGGTGCTGCCGCTTCGCGGCGCGTAATACACGACGCTCGAACTGGGCGGCAGCGATTCTTGCATGGAGGTGACGGGGCCGACCGGCAGGTTCCGCCCATTCGAATCGCTCGGCGCATGGCACAACAAGCAATTACGATGGTGATTGACGCGCACCAGTTCACGGACCATCGTCTTTGGCTTTTCATTGAGCGGCTTCACGACATACGGCGCCGCCGGATCGGGCTCGTCGAGCATGGCCGCCAGTTCGGGGACCGAATCCTGGAGATTGAGCGACATGATCGCCTCCGCGGCATGGCGGGCAATCGGCGCCCACGGGTAGCGCAGCCCCTTGATGAGGACCGACGAGTACTCTTTTCGATTCCGGTCATATAGCTTGTTGAGCGCCATCGTTCGAACTTGCGAATCGAGATCGAATACCGCGACGTGGGCAAGCGCCGCCGACGTGCGTTCCCCTTTGATACCGCTCAGATACTTGACGAAATGCATGCGATGGTCCCGGCTCTCGGCCAGAATGATTTGCTTCAGCGCCGGGATGTTATCAAGCGTCTTGGACGATCGATTGCTGCGAGCAAGGTATTCGTTCCAGAATAATTCGACGTTCGAATTGTTGCTTGTTGATTGGCTTGACTGCGCCGAACTCGGTGTGCGAGGGCTTTCTCTCATGGCTAACGCCATCGCACTGCGAATTCCAATCGAATGCGCCGCGAGTGCCTGGGCGTCTTCGTTTTTGGTTTGGCAATCCTTGCCCAGCAGAAACGGCATGCCCGCGAGTTCGGGCCGTGTCTTTTTGAGTTGAACAATGAACTTGTCCTGATCGTCCTTGGAATCGGCCCTGATTTGAGCCGCGAATTTGGCGATTTGTTCTTTCGACTTCCTGGCATAATCCGGATCGAGATCGACCTGCGGCACGTCGCGAAGAAGCTGTTCCAGATGTGCCGCCTGCGGATTCAGCAGCGTGAGAGGCACGCCCGGCGGCGGCACGACCTGAGGCGGCTTGACCGTCGGCGGTTCGTAAAACTCCGTTTGCGGCGTCGGTTTGACCGCGGATTTCGCGATTTCCACGGGTTGCAGCGTCTCCGGCGGCGCGGCCGGCTTCACGCGCGGATCCACGTTTATTGCGCCCGGCTTTGCTTGCGCATCCGGCCGTTCTTGCGCCGGCCTCGTCTTTTCAACGACGCGGACAATCGGTGGCGCGTCCATTGGCGTTGTTTCAATGGCCGCGATCGGCGTCGGTGTCGCGGCGTTTCGATTCGCGACACCGACGATGACGCCGATGACGCAGACGCCAATCGCCAGGCCCGCGCCGACGCCGGCGAGCAGGCTGGTTCGACTGCGCGGCGCCACGCTATTGGCGTCGAGTCGATACGTTCCGCCGTTCGGCGCGGTCCAAATCTCCTGTCTGCAGAGCGGACATTTGCTCCGCCTGCATCGGCCGGGATGCGTCAAGGTTGGGAGTTGTTCGCAGAAGGAGCAGTAGAGATTGTCCTGCATTCGAGACCTCCTTGAGAACGGCTTTCGGAAGGGATGGGTTTCGCCGCGCTGCAATATGACGTGTCGATTGTAAAAGGAAGCGAGACGAGAAGTCAAGAAAATTAGAATTGCAGTGGTGGGTCACTTTGGAGTGCGGCGGTTTGACGCCGCTTTCTTTTCTTCCTTCTTTCTTTTGTTTCTTGGAGATTCCAAAGAAAAAAAGAAAGAAAGCGGCGTCAAACCGCCGCACTCCAA
>Ga0105340_1000628_pt1 | contig 16835 bp, 16 predicted proteins | sample EasRivMeERMLT700_FD_89676 | JGI IMG/M metagenome (GOLD analysis project Ga0105340, IMG submission 89676) | Soil microbial communities from meander-bound floodplain in the East River, Colorado, USA - East River MetaG ERMLT700 | ecosystem: Environmental > Terrestrial > Soil > Floodplain | place...
GATGTGGATGGGTGTCGGCAGGGGCTGGTTCGGGAAACTGCCCGGCGATATCAACTACTCGCGCGGCAACTTCAGTTTTCATTTTCCGCTGGTGACGTGCCTCATCATCAGCGTGGTGCTCACGCTTATTATGTGGCTGATGAGGAAGTGAGTCGAGAGCGCTTAAAGCAGCTCGCGCAGATCTTCCTTCGAGAGTCCGGTCTGATTTAAGATATCGCTCAACGTTCCCGGCCGAATTTCTCGATGCATCGGGACGATCGTCCTCCAATAGCCGGCGCTGGATCGTTTCTCAAGAGATGCGTGACTTCCCTTTTGGCGCAACAAAGTGAATCCTGCGCGTTGTAATGCACGGACCAACTGACGACCTGAGATCGAAGGCAGGTGCCGACTCATGCGGCGACTTCCATGCTCGTCAGGTAGACTTCCTTAATTTGGTTTTTTGATTGAGACCGGCCCCACGTCTCGAAATAAAGTTCAAGGGCTTCTTTTAAGTTCTTTTTTGCGGCCACTAAAGTCCTGCCCTGCGTCGTGACAGGAACGTCCAGGCACCGGGCTATAAACCACTTGCCGTCATTGAGAAACACTGCATGGACCGTTCTCATTCGGACACTCTGCATGATGAGTTTCGTGGTGACAAGTCCCGGTAAGCCCCTGGGGACGGTGTATCGGCGGTTGGATCACCGCTGCAAGGACAAGCGCGTCTGCTGGGGAGCGCCGTTGACGGTGAGGACAACGGAGGCGTCGGCGATTTCGACGCAGCGCACGACGACGTTGCTGCTTCCGACGCGGACTTTGGCCTGTTCGCCTCTTTCGAGCGTGGTGTCGTTGACGAGGGCGAAGCGGCGCTGGGGCGTGCCTGAGATTCCGCGCAGCACCAGGGTGTCCGGGACGGCGGTGGGCTTCGCCGGCTGCCACGCGACCTGGATGGGGTCGTCGTTTTTGCGCACGAGCACGCGCGCGGTGTTGCCGAGGTCTACCTTCTCATCCACGCCATCTTTCATCCATTTGACGATCTCGGGAAAGCGGTAGCGATCTTCCGCCTTAACGAGGCTGTGGATTTGGCCGGTGGTGTACGAATTATCGAGGATGATTTTTTTCTCCGCGGCGTCGTTGCGGTCGCTCACCAGCTTGAACGCGACCAACTCGCAGAAGCCCTCGATGGTGTCGCTGTCGAGTTTGCGGCCGGCGACGACGTTTTCGTGCAACCACGCGTGGGTATATTCGTGTGCGCAAACGGCGGCGACGCGCGATTTGCGCAACCCGCTGAGAATGTAAATCCTGTGCTCGAACTGGGCACCTTTGCCGCGCGTTTCGGTGACACCGAGTGTGACGTTTTTGTCGTGCGGAAATCGCTGGATGCGAACGAGGCGTTCGAGGTCGTTCCTCCCGGCGAGTTCGACGATGACGTTCTTGTCGGGCAGGACGTTGCCGGCGAGCATACGGAACAAATCGCGTTTGACCTCGCGATAGATTTCATCGAGCGCGTCCTGAGTGAGGACAGCTTCTTTCGTGTCGCTCGCGCAGAGCAATCGGCCATCGGGAAGTTTGGTGAAGCCGCTGCGCATGGGCAGCATGCAGATGGAGCAGGTGGTGTCGAGTTGCGCACACGCACCGCACACGGGTTGCTTGTCCGCGGCGTAAGGGCTGGTGAACAAGTAAACGCGCTGGGTGATGTTTTTCTGGCAGACGACGCAACGGTTATTGACTGCGGCGGTGGCCCAAAGAATGAGTATCAAAAGGAACGCAATCACGCCGATGGCTTGTTTCACATAGGTGAAATCGGCAAGCCATGCGCGCGGTTAAGTCGCAACGCATCTCACGCTACGGAAGGCCGTTCCGCGGCCGTGAAACTGTCCAGAAATGGGTCAGCGTTTGGTCAATTCACGCGCAGCTTCGACCATCTTTGCGGCGGTCAAGCCGTGGTGCTGATACAGGTGCTCCGCGACGTAAGCGGACTGGCCGAACTCGCCGCGAATGCCGAGAGACTTCATTTGATGCGGAATGCCGGCCATCGACAACGCATGGGAGATCTGAGCGCCCATTCCGCCGACGACCTGGTGATCTTCGATGGTCACGACGCGCCCCGAGCAGGCGTGCACTGCCGCGCCAATGGTTTGGAGATCGACATGGTTGATGAACGGGTTGTTGATCACTGTGGCATTGATGCCCTCCGCGGCGAGTTGCTCGCCGGCTTCGATGGCTTTGCCCAGCAGCGGGCCGCAACCGATGAGCGTCACGTCGTTGCCCTGCCGAAGCACCTGCGCCTTGCCCCACTCGTACTTCGCGTTCTCAACCCAGTGGAGCGGATAATTTTCGCGGCCGACGAAAAAGATGTACGTCTCGCCGTCGCGGCCAGCGTTGCGTTCGGAGGCGTAGCGTTGGATCGCCTCAAACATCAATGCTTCGGCTTCGTCGGCGCACGAAGGAGCGATGACCGTGGTGTGCGGGATGGACGACACAGCGGCGAGATACGTCGTGGCCTGGTGGGACGCGCCGTCGGCGGCGTCCTGGAAACCGACGTGCGAGAACAGCGCGATGACCGGCGCCTGCGACAGCGCGGCCATCGTGAGCGGCAGGTTTCCCTTGGTGACGCCGAACTGGCCAAACGTGTCAACGATGGGAATGAACCCCGCCTTCGCAAAGCCGGCGCCCGTGCTGACCATGTTGGCCTCGGAAACACCGACATCGAGGTAACGATCGGGGAAAGATTTTTGAAAACCGCTGATGCCGGTCGATCCCTGGACATCCGCGGAGATCGAAAAGACCGGCAGCCCGGCTTGCGCGGCGCGGATCGCAGCCTTCGCAAGGCCGCTTTGCACCTTGTCCTTCTTGACCGCGGGGGCGGCGCTCGGCGCTTTGGCCTTCTTCGCCGCTTCCTTTTGCTCCCAATCCTGCCGCAAAGCTTTCGCCCAGTTCGCAAACTCCTCCGGCGTTTCGCCTTTATAAATCTCGTCGACGAACTCGACAATTTTCTCGCCGCTCGAGAGCGGGAAGCCGTGCCCGCCAGCAGGATTTTCCTCGGTGGCCTTCACGCCGTAGCCTTTGATCGTTTTCACCCACACGAGCACGGGGAAATTGGGATTGGCCTTCGCCTGCTCGATCGCCTTTTCAATCGCGAGGTAAACGCCCTGGAGGTTGTGACCGTCGTTGACGGTGATGACATTCCAGCCCAGCGAACCCATGGCCTGGAAAGTGCGCTGCATGCTGTAGGAATCCTTGGTGATACGGCCCGAGAGTTTGGTGTCGTTATCGGAAAGGACGAGCACGAATGGATTGAGGCGATCTTTCGCAGCGAGTCCAGGGATGGCTGCGAACGCTTCCTTCGCTTCACCTTCCATCGACGCACCGTCGGAGACGGTGCAGATCGTGACGCGGTCGCGCTTCGCGACTTTGTCGCCGAGGGCGAGACCCTGCGCCTGGGGCAACGCGGACCCGAGCGGGCCATTGCTGAGCAGGACGCCCTGCGGATTCAGGTGTGACTCTCCGTGACCGGTGAGCTTGCTCTTGATGCCGCGAAAACCCTTGAGGTCGTCGAAGGTCATCTTGTCGAAACCATAGAGCGCGCGCAGAGCGTAGATGCCGTTCTCGGTATGGCCGGCGTCGTTAACAAAATTAAACGCCTCGTGCCATGGCCGGCCCTTGGTGGCGAACATGATGCCGTGGATCGCGGCCATGATTTCGGCGAAGGCGGCGGGGCCTCCCCAATGGCATGCCGCGCCGCCGTTGACGGCGTGCACGTCCATCAGTGCCACGAGGGCGCGCGTGGCGCGGGGATCAGCGAGGCGCACTTCCTCACCCTTGGCATTCTTGACGGTGAGGGTGTATTTCGGAGTCGCGGAAGGAGTCGGCGCGAGCTTTGTTTGCAGCTTTAGCGGGGCGAGCGGCGGTGCTTCCAGCGGTTTGACAGGGGTGGTATCGGCAGCCATAAATCAATTCAAATCAAGCTGAGAACTTTAAGGTTTGGCGCAGTTCAAGGGAAGCGAAAACAGGGTGCGATCACAGCTCTTCGTCGTCCTCGGCGCGCGGCGGCGGGGGCGGCGCGTTGAGCAATCTCGCGACCACCCAAATCAAGTATGCGACCACCCCGACCACCACGAAGGCCATGAACACGCCCTGGAGCACGTCACTCATGCTGCCCCGTGTGACGTAGCGGATCGGATAGAGGAAGCAGAGCACGCCGAGCAACCCGAGAAGGGCGGTATAGAGCACGAAGCGTTTATTGTTGCCGTCCGGGCGATCGATTACGCGTGTGAGGATGAAATGCCAGTAGGCCCACGCGACCGAGGCACCAAGCAGGACCGCAGGGACGACCCAAAAATTGAACTCGAGGATGAGCCCGGAGCCGCTGTTCTTGACGGCGGCGAGCACACCGCCCGTGAGGCCGAAAGCCACGGCGGTGCCGAGGCGCGCGACGCGGAGAAAGTCCCGTTGCGTCTGCGATGTCTCGGGGCGATTCATCACCGGATCCAACCTAAACTGTTGTGACTGAAACGCAACAATGCGGCTGCGTATCACTTTGCAGCCAGGTCAATGCACTGCAAATTGCGCGTATCGCGAACGTAGAGCTTGCCGTTGGCGTAGGCTGGAAAGCTCCAGGTATTGCCGCAGACCTGGAGGCGCGCGATCTCGGTATATTTTTCGGGATTGGGTTGCAACAGCAGCAGCGTGCCTTCCTCGGTGAGCACGAGCAGGTTTTTGCCGACCACGATCGTCGACGAATAGTCGCGCTTCCCCTGGCCGAAGCCCGGTCGCGACCACTTGAGTTTTCCGGTCGCCGCCTCGGCGCAGATGTAATCCTTGTTCGCGCCCTGGCAATAGAGGTGGCCATCGACGAGCACGGGAGTGGCGAGATTGATCTTGAGGTCCTGATTCGCCCAGGCGGGAGTCGCTTTGAGGCCGCCGGTGTCTTTGGCAATACGAAATGCCACCAAACCGATCGTGTGCGAATTGACGATGACATTGTCGCCATCAATCACGGGCGTAGCGGCGTGACGCTTCGCGTTGGTTTCGAGCGGCACGCGCCAGAGAATCTTTCCATCTTCAAGCGACGCCCCCAGGAGAGCATCGGCCGTGAATGCAACGACCTGCGGCACACCGGCGAGCGTGGCCGTGATAAACGAGGAGTAAGCGGCTTCATCCGTGCCACTTTTCCAGAGCATCTTGCCGTCATTTTTGTTGAAGCAAACGAGGCTCGCGCCGTCGGTATTGCCCACGGGCAAAATCAATTTGTCACCTGCGATAACGCCGCTGCCATTGTTTCCCCGACGGGATGCGGTCCCTTCGCGCGCTTTGCTGCCGAGGAATTTTACGCCGAACTGCTGGTCGAAGCTGGTTTGCCAAATCGTTTTGCCGGTCGCGAGGTCGAGGCACCGGAATTCGCCATTCATCGATTGCACATAGACGCGCTCGCCATCGATGATTGGAGTGGCGCGCGGGCCGGCACCCCACTCGTCGCTTTCCATTTTTGCGTAATCGATCTTCCAAACTTCCTTGCCGGTGGCGGCGTCGATGCGATGCGCGAATTCGCGCGAGCCGTTTTCATCGACATAAATCAGCGCGCTGCCCTGCACGACCGGCGCGGCAAACCCGCCGCCGATATCGATTTTCCAGACCGGCTTCAATTCTTTCGGCAGGGAGCTGATAGTTTGCGCGTCTTTGGAGTATCCGGTCCGGTTCGGTCCGCGCCATTGCGGCCAGTCGCGGTTGGGCACCGGAGTGCTCGCAAAAACTGTTGCCAGCGACAATCCGAGAAACAAGACGACACATTTGTGCATATGAAATCCTATGGCAGGAATGAGCAGACGTATTCGCAGATGCCGGACTTGACTTCGATGTCGAAGCCCGATTTAGCGGGAACTTCAAAATGCTGCCCGGGGCCGTAAGCGGTCGGGCTCGCGGAGCTCGCCTCTCCATCCAGTTTTACGTGGCATTCGCCGGCGATGATCTCCATGCGCTCGGCGGCGTCCGTGCCGAAATGGAACTTGCCGGGGTAAATCAGACCGAGGGTTTTGCGCGAGTTATCGGGCAGGAAGATTGTGTGGCTAACCACCTTGCCGTCGAAGTAGACGTTGGCTTTTGCGACGGCGGTGACGAACTTGAATTCCGGAGACTTTGAACCCATACCGCCCTACTTTTGCCGTGCTGCAAGCGCCGCGTAAAGCCGAATTGCCTGCGCTGTTTGGCTTTGCGGCCAGGCAATAAAGGGGTTACATCAGGGTCATGAGATACGCTTTGATTCTTCTGTTCTTTCTTTCTCTCGATGCTTTCGCGCAGACGAAATTCAAGAACGTTGGTGTAGACCAGTTCGACAAGCTCCGCCAGCAAACCAACGCTGTCGTTCTCGACGTTCGCACTCCGAAGGAATTTGCCGCGGGTCGCATCCCGGGGGCGGTCAATATCGACTGGAACGCGGCCGATTTCGGGAAGAAGGTCGCCGCGCTCGATAAATCCAAAACTTATCTTGTGCACTGCGCCGTCGGCGGTCGCAGCGCCAAAGCTTCCGATAAAATGACGGCGCTTCAATTCACCAACGTTTATAACCTCGAAGGAGGCATGAAAGCGTGGGAGAAGGCCGGCAAGCCCGTCGAAAAATAGCTTCGGATTTGGGATTGATCGTACAGGTTGACGGGCGCAACTTATGTTGAAGGTAAAGCGGTAATGGTATGAACTCCTTCATTACGCTCGTCGCTCACGCTGTTTTCACTTCAACGGCCGTTGCATTGTTATCCGTTGCCCCGGCGTCGCGCGCGGCTGACGCGGGCTTCGAGCCGCTCTTCGACGGGAAGACGTTGAAAGGCTGGCACGTCAGCAGCAAGACGGGCCACAGTCGCGCGAGCGGGAACATGTCGGGCGGAAAGTGGGTGGTGGAAAATGGCGCGATCGTCGGTTCGCAGGACATCCCCGGCAATGGCGGGATCGTTATCACTGACGAGCAGTTCGGTGATTTCGAGGTCGTCCTCGAGATGAACAATGATTTCGGTCCCGATAGCGGCCTGTTTCTACGCAGCACTGAGGACGGCAAGGCGTGGCAGGCCATGATCGATTACCACAAAGGCGGCAACGTGATGGGTATCTACGGCGAAGGTTTGGGCGGGAAGCCCAGCGTGCGCAACTACAGTTTTCTGGACACACCGGACAAAATCCAAACGAACGCCGCGCCGTTTGCTTTGCCGATTTCTGTCGAAGCCTGGCCCAGGCTTTGGAAGCACGGCCAATGGAACGAATTGCGCGCCCGCATCGAAAACAACCCGCCGACCATCACGACGTGGATCAACGGCACGAAGTTCATGGAATGGAAAGAGACCGAGAAGCGCCACCCGGACAAGGGCGGCATCGCCCTGCAGGTCCACGGTGGCGGTGATCACACGAAGGAATTTGTTCGTTACCGCAACATACGCGTGAAACGTCTAACCAAATGAATCTATGAAGCGACGCTCCTTTCTTCGGCTCACGGGCGCGGTTGGCGCGCTGGCAACCGTCGGTGACCTCCGCTTTCTCGGCCGCCTTCCCTCCGTCAGTGCTGCTGAAGCGGCGCTGGATCCGAAGGTGGTCCGTTTCGCGCCGGAGATCGAACCGCTCGTCCGCCTGCTTGAAGACACGCCGCGGGAGCGTGTTCTCGAGGAAGTCGCATCGCGCGTGCGCAAAGGCTTGCCGTATCGCGACGTGCTCGCCGCGCTGCAGCTTGCGGGCGTGCGAAACATCCAGCCGCGCCCGGTCGGTTTTAAATTTCACGCGGTGCTCGTTGTTAACTCCGCCCACCTCGCGAGCCTCGCCTCACCTGATTCGGACCGCTGGCTGCCGATTTTCTGGGCGATCGACCAATTCAAGAGCTCTCAAGCGCAAGACGTTAAAGAAGGCAACTGGACCATGGGGCCCGTGGACGAAAAAGCGGTGCCCGCTCCCGACAAAGCGCGCCAGGCATTCATCGAGGCCATGGAAAGTTGGGACGAAGCGGCGGTTGACGTCGCCACGGTGGGATTGGCGCGCAGCGCTTCGGCGCACGACGCGTTTGAACTCTTTGCGCGGTACGGCATGCGCGACTTTCGGGAGATCGGCCACAAAGCGATTTACGTGGCGAACAGTTTTCGCACGCTCGAAGTGATTGGCTGGCAGCACGCTGAACCCGTGCTACGCTCGCTCGCTTACGCGTTGGTCGATACGCTGCGCGACGGCAATCCGTCGAAGAAAGAGTTGCCCGCGGACCGGCCGTTCCGCAAAAACGTGCCCGCCGCGAAATCAATTCGTGGCGATTGGCTCAACGGCAAGCCGAGCAGCGATGCCACGGGAGAAGTGCTCCGCGCCGTGCGCGATGGATCGGCGGCCGACGCGAGCGCGAAAGTTATCGAGTTGCTAAACAAAGGCGTTGCGCCGCAATCGATTTTCGATGGCGTGTTTGAAGGGGCGGGAGAATTGCTCATGCGCACGCCTGGAATCCTTGCGTTACACGCGACCACCTTCACGAACGCGATCTATTACGCGTTCCAGCATTGCCACGACGATAACACACGCCGCCTGCTGCTCCTGCAAAATGCCGCGTTCATTCCGCTCTTTCGGGCCCAGCAACAAGGCAGCAAAGTTTGCATCGATGAACTGGAGCCCGGAAAATTGGAAAGCACAGGCGAGGAAGCGGTCGCCGAGATCTTTGCCGACGTGAGCCGGAACGACACGCGTCTCAATGCCTCGCGAAAAATTCTCTCGTATCTACAGAATAAAGGAGACGTGCGCCTCCTTGCGGACACGGCGCGTCGCCTCATTTTCCTGAAGGGGAACAACTCGCACGATTATAAGTACAGCTCCGCGGTGCTGGAAGACTACGAACATCTCTCCCCGCCGTGGCGTGATCGTTTTCTTGCCGCGAGCGTTTTCAATCTGCGCGGTTCGGGCGACAACGACACTGAACTCGTGAAGCGAATTCGCACTGCTTTAAGTTGAGGCGTTCGGACGCCCTTCAAAAGTTACAGTCTAACCGCCACGCTCATCATACCATTTCTGCGGATCTTCGAGGTCAACATCCTCGCCCTCCTGTGCGTCAGCCATGCGCCAGCCATTGCGCTTACAGAGCGCGGCGAACTGCCGGATGTGATTATAGCCGCCATGCGTGTAAACGTCCTGCACAATGCCGTCCTCCTCGGTGAATTCCAGCTGAAAGCCGCCATCGACAGGCAAGGTTGCCTCTTTCGGGGACTCCCACTCCAAACCTAAGAAGGCAGCGCTGAATGCAGTCTTCACCGCATTGAACTCGCCGAGGGGCTCAAGCTGCTCCGGTGTTTTACCTGGCCTGTAAATGATGAGGTTCCATGACATAGGTGAAAAAGCTGTACGCGCGCCTAGCGTTCACCATCTGAGACGTGCGATCCAATCGGCTTGCGCTACGGCCTCGAGCGCCTTCGTCTCGCGGCGAAGTGCGCTTGCTTTTTTCGCCGACGCGTAGGCGCTGGTAATCCAATCCGTCGAAAAATTGTCGCCGGTGTTATGGATGAGAAGGGAGTTCGGCGCCGCCAGCACCGCCGCGGCTTCGAACGCTCCGAACTTGCGGAGTCCAGGCGCAAACAAATCCTGCTCCATCAACGTCGCGTCGGCCCGGACGTCGACTTGCGCGCAGTCGGCCACCACCGCATCCGCCGCCGGGGCCGCGAGCAACGCCCACAAACCGGCGCGACCACTCCCGCACAGCACTACGTGACGACCTTTGCCGTGTGTTTGCGCAAATGCGCACGCGGTGATCAAGTCCTGAACGCGTTCCTGCGCGTCTGTGCGATTGTAAACGGTGAAGAACCCGCTGGTTTGCTTGCGCGCCTTGGCAGCAGTTTCATCGACAAGTTCACCCGTCAAAAATGTATCGAGCAAAACCACCGATTGGTTCCGGGCCAGCAGTTCTTTGGCGACGCCGGTGGGCAGTCCCTCCGAATTCAAATGCGCTTTCTTGCCCTCGGGATGCGCAATTACGGTGATGACCCGCAACTCGTCTTTCGCCGGCGTGAACATCACGATCGGCAGGCGATCTCCCCGTCCCTGGCGGCCGACATGCAACGTGTGCCGTGTGATCTCGCCTATTTTCTTTGTCTCCGCCCGCTGCACGATGAGGTCGCGATCCGGAAACTCCACTTGCAATGTGTGCTGCCACGCCGGCAACAGTTTGGATTTCGCGTCGTCGAGCTTCGCGCGTTTCAACGCCTCCAGTTGCTTCGTCGAGCGGTCGATCAACATTGCAATCACGCCCGGTTCATCTTTCGCATCCGACGGCATCTTGCCGTCCGGAAACACCCGCAACGCTTCAACAGGCTCCATCTGATACGCCGCTTCCTTGAGCGCGGCGGCGTCAGGATTTTTCAGCAGCCAATGGCCGAAGGCGTCGTAAACGGCTTCACGCGTCGTCTTGTTGTAGTTGTGGTCGAAGTTAAAGATCGCGTAGCGGAATTTGTCCCCATCGCCAAACAGCTTGTAGACGCGCTCGATCGACGGTCCCTCGACCGTCATCGTCGTTTTGGTCCAATCGCCAGAGGCCGCGACGATCACTTGTGGCCGCGGAGCGGGTGCTGCTGCGATTTCCATGTTGGAATAATCCACGCGAAGCCCAGGTGCATTCTCGCACAGGCAACCGCCCTGCATGGAGTGAGACACCATCACGATGGGCGCTTGCGCGTGTAACCGATCGTCGATTGCCCCGAGCATGAACGTCTGTGTGCCGCCGCCGGACTCACCGGTACACGCCAGCCGTTTTTTGTCCACCTCCGGGAGCGATTCCAGAAAATCGAGCGCGCGAATGCTATTCCATGTTTGCAGCCCCATGAGGCTGATGTTCCAGAGTTGGTTGGTTGGATCGCTCGCGAACTTGTGGTTTACCTGGGCGGTGTCGTTGTAGCCCACCATGTCATACGAGAAGGCGACCATGCCCTGTCGCGCAAAACTGATGCACCGCGCGGCAATACTTCCCAATTCCACGTTGGCCATGCGGCCTTCTTTCCAGTGGCCGTGCGGGTTCAACACGGCCGGGAACGGACCTTTGCCCTTGCCAAGCGGCCGATACAAATTCCCGGCGAGATAAAATCCCGGCAGCGTTTGCATGTAGACCTTCTCGACGGAGTAGCCGTCCCGTTCCACGCGCCCGGAAGTGTTCGCGTTCAACGGCGACTTCTCCGGCATTGGCCACAAACCGGTGCAGACCAACGCATGTTCGCGAATTTCTTTGGCGCGCTTCTCCCATGCGGCCTTCGAGGTGATTTCTGGGAACTGCCGTAGCGTGTTGAGCGTGCGCACTTCTTTGGCGCGTTCGTCACGAGGGGGCAAAACTGTCGACGACGAAGCCGTATATTGAAAATGGAAAGAGAGGACACCCGCCAGAATAGTAAGCGCACGGATCATGCCCGGGAGGATAACGCAACCGACGCGGACGTTAAGCCTAAAGTGCGCGGCACTTTTCCGATTTCCAACCGCTCGCCAAGGCCGTAGGTTCCGCGGCGCAAATTATGGCAAAAGAGCATCAGTATAAGTTTTGTTTTGGTCCGTGGAATATCAGTGAAGGCGGCGATCCTTATGGGCCCACCACTCGTCCGCCACAGACATTCGATTGGAAGCTCGCCCAGCTTAAGAAGCTCGGCTTCGACGCGATGATGTTTCACGACGACGATGCCGTGCCTGACATCGACAACAAATCGGAACAGCGGATTCTCAAGGACGCGAAGGAGTTGAAGAAACGCCTCGATGGTGACGGAATTGCGGCGGAAATGGTGGCGCCGCGGCTGTGGTTCAGCCCGATGACCATCGACGGCGCGTACACGAGCAACGATCCGAAATGCCGGCAGTACGCGATCGATCGATCGCGTCGTTCCATCGACATCGCGAAGGTCCTTGGCACAGACATCCTGGTGCTCTGGCTGGCGCGCGAAGGCACTTACATTCGCGAGGCAAAGAATGGCCGCCGCAGTGTCGATCTTTTGGTCGAGGCATTCGACGCCATGCTTGCGCACGATAAGAACATCCGGCTCTCGATCGAACCGAAGCCCAACGAACCGATGGACCATGCTTACATCCCGACGATCGGCCACGCGCTGGCGATTGCGCAACTCACTCAAGACGCGAAGCGCGTCGGTTGTTTGATTGAATCCGCGCACGCGATTCTCGCGGGACTCGATCCCGCCGATGAGATCGATTTCGCGATGGCGTTCAACAAGCTTTGGTCGCTGCACCTGAACGACCAGAACGGGTTGAAGTACGACCAGGATCGGCCCTTCGGGAACACGAATCTGCGCAGCGCGTTCGACCAGATCCGCGCCCTCGAACGCAATGGCTACGGCAAAAATGGCGAATACGTCTGCTTCGACGTGCATCCCTTTCGCACCACGAAGCCCGAGCATTGGGTGGATCACCTTGTCAACAGCCGCCGGACGTTCCTGCTGCTCGTTGAGAAGGCGCGCAGCTTTAATGAAAAGACGGCGCAGAAGCTGGTGGCTGACCGCAATTACCAGGCGCTGGACCAGATGGTGATCGAACATCTCCTCGGCGCATAGGGCGCGCTGTCCCAGCGCGCCGCCGAACCTTTACTCACAGGCGACTCAAGCCCTCGGCTTGGTCGAATTCCTGCTGCCAGGCTCCATTGACACCGGGCGCGGGCGCCCGGGATAATACCAGAGATTGTGACACGGATTTACGACCTAGTAATGACCCACAAACTGGACACGGATGACTTTTTCATCCACAAGGTCCAGGAGTATGCGGTTGCTGCGCGGCTCAATTTTTTCCTCATTGAGCCGCTGTGGGTGGATTGCTTTTACGAGGCGCTGGACAAAGGCAGGGTCTGGCCGCGCGTGCTGCTCAACATGCACAGCGAGCACCACCAACCCGACGAGGTGTTCCACCGCCTTATTCGCCTTGCCGCCGAACGCAATGTACAGGTCATTGACCATCCGGACCGGGCGCTCCAGGCGTTCGACAAGGCGCGTCTGCACCCGCGTCTGGCCACGGCCGGGGTCCGTGTTCCCTTCACCGTGCTCGTGTCGCGTGAAGAAGCGCTGACTTTCAAGCTGACCGACGATCAACGGGCGCAATTGGGCTCACCGTTCGTCGTCAAGCCCGCGATGGGTTACGGTCGCAAAGGCCTCGTTCTCGACGCCACCGATGAGAAAGCCGTGCAACGTTCCATCGAAGGCTTCGCCAATGGGCACTACTTGCTGCAGAAAAAAATTGTGCCGCGCCAGTTCAATGGGACGCCTGCGTACTTCAGGGTGTTTTATGTGTTCGGTTCTATCTGGTGCTTGTGGTGGAATTGCTTTACCGATCAGTACCGCGTCGTTACTCCGCAGGAAGCGACCGACTTCGAATTGAAGCCGTTGGAGGAAATTGTCCACCAGATTGCCGCGCTTACGGGGATGACGTTCTTTTCCAGCGAGATCGCTCAAACCGAGGCGGACGAATTTGTTGTCATTGACTACGTCAACGATCAGTGTCACATGCTGAGCCAGACGGCGAGCCCGCAAACCGGTGTGCCGGACGATATAGTGGCGGCGATTGCGCGGCGTTTGGTCGAGGGCGCGAAGAGCCTGATTGGCCGGTAATTCTCATCAGGACAGGAATGGGGCTCGTAGAATTCGCTCCTTCATGGGAGGCTGCCGTCAGCAACAATGCTCCTGCAGGCGTGCGATCAGCAAATTCGTTTTCCCCGGCCCGCGCTGGTCATGGGGGTGGTGAATGTCACGCCCGATTCGTTTTCAGACGGTGGCAGGTTTTTCGAGCCATCCACGGCGGTCGAACATGCCCTCAAGTTGGTCGAGCAAGGGGCCGACATTATCGATATCGGGGGCGAGTCGACCCGGCCGAACGCGACTCTGGTGACGGAAGATGAGGAGTTGCGCCGCGTGTTGCCGGTGATCGAGGAGTTGAAGCGCCGCAGCGCAGTGCTGCTTTCAATTGATACGATGAAGCCGAGGGTGGCGCGGGCGGCAGTCGCGGCGGGCGCGGTGATGGTAAATGACGTGGGCGCGAATCGCTTCGATCCCGAGATGGCGGCCATTGTGAAGCAGACGGGCGCGACTTATGTGTTGATGCACATGCAAGGCACTCCGCAAACAATGCAGAAAAATCCGCGTTACGAGAATGTCGTTGCGGAGGTGAACGAGTTTTTTTCCAGCGGACTGGATAAACTCGACGCTTTCGGAGTGGCTCGCGAGCAGGTAGTATTGGACGTGGGAATAGGATTTGGAAAAACGCTGGAGCATAATTTGCAGTTGCTCGGGGCACTGGGCGATTTTACAAGGTGGAATCGCCCGCTGATGGTGGGAGCGTCGCGCAAATCATTCCTCGGCAAACTGACGGGGCAGGCCGAAGCGTCGGCGCGGCTGGCCGGTTCGCTGGCCTGCGCGTGCTGGGGGCGAGCGGCGGGCGCTCAGATTTTTCGCGTGCACGATGTGGCCGAGACGCGCCAGGCCTTGCGTACAGTGGAAGCGATCATGGACGGAAGGACAGGATGATTGAAATCCTTAGTGTAATTTGGAAGCCGGCAATCGAGATTCTCATTCTCGCGGTCGGCATCTATTACATTTTGCGATTTGTCTGGGGCACGCGCGGCTTTTCGATCCTTACCGGTTTTCTCGTCGTTCTTCTCACTCTCAACCTGATCACCAGCTTTTTTGATCTCACAGTCCTGAGCTGGCTGCTGACGACGTTCTCTGCCTTCTTCGCGGTCGCGGTGCTGGTGATTTTTCAGCCGGAGTTGCGGCGGCTCCTCGCCCAGCTTGGCAATCTTCCGTTGTTCCAAACCACGCACGAGCAGCGGGAAAACATTGAAGTCATCGTGCAGACGGCCGAACGGCTCGCGGATGTGAGGATCGGCGCCCTGATCGCCATCGAGCAATCGATCCAATTGCAGGAGTCCGTCGAGTCCGGCATCGAGATCGATTGCGTCGCAACGCCGGAAATGCTCGAGACCATCTTCTTTCCGAATAACGCGATTCATGATGGTGGCGTCATCATTAAGGGTGACCGCATCACTCATGCGGCGTGCATCTTTCCGTTGTCGCGGCGCGGCGACCTGGCCAAGACGCTGGGCACGCGGCATCGCGCCGCGATTGGGCTGACCGAAGAAACGGACGCCATCGTCGTCGCGATTTCGGAAGAAACAGGGTCTATTTCCTACGCCTACAAGGGCATCCTGGTGCGGGGCGTGACGGCGGAGGAACTCCGCGCGTTCCTTACATCGATTCTGGTCAAGCCCGAGAAGTCGCGTCGGCCGCTGGAATGGCTGCGGCAATGGCGGCCGGATCGCCTGAGGCCGGGACCGGCTGTTATCACCAAGGCGGGCCATCCGCCGATACCCGTCGGCCATGCAAGCGGAGCAAACCCGCGCACGCGCGACGAAGATGAACCGGTCGCGCCGCCGAAGGCCGTGGCCTCGAAAGGAGCCGCTGAGTAATGGCCTTCCGCGACTACATTCTGGACCGTTTTTGGCTCAAGCTGTTCTCCTTCATTCTGGCGACGCTGATTTGGTTTACTGTGCAGTCGAAGGTGCAAACTCCTTTTCGGTTTGCGATGAACCCGTTCCGCACGAAGGAAACCCGCGAGATAAGCCGCCCTGTGCGGCTCGTGATGCTGCCCACTACGAACCGCCGGTTTAAGCCCGAACCTGTCGAAGTGCGGATTACCATTCGCGGCAATCCTGCGATCCTGGACGGATTAGACCCCGGCGAGATCGAGGCGCAGGTCAACCTTACGGATGCAACCGACAGTGCGGCTTCGTATACTGTTAAGGCCGAGAAAGTCCCGCCCGGTATAAACGTAATCGAAATTGTGCCGGCCATGGTGATGGTCGAACCACGCGCGAACTAACACTTTTACTATGAAACAAAAGAAACTGTTCGGCACCGATGGCGTGCGCGGCACTGCGAACGTCGAACCGGTGACGGCCGAGACCGCGCTCAAGCTCGGGCGTTCCGCGGCTCACGTTTTCAAGAATCTCAATTCCCAACCGCGCGGCCATGGCCGGCATAAGATCGTCATCGGCAAGGATACGCGTCTTTCCGGTTACATGCTCGAAAACGCGATTTCGTCCGGCGTGTTGTCCATGGGGGTCGATGTGCTCTTCATCGGTCCGCTGCCGACGCCGGGCGTCGCTTATGTGACGCGCAGCCTTCGCGCGGACGCTGGTATTGTCATCACTGCTTCGCACAACCCGTACGATGACAACGGCATTAAGTTTTTCGGCGCCGACGGTTACAAGCTGGCGGACGACATCGAAGACCGTATCGAAAAACTGGTGTTCAGCGGGGAGATTGAAACGATTCGCCCCACCGCGAGTGAGGTGGGCAAGGCGGTCCGTATCGACGACGCGCTCGGCCGTTACATCGAGTTTGCCAAGGCGTCGATCCCGCGCGGGTTAACACTGGAAGGCTTGCGGATCGTCGTCGATTGCGCGCACGGGGCGGCCTACAAATCGACGCCTTGTGTGCTGCGGGAACTTGGGGCCGAGGTCTTCGTCTTTGGCAATCAACCGGACGGCATGAACATCAACAAGGAGTGTGGCTCGATGCATCCCGCGGCGATGTGCGCCAAGGTTCGCGAGCTGCGCGCTGATGTCGGCATCGCCCACGACGGCGACGCGGACCGCGTGCTCCTGTGCGACGAAGCGGGAACGTTGATCGATGGCGACGACATCATGGTGATTGCCGTGCTGGACATGCTTGCGCAGGGCACGCTTCAGAAGCAAACGCTTGTGGCGACGATCATGAGTAACGCCGGCGTCGATGCTGCGATCAGGCAGGCGGGTGGCAAAGTCGTGAAGACGCCCGTCGGCGACAAGCACGTGATCGATGAGATGCTGCGTGGCGGTTACAATTTTGGCGGTGAAC
>Ga0105340_1000631_pt1 | contig 16785 bp, 12 predicted proteins | sample EasRivMeERMLT700_FD_89676 | JGI IMG/M metagenome (GOLD analysis project Ga0105340, IMG submission 89676) | Soil microbial communities from meander-bound floodplain in the East River, Colorado, USA - East River MetaG ERMLT700 | ecosystem: Environmental > Terrestrial > Soil > Floodplain | place...
CCGTGGCCCGGCTACGTGGCGCAGAAGAATTTCGCCGCCGAGCAGGCCAGCCACGACTGGATCTTTTCGCTCGATGCCGATGAGCGGGTGACGCCGGAGCTCGCCGCCGAGGTGAAGGCCGCGCTGGACCATGACCGACGGGACGTCGGTGAGAGTAATAGGCCGCGCGCCGCCGGCTATCGCGTGCCGCGCGTGACGTTTCACCTCGGACGCTGGATGCGATCGACCGACTGGTATCCCGACTATCAGCTGCGGTTGTACGATCGCCGCCGCGCGCGGTGGGCCGGCAAGTACGTGCATGAATCGGTCAAAGCCGACGGCCCCGTCGAGTACCTGCGCAGCGAGCTGCAGCACTTCGCGTATCGCGACCTCGCCCACCACCTGGAGACGATGGATCGCTATACGACGCTGGCGGCGAAGCAGATGTTCGAAGAGGGGCGGCGGGCCGGATTCTTCCACCTGATGGTGCACCCGCCGGCGGCGTTTTTCCGCAATTACGTGCTGCGCGGGGGGTTCCGCGACGGCAAGGCGGGCCTGATGGTGTCGGCGATGAATGCCCGCTATGTCAGGCTGAAGTTTGCGAAACTCTGGGAGCTGTGTTCGCCCTCCACATCGACACCGCGCGCACCTGGCGCGGGGGACAGCAACAGGTCCTCTTAACCGTCCTCGGCCTGCGGGCGCGCGGCCATCGGGCCGTGCTGGTCGCGCATCGCGAAGGCGAACTGTTCCGGCGCGCCTCCGAGGGGCCGGACCTGGTCCCGCTCGCGCCGGTGAACGAGATCGATCTCGCCACGGCCTGGAAGCTGTCGAAAATCATCCGGGAGTGGAAGCCGGAGATCGTGCACGCGCACGATCCGCACGCGGTGTCGATGGCATCGCTGGCGATGTCGTTCAGCGCTCCCGACCCGCGGCCGAAGACGATCGCCTCGCGCCGCGTCGACTTTCACCTGCAGTCGCATGCGTTCTCGCAGTGGAAGTACCGCCAGGTGGACGGCTTCATCGCCGCGTCGCACGCGATCAAGCAGATCCTCGTCAGCGACGGCATTCCCGCCGGCCGCATCGAGGTCGTGCACGACGGCATCGACGTCGAGAAGATCCAGCATCGGCCGGTCATCGACGTGCACGCCGAATACTGGCTGCCGCACGGCGTGCCGGTGATCGTGAACGTCGGCGCGCTGGTCGGCCACAAGGGGCAGAAGTATCTGATCGAAGCGATGCCCCTGGTGCTGCGCGAAGTTCCCGATGCGCACCTGATCATCTTCGGCGAAGGCGATCTCCGCTCCCCGCTGGAGAAACAGATCAAGCAGTTGTCGCTGGCCAAGCGCGTGTTGCTGCCGGGATTCCGTGAAGACGTGATGTCGCTGATGAAATCCGCGGATCTGTTCGTGATGTCGTCGGTGACCGAGGGACTTGGATCGGCGGTGCTGGACGCGATGGCGATGGGCCACGCGGTTGTCGGCACGCGAGCGGGCGGAATTCCGGAAGCGGTCGTGCCTGACGAGACCGGGCTGCTGGTCGAGCCTGCGGATGCGAAAGCGCTGGCAGCGGCGATCGTGCGGCTGTTGAAGGACGCGGCTCTACGGAAGCAGCTCGGCGAAGCCGGCCGCGCCAGAGTGACCGAACACTTCGGCGTCGATCGGCTGGTCGATGGAACGCTAGAAGCCTACAGTCGCATCGCTTCGCGATAAAGACACGATCCACCGATTGAGTCACCGATTACTTCATCCACGGATTACACGGATGACACGGATTGCGGCCCGCACAGCAAGACGTGGTTGCTCGCGGCGGCGCTGCGCGCCGCGTCACCATCGAAGTACTGCGGGAATGAGTCCGCGGAACTCAGAAGACTCATTCCCGCAGTACTTCGGTGGTGACGTGGGGCCGGCCGAAGGCCGGCCCGCGAGCAACCTCGGAATCGGTAATCCGTGAAATCTGTGGATCGTTTGATCAGGCGGGCCGCTGCGCCGCCAGCCAGTCAGCGAATTCGGCGTGACCCTTGGCACGTGCGAGGTCGATCGCATTTTTACCGTCGTCCGACGTCAGGGTCGGATCGGCGCCGTGCTTTAGCAACAGCTCGGCAAGAGCGCGATTCGCGTTGGTGCCGGCTTCGTGGATCGGCCGGAATCCCGCCTGCTGTTGCGCGTTGGGATCGGCTCCGGCATCGAGCACCGCTTTGACGATCTCGAGGTTCCTGCCCGCAACCGCGGCGTGCAGCGCCTGCACTTTCAAGGCATTTTTGGCGGCAGCTTTCACATCAGCGCCGGCAGCAATCAACGCCCTCACCGCAGCGAGCTGACCAAAGAATGCGGCGAGCGCGACGGGCGTGAATCCGTCCGGCGCGTGCTCGGAGACGCGCGCCGGGCTGCTCTTCAGAATCTCGTTGATGCGGTCGACTTTACCGAGCACGCTCGCTTCGAAGATATCCACCGGCGCGCCAAGCTCGAGGAGCGCGTTCACGACGTCGGGCTTCATGTTGTAAGCGGCGACCAGGATCGCGGATGCCCCGCTCGCGTCGCGCGCCTGCTTCTGCGAGGGGTTCTGCTGGACCAGTTGGCGGACTTCATCCGTCTTGCCTGCCTTGATCGCGTCGAATAGTTGCTGTTCCATCTCAGTTCCTCGCGCGATCCAGCGCGATTACCGCATCCAGGATCGTTTCCGCGACATCGATGAAGAAGCCGCGATTGATCTTGTCCGCTGTATCCGTCGGCTTGTGATAATCGGCGTGATCTTCGACACCGAAATACACGAACGGAATCTTCGCCGCGTGAAACGGTCCGTGATCCGACTGGTTGGTCCAGTCCTCGACGCCGCCGGCGATGGCGACCGGCTTGTCGTGGCCGAACAACACGGTGATCGGGGCGCGCTTGGCGACGGCCTCGAGCGGCGCTTTCAGATCGGGATAGTGGTACGTGCCGGTGACGAAGATTTCCCGCTTGTCGTTGCGGCTGACCATGTCGAGATTCACGTTCAACGCCATCCGATCCCTGGGAAACGGCCCGTTCTCGACAAACACTCGCGCGCCCTGCAGGCCGCGCTCTTCGGCGTCGAATGCGGCGAAGACAAAGGAATGACGGAACGGCGTCTTCTGGCAGAACGCCGCGATCTCCAGGATCACGGCCACACCTGAGGCGTTGTCGTCGGCGCCGGGATAGATCTGGCCGTCACGGACGCCGAGGTGATCGTAGTGAGCCGAGATGACGAAATACGGCAGATTCGGATCCGTGCCAATGCACATCCCCAGCACGTTCGCGCCGGCGCCTTCCTGCCGTCCGCTCATCGTCATGCGCGTATAGGTGAATGGATGCACGTAGGCGCTCGACACCGGGTACAGCCCGATCGCCTTGAACCGATCGACGACCCACGCGCGCGCGGCGAGGCCGCCGGGCGATCCGGCAGCACGGCCTTCCCACTTCGGATCCGCCAGCGTCGTCACCGCCGACATCAGGCGATCGCTGTCGATGCGGAGATTGGCCGCTTGCGTGAGCGTCGCCGGACGCGACTCCCGCTGCTGCTCGATGCGCTGCGCCTCGAAGCGGCCCGCCACCTGGAACCAGATCACGCCGGTCGCGAAGATGCTGAGGCCGATGATTCTGCGTGTCTTCATAGAGGTCTACAGGCTCGTGACCATGACCCGATCGGTCTGCGGATCGGTGCCGAACAAGAATATGTGTTCGCCGGCGTCGACGAAACCACATTTCGCATAGAAGGCGCGGGCGCGATCGTTCCTCTCCCACACGCCCAGCCAGAGCGTCTTCGCTCGCCGTTCGCGCGCCACCTCTTTCACGCGATCCATCAGTATTGGCGCGATGCCGCGGCCATGAAACGGGCGATCCACGTAGAAGCGCCACAACTCGATCGGCGCCGGACCCGTGACGCATTCGGGAATGTGATCGGTCCGGAGCTGCGCATACGCGACCGCATCGCCGCCCTCCTCGACCAGCAGCGTCGTGATGTCACGATCGCTCAGCTCGCGCGTTTGTTGATCGACGCTGTAAGCGCCTTTGAGATAGAGCGCCATGTCAGCCGGGTCATTCGTCGACGCGAACGTGTCGTAGAAGGTGCGCCGCGCCAGGTCCGCGAGGACGGCCGCGTCCACGGGGGTGGCGGTGCGAATGGTCACAGGACAAATCGTACATGGAACCTCGGGAACTTTCAGTCCGTAAGGGGATCTAACGCCCCACATCTGTCCGGAAGGGACCACCCACATGGGTCTTTGGGAAGATTTACGATTCGCCGCTCGCCTGCTCGTGAAGGACAAATGGTTCTCGCTGGTGGCGGCGGTGGCCCTCGCACTCGGCATCGGCGTCAACGCGACGGTGTTCACTTTCGTGAATGCGGTGCTGATCCGCGGCCTGCCCATTGCCGATCCCGATCGGACAATGGCGATCGGTTCGTACGATCGGGTGCGCAACCGCCCGATGGGAGTGTCGTACCTCGATTACCGCGATTGGAAGGACAGCACCAAGGCATTCGACGCCTTCGGCGCCTACAGCGGCGCGCTCGCCAACTTGAGCGACGAAGGCCAGCCCCCCGAGCGTTACAGCGGCGCGAACGTGACGGCCAACACCTTTGGCGTGCTCGGTGTGCGGCCGGTGGCCGGACGCGATTTCGTTCCGGATGACGATCAGCCCGGCGCTCCAGCGGTCGCGCTGATTGGGCATAAGGTGTGGGTCAATCGCTACGGCAGCAACCCCTCGGTGATCGGCAAGACGGTTCGCCTCAACGACGTGCCGACGACGATCATCGGCGTGGTCCCGGAAGGCTTCCAGTTTCCGTTCAATACGGACGTGTGGATGCCGCTCAACCAGATCAACGGCCTGCAGGAACAGAAGCGCAACTCGCGCCCGCTGCAGACGTTCGGCCACCTGGCGCCAGGGGTGACGCGCGCGCAGGCGCAAAGCGAGATGATCAACATCTCGAAGCGACTCGAATCGGAGAATCCCGACACCAACAAGGACATCCAGGCACGCGTCCAGACGTTCAACGAACAGCAGAACGGCGGCCCGATCCGCCCGATGTTCCTGTCGCTGATGGGCGCCGTGGCGTTCGTGCTGCTGATTGCCTGCGCCAACGTCGCCAACCTGCTGCTGTCGCGCGCCACCACCCGGGCGCGCGAGATCTCCGTGCGGGTGTCGCTCGGCGCGACCCGCTGGCGCGTGGTCCGCCAGCTGCTGCTCGAAAGCGTGCTGCTGTCGACGATCGCCGGCATCGGCGGGCTCGGCATCGCGCTCATCGGCATCCGGCTGTTCGATCGCGCGACGCTGGATGTCGGCCGGCCGTACTGGATTCAGTTCACGATCGACGGGACCGTGTTCGCGTTCTTCGCGGCGGTCTGTCTCGGCACCGGCATCATGTTCGGTCTTGCCCCAGCCCTGCACGCGGCGAAGACCGACGTCAACGAAGTGCTGAAGGAGGGCGGCCGCAGCGGCACGGCGGGCGTGCGCGCGCGCCGATGGACCGGCGCGTTGATGGTCGCCGAACTGGTGCTTACCGTGGTGCTGCTGGCCGGCGCCGGTTTCATGATGCGCAATTTCCTGACGATGTACCGGCTCGATCTCGGCATCGACACGTCGCACCTGCTGACGACGGCGCTGGCGCTGCCGGATCGCAAGTACCCGTCGCTCGAACAACGGCTGGCGTTTTACGAACGGCTCGAAGAGCGGCTGAAATCAAATCCAAAAATTGAAAACGTTACCGTCACGAGCAACATTCCGTTGCAGGGCGGCTTCCTGCGCAAGCTCGAAATCGAAGGCAAGCCGCTCGATCAAGGGCAGCAGGCACCGAACGTGACGTTGCTGACCATCGATCCGCGTTACTTCAAGACGTTGGGACTGCCGCTGCGGCAGGGACGCGAATTCACCGATGAAGACGGTATGCCCGGGCGCGAGGCGTCGGCGATCATCAATCAGCGCTTTGCCGCGCTGCACTTCCCCGGCACGGATCCGATCGGCCGGCGCATCACGCTGTCGATCGATCTGCAGGGCGGCGCGCCGCCGCAAGGCGGCATTCCGCTGTCGCTGAAGGCCACCATCGTCGGCATCGTGCCGAACCTGCGCCAGCGGGATTTTCAACTGCCCGATCCTGATCCGATCGCGTATCTGCCGTTCAGGATGGATCCGCGCGGCTTCATGAACATGATCGTGCGCAGCGCCGGCGATCCGAACCTGATGACGCCGATCCTCCGCGAGGAAGTCCGCGCCATCGATGCCGACCTGCCGCTGTTCGGCATCAGGACCATGGACGATCAGCTGGCCCAGGCGCGCTGGCCGTTCCGGATCTTCGGCACGATGTTCGCGATCTTCGCGTTCATCGCGCTCGCGCTGTCGGCGGTCGGGCTCTATGCCGTGACGGCATATGCCGTGTCTCAACGCACGCAGGAGATCGGCGTGCGCATGGCGCTCGGCGCGCAGGGCAACGAAGTGGCGTGGCTGTTCCTGCGCCGCTCGTTGATTCAACTGGGCATCGGCTTGACGCTGGGGATCGCGGGCGCCTTCGGCGTCGGCACGCTGTTCTCGCGGACGCAGCTGCTGATCCAGAACCGCGCCGGCGATCCGATCACGATCGGCGGCATCGCCCTGCTGCTCCTGATCGTCGCCAGCATCGCGTGTTTCCTGCCGGCGCGCCGCGCGACACGACTCGATCCGCTGGTCGCGTTGCGCCACGATTAGGGCCACAGAAAGCACAGATCGCACAGACAAGTGCTTAGGCGAAGTCGCCGCGCTCGAATGCTCGCGTGACGGCCGCGGCGGCATCGCCCGCCGGGTCGTCCGCGATCACCTTCGCGATAATTCCCGTCACGTTCGCGACGGCGAAGCTCAATCCCTTGAGATTCTTGGCCGGCGGCACGCCCGGGATGGGCCGCGGAAATCCCGTGGCGCGGAACGATGCGCCCTTCGCGCCCAGTCGATCGAGCCGGCACGAATCGCGCGTTACCGTCCAGTCGAGCGTGACGGCCCAGACGCCGGCAATCGATCCCGGCAACCAGCGAATGCCGCCCTGCTCGCCGGCGGCGATCACGATCGCGCCGCTCTCGCGAAGCCGCTTCACGACGCCGGTGAGCGCCGGCTCATGTTCCGGATTCTGCGTGCCAAGACTGAGATTGACGATCTGCGCCGGCAGCGTGAGCGCGTATTCGCAGGCAGCGACAAGGGCGTTGCCGGTCGCGGCAAGCTCTCGATCGAACACTTTGATCGCAAAGATGTCCGCGTCGGGCGCCTTCTCCCGAATCGCCGCGGTGACCGCCGTGCCATGGCCGAGGCGATCGACGTAGTCGTCGTGCGGCATGCCGTGCTCATCGATGCCGATGCCGCCGCTGACGCCGCCGATGTGTGGGTGGGATGCATGCACGCCGCTGTCGATCACGGCGATGCGAACAGAACGCGCGGGTGTCATCAACTAACGCCGGCTGTCCGGTCGATCTCGAAGAGTTTCGCGAATTCGGCGGACCGCTCGGCGAGCTCTTGCGGACGACCTTGATCGATGACGCGAGCGCCGTCGAGGAGCACGACATGATCGGCGGCCATCGCGACCTCGCGGCGATGCGTGATCAGCAGCGTCGTGCGGCCGCGGGCCCGAGAGCCGTCGATGATCTGGCGCTGCGCGATCGCATCGAGCGCCGCTGTCGGTTCGTCCATCACGAGCACCGCGGGATCGGCGAGGAACGCGCGCGCCAGCGCGATGCGCTGACGCTCGCCGGCTGATACAGCCAATCCCCGCTCGCCGACGACGGTGGCATATCCATTCGGCAGGCCCTGGATGAAGCGCGCGATGCCCGCCGCCTCCGCCGCGCTCTTCACATCGTCTAGTTGCGCGCCGGGCTTGACGTAGCGGATGTTCTCCTCGATGGTGGCGTGCAGGAGCGTCGGCTCCTGCTCGACGAGGACGATGTGCCGGCGGACGCTGTCGAGCGTGAGCGCGCGAAGATCCTGGCCATCGAAGCGAACGACGCCGGTGTCAGGATCGAGCAGGCGTGTCGCGAGGTAGGCGATCGTCGACTTGCCGACGCCGCTGCCGCCGACGAGCGCCACTGTCTGGCCTGGCCGCGCGATGAACGACACCTCGTCGAGGACGCGCGACTGGCGATCGGTGCCGAGCGACACCAGGTCGAACTCGATCTCGCCCCTGGGATTCGCGATCGCCTTTGCATCAGGCGCTTCGACGACGTCAATCTTCGCGTCGAGGATCTCGAGCACGCGTATCCACGACACCTTCGCCGTTGTCAGACTCGCGTACAGGCCCATCAGCGCCTGCGCGGGCGCGAACACACGCATCTGATAGGCGAGAAACGCGCCCATCGTGCCCAGCGTCAACGTGCCTTCGATGACGCGGAGACCGCCATAGAAGAACGCGATCGCCGAGCCGATCGACAGCACGGTGCCGGGCAGCCCGCCGGCAAAATAGGTCACGCGCTGCATGCGCATCAGCGCGTCGATGAAGGCGCCGTTGAGGCCGCGAAAACGGTCCTGCTCGCGCTGCTGCGCGTTCGAGGCGACAACGAGCGATGTCGCCTGCAGGGTTTCAATCAGGAAGCTGCCGATGTCCGCGCTTCTCTGCCGCAAATCGGCGATGCGACTCTCGAGTCTGCGCCGGTAATACGCCAGCGCCACGAGGCTGATCGGCAGCGGCGCCAGCGCGATGATCGCCAGTCGCCAGTCGAGCCACACCATCATCACCAGGCTGCCGATCAGAAACAGGACGTTGCCGACCCACGCCAGCGCCGCCTCCGCGGCGACGCGTTGAATCTCGCTGATGTCGTTGTTCAGCCGCGAGACGATATCGCCGAGACGCGTGCGCGCGTAGAAGCGCGGCGATAGCCGCTGCAGATGCGCATACAGCGACAGGCGCATGTCGAACAGGATTTCCGCCGACACGCGGGTGTACCGCAATCCGCTCGTCACGTTGAGGATGAAGCCAAGCACGCCAAGGGCGACGAACCAGTAGACAATGCGGCGCAGTGCATCAAGATCGCGCCCGATCAGCGCGTGATCGATCAGATCCTTCGATAGATATGGAATGACGAGCGTCGTCGCGGTGCTGATCAGGCTGATCGCCAGGACAAGGATCAGGCGTCGCCAGTACGGAGTCAAAAAGCCAAAGACTCGGCGGTCCATATCAAGGTGCCTAAAGTGCCTAAGGTGCCTAGGGTGCCTAGGGTGCCTAAGGTGCCAGGTGCCCTAGGGTGCTATTTACGCGGCAGGATGTACAGCGTCGTCGTCTGATCCGCGTTCATCTCGATGGTGCGCAGCTTCTTGAACGACGCGGCGTCGTAGACGTCGATCGTCGCGCCGGCCTGGTACACGTAGAGCAGCTTGCCGTTGGACGAGACGCGCAGCGCCATGCGCGGGCGGCCGTCGAAGGGCGTGCGGTTGAGCAGCTTCCGCTGGGCGACGTCGAAGGCCCAGAACTCGAAACGGCCGATCGGCGCCTGGACGGATCCGCCGCCCTGCACCAATCCGTAGGCGCGCTTGCGATCCGCCGACATCGCGAAGCTGACGCCCTCCGCCGGACCAATCGGGGTCAGATCAATCGTCTTCGCCACGAGATTGACGCGCCCGATATTCATGATGCGGCGGTTCTGGATCGGGTCCTGGGTCGTGAACAGGCCGGTGAAGAAGCCCGGATCCTCGTTGAAGTCGTCCACGGATCCGAAGTTGACTCGGCCGAGACCGGGCTCGATCGGCCGGCTCAGCGGCCAGGTGTCAACCTCGGTGAAGTTGGTCGTCTCCAGGATCAACACATCATCGCCGAAGAAATACAGGAGCTTGCCGTCCGGCGAGAAGCGGATGTTGACGAACTCGCGCTCTTCACCGCGCGGCCACGGAATGGTGCGGGTGATCTTCTTCTGCGCGAGATCGTAGAACTGCATCGCGATGTCGCCGATCTCGTAGCGATCGATCTGCTTGGTCGCCGATCGCGTCAGCAGGATCAGGAAGCGCTCGAGCGGATCGACCTGGAAACCGCGAATGCGGACCTTCTTATTGCCCTCGCTGAGCGTGAACGTCGACAGCGTGGTGCGGGTCGGGATATCGACGATTTCCATCTTCTCGTTCGTCGAATCCATCACGTAGAACTTGGTTCGCGACTGCGACAGCGTCAGCGCGCGCGGGATGCCGGTCTGCAGCTTGATGTCGGCGACCCTGGCCTCGGTGGCCTCGTCGAAGATCTGGATCGTCCCGGCGTAAGTGCCGATGTACATCAACTGATCGCCGCCATTGAGCGCGAGCGGGGGCGCCGGCTTCTGCGCCCTGACCGTGGCGGCAGCGAGAATCAGAACGACAACGACGAGCCGCTTCATTTTTTCTTCTCGTCAGCCGGGAAGATGAGATCGATCTTCCGCCAGTCTTTCTGCGCCGCGGCGCACTTGGCGGTCCAGTCCGGCGCGTGATTCAACTGGTCGGGCACCTGCGCCGGCCAGAAGCAGCCCATGTGGCAGTCGAACAGATCGCGTTCGACGGGCTGGCACAGCCCGGCGGTGCCGCCGGTGCGATCGGCCTCCCACCCTGGCGAGAAGACCAGCGAACATCCGTTCGGGATGTGCGGCGGCTCGGGCTGCTGCGGCGGCCCGCCCTGTTGAAGAGCGACGACATCCTTGTTCTCGCCAGCGGTCACTGACTTGACAAGTGCGGCCTTGCGATTCACCGGGGTCAAATGCTTCATGAGACTTTCTCCGGAACCTCTTCGTCATCGAATTGCCGCAGGAAATCAGGATTCTTCTCGGCGATCTCGCCGTAGATCTCCAGGCAGGTGTGTGTCCAGCCGCGAATCCACTCGCAGTAGTGCAGGTTGGGACGATTCGTCGATCCGTACCGCGTGTGCGCTTCGTGATAGCAACCGCCGGCGCAGATCGGACGCGCCCAGCAGGTCGAACAATCGGTCTTGTTGTTGATGTGATGCGACTGCAGGAAGTCCTGCTGCTTGTCCCACGACACGCCGTCGCGCACGTTGCCGAGCGAGTGATCGTCGGAGCCGGCGAAGCGGTGGCACAGCGCGACGTTGCCGTCGGTGGACACGCCCATCAAGCCGATGCCGGCGCCGCACGGATACGCCTTCGCATGACCATGATGCAGCTCCTGCAGCGTCTCGCGGATGTTCGAGAAACCGTGATGGCGATTCTGCAGCGCCGCCTCGAGAAAATCGCCGGCGAGATCGCGGAACTGCGCGAGCAGGTGATCGAAACCGCCGTCGGAAATCGCGTAATCGCGGCCCGGCGCCGTCGTCACCGGCGCGAAGCCGACTTCCCAGAAGCCGAGCTCCTCGGTGAGGTGGCGATAGATCTTGCGCACGTCGAGCGTCTGCCGCGTGAGGGTCACGCGCGCGCCGATCGGACGCGATCGATGCCGCTCGAGCAGCGCCTTGATCTTCGGCGCCGCCATCGCGTAGCTGCCGGCGCCGTTGCTGAAGACGCGGAACTTGTCCTGCATCTCCTCGGGGCCGTCGATCGAAATGGTCACGCCGACGCGCTCGGTGGCGAGGAACTCGATGATATCGGGCCTCAGCAGCGTCGCGTTGGTCGTCAGGCTGAAGTCGATGTCCTTCCCGGCTTCCGCCGCCCTGCGCCTCGCGTAGGCGATCGTCGACTTCAAGACGTTGAAGTTCATCAACGTCTCGCCGCCGAAGAAGGTGATGTGCGCGTGCGGGTTGCCGCGCGATTCGCGCAGCGCGAACTCCACCGCTTCACGAGCAGTCTCTTCGCTCATGAACTTCGGCTGCTTGCCGTTCTCGGTATCGACGATCTTGTCCTCGCCGTACTCGTAACAATAGGTGCAGGCGAGGTTGCACTGGTTGGTGACGTTGACGACGAGCGTCTGCAGCGGCACCGGCTTCAACGGGATGAACTTGGGCAGCGGCGTGGGCTTCGCGGACGATTCACCGAGCGCGCGCACGCGCTGCAGCTCGGCGATCGTGTCGCCGACCTCCACGGAATCGAAGCGCGCCGAGAGCTCGCGCGTCAGGTCGTCAACGGGCCGCGGTCCGTCGGCGAGTGAATCGAGGATCGCCGACGAGCAATCATCGAGCGCGAACACCGCCGCGCTCGGCACCAGATACAGGAACCGGCGGCCCGCGGCTTCGAACGGATGGAACTCGCGCAGCGAGATGTTGGTCATTGTTCCCTAGACGGATCGAATCGCATGTACAGCGGCACGGTCACGAGCAGATGCGCCCGCGCCCGCAGCGTCGTTGCCGGCTTGCCGCCGACGGAATCGCCAAGCACTTTCGCGACAACCCACACGTCACCGATGTTGTTGCGCGATCCACTGCGCGCCGGGTTGGGCCCTTCGATGTTCGGGGTGAATCGGCCCGTCGCCTCGTTCAACGTGCCGACGAACTTGATGTCGTCGTCGTTGTAGGTGGCGGCATACTCTTCCATGCTCCACGCCGCGTCGACGATTCCAAGCTCGATATCGTCGGGTGAATCGGGCTTGCCGTCAGCGCCGTTGCTGTAGCCCCACGCCTCGAATTGCGCGAGCATTTTCGGGAACGTGTTGCCGCCGACGCGCGCCATCGCCCAGTCAGGCTTCACCTTGATCGTGTCGAGCTTGTCGTAGACCGCGAGCGCTTTCGGCCGCGACGCGCCGGCCACGAACAGATCGCGCGCGCCCGGTGCGGCATTGGCGGCGACGTCCACCGTGACGGTGACGAGATCCAACGTCGAGTTGACGATCCGCGCAATCGTGATTCCGGGTCCGAGATCGATCTCCTTCGCGCTGCCGGCCCCAAGGTTGGTTCCGTAAATTCTCAGCTCCTGCCCGGACGTGCCCTGCTTCAACGCGGTGCGATCGGTGCCAAGCACGCGCGGGTCATTGCCGATGCGCTCCATCTTCACGTCGATGCCGACTTCGTCGTAGCCGCCGTTGAACCACCGGCCTTCCATCGCGCGCCAGTTGCGATCGACCATCATCACTTCGCGCATCGATGAATCGGGCGCCGGTGTCGACGAGGCGCCGCGCCACTGGAAACCCGTGTAGACGATCGATCGTCCCGTTCGCGTAATCGTTTCGCCCGTGCGCGCCACGCGATAGGTCGCCGTCGTCGTGAACTCTTCCGGCGACGCGCCCGCGGTGATCGTGACGCGGCCGTAGATCGCGCCCTTGCCGGGCTCCCAACCGCTGAGCGCCCATGTGCCGTCGAGACGCGCCGGCCGCATGTTCGCCGACCACGCCGTCCACTCCGGCGTCTTCAGCGGAAACGTCTTCGCCAAGTGCTCGATCGTCTTCTCGACCGGATGGCGATTGTCGGGCGGACGTCCATCGGTCGACGCCGGATCGCGCGGCGGCGGACCGCCACGGCGAAACGCCTGGTTGTCGACGAGCGGATAGATGCCGCGATGTGTGGCGATCAGCAGATCCCATTCGGACTTCGTCCGGCGCTGTGAGATCACCCGGCCGAGCGAGTGACACTTATTGCAGGTCGATTCGGCGTCGGCGTTGGCGGTGTACTTGAAATCGATCAGCCGCCGCTCGACTTCCCACGCGACCGGCTTCGCTTCCTCAGGCGCGAGCCCGAGATTGGTCGAGAGGTACTTGACGACCTGCCGCGCGATCGCCGGCTCGATGTTCAGGCCGTTGAGCGCCGCCATGCGTTGGATGATCGTCTGCCAGCCCTCGGGCGTGTTGCGCTGGAACGAAATGCGCGACATCTGCCCTTTGTCGTCGGGCTTATGGCAGGAGCCGCACGCCTTCTGCACCGTTGCATCGGTGATGGGAATGCCCTCTTCGGGCTTGGCGGTCGGCGCGGCCGTCGGCTGCGGCGCCTGTGCCCGCAAGGTGACGACGAGAGTCGCCGCGAACAAAACGGTGGCTGTTACAAACGCTCGTTTCCGCATCGTGAGATCCGTAAGTCTGAGCCTTCTGTGCTTTCCACCTTCGCGCTGCGCGCTACGGCGGACAGGTCTGTGGCCCTGGGAAAATCTGCGGCTCATTCTGACACAAGCCACCCGCGCGCAACCGCCGTCGATACCGCAAAGAGAAAGTCGTGCAAGGCCGCCGGACCGGCCCGTTGAACGTAGGTTTCGTAGAGATCCGGGACCTGGCGCGTGCCGGACGCCAGCTCGATGAGCGCGACCAAATCGACCCCGCGCACATAGCGGATGCCTCGCGGATGATCCACCGAGACGACGTGCGGCTCGAGGACGATCTCGTTGCCGCGAACGATTGGCCGGGGCCGGATGCTGATCGACGAGCTCATCCGCGGCTGCCAGAGCTCGCGAGCTTTGAGTCGAACGAAGGCCTGCCGGACTTGTATCAGGTCTTCTTCCTCAGCCGCCTCTTCGTCCGATCGCTCGTCCCAGAATGGCCCGTCATGACCAGCCGCGGCGCCGGCAAGAAACCGCTGGCTCTCGCGCGACAGGTGCCGCTCGATCTCCACCTCGCGCGCCGAGAAGAACTCGAATGCGTCCGCGCGCAGAGAGGGATTCTTCAGGGCAGTGTTGAGTGCGACTGCTGCAAGCCACGCCGATGCGAGCGCCTTCTTCACGCCTGCGGAGGACAGCGGATCGACGAACGATCCGGCGTCGCCGACGAGCAGCCACCGCTCGCCCGCATACGCACTCGCGCGATACGGCGACGCATCGAAACCACGAGGCCCTTCGATCATGGACGCATCCGCCGTGATGGCTCTGAAAACACGCGTCTTCGAGATCTCGTCACGATAGACATTGGCCGACGATCTGCCACGGGTGAGCGCGGATCGTTGCGGATCGACCATCGCTGCGATATGCCGCAAGCCGGGCGCGGACGGAACGGACCATATCCAGCCATCGCCGTAGGATTCGATCAAGGTGTGCGAATCGTCGGGCACCGGCCAACCGCCGTCGCGCCACCACACGCCGACGAGCGCCACGGTTCGCGGCCCTTCGGGCAACTGGCGCAGCCGGGTCGCCCGCGCGATGACGCCGGTGCGGCCGGTGCAATCGAGCACGAAGCCATCGGGGAGTTCGCGGACTGTCGATTGTTCGACGGCGACGCCTGCGGTGATCGCCTCTGACAGGATCACATTGGCGAGCGCATCAACGTCAACCTGCCAGCCACGCGCTCCGCTTGCGAACAGTTCGACGCGGGGATCGCGGCCTCCCCACCACACCGTGTTGCCTGTCGACCGCGGGAATCCGACGCTCTCGATCGCGTCGCTGACACCGATCGCATCGAACAGCTTGCCGCAGCTGGGAGGCAAGGACACCGCGAGGCCGCGGCTGACCGGCGGACGCGTGACGAGCTGGACGTCGTGGCCCCACTTCGCGAGCAACAACGAAGCGGCGGCGCCGGCCGGCCCGCCGCCGAGCACCACGATCGGAGGCACGCTTACCATTTAGTGGAGCGTATCAACCAACATTAAAACCTGAGGAGCCGCGTTGCCTTTATCGCAAAGGTGCGGTTGAGCAGCCCGGGGAAGCCCGGAGTCCGCGTCTCGCGGCCATCACTGTAGACGACGAACAAGTCGCTACCGCCAGTGTATTCCCAACGAAGGCGCACGCTCGACGTCAGCGTCTTCCCGTCAACGTTGAATTGGACGAGGCTGCTGATCTGCATCCGCGCACTCGGCGTCACCGTGAAGCGTGAGCCAATCAGGCGCGCCGTGAAGTCACCGTACGGCAGCGATCCCCACGCCAGCGTCACGCTGGGCTCCACTGCAAACTGCGGGATCACGCTCCATCGTCCGGAGTACGAGACGTCAGACTTCGTGCCGCCGTACAGCGAGCCGGTCGAGGCGCTCAGCCGCCCCGACACCCGGCGCTGCTGGCCGAGCGAGTACGACACCCGGCTGGTCGAGTATGAATATCCGCCCGCCGGAACGATCACGCCGGGCGCGATGGCAAATCGGTTCGGCAGCAATTCGAACTCGTGCGAATACTCCGCCGAGAATTGATCGCTCGACTGGAATTCGATCCGGAAGAGTCCGGACGCCTCTTTGCTCTGCAACTCAATCGCCGGCGCGTCCGTGACGTAGTCGAAGCTGCCCTGCCAGGTGAACTTGCGGATCGACTTGCTGCGGCGCGGGCGGGGACTGAAACGCACCTGTCCGAAGCTGCGGCGGATATCACTGCGGCGGACATAGCCAACCTCCGGCCTGAAGTCGGCATCGATCAGCATGTGTTCCGCCAAAGCGCCGTACCGATCGGCGTTGAAATCGAATCGTCCCCGATAACTCGATCCGGTCACGTTGTCGCCCCTCTGGTCCGGCGTGCTGGTCAGCGCGTAATAGCTCGTGATGGTGATGCTCTTGAAGAACAGCATGGTGGCGTCGATGCCGGTCGTGTAGCTCGCCGAGCCGGTGACGCTGCCGACCGCGGGGCCGCGGCGGGTCGCCATCATGCCGACGTTGCTGCGGCGGAGAAGATTCCGCTTGAGACGGAGCGCGGAGAAATTCGTGGCGAGCGCCCCAGCCGAAGGTTTGTCATCCGTCTGAATGTTCAGCGCGCCGATGCTGAAGGCGCCCGCCCGGCCCGTGAGCCGCGCGCCGCCAACCACTGGCACTGCCTGTCCGCCGGACAGCCCGATCTGGCGGCTGAAGAACAGCAGCGGCACGTCGCCCGGCGTATTGCCCGACTGCACGCCGGCGAAGTCGAAGATGCCCTGGCCCTCGATGAAGAAGTCGCGCTTCTCGGGGAAAAACAGGCTGAAACGCGTGAGGTTGATCTGCTGCAGATCCTCTTCGACCTGCGCGAAATCGGTGCGGTAGGTCGCGTCCGCAATCAAACTTCGCGTCACGCCGTACTTGAAGTCGAAGCCGGCGTTGCCTGTCGGATCGTTCGAGAACGGCGCGGCCGCCGTCCGATCGGTCGTCACTGAC
>Ga0105340_1000632_pt1 | contig 16778 bp, 19 predicted proteins | sample EasRivMeERMLT700_FD_89676 | JGI IMG/M metagenome (GOLD analysis project Ga0105340, IMG submission 89676) | Soil microbial communities from meander-bound floodplain in the East River, Colorado, USA - East River MetaG ERMLT700 | ecosystem: Environmental > Terrestrial > Soil > Floodplain | place...
CACCAGCCCGGACGGGAAACCCGCTGTTTATGTCACTCGCAACGCTGGTTCTACATGGCAGCGGCAGGACGCCGGCCTGCCGGAAAAGAACGCGTGGTGGACGGTGAAGCGCCAGGCGATGTGCGGGGATTCGCGCGATCCGGTCGGCCTTTACTTCGGCACGACCAGCGGCGAGCTGTGGATGAGCGGCGACGAAGGGCGCCGCTGGAAATGCATCGCCCGGCACCTCCCCGAAATCTATGCCGTCGAGGCCGGCCAGCTCGCGTGAAGGTGCTGATCCCGAGCCCGCTGCATTCCTACACCGGGCGAGCGCGGGTCGACGCGAGCGGAGCGACGCTCGACGCGCTGCTCGCCGACCTCGACCGCAGCTATCCGGGGATCCGCTTCCGCATGGTCGACGAGCAGGACCGCATCCGCCGCCACATGCGCGTCTTCGTGAACGGCGACCAGGTGTTCGATCTTTCGCGGCCGCTTGGCCCCAGCGATGAAGTCGTCATCGTGCAGGCGCTGACGGGCGGGTGAATCGCGATCATTTGCGGGCTTCGAGAATCAAGTTGAAGGGCGTCTCGGCCGCGCGTCGAAAACGCGTAAACCCCGCCTTGCGGAACACTTCGGCGAGGCGCGCCTCGCCGGCCTGCGCGCCGAGCACGAGATTCCCGCCCTCCGAGATCGCGTGCGCGCAGCAAATCGTGGTCGAGGCTGCGTAGTAAAGCCGCGCCACGGGCGAGAGGTTGTCTTCGACCCGGTCGTTGGCGAACGGCTCAACCAGCATGACCGTGCCGTCGGGAGCAAGGACCTCTCCGGCGTGCCGCGCTGCGGCGAGCGGATCGCCGAGGTCGTGCAGGCAGTCGAAGAAACAGACGAGGTCGTAGTTCCTCCCAGGGTAGTCCGCCGCGCGAGCCACGTCGAAAGAAACCCGGCGGGAGACGCCGGCATCGGCGGCGTTGCGCTTCGCCTGCTCGATCGAGGCCGGGTGCACGTCGAAGCCGTGAAAGCGTGATTGCGGGAACGCCTGGGCCATCAGGACGCTCGAATGACCGTGGCCGCAGCCCACGTCGGCCACCGTGATGCCGGCGTCGAGCTTCTCCACGACGCCGTCGAGGGCGGGCAGCCACTGCGGTACCAGGCTGCCGCGATACGCGTTTCGATAGAAAGCCGCCACGCCGCAGAAGAGCCGGCCGTCGTGCTCGCCCCACGCCACGCCGCTGCCGGTGCGGAACGCCGCGATGGCCTTGTCTTCGTCGAACCACATCGAAGCCGGCACGTTCCACGCGTTGGGAATGTAGACAGGGCTCTCTTCGTCGGCGAGCACCATCGCCTGCTCGGCAGAAAGCTCGTACGTATCGCTGACGGTGTGATAGCCGACATAGCCACCCGCGGCTTGCGCGTTCAGCCACTCGCGCACGTAGCGCTCGGCGCAGCCGGTGCGCGCCGCGAGCTCCCTGGAGCTCAACGGTCCGGCGCCGGCCATGGCCTTGTAGAGGCCGAGCTTGCTGCCAAGGCTGACCATCACGCCGCCGTAGCCGGCAGACAGGTCGCCGACGGCGCGCATGACAAAAGCTTCGAGCTTCGCTTGATCGATCATGGGTGCATCTCCTTTCCCTCATGATCGCAGCGCACGCTGCTCGGCGCAGGAGCCGGAATCGCCTAAGATCGGTTCATTCGTGCCATGGCGAGGCCAACGGCCCATTCCGGATCGAGTCCCCGTCACGTCAGCCTCGTGGCGCTGCCCGATGGGGTGGTCTCCACGCTGTTCGGCATCTTCGACGTCATGAATGCGCACGCGCTGATGGGCGTGCACGCGCCGTTTCAGATCGAAGTCGTGGGCGAGACCGCGGCCGCCATGGACCTCGCGAGCGGCATCTCGATCGATGTCCAGCGGGCGATCGAAACCGTCGAAGCGAGCGACATCGTGATCGTGCCCTCCATCCTCCTGCGGCCGGAAGGCTGGGAGAAGAACCGCTATCCGCGCCTGGTCGCCTGGCTGCGCGCGATGCACGGTCGCGGCGCGTTGCTCTGCTCGGCCTGCTCTGGGATCTTTCTTCTCGCCGAGACAGGGCTGTTCGACGGCAGGGACGTCACGCTGCACTTCGGCTATGCGCGCGCGTTCGCGGCCGCGTATCCAGCCGTCCGGATTCACCCGGAGCGCGCGCTGGTGGTCTCGGGTTTGCGCGAAGAGCTGGTGAGCTCGGGCGCGTCGACGACCTGGCACGACCTCGTGCTGTACCTGATCGCGCGCTATGCGGGCTCGACCAGTGCGCAGGAAGTCGCGCGCATGTTCGCGCTGCAATGGCATCAGGATGGTCTCGCGCCCTACATGATCTTCGAGGGCAAGATCGACCACGGTGACGGCGAGATCCAGAGCGCGCAACGCTGGCTGAGCGGCCATTTCTCGATCGCCAGCCCCGTGGAGGAGATGATCAAGCGCTCGAGGCTCGCCGAGCGCACGTTCAAGAGGCGCTTCGCGACCGCGACCGGGCTTACCCCGATCGCCTACGTGCAGCGCCTGCGCGTCGAAGATGCGAAGCGCCGGCTCGAGCGGACCGAGGCTTCAGTCGACGAGATCAGCTGGCGAGTCGGCTACGAGGACGCGGCCTTTTTCCGGCGCCTGTTCAAGCGCACCACGGGCCTGGCGCCGGGCGCCTATCGCAAGCGCTTCCGCATCCCCGAATTCGCCCGCCCGTCTCAGCCAAAAACGTAGGCGTCCATCGCCAGCACGCCGCTGTCGATGGCGTCGTAAACGCGCTCGGGCTTCGCTTTCTCTGAGGCTGCGCCCAGCGCGAAAAAGAGCGGCAGGAAGTGCTCGTCGGTCGGATGCGCGCGCGCGCCGTGCGGCGAACGCGAGCGGTAATCGATCAGGCTCTCCACATCCTTTTCCTTCAGTCTTTCGAACACCCAGGCCTGGAATTCACGGGCATACGGCGCCGGCGTTCCCGCGCCGCGCGCCCAGTCGCGCAGGTTGTGCGTCATGTGGCCGGAGCCGATGATGAGGATGCTTTCATCGGCAAGGGAGCGGAGCGCTTTTCCGGCATTGACATGATGTCTCGGACCAAGAGCAGGCTGGAGGGAGATCTGTACGACCGGAATGTCGGCCTCGGGATACATATAGAGAAGCGGCGACCACGCGCCGTGGTCGAGGCCGCGGCAGCCATCGATGCCGGCAGTGAAGCCGGCGGCCTTGAGAAGAGCCTGGGCGCGCTTCGCGACCTCCGGCGCGCCCGGCGCGGGATAGCGCAGGCGGTAGAGCGGCTCGGGGAAGTTGGAGAAGTCGTGCACCGTTTCGGGCTTGTCCGAGCCGGTGAGCATCGGCAGGTTGGTCTCCCAGTGCGCTGAGGCGATCAGGATCGCGCGCGGGCGCGGCAGGCGCCGCGCGAGCGTCTTCCACGCCTCGCCGGCCGCGCCCGGCTGGAGCGCGTGCATCGGCGAGCCGTGGGAGATGAAAACGCTCATGCTGCCTTCTTAAGGAGCCCCTCGGCTTGGAGCGCCTCTTGAACTTTGGGGCGCGCGCCGACGCGCTGCTGGAACGCGGCGAGGTTCGGCCACTTCGCGAGGTCGATGTTCTGGAACTTGGTCCAGTTGAGCAGCACGAAGAGGTAGGCGTCGGCCACCGTGAACTGCTTGCCCATGAGGTAGTCCTTGCCGGCGAGCTGCTTGTCCAGCCAGTCGAAGCGAGTCGCGATGTTCTCCTTCGCGATCTTCTTGTATTCGTCGGGCGTGTTCGGCTTGAAGAGCGGCGAGAACTGCTTGTGGACTTCCGAGGTGAGGAAGTTCAGCCACTCCTGCAGGCGGTAGCGCTCGAACGTGCCGGGCTTCGGCGCGAGCCCGGCCTCGGGCTTCTGGTCGGCGAGGTACTGCACGATCGCCGGACCCTCGGTCAGGATCTGACCGTTATCGAGCTCGAGCGCCGGCACATAGCCGCGCGGGTTCACCTTCCAGTAGTCGCCGCCGCCTTCGATGGTCTTGTCCTTGGTATTGACCTTCTTCAGCTCGACGGGGATGCCGAGCTCGCGCGAAACGATGTGGGGGGACAGCGAGCAGGCCCCGGGTGCGAAATACAGTTTCATATTAAATCTCCTCGGGTTTGACGTAAGTAAGTACTTCTTTCACGACGTTTTCTCCGCAGCAGGAATCTTGCCCAGCCGGCCGGCGTGGTAGTCGGCGAACGCCTGCTGGATTTCCGTCGGCGTGTTCATGACGAAGGGGCCGTAGCCCGCGACCGGCTCGTCGATCGGCGCGCCGTTCATCACGAACACCATGGCGTCGGTCACAGCGTCGATCGCGACTTCATCGCCCTTGCGATCCAGCACGACAAGTTCGCCTTCCGCCGCGTTTTCCCCATTAGCGGAAATCTGGCCTTGAACGACATAGAGCCCGGCGCTGTAGCCTTCGCGCAGGTTGAGCCGTAGCGATTGCCCCTTCTGCAAGCGGACCTCCAGGAGGTTGACCGGCGTGAACGTCTGCGCCGGCCCCTTCACTCCGCGGAACTCGCCTGCGATCACGTGCACCCCGTCGACTACCGGGATGTCGCGCGTGGTCAACGTCTGGTAGCGCGGCGGCGCCATCTTCGATTTCGCCGGCAGGTTCACCCAGAGCTGCAGCGCGTGGAAGCGGCCGCCGCGCCGGGTGAAGGCGTCGCTGTGCATTTCCTTGTGCAGCAGGCCCGAGCCCGCGGTCATCCACTGCACGTCGCCGGGGCCGATGCGGCCGCCGTTGCCGGCGGTGTCCTCGTGGTCGACTTCGCCGTCGAGCACCACGGTCACGGTCTCGAAGCCGCGATGCGGATGCCAGCCGACGCCGCGCGGCTTGGTGGCCGGCGCGAAATCCGCCGGACCCGCATGGTCGAGCAGCAGGAACGGCGAAAGCTCGGGATGGCGCTGGTAGTCGAGCACGGTGTGGACGGGGAAGCCGTCGCCGACCCAGTGCCCTTCGGGCTGGCGGTGGATGCGCAGGACGTTTTTCATGGTTAGCAATATGGCGGCGAACAGATACGGGATAAAGATGCCAGCAATGGAGATATAATCCCTAAAACCGGGACAATGGACCGCCTCAGCGCCATCCAGGTATTCGCCCAAGTCGTTGAATCCGGAAGCTTTGCCAAGGCCGCCGAAAGGCTCGGCCTGTCCACTTCGGCGGCTTCGCGGCACGTCGCCGAGCTGGAGGGGCATCTGCAGACCCGGCTTCTCAACCGCACGACGCGCCGGGTCAGCCTCACGGAAAGCGGGCGCGCCTTCTACGAGCGCGCCGTGCAGCTCCTCGCGGACCTGGAAGAAGCCGAGCAGGAAGCGGCGCGCGCCGCGGTGGTCCCGCGCGGCACGATCCGGTTGACCACCTCGGTGAACTTAGGGGTGCGCCACCTCGCGCCGGCGATCGCGGACTTCCTTGCCCAGCACGCCGAGGTGCGCTTCGACGTCTCGCTCTCCGACCGGGTCGTCGACCTGGTGGAAGAGGGCTTCGACCTGGGCGTGCGCGTCGGCGCTGCCGGCTCGGAGAACCTGGTGGCGCGCAAGCTCGGCGAAACGCGGCTGGTGCCCTGCGCCGCCCCCGCCTACCTTGCGGCGCATGGCGCGCCGCAAGTCCCCGAGGAGCTCGAGCGGCATAATTGCTTAACGTACGAGTACGTGACGCCGCGCAATCTCTGGCGCTTCCGGGATGCCTCGGGCCAGGAGCGCGCGGTGCGGGTGACCGGCACCCTGCACACGAACAACGGCGACCTGCTGGCCGAGGTCGCGGCGCGGGGCGCCGGCATCGTGTTCGAGCCGGCTTTCATCGTCGGGCCCGATGTGCGGGCAGGGCGCCTGGTTCCCCTGCTACAGGAGTTCACGCCGCCACCGGTGCCGATCTACGCCGTTTACCCGAGCCGCAAGCACCTGTCGGCCAAGGTGCGCCGCTTCGTCGAATTCCTCGTCGAGCGCTTCGCGCACGGCCAGGACTGGAGCGCCGCGTGAGGGCAGCCGCATTTCTCGCCTTGCTTCTTCTCTTGCAGACGGCGAGTGCGCAGGATTGGGTGATCTCCTCCAAGGAAGGGCGCGCGGAAGCAGGCGCGCGCTTCGAGATCATGGTGATCGCCCCGCCGGGGCAGCCCCATCCGGACGAGATCGGCGTGCACCTGACGGTGGACGTCGCGGAGATTGCGCTCACCCTGCAGCCGGCGGGTCCGGCGCAGGGCGGCCGGCGCATGTACGCCGGGACCATGCCGATCTCGGCGGCCGGGCCAGTGACGCTGCGCCTCGCCGACCAGCCCTCGAACGTGCTGGTCATCGTTGCCTTGCGGCGCGATGCGGTGGGCAGCATGACCGGAAGCTACGGCGCGTACGAGCGCGAGCCGCCGCTTTCGGAAAACGATCCGATGTACTTCGTGGTCGGCACGCGCGGCGGGACGAGCGCGCGCTTCCAGCTTTCCTTCAAGTACCGCCTGTTCGACGTCGACGTGGGCATCGGCCAGGAGAGGCCCTGGCTTTCGGGGCTGTACTTCGGCTACACGCAGAACTCGCTGTGGGATCTGTCGACCGAATCGAAGGCTTTCCGCGACACGAGCTACCGGCCGTCGCTGTTCTGGAAATGGGAGCGCGCCGGCGAATCGCGCGCGCTCTTCGACGGCGCGCGCGTCGGGCTGGAGCACGAGTCGAACGGCGGCGAAGGCGACATCTCGCGTTCGATCAACATCGCCTTCGTTCGACCGGAATGGCGCTGGCAGGTCGGCCAGGGCGGGACCTTCGCGTTCACGCCGAAGATCTACGCCTACCTCGACAAGGAGGAGAACACCGACATCGACGACTACCGCGGCTACGTCGACTGGCGCGCGCGCTTCGAGTCCGGCAACTGGATCGCGACGACCGTCTTGCGATACGGCACCGCCGGCAAGGGCAGCGTGCTGCTCGACCTGTCACGCCGCATTCGCGACATGAAATTCGGCCCGGTCAGCACCTACCTGCACATGCAGTTCTTCGCGGGGTACGGCGAGTCGATCCTGGACTACAACATCAAGAACAAGTCGCAGCTGCGTTTCGGCTTCGCGATCGTGCCGTAGAAAAAGGGGTCAGGACCCTTTTCTCGCACGTAGCTGCGCGAAGGAGCGAGAAAAGGGTCCTGACCCCTTTTTCTCTAGGTATTGTCTTCGGTTTTCGGGGGGCGCCAGGTGTACGGCACCGGACCCGGCGTGCGGAGAACCCGCAGCATGCGCAGCGCGCCTTCCTTGCGGCCTTCGCCGCTGCGGTAGTAGCCCGGCACCAGCACGGTCTCGTAGAAGCCCATCGCGCGGTAGAAGCGCCGCGCCGCATCGTTGCCCGCGCGCAGCTCGAGATGGATGCTCGCCATGCCGGCGACGCGCGCCGACTCGAGCAGCCACTCGAGCAGGCGCTGGCCGATGCCGAGGCGCCGGTGCGATGGACGCACCGCGAGCAGCACGAGGTGCGCGCGCTCGTCGCCGAATTCCATGATGGCGAAGCCCGCCACTGCGCCTTTGGGGGTGCTGGTCTTTGCCCCCTCGCATGCCACGACGGCGAGGGTTTCGCGGTCGCGCATCGCGCGCATCACGCGCGCCGCATCGTACTTCCACCCCAGCCCGGACTCGATGAAGTCGCGCGACATCGCCGCGATCGCTTGCGCGTCGCGCTGCTCGGCGGGCCGGATGGTGATGGCGCGGGGCGTCATGGAGGGATTGTGCCATGAGAAAATGGCCTCTGTCGCGTCGATGAAAGCCGCCAACAAGCCCAACCTCATCGTCATCCTGGTGGATGACCTTCGGTTCGACGAGACCGGCGCGTCGGGACACCCCTACATGAAGACGCCGAACGTCGACCGCCTGGCGCAGGAGGGGGCGATCTTCGCGAACGCATTCCACACCACGCCGCTGTGCTCGCCGAACCGCGCCTGCATCGTCACCGGGCAGTACGCGTCGCGCCACGGCATCATCGACAACGTCGGCCGCGAGGCGATGAGCCACCGCCTCGCCAACTATCACCTCGAGCTGCAGCGCCTGGGCTACGAGACCGCGCACATCGGCAAGTGGCACATGGGCAACGATGCTGCACCGCGTCCGGGCTACGACACCTGGATCAGCTTCCGCGGCCAGGGAACGATCACCGACCCGGTGTTCTGGGAAAACGGCAAGGAAACGCAGCTGCGCGGTTACGTGACCGATCTGCTGAACGAGCGCGCTGCGCAATTCGTGGCTCGCCCCCGAAAGAAACCCTTTGCACTGTTTCTCGCGCACAAGGCGGTCCATCCCGACGTGCAGCAGAAGCAGGACGGCACCATCGACCTCGCCAGCATGCGCGGCTATGTCCTGCCCGAGCGTCACGAGGGCCTGTACCGCGACGGCCGCTATCCGCCGCGGCCGAACGTTCTGCCCGTCGAAAAGGTCTTGAAAGAAAAACCGGCCTGGAAGGAAGTCTTCGCCCTGCGCGCGCAGCCCGAGAGCCGGCCGTTCCTCGAAGGCCTGCACTCGGGCACCCAGGAGGAGATCCGCCGCCGCGCCGCGATGATGGCCTCGGTGGATGAAGGCGTGGGAATGCTTCTCGAGACCCTCGAACGGGGAGGAGCTCTTGAAAACACCTTGATCCTGTTCCTCGGCGACAACGGCTTCTTCTTCGGCGAGCACGGGCTCGGCGCGGAGCGGCGCTTCGCGTACGAAGAGGGGATCCGCACCGCGTTCTTCATCCGCTACCCGAAGCTCGTCAGGCCCGGCACGGTGCTCGAGCCGATGGTGCTCGCGCTCGACATCGCGCCGACCATGGTCGAGCTCGCCGGCGGCCGGCCGGGGGCCCAGGTACAGGGCCGCTCCCTGGTATCTCTGCTGAAGCGAAAAGCGCGAGCGTGGCGCAAGTCGTTTCTGATCGAGTACTACAACGAGTCGGCATGGCCCTGGATCGTCGGCATGAGCTACAAGGCGGTGCGCACCGAGCGCGCCAAGCTGATCCACTGGGTGCACAAGCAGGGCGTCGACGAGCTCTACGACCTCGAGCGCGATCCTTACGAGATCACCAACGTGATCCGGAAACCGGCCTACGGTAAAGTGCGTGCGCGACTGTACAAGGAGCTGAGAACGCTGGTCGCGCAAGCCGCGGGGCTCTAGGGAGGCACAACATGAACACCGTCCACGCCGTGGACCTTACGGACGAAGTCAAGTCGCGCTCGCCCGGCGCCGCCGCGGCCAAGCTCGCCAACCTTTCGGGCGACGACATCGTGAGGGAGCTGATTCACCTCAGCCCCGGCTTCGCGCAGGACGTGCTCGAAGCGCTGCCCACCGACGCGCGCGAGCGCGCCACGTCCGCCGCGCCCGCCGACGTCGCCCGCCAGTGGCAGCGCAACGCGCTCTACGACCCCGGCACCATCGGCCGGATGATGGAGCCGGTCGTCGCGGCGTTTCCGCCGGACATGAAGGTCGCAGACACCATCGAGGAGCTGCGCGAGCTCGTGACGCGCGCGCTGATCACCTATGTGTACGTGGTCGACGACGAGCACCATCTCCTCGGCATCGTGACGATGCGCGACCTGCTCTTCAGCCCCCGCGAGCGCACCCTCGAGGAGGTGATGCTGCGCGGCGCCTTCGCGCTGCACGGCGCGATGCCGATGAAGGACGCGATGCGGCTGGTGCTCGACCGGCATTACCCCGTGTATCCGGTGGTCGACGCCGAGCGGGGCCTGATCGGGCTGGTGCGCGGGCAGACCATGTTCGAGGCGCAGGCGATCGAGATCACGCTGCAGGCGGGCAGCATGGTCGGCCTCGAGAAGGAGGAGCGCCTCGGCACGCCGTGGGTGCACAGCCTCAAGCTGCGCCATCCGTGGCTGCAATTGAACCTGCTGACCGCGTTCCTCGCCGCGGCGGTCGTGGGCGTGTTCCAGGACACGCTCGATCGCCTCGTGATCCTCGCGCTTTTCCTGCCGGTGCTCGCCGGCCAGTCGGGAAACACCGGCTGCCAGGCACTGGCCGTGACGCTGCGCGGCATGACGCTCGGCGAGCTCAAGCCCGGCGCCGAGCGGCCGCTCGTCGCCAAGGAAACCTGGGTGGGCTGCCTGAACGGCGTCGGCGTCGGCATCGCCGCCGCCCTGGGGATGTACCTCACCGCCAGCGGGCAGAACCAGAGCCAGCCGGTCATGCTCGCCTTCGTCGTGTTCCTCGCCATGATTGCCTCGTGCATGGCGAGCGGCATCTCGGGCGCGATCATCCCGCTCACGCTGAAGCGCTTCGGCCTCGATCCCGCGACCGCCTCGAGCATCTTCCTCACCACCGCGACCGACGTGGTGAGCATGGGTATGCTGCTCGGGCTTGCAACCATCCTCGTGCGGTAAGGATGTGATCACCCGCAGGGACTTCCTGTTTGCGGGCGGCGCGCTCGCGCTGAGCGCATTGCGGCTGGCCGGGGCCCAAAGCGGCGCGCGCGTCTACCGGGTCGCATTGCTAGGCGGAGCCACGAGAAGCAGCCCGCAGTTTGCCGCGCTGGAACGCCGTTTCAGAGAATTGGGTTACATCGAGGGCAAGAACTTCGTGCTCGAGGCGCGGGCTCTGGGCGGGGACCTGGGCGGGGACTGGAGCAAGGTGCCGGAGGTCGCGGCCGAACTGGCTCGCACCCGGCCCGATGTCGCGATGGCGTTCGGGTCGGAAGCCGTGCTGAAAGCCTTCCGGCAGACGATGGGGGCTACGCCGATCGTGATGATCGCCGTGAATTACGACCCCGTGGAGAAGAACTACATCGCCAGCCTGGCACGGCCGGGTGGAAACATCACCGGCGTGTTCTTCCGCCAGGTGGAAGCGGGTGCGAAGCGGATGGAACTGCTCAAGGAGACTCTGCCGCAGGCGACGCGTGTCGCTGCGCTGTTCGACGCGTCTACCCGGGACGAGTATCAGGCTGTCGGACAGGTCGCGACGAAACTCGGCATCGCATTGCTGCCCTACGAGCTGCGCGGCGTCCCGTACGACTTCGAGACGGCACTGGGCGCAGCCGCAACGGCGAAGGCGCAGGCCGTTCTCGCGCTTTCGTCCGGCGCGTTCTTTGTGGCACGCGAAAAATGGATCGGCGCGGCGCGCAAGCTTCGGCTGCCCGTTGTCGCCAACCCGAACTACGCCGAGGCTGGGGCGTTGGTCTCTTTCGGCGCCAGTTTCCCCCACATGTACGCCCGCGCCGCCGAATACGTGGACCGGATCCTGAAGGGAGCAAAACCGGCCGAAATGCCGGTCGAACAGCCCTCGCAATACGAGCTCATCGTCAATCTGAAGACCGCCAAGGCGCTCGGCATCACGATTCCGCATGGCGTGCTGGTGCGCGCGACGAGAATCATCGAGTGAGCTACTTCGGGCAGGGGCGGAACTCGCAGTTTTTCGCCGGATCACGGCCGACGTAACTGCCGTCCGGGCACGCTTTCGCTTCCATCGTGCAGGCGATCTCTTTCTGGGAAGCGCACCCCGCGAGCACCAGAAGCAAAAGCACGAGCCTCATACGTAGATCATCTTCCGGGTCATGCCGCCGTCGATGACGAAGTTCTGGCCGGTGACGAAGCCGGCGGCGTCGGAGAGCAGGTAGGCGACGAGCTCGGCCACGTCCGCGGCGACGCCGACGCGCCCGACCGGGTGCTGCGCGTGATCTTTCTTCCGTACCGGCTTGTGGCTGATCCAGCCGGGACTGATGCAGTTGACGCGCACCTCGGGGCCGAGGCTCATCGCGAGCGCGTGGGTGAGGGCGACCAGGCCGCCTTTGCTCGCGGCGTAGGCTTCGGTGTCGGGTTCCGATTGCAGCGCCCGGGTGGACGCGATATTCACGATCGCGCCGCGCGCGCGGCGCAGGTGCGGCACCGCGTGCTTCGCCATCAGGAAGGCACCCGTGAGGTTGACGCCGAGGCGCCGGTTCCAGTCCTTCAAGGAGAGTTTTTCAATGGGACCGGACGAAGGACCGGTCAGCCCGGCGTTATTGACCAGGGCGTCGAGACGGCCGAAGCGCTTCACCACGGCGAGGATGCAGGCGCGTACCGATGGCTCGCGCGAAACGTCGGTCTTTACGAAGAAAAACTCCGACTTCTGAACGTCGGCAACCGCGACTTCGTAGCCGCGGCCGGCGAGCAGCAGGGCAGTCGCGCGGCCGATGCCCTGCGCGCCGCCAGTCACCAGGGCAATTTTTTCCACAGGCGTCATGCTATCCGCCGCGGCGGCGTTTGGACTAGACTTCCCTTGGAAAGGGGTCAGGACCCTTTTTTCGCTCCTTCGCGCAGCTACGTGCGAAAAAAGGGTCCTGACCCCTTAGGAGGTCACGCCCATGCAGGTGAAAGAGATCTTGCGCGTCAAAGGGAGCCGGCTGCTCAGCATCGAGCCGGCAGGCCGCGCGGCAGACGCGGTGGCGACCATGGCGAAGGAGAACCTCGGCTCCCTGGTCGTGCTGGAGCAGGGCCGCATGATCGGCATGCTGACCTTCCACGAGCTCCTGCGCGCGCTCGCCTCGCGCGGCGGCGCGCTCGGCGAGCTGAAGGTGGCCGACATCATGCTGCGCAATCCGGTCACCGCGACGCCGGACATGGAAGTGAACGACCTGCGCCGCACCATGATCGACAGCGGCGCGCGCTACCTGCCGGTGATGCAGGACGGCAAGCTGCTCGGCGTCATCTCGTTCCGCGACGTCGCCAAGGCAGTCCTCGAAGAGCAGGACTTCGAGAACAAGATGCTCAAGGGCTACATAAAGAACTGGCCTGCGTAGGAAGCTTCTTCTAGGGGGATTGGGCGTCGCGGCCGCCGCAGCCGGCGCGGCTGCTTGGCGCTACTGGCCCGAGCAGGGGTTCTGGAATCCCTGCCACGCGCGCCTGCCGGCACGGCTCGCCAGCCACGACCTCGTAGCGCAGGCGTGGGACGGGATCGATCCTGCGCAGGTCTGGGACAGCCACTCGCACCTCATCGGCACCGGAGACTCGGGCAGCGGCATCTTCGTCAACCCGCGCACCGAGAGCGTTCTCGACCCCGGGCAATACGCGCGGCGCCTTTTCTTTCTGAATGCCGGTTGCGTGCACGACGCGACCGGGAGCGTCGACCGTGCGTACGTCGATCGAATGCGCAATCTGATCGACGGCCTGCGGCCTGGAACCAAGCTCGTGCTCTATGCATTCGAGCGGGCGTACGACGAGCGCGGCGAGCTCGACCTGCAGCACACCATCTTCCACATCCCGAACGAGTACGCGCGCGACGTCGCAAGGAGGCATCCCGAGGACTTCGAATGGGCCGCCTCGATCCATCCGTACCGGAAGGACGGGGTCGCGGAAGTCGAGAAGGCCAAGCACGAAGGCGCTCGGGCGGTGAAATGGCTGCCCTCGGCGATGGGGATCGATCCCGCCTCGCCGAAGTGCGCTCGTTTCTATGAGGTTCTGAGCAAGCTGAATCTTCCCCTGATCGCTCATGCGGGGCTCGAGCGCGCAGTGCTCGGCCGCGAGGCGCACGACTTCGGCAACCCGCTGCGGCTGCGGCGCGCGCTTGACGCCGGCGTGCGGGTCGTGGTGGCGCATTGCGCGTCGATGGGCGAGGACCGCGACCTGGACCGCGGTGCGAACGGACCGTACGTCGAGAGCTTTTCTCTCTTCGTTCGAATTTTCGAAAAATACCAGAATGCGTATGGCGATATCTCGGCCATGACGCAGATCAATCGCGCCGGCCCGGCGCTCGCGCGCGTCGTCGAGAACGACGCCTGGCACGCGCGGCTGCTGAACGGCTCCGACTATCCGCTCCCGGGCGTAATGCCGATCTTCTCGGTCGACTACCTGGTGTCGCTGAAGATGATCGAGGCTCGCGCGGCCGACGTGCTCCGGGAAATTCGCCTGCACAACCCGCTGCTGTTCGACTTCGTGCTCAAGCGCATTCTCCGGTCGAACGGAAAGGCGCTCGCGGCGGGCGTGTTCCAGACCCGGCAGTTTTTCATGAGATGATTTCCGCATGTCCGGCAATACCTTCGGCACGCTGTATTGCGTGACCTCGTTCGGCGAGTCGCACGGGCCCGCGTACGGCGGCGTCGTGGACGGCTGCCCGCCGGGGCTTGAGCTTTCATCCGCCGACCTACAGAGGGAATTGGATAGAAGAAAGCCGGGCTCATCGCGCCACGTCACGCAGCGGCGCGAGTCCGATGCGGTGGAGATCCTCTCCGGCGTCTACGAAGGACGCACCACCGGCACGGCGATCGGATTTCTCGTCCGCAACGAGGACCAGCGCTCGAAGGACTATTCGGCGATCGCGGACAAGTTCCGTCCCGGCCACGCCGACTACACCTACTGGCAGAAGTACGGCATCCGCGACGCGCGCGGCGGCGGCCGCGCCTCGGCGCGCGAGACCGTGGTGCGCGTCGCCGCCGGCGCCATCGCGAAGAAATGGCTCAAGGAGCGCTACGGCGTCGTGATCCGCGGCTATCTCGCCCAGCTCGGCTCGAGGAAGATCGCGTTTCGCGACTGGAAGGAAGTCGATCAGAACCCGTTTTTCTCGCCCAACGCGCAAGTGGTGCCGGAGCTGGAGAAATTCATGGATCAGCTGCGCGAGAGCGGCGACTCGTGCGGCGCGCGCGTGAACGTGGTTGCCGCGGGCGTGCCGGTGGGCTGGGGCGAGCCGGTCTACGGCCGGCTCGACGCCGACCTCGCCTGGGCGATGATGTCGATCAACGCGGTGAAAGGCGTCGAGATCGGCGCGGGGTTCGCGGCGATCGAGCAGAAGGGCAGCGAGCACGGCGACGAGATGACGCCCGAAGGGTTTGTTCAGAACAATAACGGCGGCGTGCTCGGCGGCATTTCTACCGGCCAGGACCTGAAGGTCTCGCTCGCGCTCAAGCCCACCTCCAGCATTCGCCTGTCCCGAAAGACAATCAACACCCGCGGCGAGGCTACTTCCATAGAAACGACCGGGCGCCACGACCCCTGCGTCGGCATCCGTGCCACACCGATCGCGGAAGCGATGCTCGCCTGCGTGCTTGCCGACCACGCCCTTCGCCACCGCGCCCAATGCGGCGACGTGACGCCGCCGACCAGGCTGAAACGGTAGTAAAGCCCAGTAAAATCAATTAAAGTATGGCCATAAGCCAGGCTACAAAACTTCCAAGAGAGAAGAACATGAGCAACAAGGGGCAGTTGCTACAAGACCCGTTTCTGAACACGCTGCGCAAGGAGCACGTCCCGGTCTCGATCTACCTGGTGAACGGCATCAAGCTGCAGGGCCAGATCGAATCGTTCGACCAGTACGTGGTGCTGCTGCGCAACTCCGTCACCCAGATGGTGTACAAGCACGCCATCTCCACCGTCGTCCCGTCGCGCCCCATCACCCTCGGCCCCGACAAGGAAGCCGAATAAAGGAAGCGGGGGTGAGAATCACTTTACCCCCGCACCCCCTCCAGATTTGCTAGACCGTCCCGCCGCAGCCGCGGATCCCCAGGCGGCGATCATCGTTTGCCTCGACTTCGGCGACGCGCATTACGAGGAAAGCGTCGAGGAAGTGGTGCGCCTGGTGCAAAGCGCAGGCGTGCTTCGCTTCCGGGTCCTGAAAGGCAAGCGAAGCAAGCCTGACCCGCGCCTCTACGCCGGCAGCGGCAAGGTGGAGGAGATCGGCCGCGCCGCCGAGGAGCTGAACGCCATGTACGTGGTGTTCAACCATGCGCTGTCGCCCGCGCAGGAGCGCAACGTCGAGAAGGTGATCGTGCGCCGCGTGATGGACCGCGCCGAGCTGATCCTCGAGATCTTCGCGCAGCGCGCGCAGACCAACGAGGGCAAGCTTCAGGTGGAGCTGGCGCAGCTCGAGCACCTGTCGACGCGCCTGGTGCGCGGCTGGACCCACCTCGAACGCCAGCGCGGCGGCCTCGGCAAGACCGGCGGCCCGGGCGAGAAGCAGCTGGAACTCGACCGGCGGTATATCGCAAACCGCGTCCGGGTATTGAAGGGCAAGCTCGAGACCCTGAAAAAGCAGCGCGGCGTTCAGCGGCGCGCCCGCGCGCGGCGCGACGTGCTGTCGGTCTCGCTCGTCGGCTACACCAACGCCGGCAAGTCGACGCTGTTCAACGCGCTCGCGCGCGCCAAGGCCTACGAGGCCGACCAGCTTTTCGCCACCCTCGACACGACCACGCGGCGTGTGTGGATACCTGAACTTGCCGCAGCTTCTGCGGGTACGGCGGCGGGAAATGTGGTCGTGTCGGATACGGTCGGCTTCATCCGCGACCTGCCGCACGGCCTGGTGGCGGCGTTCCGCGCCACGCTGGAGGAAACCGTGCACGCAGATCTCCTGCTGCACGTGGTGGACGCCTCTTCGCCGGTACGCGATCAGCAGGCCGGCGCCGTGGACAAAGTACTGGCGGAAATCCCTGCCGGGGAGGCGCCGCGGCTCCTCGTCTGGAACAAGATCGATGCCACCGGGAATAACCCCACAAAGGCAGGATTGGAGCCGGCAGTCGAGCGGGATCAATATGGTAGGATTTCCCGCGTTTTCGTAAGCGCGCGCACGGGAGCCGGGATAGAGTTGCTGCGCGGCGCGATCGCCGAATTCGCAAAGACCCGGGCAGCACAACGAGGCGCCACCGCTCTCCCTGTTCATACTCACTAGATAAATGTCCTTGAACGATCCCAACTGGGGACGCGGCTCCCGCGGCCCGCAGGGCCCCGGCGGCGGCAACCAGGGCCCGCCGGACCTGGACGAGCTGTGGCGCAACTTCAACCGCCGGCTCTCGGACCTGTTCGGCCGCCGCCGCGGCGGCGACGAGCCGCCGCGGCCGCCGAGCGCGCGCGGCCGGGGCGGCGGCGCCGGCGTGCTCGCCGCGCGGGTGCTGGTGGTGTGGCTCGCGAGCGGG
>Ga0105340_1000633_pt1 | contig 16774 bp, 17 predicted proteins | sample EasRivMeERMLT700_FD_89676 | JGI IMG/M metagenome (GOLD analysis project Ga0105340, IMG submission 89676) | Soil microbial communities from meander-bound floodplain in the East River, Colorado, USA - East River MetaG ERMLT700 | ecosystem: Environmental > Terrestrial > Soil > Floodplain | place...
CAGTTATCAGGACTCCAGGCAATTGGCGGGAATGCGAATTTCTGCGGGATCGTCTGCCGAGGGAGACGCCTAGCGACCGCTCAGCTATGAGTCTGAGCACTCACGGGGCTAGACCACAGCTGGAGGCAGCTTCTCTTTCATCATCGAGTGGGATAGTGAATACGTTCGCTGCACTTTTGCTTCGAGCGCAGCCCGTCCGGTCGCCGGTGCTGCCGCGATCCGCGCGCGCAGCTTGTTCCGCTTTTTCACCCGATGTTGACGCAGATGTGTGTCGGTGGGTTTATGGCTTGCACTCATGATCATGCTCCTCTGAGCGAGCGTATCTCGCCGATGTTCCCGGCAGCTATTCACAAGTGCACACTAGCCTACCGATTCTCTCCGGACGGTTAATTGCTTGAGAGTCGGCCAGCTGGTGACTTCCTAGACAGGAATTTCTCGAAATCGATTTCTGGTAGCGGTACGGGGAATCGAACCCCGATTTGATGGTTGAGAACCATCCGTCCTAACCGTTAGACGATACCGCCATCGCGAACCGTTTACGCACCGGTCCCGTGGCTGAGAACCATGTGTCCTGACCCCTGGACGATCCGGCGCGCCCTGCGGGAACCTGAAAATGTTACCACGGGCAGTATCATGACTAGGTGCGAACACTCGGCAAGTTCCTCGCCTTCCTGATCCTTCTCGCGGTCATCTGCGGTGGCGCCGCGTGGATCTGGGCGGGCCGCCAGCCTGGTCCAACAGTTGAGTTCCGGCAACCCGATCGCTTCGTGGGCCAATCGAGCACATTGGAGCTGATGGTCCAAGCGCCGCAAGGGCAGTTTTCGCAACTCGAGGTCGCGATCGAGCAGGGCGGCAAGTCGTATCCGGTTTTCAGCATCGAGCAACCGACGGAGGCAACAACAAAGCAGGACGCGGCCGATCGCTTGTACGTGATGCGGCCGATCGGCAAGAGCGCGATCCCGGCCCTCCAGCAGGGCCCTGCGCGGATCATCGTGCGCACGGCGAGGCCCGTGCTCTACGGAATGCGGAACGCGTCAACCGAGGCCACTCGCGACGTGCAGGTGCGCCTCGAGCCGCCGCAGGCGTCCATCCTGTCGACGTTCCACTACGTCAATCTCGGTGGCGCGGAGTTCGTCGTCTATCGCGCGACGCCCGCCGACGTCGAATCAGGCGTTCGGGTGGGCGATCGCACGTATCCCGGCTTCCCCGCCACTGCCATCGGCGTCCAGAACGATCCGGCGCTGCATGTCGCGTTCTTCGCGCTGTCGTACGACCAGGACGTGAACACGCCGATCTCGGTGTTCGCGACCGATCCCGCCGGCAACACCGCGCTCGCGGCCGTTGATCACATGGCGTTCACGAAGCCGTTCTCACGCAGCACGATTCCGATCGACAACTGGGTCGCGCGCGTGGTGCCGCCCATCGTCGCGAATACGCCCGAGATGCAGCTGTCGACGGCGCCGGACGATGTCGTGCAGACGTTCGTCCACATCAACAGCGATTTGCGTCGGCAGAACGCGCAGACCATCGCGGCGCTGGCGAAGAAGACCGCGCCGGAAATGATGTGGAAAGAACCGTTCCAGCCGCTCGGCAACGCCGCGGTCGAGGCGAGGTTCGCGGACTTCCGGACATATACGTTCATGGGGAAGGAGATCGATCGCCAGGTGCACCTCGGCTTCGATCTCGCCGTCACCCAGCACGTGCCGATCCTCGCCGCGCAGCGCGGCGTGCTCGTCCATGCCGGGTATCTCGGTATCTACGGCAACTGCGTGATCATCGATCATGGCCTCGGCGTGCAGACGCTCTACGGCCACCTCTCGTCGATCGGTGTGAAGGTGGGAGACAAGGTGGAGAAAGGGCAGGTCCTTGGCCTGAGCGGGATGACCGGCCTCGCAGCCGGCGACCACTTGCATTTCACCGTGCTCGTCAACGGCACAGCGGTCAATCCCGTTGAGTGGTGGGATATCAAGTGGATGCAGGATCGCGTGTTCCGCAAGGTCCGGGAAGCCGGCGGCGCGTGACATAATCAACAGTTTGGAGACCCTCGAATGAGTCGATTGTCTGACAGGTTGTCGTGCGCGGTGGCGTGCGCGGCGGCAATGCTCCTCATTTCCTGCGGCGGCGGAGCCAATGAAAGCACCGCGCCCGCAAGCTCCGGAACAACCGCCCCGGCGGCTGCTCCGATCGATCCGGAAACGACCGGCAACGTGAGCGGCAAGGTGACGTTTGAAGGCACGCCGCCGGCACCGCAGCCGATCAAATTGAGCTCGGATCCGTACTGCGAGACCGCGAACTCGGGTCTCACGACGGAAACCCAGATAGTCGGGGCCAATGGCGCCATGGGGAACGTGTTCGTCTACGTCAAGGATGGACTGGGCGACCGTAAGTTCGCGGCGCCGTCCGAGCCCGTCATGCTCGATCAGAAGGGCTGCCACTACACGCCGCACGTGATAGGCATTCAGGTCGGTCAGCCGATGCAGATCACCAACAGCGACAACACGCTCCACAACGTCCACGGCCTGGCGAAAGCGAACAAGGAATTCAACGCCGGCCAGCCGATCCAGGGCATGAAGATGACGCACACCTTCAGCACGACGGAAGTGATGGTGCCCTTCAAGTGCGACGTCCACAGCTGGATGAACGCGTGGGTCGGGGTCCTCGAGCATCCGTACTATTCCGTGACCGGCCCGGACGGGACGTTCTCACTCAAAGGCCTGCCGCCCGGGACTTATACGATCGAAGCGTGGCACGAGAAGCTGGGCACGCAGACGCAGATGGTCACGATCGGGGCGAAGGAAACCAAAGACATCGCGTTCACGTTCAAAGGCGCGTAAATGCTCTGGCTCTTCGCCGCGCTCGTTGCGGCTTCCACGGCCGTCTTGATTTTCGCCGGCGGGCTCGTCACGAGCACGGGCTCGGGCCTCTCGGTCCCCGACTGGCCGAATACCTACGGCTGGTTCATGTTTGCGTTTCCGATGAGCAAGATGGTCGGCGGGATCTTTTACGAGCACACGCATCGGCTGATCGCGAGCACCGTCGGGTTTCTGATCGTTGTCCTGGCCGTCTGGCTTGGGCGCACGGAACCGCGGCCGTGGGTCCGGAGGCTCGGATACCTGGCGCTTGGCGCCGTCATTCTCCAGGGGATTCTCGGCGGCATTACCGTGCTCTGGTACCTGCCGGACGCGATCTCGATCGCACACGCCAGCCTTGCGCAAATCCTCTTCTGTCTGACTGTGACAATTGCGCTCGCCACTTCGACGGGATGGCGGCGAGCTTATGCGAAACAGAGGGGGGAAGGGGGTAGGGGGAAGGGGGAAGAAACCCCGGACGATCGCACACTCCAGCACATCGCGATCGCAACGACCGCGCTGATCTACGTGCAGATTCTGATTGGCGCCACGATGAGACATACGGGAGCGGGGCTCGCAATCCCGGACTTCCCGCTCTCGTTTGGTCATGTCATTCCGCCGTACTGGGACTCGAAGATTGCCATTCATTTCGCCCATCGCGTCGGCGCGGCCACAGTGACCGTGCTCATCGGCGCGACGACAGGTCACGTGTTCTTTCACCATGCTCGCCGGGCGGAACTGCGCAGGCCGGCGATTCTGCTGCTGGTGCTGCTCGTCCTGCAGATCACGCTGGGCGCGATCACGGTGCTGGGTAACAAGCCGTTCATCATCAACTCGCTGCATGTCGTCAACGGCGCCCTCGTGCTCGTCACCTCGCTGGTGCTGACGCTGCGCGCCCATCGGTCGCGGTTCGCCCATGTGGCGCGGGCCTTCCTGCCCGACGACCTGTCCGACGAAGCGCCCCGCGCGGAGTCGGAAGCTCGCAGAGCACAGTCGGGTGACGTCCGCGATGCCACCACCGGGTACGGCGGGGCCCGCGCATGAAGACCGGCGCACAGGCGGCGGTCGTGTCCTCAGTCGTCGCGGCCGCGGATGTGAAGCCGGTCCACCGCACTAGTGACTTCGTCACGCTGACCAAGCCACGACTCAATTTCCTCGTCCTCTTCACGACCCTCGGCGGTATGTACATCGGAGCGCCAGAGGGAGTTTCGGCGGCAATCCTCCTCCATGGGCTCGTTGGAACGGCTCTCGTGGCGGGCGGTGCCGCCGCGCTCAACCAGGTGTGGGAGCGCGAAACCGACGGGCTCATGCGCCGGACGCAGACGCGCCCGATTCCGGACGGGCGCCTGCGGGCTTTTGACGGGACGCTGTTCGGGACATTGCTCTCGGCCGTCGGCCTGATCGAGCTGGGGTGGCAGGTCAACCTGATTTCCGCCGCCGTCGCTGCAGCCACGCTTGTCAGCTATGTGCTGATCTACACGCCGCTGAAGAAGCGAACCTCGCTGGCCACGCTTATCGGAGCTGTTCCTGGCGCTCTTCCGCCCGTCATCGGCTGGGCCGCGGCCACCGGAACAATCTCCATGCCGGCGTTCGTGCTCTTCGGGATCGTGTTCCTCTGGCAGATGCCGCATTTCCTGGCGATTGCCTGGCTGTATCGCGAGGATTACTCGCGCGCCGGCATCCCGCTCCTTCCGGTGCTCGAGCCCGACGGACGGCGCACGGGACAGCAGGCGCTTCTTTACGCCGCCGCGCTGTGGCCCGTGAGCCTTCTACCGGCGCTCGTGGGTATCGCTGGCGCCCCCTACAGCATCGTTGCCACGGTGCTTGGTTTCGGTCTCATCGCGTTGTCGGCCCTCTTCGCGCGCGACCGCACCACCAGGACGGCACGTCACCTGTTTCTGTACTCGATCACGTATTTGCCACTCCTCTGGGGGGCGCTGGTGATCGACCGCCTTTGGTTGTAGAGCTGATTGCTTTTTCTGCGCTCATGAATCCCGGCGGGCGTCGCGGACCGAAGCGAATCGCCTGCATCAGCTCGCCCCGCTTCCTGCTTACTTTTCACTTGCCGTGATCCAGATCACTGACCTCCCCGCGCTCAACGCCACACTGAACGCGACATCGGCGGCGTTTCTCATCGCGGGATATCTGTTCATCCGCCGCGGCCGGATCACGCCGCACAAGGGATGCATGCTCGCGGCGCTCGGGGCGTCCACGCTGTTTCTGATTTCGTACGTCATCTACCACCTGAACACCGGCTCGCGACCGTTTTCAGGCGTAGGAGCTGTGCGGTACGTCTATTTTTTGATCCTCGTTACTCACGTTTCCCTGGCAACGACCATCCTGCCACTCGCGCTGATCACGGCGGCTCGCGGGCTACGGGCACAGTACGAGCGGCACGTGAAGATCGCCCGCTGGACGCTCCCGCTCTGGCTGTACGTGTCGGTTACCGGCGTCGTGATTTACCTGATGCTGTATCGCCTTTACTGAAATCCGCCGCCAAACGAACGCCGGTTGACCGTAAGTTGTTCTGCTATAAGATCCGGGAAGCAGGAGCCATCATGCGACGCCTTCAGCTCATTCTCTTTGGGGCCGTCACGCTCGCCGTCGCGGCGTCGGCCGCGGCACAGGCCGGACGCGTGACCGGCACCGTCAAGGACCCCGATGGCAAGGCCATCAAGGGGGCGACCGTCCGCGCTTCAAGCGAAATAGCCGCCGCGCGGATTACCTCGACGACCGATGACAAAGGACGTTTCGCGATGATCGGGTTGCGCAGCGGGCCGTGGAAGATCGTGGTGGAAGCGCCGAACTTCCTGCCGCTTGATGGACAGGCGGCCGTCAGCGCGGGGAACAGTCCGGTGCTCGCCCTCATTCTGCAGCGAGACCCCGGCCCAATGCCGGGAGCACTCGCCAAGTCGATTGGTGACGATGTGAACGGGGCGGAGGCGCTGCGAAAAGCGGGTCGCTACGACGACGCGATCGCCGCGTATCAGTCGATCCAGGCCAAGAACGCGCGGCTCACCAGCGTAAGTCTGATGCTGGCCACTCTCTATCGCGAGAAAGCGCAGCAGGAAAAGGATTCCGCCGCACGCCAGGCGCTGCTTGCCCGCGCGATCGCGGCCTACGGCGACATGCTGAAGAGCGATGAAACGAACGTGCGCGCGCGGATCGAGATGGGCGTCACACAGGTGGCCGCAGGCAACGCAGATGCCGCGGCGAAGGCGTTCCAGGACGTGATTGCGGCGGACCCGAAGAGTCCTGCGGCCGCCGAAGCAACCGCACACCTTCAAGAGATCAGGAAATAACCGGGGGGCGCAGTCCTCCCGGAGTACCACATGGCGAATCGTACGCCCGCCGCGCGAAAACGGTGGCAGGTCACGCTGATCGTCACGCTCTTCACGCTGGCCGTCGCCGGCGCCGCGTTCACCGGCTGGCGGTTCGCGCGCGAATCTCCACCTCACCAGGGTCCCATCGTTCTGATCTCGGTTGACGGCTTGCGAGCCGATCGGCTGGCGGCGTACGGCGCGCGTCCGGGCACAACTCCCGCTATCGATGCGCTCGCGGCCGACGGCATCGTCTTCGAGCGTGCCTACACCCATTCCCCGCAGACGCTTCCCTCGCACGCGGCGCTTCTGTCAGGCCAGCTTCCCTTCGACAACGGTGTCCGAGACGAGGGGGGGTATGCACTGAAGGACCAGGCGCGCACTATCGCGGAGCTGCTGCGCAATCGCGGCTTCAATACCGGCGCGGCCGTCTCTTCTTTCCTGCTCCGCCGCGCCACGGGAATCGCGCAGGGTTTCTCGTTCTACGACGCTGAGATCCCCGACCTGCCGCTCGAAGAGGGAGGGCTGCCTGAGCGCGAGGGCCTCGCAACCTTCGACGTGGCCGACCAGTGGCTGAAGACGCAAACCAGTCAGCGGTACTTCCTCTTCCTCGAAGTCAACGCGGGATCCGCGGACGCCGTCGTTGGCCGGATCGTCGACGAGCTGAAGCGGACGAAACGCTACAACGATTCAACGATCTTCCTGACCGCCGATCACGGCGACGCCGGATCCGCCGCGTCGCTGAACGACGCGTCGCTGCGAGTGCCGTTGATCGTGAAGCAACCCGGTGAAACGGGAGGCGGACGCCATGTTCTGCAGCCGGTGCAGCACATCGACGTGTTGCCAACGTTGCTCGATCTCGTGCGCGCGCCGATGCCATCGGGCCTTCGCGGACGGTCGCTGCGCGCGATTCTCGACAAGACGAGCGGTTTCGTTCCCGATCAACCGATCTACGCCGAGCTGCTCGCTCCGCAGTTCCGATTCGACGGCCTCCCTGCGTTTTCTCTGTCGACCGGCGCGTATCGAATCGTGCGCGGCAACGATGACCAGTTGCAACGCCTGGTTGCCGATGCTCCCGAGGCCGACCCGGCACGCGTTGAGGCCCTGAAGGCGTCCCTCGACCGCCTGATGCAGGGGCGGGCGATTGAACCGCCGACGCCGCCCGCGCAGGCGGACGAAGATCGACTCGCGGCATTCGGCTACCTGCAGGGTCTCCGTCAGGTGGCACCTCTCGCACCCGTCGCACCTCTCGCACCGACCATGAATGCGGAAGCACAGGCAGAGTTGGTTGCGTCGCATCGCGCTGCGGTAGCAATGATCGCGCAGAAGCGATATTCGGCGGCGCTCGATCGCCTGCGCGCCATTGCGTCGAAGCATCCGGATCTCGCGAGCGTGCAGTACCAGGTCGGTGTGCTGCTCGCGCGCACGGGCCGTCTCGATGAAGCCGCGAAAACGTTCGCTGCCATTACGGCATTGCGACCGGATGATCCGCAACTGCCGATCGCGCTTGCCTCCACGATGCTGCGTGCGCGTCGCGTCGACGATGCGACGAGGCACGCCGATCGCGCCGTTGAATTGGCAGACGCTGGCAGCGATCCGCGACTGAAGGCGGGTGCCCACGAAATCGCCGCCCGGGTCGCGCTCGCGCGCGAAGATCGTGACGCCGCGAACGCGCAGGCGCTCGCGGCGCAGAAGGCCGACCCACAGCTGCCGCTGCCGCAGTTTGTCCGCGGACGACTCCTCTATGACGACGCGAAGTACGAAGAGGCCCTTGCCGCGTTCCAGGAGGCGCAGGTTGCGTTGAAGCCGGGAAACGGCGCGCTCGCCGAGTTGCACTTCTATCTGGGAAACTCGTTTGCGCGGCTGGACCGGTACGCCGACGCCGAAGCGGAGTTCCAGGAGGAGCTACGCGAGTTTCCGCAGAACATCGGAACCTACGCAAGCCTGGCGATGCTGTATCGCGCGTCGAACCGCGACCAGGCGGCCGAGCAGATCATCGGCGACCTCGTTGAGGCGGCTCCGACGCCCGAGGGATATTCCATGGCCGCGCGGCTCCTGACGATCGTGGGCGAAAAAGCGCGCGCCGAGGCGCTCCGATCGGACGCGCGCCGCCGGTTCCGCGGCGATCCATCGCTCGCGCTGCTCGGCCGCGGACGCTAGCCACCAAGGACACAAAGACGGTCTACGTGATCTTGACCGTGCTCTTCGCCGGCGCAGCGTCACCCGCGGGATGAGCGGCAACCAGAATCAGCCCGATCGCGGCCCAGAACAGGTTTCTGACCTTCCGAACGACTGCGAGCGCGACGCCAGCTGCCGGATTGACCGCCAGTAGCGGCGCGAGCGCCCCTGAGGACACTTCATCGACACCGACGCGGAACGGCACGAACTTGAACGCGACAGTGATCACGCGGTTGAGTGCCTCGAACGCGATTGCTTGCGGCAGCGTCGGGCTGCGATCGCCGAGCACCCACTGAAGCGTGAGGAAGACTTCGAGGACGGCGAGCGCGTGAAACGCCAGGTCGAGCGCGAAGACCCGCCATAACCGCCGCGGATAGCCGCCCGAGAACCGCAGCACCTCCTCGCGGACTGCGGCCAGCCGCTCCCGCCAGCGAGGACGGGGCCCGCGCCGCGAATCCCATGTACCCCGCATCGCGCGGAAGACGACGACTCCCCCGACGCCCATCGCCGTCAGCGCGGCCACGATCGTCGTGAGCCAGACGCGTGGCAGCGGCACGGTTGCGGCGACGACAACGAGGCCGACGGCCACCATCGCGATCACCGACGCCGCGTAGACGAGGTTCTCGACGGCGAGCGACGACACCGCTTCGCGCGTCGCGAGGTGGTGCCGCGTCAGAAGAATCTTGGTGGGCTCGCTGGCGAGCAGGCCGAGTGGGGTGACGTTGCCGACGGCGTCACCTGCGAGAAACGCCGCAAGCGCGCGCCGCAATGGAAACGACGTCGCCGGTGGCAGGCACCATCGCCAGCATTCCGCGCGGATGAGAAACCGGAGACCGGCAAGCGCGAGGATGGCCAGCAGTCCCCATCCCACGCGCTGGATGCCGTCGAGGATCTCGGCAACGCCGGCGCGGCGCACCGCGTAGGCGAACAGCGCCAGGCCAGCCAGCGCGGCGACGATGGCGATCAGGTACCGGCGACGCGGGGAAGGCATGTTGAGACGGGCCACGGAGTCACGGAGACACGGAGCCTTTATTCTCCGTGCCTTCGTGTCTCCGTGGCTTGTGGGGGTGAAGGTAGCACGCTCTGGTTAGCGAGCGGCGCGCGTCGTTTCGAGCTGCTTGAAGGTCTCTTCGATCAGGCGTTCGTTGTCTTCCTTCGATACGTTCCGCTGGAGGAGCTTCGAGGCAATGTTGATCGAGATGTCGATCGCCTCCTGGCGGATTTGCTGCAGGGCGCGCGTCGTCTCCAGCTCGATCTGGCGCTCCGCGTTGCGCATCAGCCCGGCCGCCTCGGTCCGCGCCTTCTCCTTCATCTCCTCCCTGAACCGGTCGGAGTCGGACCGGCTCCGCGAGATGATCTCCGCGGCCTCCGCGCGTGCCTGAGCGAGCAGCTTCGCCGACTCGACGTGCAGCTGCTGGAGCTCCTGCTTGGCCTGCCGCGCGTCGTCGAGCGCCTGGCGGATCGACTGCGCGCGGCCTTCGAGCGCCTTCAGCAGCGGGCCCCACGCGAACTTCGCGAGCAGCCCCACAAGGATGAGAAATGTGAGGATGGTCCAGATGTACAGCCCGGGATCGGGCTGGACCAGCGGGTTGTTCATCGCGACGTCCTTTCCTGCCTATTTGAAGACGATCAGCAGCCCGAACACCTCGGCGAGAATTGCGACGCCTTCCAGCAGGAAGAGGGGCAGGTAGGCCGCGCCGGTGATCTGCGCCGAAGCGCTCGGCTGGCGGGCGACGCCTTCGGCGATCGCCGCCGCGAGTCTTCCGATGCCCAGACCCGCACCGATTACGGTCAGCCCGAATCCGATGCCGGCCCCCATGTACGCGAGTGCTAAATCCATTCGTCTACTCCTCCGTGTGGGTGCTCAGTGGTGAGCGTGGATGGCCATGCCGATGAACACGGCCGTCAACAGCGTAAAAACGTATGCCTGAACGAGGATCACGATCAGCTCGAGCGCAGTCAGGCCTACGCCGATCGGCAGCGACAGCACCATGCCGACCCCGATGCCGGCGATCGCGTGGCCGAACACCTGCGTGAAGATGAAAATCAGCGAGAGCAGCGCGAGGATCGAGATGTGGCCGCCCGTCATGTTGGCTGCAAGTCGCATCGTGAGCGCGAACGGCCTGACGAACATGCCCAGGATCTCGATCGGAATCAGCAGGATGTAGATCGGCCAGGGCAGCCCTTTCGGCACCATGTTCTTCCAGTGCTGAACGAACCCGTGCGCGCGCGAGCCGGCGACGATAATCGCGAAAAACGAGATCGTCGCGAGCGCCGCGGTCACGTTGTAGTTGCCCGTGGCGGTGACGCCGCCATGCAGCACACGCGAGAAGAACGAATCGGGTGACGCGTGGATCACGGTCGAATTGAGCAGCTCGAGCACGTCGAACACGGGAATCACGCCGATGAGATTCGCGGTCAGAATGAAAAGAAACAGCGTGAGGAGCAGCGGGGTCCAGGCGGCCACCCATTTGTGACCGACGTTCGGCTCGACGATGGAATCGCGCACGAACTCGATGGCGATCTCGAGCAGGCTCGTAACACGGCCGGGGATCAGCCGCTCCTGCCCTAGGTAGCGCCGCACAAGCCACGTAAGGCCGAAGAACAGGATGGCGGCGACGATCCAGAGCATCAACACGTGCTTGGTCACCGACATGTCGATGCCGAAGACGCGTGGCAGATGGATCAGTGGATGGTCGAGGCTCGTGTTGGAAACGTGCTCGATGATGACTTCGCCGGCGTTGAAGCCTTCTCTGGCGCCCTCAGCGGCCTCGCCGACGGCCTGCGAGGCTTCGGGTGGTGGTTGCAGCAGCATCGACTCTCAGTTCGCGTTCGCAAAGAGGCGCCGCATGAACAGCGCCTCCATCATATGCAGCGCGATGAAGTAACTCGTGAAGCTCGCGATGAACGGCCCCGGGCGCAGCGCGAGTATTCGCAGCATGACGACGACGTACGCACCGAAAAACACCGCCTTGATCGCCATGCCCGTGATCAATACGCCCATCAGGCGCTCGGGAGCCGCGGTGTACGTTCGTTTCGTAATGATCCAACTCACTGCCGCGACCGCGAGCGGACCCGCCATTCCGTAGAGCGCTTCGGGGTTAGCGCGACCGCCCGCTACGCCGGCAACAATGACCCACGACAGGACGCTGACCGCAATCATCCATTGTAGAGGCCGACCTTCAGGTCGACCTTTCATCGCGGCCAGAAGGTCTTCACCAGCTCGTAGAAGCCGACGACGATTCCGAGCATCAAGCCGATTAGCAACCCCCAGGGTGCACTGCCCTGCCATCGGTCGACCGCGTACCCGATCCCGCCAAGCAGGATGATGGCGCCGACCAGCGTGTAGCTGGCGCCTGCGGCAGCGCCGGCATTGCTGGCGTTCTCCTGAAGGGACTTCGCAGACCGCGAGAATGGGAAACTGCGGTTTTTCTTGGCCATCTCCCCGCCGCGCGCGCTAACCGTGGGCTGAAACACTCGACCCCGGCCCCTGCCGAGCGCGACGCACAGGCGCGTCTCTTCCGCGTGTCGACCACCCAAGAGTATAGCCAACTTTGTGAAATGGTTCACGCAGCGTCAGAAGTTCAATCATTTCAACAGTTTCACCACCGCTCGACGGCTTGACGCTCGTCTTTCGCGGGTCCTATACTGCCTTTACCGATCGCCGCGCGTTTTCAGACGATCCATGCGCACAACTTTCCGGCTTCAGCGGGCCTGCGCTGTGGCTCTGGCTCTCGCCTTCGCGTTTGCCGCCACGCACCTACCACTGCGCGCGCAGAGTCCGCGCGAGCGGACCATGTACGTCAGCGCCGTCGACGAGAAAGGCGAGCCGGTGGACGCAGCACTGGGCCTCGCCGATTTCGTCATTCGCGAGGACGGCGCCGCCCGTGAGGTGCTGCGCGTGTCTCGCGCGGTGGATTCGATGGACATCGCGGTCCTCGTCGACACTGGCGCCGCGTCGGAAGGCGCTCTGCCGCGGATCCGCGAGGGCCTCACGTCCTTCATTGCGAAGATGACGATGGGTAACCAGATCGCCATAGTGGGACTGGCCGATCGGCCGACGATTCTCGTCGACTACACGTCCAACACGAAACGCCTGCAGGATGGAATTGGCCTCCTGTGGCCGCGCTCGCAGTCCGGCACCACGCTGCTCGACGCCATCTACGAGGTCTCGCGCGGGCTGGAGAAGCGTGAGACGACGCGCGCCGTCATCGTCCCGGTAATCACCGACGGTGGCGACTACGCCAATCGCCAGTACAAACAGGTCGCGGACGAGGTCAAGCAGGCGGGCGCGTCTATTCACGCCATCACGATCGGGATGTTCGCGGCGACGGATGATGACGACCTGCGGAACCGCGCGCGCGTCTTATCGGAAACGACGCGCGTGAGCGGCGGCCAGCGGGTGACCCTCCTCGTCGCGAGCGCCGTGCAGCAGGCGCTCGAACGGCTGGGCCGTGAGCTCTCGTCCCAGTACAAAGTCGTCTATGGCCGGCCCGACTCGCTGATCCCGCCGGAGAAAATCGAAGTCAGCGCACGGCGTCCCGGGGTGACCATGCGAGGCACACTGGAGCGCGGAATGAGGAACGCGAAGTGAAACGTGCTGTCGTCCTTCTCGTCGTCGTATTAACTGCCGCGCTCACCTCCACTCCGTCGGCGCAGGGGACGTTCAAGGCAGCAGTCGACATCGTGTCGCTCAACGTGACCGCGATGGACCCCGCGAACCACTACGTCATCGATCTCGATGAGAAGAACTTCTCGGTGTTCGAGGATGGCGTGAAGCAGGACCTGTCGTTCTTCACGCGCAAGCAGCAGTCGATCGCGATGTCCCTGCTGCTCGACAGCAGCGCCAGCATGGAAGACAAGCTGCCAACGCTACAGACCGCGGCCACGAACTTCGTGCATCGGCTGAAGCCGAGCGACCTCGCGCAGGTCATCGACTTTGACAGCCGCGTGGAGATCCGTCAGGCGTTCACCGCCAAGCAGAACGAGCTCGAATCCGCGATTCAGCAGACGACGGCCGGCGGCTCGACGTCGCTCTACAACGCCATCTACATCTCGCTCAAGGAGCTGGCCAAGATCCGCGCCCAGGGCGAAGAGGACGTCCGGCGCCAGGCGCTCGTGCTGTTTTCCGATGGCGAGGACACGTCAAGCCTGATCTCCTTCGACGAGGTGCTCGAGCTCGCCAAGCGAAGCGAAACCGCGATCTTCACGATCGCGCTGCGCGGCACGGATACCCAGAGCAAGGGTTTCCACGAGGCGGAGTTCGTCATGCGCCAGCTCGCGCAGGAAACGGGCGGCCGCGCGTTCTTCCCGGCAAAGATCGACGACCTCAACGGTGTGTACTCGGAGATCGCCGACGAGCTCGCGAGCCAGTACACCCTGGGGTATTCCTCGAGGAACAGCAAGCGTGACGGCGCATGGCGCCGCATCGTCGTCCAGATCGACAAGCCCAACGTCACGCCGCGCACCAAGCGGGGCTACTACGCTCCGACATCGCGTTGAACACGCTCCCGCTGATCCTGTACGCGGCCGCCGGGGTCGCGTACGCGATTCATTTCGCGCGGCGGGATCCCTCGGTCGGCCGCACGGCCACCACGCTCCTTCTATTCGGTGCGCTCGTCCACACCTTCGTCATCGGCATGCAGACGATGGAGGTGCGCCATGTGCCGTTTGCGAACCCGTCGCGCGCCGTCTCGACATTTGTCTGGCTGCTCACGCTGTCGTACCTGTATCTCGAGCTCACCACCGACGAACGTTCGATGGGCGTGTTCATCCTTCCGGTGGTGGTCGCCCTGCAGGCAATTCCGGCGATCTATCCCGGGACGGAGTACGTGGATCCCGTGCTCGACAGCCCGTGGTTCTGGGTCCACGTTTCTTCGCTCCTCTTCGCCTATGCGAGCTTCGCGCTGGCCGGCATGCTGGGCGTGACCTACATGCTGCAGTTCAAGGAGATCAAGAAGAAGCATCTGGGCTACTTCTACACGCGGCTGCCGTCACTCCAGATTCTCGACGTCATGAATTCACGCGCCGTCACGGTTGGCTGGCTTTTCCTGACGGTTGGCGTCATCGTCGGCGTCGTGTGGACGGCACAGGCGCGCGCGCTTTCACCCGGTAGTCCGAACCTGCAGGCCATGTCGCTCGACGATCCGAAGATCTTCGTGGCGATTCTGACGTGGGCGGTGTACTCCTTCGCGGTGTTCGCGCGACGCACGCTTGGATGGACGGGGCGACGCGCCGCGCGGCTGTCGGCGCTCGGCTTTACGTTCGTGATGCTGAACCTTCTGGCGATCAATTACTTCGTGACGACGAGTCACACATTCTACTGACGTGTATTTCTTCCTTCTCGGCGTGAGCCATCGGACAGCGCCAGTCGACCTGCGGGAGCGCCTGGATTTCTCCAGCCGGGACCTTGGCGCCGCGGTGGAGGCGGTCGCCGCGCGCCCGTCGATGGCCGAGTCCGTGGTGCTCTCCACGTGCAACCGATCGGAAATCTACGTGGCGAGCACGGATCCCGCCCGGGCGCGGGATGAGCTGGTGTCGTTTCTCAGCGACTACCATCACGTGCCTCCGCAGACATTTCAGCCCCACCTGTTCGCGCTGGAGAACAGTGCTGCGGTTGCTCACTTGTTTCGCGTGGCGGCCGGGCTCGATTCACTGGTCGTCGGCGAACCGCAGATTCTCGGGCAGGTGAAGGACGCGTTCCAATCGGCGGCGGACAAGCGCTGCGTCGGGCCGGTGCTGAGCAACGTCTTCCGCTGGTCGTTCGGCGTCGGCAAACGCGTGCGGACGGAAACGGCGCTGGGCGAAGGGGCGGTGTCGGTGAGTTTCGCGGCGGTCGCGCTTGCGCGCAAGATCTTCGGCCGCCTCCAGGGGCGTCACGTCCTCGTGGTTGGCGCCGGTGAGATCAGCTCACTGACCGCGCAGCACCTGCGCAGCCAGGGCGTCGGGGACATCGTCATCACCAGCCGCACACACGCGCATGCTGAGGCCCTCGCCGCCGAGGTCGGCGGGAGGGCCGTCCCGTGGGACGGGATGATCCAGGCGCTCGGGGCCGCCGACATTGTCCTCACCGCCACCGGATCGCAGAGACCCATCGTCACGCGCGCACAACTCGAGGCCGTGCAGGGGCGCCGGCGCAGCAGCCCGCTGTTCATCATCGACGTCGCGGTGCCGCGCGATGTCGAGCCTGCCGTGGGCGACATCGAGCAGGTGTTTCTCTACAACATCGACGACCTGCAGACGATCGTGCAGGAGAACCTGTCGCGCCGGGCCGCGGAAGTCGAGCACGCGGAAACGATCGTCAACGAGGAAGTCACCAAGTTCATGGCGTGGCAGCGGTCGCGCGGCGCGGCCCCCACGGTCGTGGCGCTCAGACAGCGATTCGAGGCCATCCGCCGCGCCGAATTGCAGCGCCTGGAAGGCAAGCTGGGCTCGTTGCCGCCGGATGCACGCGCGCGTGTCGACGAGATCACCCGTCTGATTGTGGAGAAGCTGCTGCTCGAACCCACCGAGCAGCTCAAGGCGCTGCCAGATGAGGAAACGCAGGCGGCCTACACGGAAGCCGTCAACCGGCTGTTCAAACTGCACGACCCGGTCGGCAGCGAAGAGTCCCGTCCGTCGTCGTCAGAATCGGATTCTGGGGAGCGGCGCGGCCGATGACAGAGCCCGGTCGAGGGGCGAGGCTGAAGCTCGGGACCCGCGGCAGCCAGCTCGCGTTGTTTCAAGCCAATACGGTCTCTGCACTCTTACGCGCCAACCCGGGCATTGAGTGCGAGATCGTCGTGATCAAGACCTCGGGGGATCGCCTGGCGGAGGCAACGATCGCGGAAATCGGCGGCAAGCGTCTCTTCGTGAAGGAAATCGAGGACGCGCTCCTCGCGGGCGAGATCGATCTTGCCGTCCACAGCAGCAAGGATATGCCGGTCGTACTCCCCAGAGGCCTCGCCATCGGCGCGGCGCTGCCGCGCGAAGATGCCCGGGACGCCGTTGTGTTACCCGCCGACAGCGCCAGGGTCCCCAGGCGAGCGGATGCGTCGGACACGAGCGTGACGTTCGATGAGCTCGCGGCGCGGCTTGGCAGCACCCCGCGAATCGGCACGAGCAGCGTCAGACGGACGGCTCAGCTGACACGACTCTTTCCCGGCGCCCGGTTTCTACCAATCCGCGGAAATCTTGATACGCGCCTCCGGAAGCTCGACGAGGGCGGATACGACGCGCTCGTCCTCGCGTCCGCCGGCCTCGTTCGACTTGGCCATCGCGCGCGTATCTCCGCCGCGCTGCCGATCCCCACGTGCGTGCCTGCGCCGGGCCAGGGCATCATCGCGATCGAAGCGCGTGCCACAGACGGCCGTATGATGTCGCGGGTGGCCGCCATTGACGATCACACGTCCCGTGCCGCACTCGACGCCGAGCGGACGGTCGTGACGC
>Ga0105340_1000635_pt1 | contig 16732 bp, 19 predicted proteins | sample EasRivMeERMLT700_FD_89676 | JGI IMG/M metagenome (GOLD analysis project Ga0105340, IMG submission 89676) | Soil microbial communities from meander-bound floodplain in the East River, Colorado, USA - East River MetaG ERMLT700 | ecosystem: Environmental > Terrestrial > Soil > Floodplain | place...
CATCTCGGAAATCGGCGAGGCTTCGACAGCCGCCGTCGGATTTGCCGGTCCCTGTTCTACGCCCGTCTGGGCAGGCGGCGCCGGAGCAGCATCAGAGGGAGGCGCGGAGGGCGGAGCCGCGGGCGACGCATCCGTCGGCGCCGTCGAGCCGGGCGCCGCGCCAACGGCGCCAACGCCGTCCGTCGTGCCGCCCATGCCGCCACCGTCGGCGCCGCCGGGATACTGGTTCATCAGTGTCGCCGCGATCGCGTCACGTATGTCGCGTGTGTCCGCCGCCTCGTCCTTCACAGGCAGGGGATCATCAAACGTCGACGTGGCAGGCGCCGGCGGGTATTTGCGGTTTCTTGCGTTCCAGGCGGCGACGGCTTCCTCTGAAACCTGGTCGTTGCGAATGAAGGCGGGAGCAAACAATCCGCCTAGCGCACCGATCGGATCGTAGGGGTGGTATGCCATCGTTCACTCTCAGACGTTGACGCCGTCACGCTCGAATGTGCAGGCGATACTGATCAAATCCACCACCGGCTTTGCCTGCTGCGCGACCGTCACCTGCACGATCGGCGCGTGCGAATATCCGGTAAGTCCAATCGACACCCAGCCCGTGTTGCGGACCACTTGGGGATGCGGAACGCCCTCATCCCACAACGCGTCATCCCACAGCCCCTCGTCCCACAGATCCTCGATGCCTGGGTCAGGCCCCGCCGCCGGCGGGGACGGCAACGTGACGACGTAGTCGGTCGTGCCGGCAAGTTGCGGCTGGAATGGCTCGCCAGCGCGGGCCGAGAACGACGCGCGAGCCTGGCGCCAGGTGATAGTCTGCGAAGGAGACGCGAACATATCCCAGCCGCCGACCAGCGTGGCAACGTAAGGCTTGCCGTCGTCGTAGCCGGTGCGATCGGCCTGCATGATGCGACCGTCCTGCGTGCCGAAGAACATATTCTCGTTCAGGCGCAGCCAGCACATGACGTCCCAGCCGGTAAAGCGCGTCCAGGCGCTGGTCGCGGCATTGACGGCCAGGCAGCGATACTTGCCCGGCGCGCCGCCGGGTAACGTGCAAAATATCGCGCCGTACTCATCCCACTTGCACATGCTCCAGTTATGCTCGCGCTTGTCGACCACCTCCTCACGCCACATCGGGCGAATGGTGTGCGTCACTGCGGAGAGCTCGAGCTCGGCCCTGGTCTTGCGAATGGCGCCCGACACCGGCAGGATGCCGTCGACCGTGGCGACCAGCACCTCGCCGCCCACCATCAAATGCGCGTTCATGCCGAGCGGCGGGCTCATATCGAAGCGGCCCTCCTGCTTCCAGTTTGCAGCGCTGGAGGGATCGCCGCCCGTGAACACGACGATCTCGCCGAGGTCAGACATGAAGATCAGCTTGTCGTCGATGCCGTCGCCGGCGTCGATCGACCATGCCGTGCAGAACAGCAGCTTGCCGCCTTTGGTGAAGGCGCCAGACAGCGGTATCTGCAACAGCGCGCCGCCGACCGCGTTAAGCGGCAGGTACCAGGCGTTCATTGAGTTGAGTTCGATGAAGAAGAAGCGGCCGCGGTACTTGCAAATGTAGACCAGGTTCTGACCGTTCTCGACGGCCGAACCCGCCGGGCCGGTGATCTTCGATGGCAAGCCACCGGCCGGCACGTAGGCGGCGTCCATTACTTCCCACGCCGTGCCGTTGTAGCGCAGCGGAGGATTGCCGGCGTCGTTGACAGCGATCAGCCAATCGTCGGAGGCGTTCGCCATCTGCGCCGCGGCGTAGTTGCCCGACGTGTGGCCACTCGCGACCTGCACCGCTGGCACGGTTGTCACGTTGTAAACCTTGGTCGCGTTGCACGCGAACATCTGGTGATTGATGGAGCTAGAGGCGTAGTTGAATGCCGAGATGACCGGCGTTGTCTCAGGCAGCTGGAGCCACTCCTCGCAGCCGCCGCGCAGTGACACGCCCTTCAGCGTTGGCTTCCAGTTGTCCATGACAACGGTCGCGCCGGGCTTCATGTAGGTCTCGTTTTCGTCCAGCACGATGCCGCGCGTCGGCGCCGGCAGTGTCGTGAATTCGAGCTTCTGCGCCACCTGGGGCGGCATCGCGGAGCGGCGGAATGCTTCATGCCTGCTCATGTCGGCACCAGCCACGGGTAGGCAATGTTAGTCGACGCCGACATGGGCTGCCGGCCGATGATGATCGGTGACGGGCTGTCCTGGCCCATTGCGTAGGTCAGGGCGTCGCCGTAAGTGCCCATGTCCTCGGCGTAGGGCGAGCCCTTTTGCGCCTTCCATTACCAAATCATCGCGAGCTTCAGGCAGCGCTCATCGAGCGTGAAGCTGTCGCCGTCGGACATGAAGGCGTCGCCGCGGCCGCCGCTCGCCAGGCTGACGCAATTCTTGTCGAGGTAGGCAAAATAGGCGGTCCCCTGCACGATGTTGGACCAGTGCGTTGGATGGGCAGCGCGGTAGTCAGCGAATGTTCCAGGTCCAAACGGCGTGTTGAGAACACGACACTCCCACATTGACGCGTCAGCGATGTCAGTTGCGCGATCGCCAACTTTGTAGGGTGTACCCGCGCTGACCCAAGCAGGCGGCGGGACAATGCCCAAAGCCGGGAAGATGTGCATCGCGTCGCCGAGCAGCGTCCACTCGCCCCACGCGCTCACGACGTTTTGCGCGCGCCGGTTAAGCCACTCATCAGTGTCGGGAACGAACATCATCGGCTGTATGGCCGACGTCGACCGCCAGACATTAGCCGTCAGCAGCATGCGCTTGAAATTGGCGGGGAGAGGAAACGCCGTCAGGACGCCGTTGCCCATGCATGTCGCCGTCGTCTTTAACTTGACCCAGTCGCGGGTGTCGTAGGCAATGCGCTGCGCCATCTCGTTGGCAAGCGACAGCATCTCCTGCATGGTGCGATTGCTGGCGATGCCAGAAAACACCGACTGCGGCGTGGCCACGCCGACGGTAGCGCAAACGTCCTTCACTACCGTCAGCAGGGTCATATCATGCTACCTTATCTTGCCGCAGGTTCATCGCCAGGCGGATCAGCGTCTTGCGGTTCATGTTGTTGGCGCCGATCGGCTCCTGGCCGCTGTTGGTCTTGATGAATTCGCGGAGCTGCTCGGCCGACATGCCCTCGAATTCGCCCTCGTCGCTCTGCGGCTCACGGTTTTTCTTCGCCTGCATGTCCTCTTCGAGGATGGCGTTGCGCGCCTTCAGGGCCTCGAGCTCGGCCATCATTTGCTTGTTAGGCGCGCTGTTGCGCGTCTCCGTGATGTACTCCATCGCCGCGTTCTTCATGTCGCGGCCGCCGGGGCCGAGGTTTTTTAGTTCGTTGCCCTCTATGTCGGCGAGCTGCTCGACGGTGTAGACGTTCTGCGCCCGCAGCTCCGCGCGCCTTCCTTCGGAGAGGAACGGCGCGTGATCGAGCGGCGTGCCGGTTTTTGTCTGCGCCGCACTAGACTTGAATTGTCGGTATTGATGAGAAAACCGCTCGGCATAAGTTTGCTTGCGTTGTTGGCGGGTAAGTGGATCGTCAATCCACCGTGTGAAGTCAGTGGAATTGTATACCTTGACGTCCTTCGATCCACCCGAGCGAATTTCACACACTTCGACGTCGTCAAAGATAGGTCGCCCTTCGGCGAGAGATTTCGCATCGTTTGGGAATGCTTGATACTTGAACAGGACGACAAGTTCGTCGTCCGGGTCTCTGTAGGCTGGCATAGGTGTTCCTTCCTTCTGGGTTGGTCCGGGGCCGCCTTCGCGGAAGGAAGGCTTACAACCTACACGTTAGCGGCCCCGGCTCTCCCTATTGCGCGGCTGGGCGCATTAGGCAGCTGGGTTGCTGTCGTACAGACGCCAGTTGAACAGCGGGTTGGTCATCGTCAACTCACCCATCCAGCCAATGAATTGAGCGATCGCGTCTTTGTCGATTGGCATCTGACCATCACCTTCGAAAAGTTTATCGAAGTTGCGGTTGGGGTGGTAACGCAGCCGGAGACTGTCGGTGTTGATGCCGAACGTGGTGTTCGCCGGCATGTTGCTGCCGATGCCGCCGTCGAGCACGATCTCCGCGCGCTTGCCGCCGCCGATGTACTCAAGTGCGGAGAAGCCGAGCTTGCCGAGCGACGTCTCATTCTGCTGACGCTGAATGGCGACAGTCGCCGCGTCATACGCTGCGTAGTGCTCCGGCGACATGATCAGCAGATCGGCGTAGTCGCGGCCGCGGCTCCTGTTAGTCATAACGTAGTTTAGCATTGGCCTGATTGTGGTCGATGTCACCTGCGTTCCGAGTGGCGTCAGAGACGTCGTGCCAGCAGCGCCTGACGGGTCGAATGCGCTCGTGCGCCAGATCGTTGCGTTGGCGCGATCGATACCACCATACACGCCCGTGTTTGGCAGGGCAGGAATGGCTGTGGCCAGGCCCGTGATCTGCTTGTTGCCGTTCGCAGTGCCGTCCGAGTAGATGCCGGCGTCCATGGCATCCTCGAGGGCTTTTTCTGCCGCCGACATATAGCTCGCGAACACGTCGAGCAGCTGCGCCTCGCCCTCGTTGTTGAGAATTTCCTGCAGGCTCAGGACGATCGGCACGACAACCATCTTCGGGCTGTAGACCGCATCGTTGAACAGATCGATCGCCGGGTTGAGCAGTTGATCGTAGCCTGAGTACCACTGCGCGGATTGCTTGCCGATCTGCAGCGTCTGGCGGATGAAGGGTCCGCTATAGGTCTGCCACAGGCCTTTCCTTTTCAGCACCGCGAGCAATGCGTTGTTGTTGCTGACGAGGTCTTGATAGCCTGACGATCGATCTTCGACCGCCATCGAAAGTATCTGCTGATAGGCAGCAGCCGTTGTTACGTTGGGCATTGTTGCCACTCCACATGGGGTTCAAATCAAAGCACGCCGTTGACGCGCCTCAGCGCATTCTGGACGGCGTCACGAGTTGATCCGCTTGGTTTCTGGGTCCGCCTTGACGCTCCGTCTGAGGGAGCCACGCCAGGTGCGCCGGAAATGCTGCGATCAATGGGTCGGGTCTGAGCCGGTGTGGTGTGGATCTGCTCCACGTGTGCGGCCGGTCGGAGAAGTGCGGCCCTTGCGTATGCTTGATCGAGATCGAACCCTAGCTTGAGTTCGGTATTGATCAGCTCTCCGAGTTCATCGAACCGGGGATGCGTCGCGGCGAACGTGTCGACGGCGCTCCGCGTGTGCGTGAACTGTTGCGTAGTCTGCCACTGATTGATGGTTTCCTTCAAGCCCGCAATCTCTTGATGCAGGGCGCCAATCTGGTGCGCCGCGGCCTGCTGAGTGTTGGCGTTCTGGATTTGCTGAAGCTGTTCCGGGGACTGCTGCAGGACGTAGTAGGAGATGTCGCGCAGGCCCAGGCGGCGGCCGGTCTCCGGGTCTTTCAGGCCGAGATTATTGACGATGACGTCGAGGCCCGCGATCGGGTCGGCGCGGAGTTTGTGTTCCATGCCGACGAAATTATCCAGGGCCTCCACCAGCGTCGTCCCGTGTTCCTCCGCCATCTTGGCGTAGTGCTTGATCGGCTTGTAAGCCTCGTGATCGTCCTTGTAGAACTGGTAGGCCTTGGCGAATTCCGCCTGGATGCGGTGGATGTCGCCCCGCACGCTCTCCGGCGTGCCGGCCCAGTCGCGCCTGGCCCGCTCGCCCATCCGGACCGGTGGCTGCGCGAACGGCGCGTGATCCGGAAGCTTCGGTATCGGCGGCGCGGTCTGGTTTTGTCTCGCCGGCTGCTGTGGTTGCGCGGCCTGCTGGGCGGGCTGCTGCGCCTGGCCGCGCAGGTTGGCCGCGGCCGTGCCGACCGCGTCCTTGGCCGTGCGCGGCGCGAATTGACCGCGCTCGCCGCGGGGCTGCGCACTCGACGCCGGCGCCTGTTCCTGGTCGTCCGGCCGCTTCTTGAGGTTAAACTTGGGCGTTTCCTCCGGCGGATTGTTGTGCCCAGACTTGGCTTTAGCCGGTTCTGCACTTTTTGCACTTTCCGCACTTTTTTGCACTTTCGACGGCGGATTGACCGCCCGATCGTAGGCCGCCTTCAGGCTCTCCCGCACAGTCTCGGCGCGGCTCTGGGGCCGGTGCTTTGAGCCCTCGAGGTCGCCAACCGGCGCCTGCGGGGCCTGCGGCCCGACCGGGTTCGGGCTGTTCGTCGGGTTCTGATTGATCTGCACCTCGTGAGAGGCGGGCGCGGGTGCAGAGGGCGCAGCCGAAGGCGCGCCCCCCCCAGAAGGGGCAACGGTGACGTCAGACATATTGAATTGCTCCGTGATGGTTACGGACTAATTGTCCGTTTAAATGGCTTACGTATCCCTGACGGGTAGTATTCAACCCGCTCCATCGCTTTGCGGATCGCTTCCTTAAACTTGGACGCGCCGGCCTGCTTTGTACTGCTCGACAGCTTTTTTGACTGCAGCGCGGCGCTTTTCTTTGGCTTGCGGATCAGCGGATGCGCGGCTTTTCGGCTTGATCTTTTCATTGCCCACCTCAATCAGCCCATGCGCGCGGCCGACGGCCCGATACTCGCGCTTGCTGGTGTAGAACTTGCCGTCGACCTGCTCGACGGGATCCATCGTGTCCGAAATGACGTAGGGCCGTGGATGCTCGGAGCGCGCAAAGTTCTGCGGCGTCCGCTTCACCCGCCATCGGTTCGGCGCGATCTCCTCGAGCTCAACAGTCATTTGGGATTTCCGCCCGTCGTGCTCACGACGATGAACGTCACCGGAATGCCGTTCGCCACCTTGGTGACGGCGCGGCCGTACTTGGTCGTGCCGATCGCGATTGCCTCCGTGACCGGCATACCGCGCAGGGGCGCGGTAGCCGTCACGTCGGTCACAGGCATGCCGCCACTGGCGACAGTGATGACAGCCATTGCCATGCTACTTCCCCTTCTTGCTTCGCGTCGCGGGGGCCTCGTTGAACGTGAAGTCAACCTCGTTGCTGACTTCAGGCCCGTTCTTGACCGCCACCTTCACGACATCTGGCCCGTGCCAGACATCCATGTTGATGCCGGTCGACAGCTTGCCGTCGACAAACGTCGTCGGCTCGTCTTGGCCCGCGAACACGATCACGCTGTCGGCGAAGAAGTTTGTGCCGGTCACATACAGCGTGGTGCTGTCATCGCCGATCGTGATCTCGGTCGGCGTGATCGAGCTGATCGACGGCTTTGGCACCGTAACGTTGGCAGGTAATGGCAACGCCACCGTCTGCGGCTCGTTGATGCTGGCCGTGTACGGGAAGGCCTGCGGTGTCTCGCTCATTTTTGACCTTCTTTCTTCAGCGGCTTGTTCATGTCGTCGTAGCGGTCCTTCTCGTGCGGAGCGCCGATCGGCGTTTCCGGCTTCATCAAGCCAACCGGCGCGGTGCCGCCCTGCGGCATGCCGAGACTGGTGGGGTCTACGATCGGCCCCGGAGGGTCGCCGCGCTTGCCGCTCGGAATGTGCGGGTTGACGTTGTCGCGCGTCAGCTGGCCCGGTCGACCACTCGGATCTTCTGGTCGCGTCTTTTCCAGAAACAGCGGATCTTCCCGCCGCATCTTCTCAACTGCTGCGTCGTCGGGCTGCTGATCCATTGGCTTGGTCGTGGGCTCTTTGGCAGCCTTGGCCGTCGCCTCGTCAGTGTGGCTGTGTTCGGCTCTCGTCATGGACGTTCTCCTCTCGGGCGCGGCATGATCGCCGCGCCCTGATAACGCGCGAGATCAGGTAAACGTCCAGTTGACCGTCGCCGTCTCGATGGCACCGCCCGTTACCACCTTGACCGGCAGCGTGCCTGCCGTGGCCTTCTTGGGTGCAGTGCAGGTCAAAGACGTCGCCGACACGAACGTGGTCGGGTAGGCAATGCCGTTCGACCAGATCACCGACTGGCGATTGAAGCCGGTGCCGGTCGCCGTCAGCGTCGTGGTGCCGGCACCTGACACGTTGCTCGCGCCGGACGCGCCAGACAGCGTTGGTGCCGTCGTCGGCGACAGCGTCGAGGCGTGCGAGGCGTTCGGCCCCGCGGCGATCGAGGCCGCCGTCAGCGCCGGGCCAACACCGTACATCTTGTTGGTGTCCTGCGTGCCGCCACCGGGGTAGGTGTAAGCGATGTTGCCTGCGCCGGTCGCCGACGTCTCAGTACCCGCGGCCTCGTGCGCCACGCTGGTCGATGCGGGCACTGCGCCACCCGTCGCACCTGGATAGGTGTTCTCGGTGCCGCCCGATGTCGCGCCCGTGCCCGATGCCAGCGCGGCGGTGTTCGCCGCGAACGTGCCAACGGCACCGGCTGCGCCATCGTCGAAGTAAGGCGGCGGCGCGCTGTCAAACTTGGTGTTATCCAACCAGTCGGCGTAGGTCGCCTTGGTGAAGTTCGGCACGTTGGGCGGTGTCGCGCCCGTGCAGCTCATGTTGGTCGGCGGCGTCGGGTTCGGCGGGGTAACGGTCAGCGCGCTTTGGGCCATCTCAGTCTCCTTTGCTTACCAGCGGTTGGGTAGAAGTATGACCCTGCGCCCCATGTTGAGCACGCCTGGCTGTATTTCTGTCGGTTCTTCCGGTTCTCTTGCGGCAGTCAGTATCACGATCCTTCCCGTCACCAATATCGAGCCGGGCAAGGCCTCCATCACATGGTCGCTGATCGGTGGCGCAACCGCGTGAATGAGATCCGCTGTCTTGCCCGTGACGACAATCGCGCCCGGCAGTGCCGTCAGCTGCTGACCAGAAAAGCGAATGAGATTGGCTGATCGTCCCGTCAGGACGATAGCGCCTGACGCTGCCTGTAATCTCAGTGATGCCTTGAGCGTTGCCGTCCTGGGCGACAGCACGATCGCGCCGGGCACTGCGTTGAGGGTCGCACCGCTGGTCCTGAACAGCCCCGCCGTCTTGGGCGAGAGGACAATCGAGCCCTTCTGCGCGGCGAGCTTCCTGCCGGTGAGCAGTCCCACCGTCCGCGGCGTTAGGACGATCGTGCCCTTCTGCGCTACCAGCGAGCGTGTGGTCTTGAAGTTGACTGTCTTGGGCGACAGAACAATCGCGCCAACCTGCGCGTAGAGCCGCTGCTTGACGCTGGCCGTGAGATTGACCGTCTTGGCCGAGAGAACGATCGAGCCAGTGGTTGCGATCGTTTGTCGACCGCGCGTCAGCTGCACCGTCTTGGGCGACAGCAGTATCGCGCCCTTGGTGGCGACGAGCGACCGCGTGACCTTGAAGTTCACCGTCCTCGGTGTGAGGACGATCGACAACACACCCGCGCTGATGCCGCGGTTGACCCTCAGTCCAGCCGTTTTCGGCGATAGCGTGATCGTGCCCTTGGTAGCGCCTAATGCTAGGTCGCCGTCCCAATGCGCTTGACCCCACTTGCCTATACCCCAGCGTTCGGGGACCGGTGGCGGCACATAGCTCATGCAATCGTGAACACTCCGTTGGTCGCGTCGAAGTCGGTCGTGAACGTATCAGTGTCGGCGAGCGTGATGCTCGCCGCGTTGTCGTAGTAGCCGATCACCTTGTTGCTCGCCGACGTGTTGTAGAGGATGACGTAGCGGAACGGCCCAATGCCGCCCGCCGTCGCCGTGAACACGGTGTCGGCGATCACCAGCTTGAACACACCGCCCGTCGTCGTGCCGACGACGCCGGTCAGCGTATTGCCGCCCGCTGGATAGCCGTTCGCCGCCGCAGGCGCTGGCGCGACCGTCGTATTCCAGACCGTGTCCGTTGCTGCGTTTGGCGCGGTGTTGGTCAGCGCCAGCTTGAGCGTCGGAGGCGTCGAGAAGTTGTGGCCGCCCTTGCTCAACTCGTCGATGAAGCTGTTGTACTTGGTGAAGGTTGCTACGGCCATTTGTCACCCGTATCTGTTTAGTGCAGCGAGCCTGCCCATGCCACGATTGTCGTCCTCTAGCTCCGAGTGCTGCTCACCGCGCAGCACTTGATCACGAAACTCTTTCGGATCGACGCCCAGCTTCTTCGCGCGCTCCCACATCTGCTTCGACAGCAGCTCGAGTTTTCCCGCGCCAATCTTGGTCTTGACACCAGTCTGCGGACCATAGGTGCCCCACATCAGCGCCTGCGCCGGCACAGCCTCGATGCCGAGCGGCTTGGCGATCTTATCGCGGTACCAGGGCCCGATCTGACGATACTCGGTACCGATCATGTATTCGTTGAAGTCGTTCGGGTTCTTGCGCGCATCAGGAACGCCAATCGCGCGCGTGAAATGTGCGTCAGGCACCGCGCCTCTCGTTTGAAAGCCCGTCTGCGGCACGCCAGAGGCGTCAGAGTACAAATTGATTTTTACGTTGTCGTCGCCGTAGCCGTGCTTGCCGGTCTGCACGTAGCGCTCAACCGGGTTGGCTTGGTTGAGATGTCCCATCATGCCCTTGACGTCACGCAAGCGCTCTGGAAAATCGGCGCCGCGCTTGGGCACGGCGATACCGCCATACTGCTTGAAAATATCGTACTCACCGCGCTGCCGCATCATGTTGGCGGCAGTGCCGCGGTTGATCTCACTGGGCACGCTCGAGCCCGCCGAGAACGGCGTCATGGACATATTAAAATCCATGTACTCTTTGGCAGCGCGCTCCGGTCCAACCAGCTTCGCCATGCGCTGGTAGAGCGGGTCCATTACATACCAAGGCACCATACCCTGCTCGAGGCCTGGGTACTTCCGCGCCTCCGCCAACGTGTCGATGATGCGCTGTTCGTTCGCCGGGTTCATCACCGCCTGTGCGGCCTCGTTGGGCTTGCCGGGCCTATTGGGTTGCCACAGCTCGGTCTCCTTGTTGCCCTGGCGTCGGCCCTGCTGACTGATGTCGTGAAGATCCTGGCGGGTAACGCCAAACAGCTCCTTCAGGGCCGGGTGCTCCGGCTCGACCCTGGCCGCGCCCTCGGCGGCGATGACATCCGGCCGTTTGTAAATGCCTGGATTAGCCACCCGCTGCGGGTTTGAGATGTAGGGCGCGTTGATCGGCGAGGACGGACCGAGAACAGGAATGTCGATTGTTCCGGGTTTGTTACCGGGGCTTGCTTTAACCGCCCTCGTCGCCAGCCCGCCACCCGACACCGCCAAGCCAGCCTCAGTGCCGCGCGCAATGTCGCCCTCGGTGATGTCAAGGTAGGGGCTTATCTTGGAGGGGTAGCGCACCGTCTCGTCATACTGCGGCCGCGCGTGCAAGGCCTCGGCAATTCTGTTCGCCCACCCGACATTAGTTGACTGCTCGCCGGGCACGTCAAATGCGTTCGCCAGGCTGGTACCTGGCTGGCCGGTCTTGGTGTCGACGCCGTTAACGTAGCGGTTGGGGTGGCTGTCGCCCTTGAACTCGCTCGGCCAATGCAGCAGGTGGTCGTTGGGATCGCGCACGGTGGGCCTGGCGCCGGCCGACCAGGCCGATCGGTAGTCATAGTCCGGCGTGTTGAGGTTGGGCTCCTCGCCGTACTTTTTCTGGTACTCGCTAAACCAAGGCGTCTCGCGAATGCCGGACTGAAAGTCCGCCTCGTAGCTGCCGAGGTCTGCGAGTTTCCCCATCGCCATCTACAGCTCCCGCAATCCGTCGATGTCGATCGTCTTGACGTCGACATGATCGTTGCCACCAGACCCAAATTGCAGCCGCACTTGACCGTTCGCCAGGCGCCACGCCTCCCGCACGAATGCCATGTTGACCAAGATCGCAACGTCATCCGACGCCCGCGTGAACTTCCGCAGCGCCGGCCGCGTCGTGATGTTGCTGGAGCTGCTCACCTCGAGGCCCCCGCCGGCGGACGGTTCTGCCGCGCCAGCGCCGACATCTGCCGCTCATTGGCGCGGCTCGCCATGTCACGCTGGCGCATGTTGTGCTTGGCAATCTCCATGTCACCCTTCTGCCGCTGCAGGTCCATGTCGGCCATCTTGCCGGCCATCGTGGCCTGGTGATCCTCGCGGCTCTCCATCGCCTTCTGGTTCTGCACCTGCAGGTCAGCAAACTGATCGCCCTTCTTGGCGTCGAGCTCGGCCTTCTTGATCAGCCGCTCGTTCTGCAATTCCCACTGCTTATGGCGGTCCTTTTGCGCCATCTCCTCTTTCTTCAGTGCAGCGTCCGCCTGCGCCTTCTGGCCGTCGGACTGCTGCTTCATCTGCGCAATCTGCAGGTCAATCTTGCCCTTGGCGGTTGCCGGGTCGTCGCCCTTGGGCTGGTCACCCTTCTGCTTCATCTGCTCGATCAGCTCGTCGATCGCGCCGTCGAGCGATCGGCCAGACCGGAACGGCGCCGTGGCAAACTTCAATACCTCGCCACAGAACGCAGCAGTCTTGGGCTCCATGCTAATCATCTGCGCCAGCTGCGGCAGCAGCGTCGACAACACACCAACAAACTCCGTCCGGCGCTGCTTCTCGGCGTTCTCGTCCGCCATGATGGTGCTGTCAGTCTCGATGTCGAGCACGAACGCCTTCGCCCGGTTATCCCGGAGGAAGTGAAACACTTGGTCCAGCGTCGGCTTGCCCTGCACCTTCTGCATTTCCTGCGACAACTGTTGCAATTGCTGCTGCACCTGCTGCTGCATCTGCTGGCCAATTTCCGGGTTCTGCGCCACCTGCTGCTGCATCTGCGGATCCTGCGTCGCAGCTTGCATTTTCTGCATGACCTGCATGCCCTGCTGCTGCAGTTGCATGACCGCCTGCTGCTGCATTTCGGCCGTCGGCAGCAGCGTCTGGCTCATCTCGATCATGGTGACGTCAGAGAATTTCTCGGTGATGATCTCCGAAGTGATCTCCACCAGGTCACGCGCCAGGCGCACCATCTCCTGCTGCTTGTCGCGAATGCGCGTGCTTCCATACTGCGTCTTGAGCTGCTGCGCGCCCAGCGTCTCGTTGGGATCTGTCGCGCCGCGCATGATGTCGCTCAGGCCCATGATCTGGTAGATGTCTTGAATGATCTGCTGGCGCAGCGAGACCAGGCTCGTGATGGTCTGCGCAATCTCCGCGATCGGCAGCCAGATGATCACTTCCTTGGTGCCGCCAAACGCCGCCCAGTTCTTGATGGGCACCATCACAACACCCGGCGTCTTGATCTTGACGGCCGTCTGAATGGCGTCGCCCAACTCGGCCCCGCCGGCTGGATAGAAGCCCTTCACCTCAAGCGCATCACTCAGTGCGTGGATGCGGCCGGTCAGCAGGTTGATTTCCTCGAGCTGGTCCTTGTACTGCATGACGTCGGGCACAGGCACCAGCGATCCGCGCTGAACAGTTCCATAGGCCGGCTTCGGGCACGGAAAGAAATTCTGCAAATCAAGGTGCGCATCATCCTCGTCCAGGATCTCATCAACGCCCTCCGCGACCCACACCACACGCCGCGTTGTGATGTCCCAAATCTCCCAGAATTTTGCTCTCTCACGCGCGTCCGCGCCGCCAATCTCCTTGCTATCCTTGTCGACCTTGTACTCAGCCTGGCCGTAGGCGTCGCCCGAGATCGCCGCGAAGCGCTTGCGCGCCTCCGCCCGCGTCAAATAGCTGGCGCCGGCGACCCACGTCACCTCGCGCCAGTTGCGGCTGATCGAGTGCAGGAAGTCGCGCCTGTTTTTGAAGTCGATGCACACTTTCTCGCCGTGCGCGTAGCGGCCGCTACTGTCCTCGCCGCCCTCGTAGCGGCACCAGGCCACGCCGCGGCTGTTCATCGACAAGTCATCACGCACCAGCAGCATCAGGTCGTTGATGCGCGTCAGATCAAACGCCACGACGCAGCAGCGCTCCATCAGCTCAGACGCTGCCTGATAGACCGGCCGCTGGTCCTTGAATTTCTGCACCACCACAGGGATCGGTGGCTTGGCGTAGATCGATGGCTTGAGCACCTCGCAATTGGCCCAGAACATCTGGAATTCTTTGTCGCGCTTGTTGGTCAGGCTCAAGCGCTCGAGCGAGGCAAACTGCTTGTCAATGTTGTCGCAGTGCTTGTTCCACGGCTCGAAAGCGTCCTCGCTCTCCTGCAGAAGATTGAGCCAGGCCTTGGCGCTCTTGGGCTCGAGCGATGGATTGAAGTTGAGGTCGTCGTGCCGGACATCTTCCTCGATCGGCGCCGTCGGGTCAGCCATCACTGTCTACTTTCAATGCCTCGTAACCAGTCGGCGACCGCAGCCACGCCTCGCGCTCGGCGGCCCACTTCCTATCTGCGCGTGCTTGCTTTACTTCCGGTGAATTGCGCTCGGCCTTCTTCCGTTCAGCCGCTGCACGCTCCTCCGCGCGCCTCACCCGCCGCATCAAATTCGACCAATGCGCACGCAACGCCTTCAGCTCGTTGCCTTGCTTGCGGGGAAGTTCGTTCCACAGTGTGATGGCCATCGGCCATTGTTCTTCCGCGACATCAGGGCCATGTGCATCACATCGCTCGCACTTCACCTGCGTCTGATACAGGTCCGTTTGCTTCGATCCACAGAACGGGCAATCGTGTACCTCGTACCAAACCTTATTAAAGACAGCGTCGTAGTCGTAGTAATGCTTCACAGCCTGATCCCTCCGCGACGCGGCTCCTCAGGCGGTGGAATAAACATGCCATCACGCCTCGGTGCCTTCACCTCACGCCGCGGCACCGGCTTGTAAGCCATCGCCAGGTACCGGAAACTGTCTGATGGATGCGACGTCCAATCGTGGACCGCGTTGGCCCGAAACGCCTTCTTATCGTCGTCCCACTCGCGCCTGTACTGCTCGAGCGCGTCGATGCCACTCTCACAGCGCGGGTGAAACACGCATAGAGGCAAAGTTCTTCGGACAGCGTTAATCCCATCGTCAAGGGTTGCCCAAGGCACCAGTACTGGCGAAAGGCCAATGCTTGCCATTGTCTCAACTCGTGTTCGGCCGGTGCCGAATTCCTTGACCTTGGCATCGTGCGGCACATAGTCGTCGCCGTGTATCCAGCCGCGTTCTTTCTCGCGCTTGAAAATTTCATCGCGCCACCACTCAACGCCGACGCCTGACGTCGCCAGGTGATCGCAGATTACAATCTGGCCCGACGCCTGCGGCTGAAACCACCACACAGACGTATCGTCACCCACGCCCAGATCCCAACTACGCATAACAGGTCGAGAGATGTCCGGCTCCGCGAGCTCGGTAATGCGCTCTTCCTCGCGGACCTTGGACATCTCCAGTGCATAGAAGGCTCCGAGCGTTGACGCATTCCAGCTGCACATCAGCTCCTGATCGAACATTGCCCGCCCGGCGTCCTCGCCGTACAGGCTGACGTACTCGTTCAGGGTTTCGGCAATAGCTTGGTGTGAGAGAGCAGCGGTATCGTCGACGGTGAGCCTTTCTGCGAACCATCCATCAGTGCGCTGGGCGTGTTCGTATAGTTGAAGTAGATGATTGCGTCCTCGGGGAGTGCTGATGAACGTGGCCCAGCCGTTGTTTTCTTCGAGTATCGGCCGGTAGTAGGCCCACGCGGATGGGTTCGCCAATGCGTACTCACTGAAGATGATACCAGCGACCGACGAACCAATGCCGGAGCCGGATGAGACTGCGTCACTACCAACGACGTTGAAGGTTGATCCGTTGTGGAATTTGATTTGCATGTCGTGGTCGCGAGTGCTTGCTCGCATTTCGTGCGGGAAAGCTTCATCGATGCGCCTCTTGCCGGTGTGTGGATTGACTGCGTCCCAGATTGCCTTGCGGCCCATGGTGAATTCGGGAAGGCAGTGCCAGTAATTTCCTGGGCGCTTGAACATCGCGACAGCAGTTGCGTGTAAGCAGATTTCGTCTTTGCCGGCGCGGCGATGCCAGACTGCGACGGCACGCTTGCCGCCACCAACGAGATAGCGCCAGAGTTTTTTCTGATGCGGGCGCGGCGACCATTCAGCGTGCGGCAGCCGAATAGTCGCGAGCACATTCATTTGCTCTGTGCCTTCAACTTCGCTTGCAAATCCCTGACTTGTGCCTCGAGCTCTGCAATGCGATTGGCGAAGCGAACAGCAGTGTCGACCACGCGATCGAAGCCACGCTTTTCGAAATCACTCACTCGCCTCGTCCTCGTCTTTCAACATCTCACGCAGCACGACGCGCACTTCGCCCTGCAATGTGTGCGTGTTGTCTTGCTTCGGTCGGCCCCAGCCGCGATCGAGCAGGATGTCGGCCGCGCGAATGCGGCTGCCTTCCTCGAGGCCTGTTTCCATGATGCCGCCGAGCGTTTGGATGGCGCGCTCGGTGTAAGCCCTTGCCAGACTGTCCAATTCCATCCTTTTTCTTTTTGGATCAGTCATTTGATTGGACCCCCACCACCCCTCCTAAAAACGCAAAAAGCCCCGCGAGTTAGGCGGGGCCTTGGGCGGCTGTCTTGCCGCTGCATTACGGAAATTGATACCGATTTGGGAAATAGGTCAATAGGCGCCGGGGACGCGCTTGGGCACGATGGGCTTGATGTTGTAGTAGATCATGAATTCGAAGAGCAGGCAGACGGATGTTGGCACCCTGGATTTTCCTTCAAGCCACCGTGCGACTTGCCTGGCTGACACGCCCAAATATCTGGCTGCGGCGGCTTGGGACAGATCCAGCATTTCCAGAGCTGTTGCAAACTCATCCTTGGATGCGCCCCGCATTTGCTGCCACGTTGGGTTCATGCCGAGTGCGGCGCGCTGGTCCATCAGGTGTTGGGCTTTGTCTGCTTCATTCATTTCCATACCCCACACGCGGACATTTCGTCCGCACTATACCCGATAGAACCTCCTGAGCACATCGAGGCCGTGCCGGTAGGCGGTGAGGTCGGCCAGCATAGCGTCCTGCCCGATCACCCAGTCGACGTCGACCCAGTGCCGGCCGAGCGCGGTGC